>OJDV01000018.1_pt1 | contig 174417 bp, 150 predicted proteins | sample 1592911 | NCBI WGS metagenome assembly OJDV01 (sample SAMN05416860, study PRJEB24817) | seawater metagenome | isolation source: Sea water | place: Canada:Atlantic | collected 2013-11
AATGGAAAATCGGTGGTGGTTCTACATGGGGTTGGTGGCCGTATGATCCAGATCTGAACCTGATGTATTACGGAAATGGTAATCCATCTACTTGGAATCCAACGGTACGTCCTGGCGATAACAAATGGTCAATGACTATGTTCGCTCGTGATGTTGACACTGGTGTTGCAAAATGGGTCTACCAAATGACTCCACATGATGAGTGGGATTATGATGGTATCAACGAAATGGTTCTTGTTGACGTAACTGTCAAAGGCAAGAAACATAAAGGTCTTGTACATTTCGACCGTAACGGTTTCGGATATACTATGGATCGAGTTACTGGTGAATTGCTTGTCGCTGAAAAATACGACGAAGCCGTTAACTGGGCAACTCACGTTGATATGAAAACAGGTCGTCCACAGGTTGTTGCACGTTACTCTACCGACCAAAACGGTGAAGATGTGAATTCAACTAACATCTGTCCTGCGGCTTTGGGTTCTAAAGATCAACAGCCTTCAGCCTACTCTCCACGTACGGGTCTTCATTATGTACCAACTAACCATGTTTGTATGGACTATGAACCAGTCAGTGGTGGTGAATACGTAGCGGGTCAACCCTATGTAAATGCTGTGTTGAGCATGTTCCCAGCGGGTAAAGTATGTCCTGATTGTAAAAACAACAATGCTGAAGATAACAACCTAGGTAACTTTATTGCTTGGGATGCTTCTACAGGTAAAGTTGTATGGTCAATCCCGGAACGCTTCTCAGTATGGTCAGGTGCTCTGGCTACAGCGGGTGACGTAGTATTCTACGGCGACCTTCAAGGTTACTTGAAAGCGATTGATGCTAAGAGCGGTAAGCTCCTTTGGAAATTCAAAACTCCATCGGGCATCATTGGTAACTCAACCACTTGGTCTCACAAAGGCAAGCAATACGTAGGTGTATTGTCTGGTGTTGGTGGCTGGGCTGGTATCGGTATGGCTGCTGGCCTTATCAATGATACTGATGGTCTTGGTGCTGTAGGTGCTTACAAAGGCTTAAATAGCTACACTCGTTTAGGTGGTACTTTAAGTGTATTCAGCTTGCCATAAGTTGATAGCTATTATCTAGGTTGGTTAACGATCTAGATTACTAGAAGAAATGAACCCCGGTTTCTCTTGAGGAGCTGGGGTTTTTTTTCACCTGATGATAAGTGTAAAAGGTAAAAATAACTCTGCCTTAAGCGGACGATGTGTTAAATTATTCGATTACTGAAATATTATTATTAAAAGCTTATGAACCAAACTCTCGAATTTTCGGAGCAACAATCATTACACCACTTTACAGAACAGGCATATTTGGAATATTCCATGTATGTCATCTTGGATCGTGCATTACCTAATATTGGTGATGGCCTAAAGCCAGTACAACGTCGTATTGTTTATGCGATGTCCGAACTGGGTTTAAAAGCAGGCTCAAAGTTTAAGAAGTCTGCTAGAACGGTCGGTGATGTTATTGGTAAATTCCATCCTCATGGAGATTCTGCATGTTATGAGGCGATGGTCTTAATGGCCCAAAATTTTGCATACCGATATACGTTGATTGACGGTCAAGGTAACTGGGGATCGATGGATGATCCTAAATCATTTGCTGCGATGCGTTATACCGAATCTAAGCTCACGGCATATGCTGATCTATTATTAAAAGAGTTAGGTGAGGGCACGGTTGATTGGGCGCCTAATTTTGATGCTTCACTCGAAGAACCTAAGCTTTTACCGGCAAGATTACCGAATATTTTACTAAATGGTGGATCTGGAATAGCAGTTGGGATGGCGACAGATATTCCACCACACAATCTGCGCGAGGTGGCTAGTGCCTGTGTGAGGTTACTTGAGTCTCCTAAGGCCACATTAGAAGAGTTATTCGAGCATGTGAAAGGACCTGATTATCCGACAGACGCTGAAATTATTTCTTCTTCGGAAGAAATACAGAGTATCTATAAAACCGGCACTGGCTCTGTACGTATGCGTGCTGTTTATGAGATCGAAAATGGTGATATTGTCATTACAGCTTTACCTTACCAAAGTTCTGGAACAAAAATACAGCAACAAATAGCTGCCCAGATTGAATCTAAAAAATTACCAATGTTAGAGAATCTACGTGATGAATCTGATCACGCAACTCCGACTAGACTCGTTCTTTTTCCACGCTCAAATCGTGTCGATACTAAACAGCTAATGGATCACCTTTTTGCAACGACTGATCTAGAAAAAAGCTATCGTGTAAACCTCAATATGATAGGCATTGATGGCCGACCAAAGGTTAAAAACTTAAGAGAGATCATCGTTGAATGGCTTGAATATCGAACGACCACGGTTAGAAGGCGTCTTGAGTATCGTTTGGAGAAGGTCAATAAGCGTATTCATATTCTAGAAGGTCAGTTGATCGCATTTCTAAATATTGATGAAGTGATCGCGATTATTAGAGAAGAAGACAAACCTAAAGCTGTTCTAATGCAGCGGTTTGGGATCACAGACATACAAGCAGAAGCAGTCCTTGAATTAAAACTTCGTCATCTAGCACGTTTAGAAGAAATGAAGATCCGTGGTGAATTGGATGAGTTGGCTATTGAGAGAGATAAACTTGAGCTGACTTTAAGTTCTGATCGACGTTTAAAAACTTTAATACGTAAAGAAATTCAAGAAGATGCTGAAAATTATGGAGACGATCGACGCTCTCCAATAGTACATCGAAAACAAGCTCAGGCTCTTGATCAGACAGCTTTAATTCCTTCCGATCCCGTGACGATAATATTGTCAGAAAAAGGCTGGGTTAGGGCTGCTAAAGGACACGAAATTGTGGCTGAAGACTTAAGCTACCGAGCTGGAGATGGTTACCGTTCTGCAGCAGCAGGGAAGAGCAATCAACTGTCTGTATTTATTGATACAACGGGACGAAGTTATTCAATAGCAACACATACATTGCCTTCGGCAAGAGGGCTTGGTGAGCCACTTTCAGGTAAGTTTTCTCCTCCCGATGGTGCGGAGTTTGTTAGTGTTTTGTGTGGTCAAGCAGATTCAAAGTACCTAATCTCATCTGATGGTGGCTACGGTTATGTGATCAAGCTTGAAGATTTATATAGTAAAAACAAGGCTGGTAAAGCGATCTTGAGACTACCGAAAGGTTCTGAAGTTATGACACCTACTCCAGTCACAGATTATGAAACCGATCGTATGGTGGCTTTATCAAATACAGGCAGGTTACTTGTTTTTGCGCTGAATGAACTGCCTGAGCTACCAAAAGGTAAAGGCTTGAAAATCATGCAAATCTCCACGGCAAGTGTTGTGTCGAGAGAAGAATTTTTGATAGCAACATTAGCTTTACCTGCGGGCTTGAATCTAGTCATCTATTCTGGGCAGCGACATTTAACATTAAAACCTCGAGATCTAGATGCTTATATTGGTGAACGGGGTCGACGTGGAAATAAATTGCCGCGAGGTTTTCAAAATGTTTCAGGGATGGCTATAGAGTAAAAAAGAGGTCGGAGCATAAGCTCCGACCCAGGGCAGAACGGATAAGGGAGGGGAGGGGAATCCGCTCTGACAATATAGTTATCGGGTTTTAAGGAAATTACTTTAGTCTATATTTCAACATTATCTAATCCGAGCTTTTAAAGATGTAAATAGAAATTATTAGATCTATTTAGTTATGCTATAATTATCTATTAGCCGTTGATTGTTTTTGAAATTTTATAAGAAAAAATGTTAGGAAAAACAAAGGTTTTAATCATACATCTTAAAAAAGTATTAAGAACTTAGCTTTAATTCATTAATTTATTCGCGGCATGGGCCTCCTTGCTGCGTTTTTGTTTTTATAAGTAAAAAATTTCTTAATAGCTACGTTAATTAACGAAAATGTCAGAAATGAAATAAGAAAAACTTATCCATGACAACATCACATTTAATGAATAACTATGCTCCACTTCCAGTGAGTTTCTCTAAAGGCGAAGGCATTTGGCTAGAGGACAATAAAGGTGAGCGTTACCTCGATGCATTAAGTGGCATTGCTGTTTGTGGATTGGGGCATGCTCATCCTAAGGTTGCTGCTGCAATTTCACATCAAGCTAGCAGGTTAATACATACCTCAAACGTCTATCAGATTGAATTACAAGAGCAATTAGCCGAGCAGTTATGTGAACTGTCTTCAATGGACAAGGTTTTTTTCGGTAATTCTGGTGCTGAGGCAAACGAAGCTGCGATTAAATTGGCGCGCTTGCATGCTCGTAGAAAAGGTATTGAAACTCCAACTATCGTTGTGATGGAAGGAAGTTTTCACGGTCGAACGATGGCGACGCTCAGCGCAACAGGCAATGATAAGGTAAAAGTCGGTTTTGAACCGCTTGTGCAAGCCTTTGTGCAAATCCCTTTCAACGATATCGATGCCTTAAAAGCGGTGGCAGCACAAAATAGCAATATTGTTGCGGTCATGTGTGAGCCTGTTCAAGGTGAAGGTGGAGTTAATATTCCGAGTGCGGGTTTTTTGACTGCGATCCGAAGGGTCTGTGATCAGCACAATTGGTTGATGATGTTGGACGAAATTCAGACAGGCATGGGTAGAACGGGAGAATGGTTCGCCTGCCAGCATGAGAATGTTTTGCCCGATGTTATGACACTGGCTAAGGCTCTAGGGAATGGTGTTCCGATCGGGGCTTGCCTAGCGAGAGGTCAAGCCGCTTGTTTGTTTACACCAGGTAGTCATGGGTCTACCTTTGGTGGCAATCCTCTTGCCTGCAGTGTTGGGCTAGCTGTGATAAAAACTTTGCAGGCGAATAATTTGATTGATCAGGCTAAAATGCAAGGCAAGTATCTGTTACAAGCATTCCAGAAATCTCTTGAAGGTGTCTCAGGAGTCGTTGAAATCCGTGGCAAAGGGATGATGCTTGGTATTGAGCTTGATAAACCGTGTGCTGAGTTAGTTCAACTTGCTCTAGACCAGAAGCTATTAATAAATGTTACCGTCATGAATACGATTCGTTTACTGCCTCCGCTTATCACTAGTCAGGAAGAGTGCGATCAGATCGTGGGAATACTTACACCAATTATTAGATCTTTCTTACAAAAGTAGTAACAACTTAATTATGACCATTAGACATTTTCTGACCCTGCAAGACCTCACTAGCGAAGAATTTCAGCAGTTGATTGATCGCGCTACCGAATTGAAAACTTGGCAAAAAGAAGGACGTATTTTTGAACCTTTGAAGAATAAGGTTTTGGGGATGATTTTTGAGAAATCATCAACTCGTACACGCGTTTCTTTTGAGGCTGGAATGATCCAGTTTGGTGGCAATGCTATCTTTCTTTCTCCACAACACTCTCAAGTAGGACGTGGTGAGGAAATCGCAGACACAGCACGAGTACTGTCTGGCATGGTTGATGGAATTATGATCAGAACTTTCGAACATGAGAATGTTGAAAAATTTGCTGAGTATTCCAGTATTCCTGTCATAAATGGCCTGACAGATACTTATCATCCTTGCCAGTTATTAGCTGATATGCAGGCTTACCAAGAACATCGCGGTTCGATTAAGGGACGGACGGTGACCTATATTGGTGATGGTAACAACATGTGCCATTCTTATATTAACGCCGCAATGTTGCTTGATTTCAATCTAAATATTGCTAGCCCAAGAGGTTATTTGCCCGATGCAGACATTATCGGAAAGGCGGGAGATCGCGTTAAGGTTTTTGCATCTGCTAAAGAAGCTTCTGAAGGTGTTGATCTGGTTGTTACTGATGTCTGGGCAAGTATGGGGCAGGAAGAAGAAGCTCAAGAACGTGCAAAAACATTTGCACCGTTCCAAGTTAATTCTGAATTGATGGCGCTTACGAATAAAGAGGCTTTATTTATGCACTGCTTGCCTGCACATCGAGGTGAGGAAGTTACCGCAGAGGTCATAGATAGTGAACAAAGTGTTGTTTGGGATGAAGCAGGAAACCGGCTTCATGCTCAAAAAGCCTTACTTGAATTTTTAATGGCATAAATTATGTTTTTTCTGGTTAGTAATGATGATGGATACCGTGCGCCGGGCATAAGAGCACTTGATGAGATGTTATCATCGATGGGTACTGTAGCCGTTGTCGCGCCAGACAGGAATCGTAGTGGGGCTAGTAATTCATTAACTCTTGAAACACCTTTGCAAGTTCAACAGTATGATGATAATCGCTACTTCGTAAATGGCACCCCGACGGATTGCGTTCATATCGCGATTACTGGCTTACTCGATACAATGCCGGATATGGTTGTTTCTGGGATAAACTCAGGTGCAAACTTGGGTGATGATGTTTTGTATTCAGGTACTGTTGCGGCAGCGATGGAAGGTCGATTTATGGGCTTGCCCGCACTGGCTGTCTCGTTGGTTGGAAGTGAACTTGAGCATTATGCAACTGCAGCGGCAGTGGTTAAAAAGCTGATCAAGAATTTGCAATCTAAACCATTAGCTGAAAATACAATTCTAAATGTAAATGTGCCTGATTTACCATTGGATCAGATTAAAGGAATTGAAGTCACTAGACTTGGTCAACGGCATAAATCTGAACCTGTGATAAAAGCTAAAGATCCGCGTGGAAAACCTATTTATTGGATTGGCCCCGTAGGAACAGAACAAGATGGTGGTGCTGGAACAGATTTCCATGCAATTCGAGAGGGCTATGTATCGATTACTCCATTGCAAGTGGATTTAACTCATTATGGTTCGCTAGATATGGTTTCTTCATGGCTTGAAAATATAGAAATAAATAATGAATGAACACCGCGGAATAGGTTTGACCTCTGAACGGACACGCATCCGCTTGGTGAAACAATTAAAAGAAATGGGCGTGATTAATTTAGATGTTTTAGATGCTATCCAAACAACGCCTAGGCATCTTTTTGTGGATGAAGGACTTGCTTCACGAGCTTACGAAAATACGGCATTACCGATCGGTCATGGGCAAACTATTTCACAACCTTATATTGTCGCAAAAATGACGGAACTTCTTCTCGGAGGCCCATTGGATAAAGTCTTAGAGATTGGGGCTGGTTGTGGATATCAGAGCGTCATCCTTGCGCGGTTTGCTAAGCAAGTTTATTCCGTTGAAAGGATCTCTCCACTCGCGATAAAATTACGCGAACGAATCCAGCAATTACGTTATCGTAATATTCTGGTTAAGTATGGTGACGGTATGCAAGGTTGGCCGGAGAATGGACCATTCGATGCCATCTTAGCTGCAGCTGCGCCGGAAAGTGTTCCTCCAAAATTACTAGAGCAATTAAAAATAGGTGGTCGGTTAGTCATTCCTGTAGGAGGAGATGGGCACCAAGATCTGTTGCTCATCACCCGGGAGGATGAAGATAACTATAGTGAGAAGAAGCTCGATGCCGTTAGTTTTGTTCCTATGAAATCTGGGATGAATTGACATGTTCAGTCGCTATCGAACTGTGTTGTTTAGTTTGTTTGTTGTTGCCGTATTAAGCTTGTCTGCATGTATGGGCGGTGGCCGCGCTCCTGTTTATAGTCGAGATGGACAAACAGCTAGAACGGTGGAGAAAAAACCTATCCCACAAAGAAGTATTCCTGGTACAAAATCAACAGCAGGCAAGCCACATATTCAGGTTAAAAAAAATCATTATAGAATTGTCCGTGGCGATACACTTTATTCTATTGCTTGGCGCTATCAACTGGATTATAAAAAGCTAGCTAAATGGAATGAAATCAGATCTCCATATCTGATCAAGGTGGGTAAAAATTTACGACTCACTCCCCCACTAAACATACCGAAACCAAGAGTAGTGGCAACGACAAAACCAAAGCCAGATATCAAGCCAAAACCACCAACGGTTAAACCTAAACCTAAGATTAAGACTCCTGACGTTAAAAAAGTAAAAGTGCCTACGGTAAAAGCAAAACCGGTTAAGCCATTAGCGAAAGTTGCTTGGCAATGGCCGGCCAAAGGGAAGCTGATCTCTTCGAACACGGTCTCCGCGCGGAATGGTATTGATATTAAAGGTAAAATGGGACAAACAATAAAAGCGGCGGCAGCTGGTAATGTTGTTTATAGTGGTAGCGGTTTGGTTGGTTATGGTAACTTGATTATTATCAAACATAATAAGTCTTTTTTAAGTGCCTATGCGCACAATAGCCAACTGTTGGTTACGGAAGGAGCTTCTGTTGCCGCAGGGCAGCCGATTGCTGAAATGGGTAATAGTGGTACAAATATAGTAAAACTACATTTCGAAATTCGCAAGGATGGTAAGTCGGTAAACCCAAAAAGCTATTTACCTTAATGAGCTGAAATATAACGGGAACAATAATCTGTTTTTTTCAACGGATATCAAAATATTTTAACTCTTTGATTATCCTAAATCCAGTTTAAGCAAAAATCTATAGATAAGCAGCACTTTTGCTTTTATTAATATATTCTGCGCAAGCTTCGGCTCAAGAAACCCTGACGGCACGTGTATTTGACGACCCATAAAACTTGATCATCATAAATTGATTATAGTTCACGATTTAATTAAATGTTGTGTTAGAATTCGCATCGATTCTATGGTGGCTATATCAGTCCCCTCGCGACACGATGTTGTGAACCCCGTCAGGCCTGGAAGGGAGCAGCGGCAGCAACGGATGTGGGTGACGAGGTGTGGCGGGTGTAGCCGCCACCTATATTTTAAAAAGCCAGTTTGTCGTTCTGCAAATAGATAAAAATAATCCTCATTTTTAGTTCAAGCTGATTTATAATGGTCCAGATGAGTTATCAGGTTTTAGCCCGAAAGTGGCGTCCCCACAAATTTGAAGACATGGTCGGCCAGCGTCATGTGCTGCAAGCACTGACCAACGCACTCGATAGCGATCGGCTGCATCATGCCTATTTATTCACCGGCACACGTGGTGTTGGTAAAACCACTATCGCTCGTATCTTTGCAAAAAGTCTTAATTGTGAACAAGGAGTTAGTGCAAAACCTTGTGGGCAATGTAGTTCTTGTATGGAGATCGATGAAGGTCGGTTCGTTGATCTGATCGAGGTCGATGCTGCTTCTCGTACTGGTGTTGATGATACACGGGATTTATTAGATAACGTCCAATATGCACCCACTCGAGGTCGCTATAAGGTTTATTTGATAGATGAAGTTCACATGTTTTCTAAGAGTAGTTTTAATGCTTTATTGAAAACATTAGAAGAACCACCCCCACATATTAAATTTTTACTCGCGACGACGGATCCTAAGAAGATCCCCCCAACGATTTTATCCCGATGTTTACAGTTTAATTTGAAGCGTATTAGTCCTGATCAGATTGAACAACAGCTAGAACATATTTTAGAACAAGAACAAATTAGATCGGATGCACGATCGCTGGAAATGATAGCCTTTGCCGCCGATGGCAGTTTACGTGACGCTTTGAGTTTGCTCGATCAAGCTATTTCTTTTTGTGGCGGTGAGTTAAAGGCTGATGAAGTTGCCGGTATGCTCGGTACTATCGATAAAGATCAGGTGCTTGGTTTACTGGAACTGCTCGCGAGTAAAGATGCCGCGGCAGTGCTTGATAAGACCGATCAGCTCAATGAGTTGGGGCCAGATTATCAGGTGATCTTGGCTGAGTTATTGGTGCAATTACAGGCGGTTGCCGTCAAGCAACTTGTTCCTGAGGCTCGATCAGAACAACGCGATAGTGAGCGGCTCAAATCAATTGCCGCTATGTTGACGCCGGAAGAGTGTCAACTTTATTATCAAATCGCATTAATCGGCCAGCGTGACTTGCCTTATCATCCAGAACCAAAGAGTGGTTTCGAGATGATCCTACTGCGAATGCTGGCTTTCCAAAATGTGCAGATTGAGGTCAAAGTTGGCTCTGAAACAGTAAAAAAAAAGTCAATAGATAGTTCTACAACTGCGCCCCTGCAAGTGACGGCTCAGTCCCTAGGAAGGGCTATTGAGTCAGTAGCTCCCAATCAAGAAACACCTCTATCAGAAGGTTATATTCAACCTTATCAAGCACCGTCTCAGTCACCTGTTGAAGGGATCGCTCAACCAGCGATAGATCGGATTACGCTCCAAGAAGTTTCTGCTGAAAACTGGGATAGGGTTGTTGATGAGCTGGATCTTGATGGTTTACCGCGTCAGTTAGCGCTTAGTTGTGCGCTGGAAAAGCATGACAGCAATATGTTTCATTTATCTATGGCTCCTGGTTCTATGCGTACACAGCGGATGGAAGAGCAGTTATTGAAAGCGATACAAAATCAATTTGGGAGCACGCAAAAAGTACTCATTACTGAAGAAGACTTAATTGGTAAGGAAACACCAATAGCTAAACAGACTCGAAATGAAGGACAACGCATGGAAGATGCTAAACAGGTGATAAAGTCTGATCCTAGTGTACAAGCAATTTGTGATGCATTTGATGCTACCGTTTTAGAAGATAGCATCCGGCCAATAACAGGAGAAAAGTAACATGAAAGGCGGTTTGGGAAACATAATGAAGCAGGCTCAGCAGATGCAGGAAAAAATGCAGAAAGCTCAGGAAGAAATTGCTAGCCTCGAAGTAGATGGTGAATCGGGTGCTGGTATGGTGAAAATTGTCATGACAGGCAAGCACGATGTAAAGCGCGTGACGATTGATCCTGCCCTGATGGCTGAAGATAAAGAAATGTTGGAAGATTTGATCGCGGCAGCTGTGAATGATGCCAATCGTCGTGTTGAAACAGTCACTCAAGAGAAGATGGGTGGTATGACGACAGGGCTTGATCTACCTGCTGGCTTCAAAATGCCATTTTAGGCTTCGTTATAAAGTTCATTTTGGAATTCGATGAAATACACCCCACTTATTGATCAGTTAATTGAGTCTTTACGTTGCCAGTCTGGTATTGGCCCAAAGTCTGCTCAACGCATTGCTTTCGAGTTATTAGAACGGAATCGTCATGGTGCGAGGCAATTAGCTGATGCTTTGCATAAAGCGATGGATGGAGTAGGGCATTGTGAACAATGCCGAAATTTTAGCGAGACGCCAATCTGCAGTATTTGTTCTAGCCCAAAACGCGATACAACGTCGTTATGTATCGTCGAAAATCCCGCTAATGTCATCTCTATCGAACAAACGAGTAGTTTTTTTGGTCGCTATTTTGTTCTTATGGGAAACCTTTCTCCACTTGATGGAATTGGCCCAGAAGAAATTGGTTTGGATCAGTTAAAAATAATGATCGAACAAAGTGAGATTAGTGAAATTATTTTAGCGACGGGTACGACAATCGAGGGCGAGGCGACAGCCCACTACATTAGCCAGGTATTTTCCTCTTTGAACTTGAAAATTACACGTATTGCTCATGGTGTACCTCTAGGGGGAGAGCTAGATCTGGTTGATGGAGGAACTTTGACTCATGCATTAGCCTCAAGACAGGAGATTTAAACTAAGCTATTGCTGAGTAAAAAAGGTATAATCAAACGTGATGGGAGTCATATTTTGTCCGGAATTTGTGAATAAGGATATTATACAAATAAAGGAAAAAGGGGCTAGTTTACTGTATGAAGTTATTACTTGTTGAAGATCATCTCTATGTTGCTGAAAGCTTGCAATTGCTTTTAGAGCGGACGATGGATTTTTCTGCTGCAACTGATTGTTCTCAGGCGATGGAATTTCTCAAAGAGAATGAGCAGTTTGATATTATCTTATTAGATATGGGCTTGCCTGATAGTGATGGGCAGTCTTTGTTAAAATTTTTACAGAATCACGATTATTTTCCTCCTGTTCTGGTAATCACCGGGAAAGAAAACGAATACGAAGTTATAAACAATACTAAAACTCTCGGTGCTAAAGGCTTTTATCACAAGTCTCAAAGCCCCAAAATTTTATTAGAAGCTATTGATGAGCTTCTCGCAGGAAGGGAGTTTTGGCCGGCTATTGTTGAGGTTGATACCAATTTATCTGACGAAAAACTGATTAACCTTGCAAAACATTTTGGTATTACACCAAGACAATTAGAGGTGTTGGCCCACCTGGATGAAGGCTTGCAGAATAAGCAAATTGCCGATCTAATGACGATTTCAGAAGGTACGGTAAAATCGCATATTAAAGCACTTTATAGCTCGCTTGGAGCGCGCACTAGAAGTAGCTGTGTTAAGACTGCTCGCCAACTCGGGTTAATCAGATAGTAATTGACTTAATGTCCTAAATAGAACGTCAGGTGAGACAGGTTTGTGTAAGATAGGAAAACCTGAATGCTCTAAGGCTAATAGATTTTCCGGTGCAGTATCCCCTGTAATCATAAGTGCAGGAATATTAAATCGATGTTGGATCTGCTTGATAACATCTATACCGGTTTCACTATCGCCTAGCCGATGATCACAAATAATAGCATCTGGTGATAGATGACGAGCTTCTAAAACATCAAAGGCTTCGTTACCATTTCTTGCAGTAAGTGGCTGCATATTCCAGTTCTTGGTTAATTGGATCATGGCTTGAAGTACTTCAATATCATCATCTACTATTAATAATATTTTTCCAGTGAGATCTACCTTTTTATAGGCCGGCTCAGTGATAATAGCCGGTCTAGGCTCTATTAAAGCAATGGGAAGCTGAAACCGAAATACGGAACCTCTTCCTTCTGTTGATGTATAGCTCAGTTCAGAATCTAGCAAAGCCGTAATTCTCTGGCAGATAGATAAACCAAGCCCTAAACCTTTAGAGCGATCACGCTCAGCATTTTCAGATTGGTAAAACTCATTGAAGATTTTGTCTTTTTCGTCTTTAGCAATACCAATGCCTGTGTCCCAGACTTCAAAAATCAAATAATCTCCACGTTTACGAAATCCCAACAGGATACCGCCGTTGTGTGTGTATCGAAATGAATTATTTAGTAAATTTCTTAATAAGCGTTCGAGTAATGTTCTATCAGTAAAAACATATTCGTTACAATGCCGGATGCTAAAGCGAAGTCCTTTCTCGCGTGCGAGAGGAAGAAACTCTGCGAGCATTTGTGAAGACACAATTGACATGGGGAAGTTCGTCGGAGTCACTTTTACTGCTGAGGCATCTAATCGTGAAAGATCTAGCAATGACTCCAAAAGATTGCCAAGATTATTCACACTTCGTTCAAGACGTAAGAAAAGAAGTTTTCCTTGCGCAGAACGCAGTTCTTTCTTCAACCCATGCACGAGTAATGATAAAGCATGAACAGGCTGTCTTAAGTCGTGGTTTGCTGAAGCTAAGAAACTGGTTTTTGCTTGACTGGCTGTTTCAGCTTTGTTCTTTTCCACTTCCATTTTTTGGATCAAATCATGATTTTTTGCACTCACGCGAAGAGCATTATAGACAATGTTATTACTGCCTTTGGCTACCTTGAACAACATAACTAGAAAGAGTAGTAACAAGTAGGCGAAGGTGTAACCAGGTGGATCCATGTGCAGCAGTTGATCAAGAATGGCTCCGCCGACAGCGGGTAAGGTATAAGCATAGAGTGCCTGAGGCCAATAGCTAGTGAGCATCATCGAACCTGCTGAAAAGCTAATAACAATGAGGTAAATCAGGACATTGTTATAGAGATTGATCGGGTCGTGAAATGAAAATGCGGCGTAACCCCATAAGAGACCTGATATGAATGTGGTGATGGTCAAGTACCAGCCCCAACGTGTCGTATCTGAAGGTGGAGGTGACATTTTCAGATAACGCCACGTTAGGATTAATCTAGCTAAGAAGGTCCCTAATACGAGCACGAGCCATGAAAAAAGGAGTTCCCTATCGACAATATCAAAAAAGATAAAAGTTACAACAATGGGAAATATCATTTGTAACCAGCTAACTTCGACAAGGTTTAAGTAAAAAAAGTGGAGCGCTTTACTTCTAACTTGTTCTTCATGAACTTTTTTTTGAGTGTTTTTCAGCATTAATTTTTTCTAAATATCCCCCATACGGGGGATATCTTATAAATCATTCACTTGTTAAATTATCTTTCGTCTGGCGTTGAAGTAATTGAGGTGTTAAATCCTCACTCAATGCTTGTAGCTATAATTACTTTTACACGGATTTGTAAAAAGTATAGCACTCAACACTTTTATAATTAAAAAGCTGTTGAGATAACTAATGATGATGTTCTCTCGTTGATGAGTAGGGTGAGCATTATTATTGGGACCTTTGGCGGATGAGGCACTAAGCTCTAGCTTTGGTGCACCTCCCTTCCTCGTCTGCCATTGTGTCCCATCCTTTAAAAGGATATCCATTCTATTGAGCAAAAAATCCAACATATCTACCAGTTCAAACAGCGGTTTTTAGTGATTCTAAATGTGCAATTCTAACTGGTGCTGGTGGGTGTGAATCATGAAATGCTGAGTACAATGGATCGGGGGTTAGTGTATTAGCATTTTCTTTATAAAGTTTTACTAAAGCACTGATTAGTTTATTCGCATCCGCGTGTTGAGAGGCATATTCATCCGCTTCAAATTCAAACTTCCTAGAAAGCTTTGCCATCATCGGTCCAAGGAAAAAGCTGAAGATGGGTGAAACCATTAGGAATAAAATTAAAGCCATATAAATTGATGGTTGAGTCACTCCTAGACCATTAAAAAACCAGTCTTGCTTAATCAACCAGCCCAGCAAGGCGAGCCCTGTAAGACTAATTACAGACATAAATACAACTTGCTTGATAATATGTTTACGTTTGAAGTGTCCCAGCTCGTGTGCGAGTACAGCTTCAATTTCGTCAATTTCTAAGTCGTTGATTAACGTATCATAAAAGACGATGCGTTTATTTGCACCGAAGCCTGTGAAATAAGCATTGCCATGCGAGGAGCGGGTTGAACCATCAACGATGAAGATGCCTTGGCTTGAGAAGCCATTACGCTCTAGAAGGGTTTCTATTCGAGTTCGTAGCTCGTTATCCTCAAGGGGTTCAAATTTATTAAACAGTGGTGCGATGAAGGTAGGGAAGGCCCACATCATTAATAGACTAAAGCCCATCCAAACGATCCAAACGTAGAGCCACCAGAATTCTCCAGCATTATTCATTAACCATAAAACTACCCCGATCAATGGTGCTCCTATAGTGAACATTAATAAGGTTTGTTTAAGCGTATCGGAAATAAATACGTTTAGTGTGGTTCGATTAAAACCAAATTTTTCTTCAATGACGAAGGTCCTGTACAGAGAGGATGGAATGTCCAAAATCCCCATAATTGCGAAAGCTGATAGAAGCACTGCAATACCTGTTGCGATCGAAGACCATTCAAAGCCTCGCCAGAACCTATCGAGTAGATCAAATCCACCTCCAACGGTCCAAAGTAATAAGAATAGAGTCCCTAAGAACAGCTCATATATTCCAAAACGTTGTCCTGCAACGGTATAGTCTGCCGCTTTCTGATGCGCTTCTAACGGAATAGAATCTGTGAAAGCATTTGGAACTTTAGCTCGATGTCTTAAAATATGTTGAATATGACGTCGCGATAACCAAAGATGTATGCCAATATTGACGGTAACTGCTGTGAAGAACAAAGTAGTAAAAGTATTCATTTCCATAACTATAAAAGGATGACTCCATGAGTGTTTCCGAAAAAAATCTGATCTGGATCGATCTTGAAATGACCGGGCTTGATACAGACAACGATTATATCATTGAAATTGCAACGATTGTCACCAATCAAGAGCTTGATATTCTGGCTGAGGGACCGATGGTCGCAATTCACCAACCAGAAGATATCTTAGAAGGGATGGACGAATGGAATACCAGTCAGCATGGGCAATCTGGATTAACGGAGCGAGTACGGAAATCATCGTTCACGGCCGAACAAGCTGAAGCCGAAACGCTCGCATTTCTCAAAAAATATGTCCCTGCTGGAGCTTCTCCTATGTGTGGTAATACCATCTGTCAGGACCGACGTTTTATGCATCGTTTGATGTCTAAATTAGAAAACTACTTTCATTATAGACACATTGATGTGAGCACCATTAAAGAGCTTGCTGAGCGTTGGGAACCAGAGTTACCAAAGTATCAAAAATCAGGAAATCATTTAGCTATGGATGATATTAAAGACTCAATAGAAGAGTTAAAGTATTTTCGTGAAAACGTATTTAAGATCTAGTTTATGAGCAACTTACCCAGGAATTTATACACCGCAACACAAGTGCGCGAATTAGATCGACAAGCCATCGAAGAGCAGGGCATTGCCGGTCTAGAATTAATGGAAAAAGCAGGTGAAGCTGCCTGCGAGATTTTTACTAAAATTTGGTTCAATGCATGGCGGGTAGTGGTCGTCTGTGGAGTTGGCAATAATGGTGGTGATGGGTATGTCATTGCTCGGCTCGCACAACAACTCGATAAAAATGTTGTTTTGCTACAGGTAGGTGATCATCGTAATTTATCAGGAGATGTTAAAGCCTGCGCAGAGAAGTTATTAGAAGTCGGTGTGAAACCTGAAATTTTTTCTATTGATAAACTAGAGCAAGCTGATGTCATCATTGATGCAATGCTCGGTACGGGATTAGATCGCGATGTAAGTGGTGATTACCTTTCAGCCATTTCAGCGATCAATAATGCTGCGGCACCAGTCTTTGCGGTGGATGTTCCTTCTGGTTTAGATGCTGATACAGGTCGCGTCATGGGAGGTGCGATTGAAGCGCACTCAACAGTTAGTTTTATTGGTTTAAAGCAAGGGCTTCTCACGGGAGAAGGCCCTACCCATAGTGGACATGTGTATTTTAATGATTTGGATGTCCCTGATGCTATTTACAATGCTGTACCCGTTTCTTCTTGCCGTATAGATTCCAATAGTCAAAAGAAGTATCTTCCTCGGCGAAAGTCTGCAGCACACAAGGGCAGGTATGGACATGTTTTGATTGTGGGGGGAGATAAAGGTTTTGCCGGTGCTGCTCGGATGGCCTCAGAGGCTGCCGGTCGTACTGGATCGGGTCTTGTGAGCTTAGCAACGCGGCAGCAACATGCTGTCCAAATTGCGATGACAAGACCCGAAATAATGGTTCATGCTGTTGAGAAGTCGAACCAACTAGATAGCTTGATTGAACGCGCTTCGGTTATTGCTATTGGGCCAGGTTTAGGCCAGAGAGGTTGGGGGCAAAAAATGCTCTCAGCAATACTCAAAACTTCTTTGCCCTTAGTGATTGACGCAGATGCCCTGAACCTAATAGCAGAACAACCATCTAAACGCGATAACTGGATTTTAACGCCACATCCTGTTGAGGCTGCTCGGTTATTAAATTGTTTAGTTGATGATATCTTGCTTGATCGTTTCGCAGCTGTGACGGAGTTACAAAAGCAATATGGTGGGGTTGTGATCTTAAAAGGTGCTGGAACGCTAATTACTACTGAGGCTGAATGTATTTCTTTATGTGATCAGGGCAACCCAGGCATGGCGACAGGCGGAATGGGAGATGTGTTGACAGGAATAGTTGCCAGCTTAATTGCGCAGGGTTGTGGCCTAAAAGTGGCTGCAGAAACCGCCGTATGTATACATGCAAACGCTGGAGACTTGGCCGCTGTAAATGGACAACGCGGTATGTTAGCGATGGATTTGATGCCAGAGATCCGGACATTGGTCAATCCGTGATTGAGCTATATTCGACGAGTGATATTCAAACAGAATCGTTTGCTGCCAACTTAGCCTCTGTTACTGAGAAAGGAACTGTTATTCATCTACAAGGAGACTTGGGAGCTGGAAAGACAACTTTTTCCCGTGGTTTCATAAATGGGCTCGGCCATCAAGGTGCAGTAAAAAGTCCAACCTACAATATTGTCCAGCCGTATCAAATTGATCAATTAAGTGTGTATCACTTTGATCTTTACCGACTATCTGATCCTGAGGAGCTAGAAGTATTAGGCTTCCGAGATTACTTTGATGGAGAGTCCATCTGTCTTCTAGAGTGGCCAGAAAAGGGTGATGGTTGCCTGCCTGATCCAGATCTGTGTATTGCCTTTGAATATGATGGGAACGATAGAAATATCTCATTTCAGGCTGTGAGTGAAGTTGGTCACACAATACTTAACAAAGTTCATATAAAAACCTGATATACTTCAAAAAGATAGCGAATTAATGTAAGAAAATGCTTGTGTTTTACTATCTAGTTGCTGCAGAATCAGCACCATTGATATATCAGGGGTAATGGGTAGTGTTAAGAGGTTTCATCTTATTCTTGTCATTTTTAATGCTTATGAGTATTGGAAAGGCAAGCTTTTCTGCAGAAATCGAAGGACTGCGAGTGTGGCCTGCGCCAGAGAAAACACGAGTAGTTTTTGATCTTAGCGATGTGGTGGAATATAAGGTTTTTACAATTAAAAACCCGACACGTGTGGTTATTGATTTTAAAAACAGTAAATCACTTAAACAATTAGTTGCCCCCGTTAGCAGAAATAAGCTTTTGACAGGAGTTCGCTCAGCCGAGAAACAAGATAAAATGTTTCGTGTAGTTTTAGATCTTCGGCGAGCAGTACAAATTAAGAGTTTTCAACTGACACCAGCAAAGGATCGCGGGCACCGCTTAGTTGTGGACCTGATCGATCCGAAAATAGCGACTAAAACGTTTGCTGTTGGAACTAGAAATAAACCTCTACACGAACAAAATGCAGCACAACGGACGATTGCTAAACCTCAAACTGCGAGTGTTAAGTCTGTTAGCTTAAAACCTGTGTTAAGAGACTTGGTGGTCGCTGTCGATGCTGGTCATGGTGGCAAAGATCCCGGTGCGACAGGAAAACGTGGTACTAAAGAGAAAGATGTTGTGTTGTCAATAGCTAAAAAATTAGCGAGCAAGATAGACAGCACACACGGTATGCGAGCCGTTTTGACAAGAAGTTCAGATAAATTTTTACCCCTGCGTGAGCGAATGGTGATCGCTCGTAAAAGCAAAGCTGATTTATTTATATCGATTCATGCAGATGCTTTCAAAAATCATTCGGTTCAGGGTTCATCTGTTTATGTTTTGTCAGAAAATGGTGCAAGTAGTGAAGCTGCACGTTGGTTAGCAGAAAAAGAGAATTCGGCTGATTTTATTGGTGGGGTAACGCTTGAAACTGAAGATCAATTGTTGAAAGAAGTTTTAATCGATTTGTCTCAGAATGCAGTTTTGGACGCTAGTACCAACATTGCTGACAAGGTCTTAGGCGGTTTGAAAAAGGTGGGAAGGGTACATAAACCAAATGTGCAGCATGCTGGGTTTGTTGTGTTGAAATCTCCAGATATTCCTTCGATATTGATCGAAACAGCCTTTATAACGAATCCAAAAGAAGAACGTAAGCTATTGAATCCAAAGCAACAAAATAAGTTAGTTACAGCAATACATAAAGGCATTACTCAGTATTTTTCAGAGTATGCTCCTCCTGGTACTCGTCTAGTCTCACGCTAGATAGGTGATTGTTCGGTTATTTTTATATTAGCTAAAGATCTAAACTCCAAATAATTCTACTTTAGTTTTGATGTACAATTCCGCCTTGCTTAAAACACATTGTTGTCATTATGGAACAGAACGCTCTACCGATTAGAACGAGAGTTAAGTTTTGCGGTATCACCAGAATAGAAGATGCCTTATATGCAGCGAACCTTGGCGTTGATGCCATTGGTTTGGTTTTCTACGAAAAAAGTCCTCGAGCAGTGACGATTGAACAGGCCTGTGCGATAGCAAAACAGCTACCTGCGTTTGTGACGAGAGTAGGGTTGTTTGTCAATGCTGAGCGGTCTTATATTAAAGAGGCTGCTGAGAAATCCCAGCTCGATCTTCTACAGTTCCATGGTGATGAATCTGCTGATGAATGTGAATATTTTGATCGACCTTTTATCAAAGCAGTTCGTATGCGTGAAGGGTTAGATTTAGCGCAAATTTCAGATGAATATCACCAGGCCAGCGGCTTGTTGCTCGATGCCTATGATAAGACCATGTTCGGTGGCACAGGTAAGACCTTTGACTGGAAGATGATCCCCGATCAAAGAACTATGCCGATCATCTTGGCAGGTGGCATAAGTCCTGATAATGTCCAACAAGCGATAAATGATGTTCGACCCTATGCTATCGATGTGAGTGGTGGGATCGAAGCAAATAAAGGCATTAAAGACCCTAGAAAGATGAATGCTTTCATGCAAGAAGTGACCTTTACGACAGGAGCGAAACAAAAGTGACGGAAGTTAAAACTCAATCATTACCGGATGAAAATGGTCATTTTGGTGTTTATGGTGGTCGATTTGTTGCCGAGACCTTAATGGAGGCGGTGACTGAACTTCAAACAGCCTATGAGCAATATATTAACGATCCCGAGTTTATAAAAGAATTTGATGATGATCTTAAACATTATGTCGGCCGTCCTTCACCTCTTTATCTAGCAAAACGTTGGACCGAGCATGTCGGCGGCGCAAAACTATATTTAAAACGTGAAGATCTAAACCACACAGGCGCGCATAAAATCAATAATACGATAGGTCAGGCTTTACTGGCTAAACGTATGGGTAAGAAAAGAATTATTGCTGAAACAGGAGCGGGGCAACATGGTGTCGCAACGGCGACCATTGCAGCGCGTTTAGGTATTGAGTGCGTGATTTATATGGGCGCTGTCGATATCGAGCGGCAAGCAAGTAATGTTTATCGCATGAAACTGCTGGGGGCGGAGGTGATCCCTGTAGAGTCAGGCTCAAAAACTCTTAAAGATGCATTGAATGAGGCGATGCGTGATTGGGTGGCGAATGTGGATGATACTTTTTATATCATCGGCACCGTTGCGGGGCCTCATCCTTATCCTGTTATGGTTCGTGATTTTCAAGCGATTATTGGTCGGGAAGCGAAAGAGCAATGCCTTGAAGCTGAAAGACGTCTACCCGATGCTCTTGTCGCTTGTGTTGGTGGTGGCTCAAATGCTATTGGTTTATTTTATCCTTTTATCGAAGACACATCTGTGGCGATGTATGGTGTTGAAGCTGCTGGTGATGGCATAGAAACAGGACGGCATTCAGCATCCATCATTACGGGTAAACCGGGTGTTTTGCATGGTAACAGAACCTACTTGATCGAAGATGATAATGGCCAAATTATCGAAACTCATTCAGTGTCTGCAGGCTTGGACTACCCTGGTGTTGGGCCAGAACACGCTTGGTTGAACGATGTAGGTCGTGCTGAGTATGTACCGATCACAGATGAAGAAGCTTTAGGTGCATTTCATGATCTAACACGAATAGAAGGGATCATTCCTGCATTAGAATCAAGCCATGCTCTTGCTTACGGTGCAAAGCTGGCGAAAAGCTTGGATAAAGACAAAATTGTTATTGTTAACTTATCCGGTCGTGGTGATAAAGACATGCACACAGTGGCTGCGCGTCAGGGGATTAGTTTTTCTTAATATACTATCATTGAATTTAGATTCTTTTCCCAAGACATGGTCTTAGATAATTAAGGTAGATAGAGTCGTTAATTAGAAACAATATTATGAGTCGAATTAAACAGAGTTTTGAAACTATACTAGCCGAAAATAAAACGGCTCTGATCCCATTTATTACCGCGGGTGATCCACACCCAGATTTCACAGTTTCGTATATGCATGCTTTGGTTGAAGGTGGGGCAGATATTCTAGAGCTAGGCGTACCCTTTTCTGATCCCATGGCAGATGGCCCAGTGATTCAACATTCGAGTGAGCGAGCGTTAAAACATAACGTCTCACTAGCCGATGTTATGGCGATGGTCCGAACATTCAGAAAAGACAATCAAACGACGCCGATTATTTTAATGGGTTATTGTAATCCGATTGAGATTATGGGCTATGACAAGGTAGCAAAAGAAGCCGCCGAGTCTGGTGTTGATGGAATTCTAACGGTTGATTTACCACCGGAAGAAGCGGTTGAGTTCAATACGAAACTCAATGAGGCCGATATTGATCCTGTCTTTTTGGTGGCTCCAACCTCGACTGAGGAGCGTATCAAAACAATTTGTAGTTCTGCGACAGGGTTTATTTATTACGTTGCACTAAAAGGTGTGACCGGTAGTAGTGAGTTAGACACAACAGGTATCAAAGATAAAATTGATCTGATTCGCAAACATACAACTATCCCTGTAGGTGTTGGCTTCGGCATTAAAGATGGTGCTACTGCTGCAAGTGTTTCAAAGGTGAGTGATGCCGTGGTGGTTGGTAGTGCTTTGGTTTCTAAAATGGAAGCTTTAAAGGATCAACCTGAAAAAATCACTGATGTAGTGCGTAGTTTCATGGCAGAATTAAGAACGGCTATCGATCAGGATATCTAACAACAGAATACCTGGACATAGAAATGTATTTAGGCTTGATAATAGCCCAAAATTCTATACAGATAGGCTCAGAATTTCCCAAAGAGGAGGACATCAATGAACTGGTTTACGAAATTATTACCAGCGGTTATTCGTACCGATAGTACAACGAAAAAATCGATTCCAGAGGGTCTTTGGACCAGCTGTAAATCTTGTAAAGAGGTTTTATATCGTTCTGAATTGGAAAGAAATCAAGATGTTTGTCTGAAATGTGGGCACCATATGCGGATCAGAGCTAGAAAACGTCTGGAACATTTTCTTGATCCTGACGATCGAGTTGAGATCGGAGCCAATATTACTCCTGAAGATTTTCTTAAATTTAAGGATCTTAAACGTTACAAAGATCGTTTGATTGCAGCACAAAAGGCAACGGATGAAACGGATGCTTTGATCGTAATGCAGGGTCAGCTTAAATCGATTCCTATCGTGGCTTGTGCTTTTGAGTTTGAGTTTATTGGTGGGACGATGGGGTCCGTTGTTGGTGAGCGATTTTTCCAAGCGGCGTCTGTCTGTTTGGAAAATAGCATCCCTCTGGTATGTTTTTCTGCGAGTGGCGGCGCACGTATGCAAGAGGCCTTGGTTTCGCTGATGCAAATGGCTAAAACCAGTGCGGTGCTAGCTAAACTTAGTGAAAATGGTATTCCTTACATATCTGTTATGACGGATCCTACGATGGGGGGTGTGTCTGCTAGTCTGGCGATGTTAGGTGATATTAATATAGGTGAACCGGAAGCCTTGATCGGTTTTGCTGGGCCTCGAGTTATTGAACAAACGGTTGGCCAGACATTACCTGAAGGTTTTCAACGTAGTGAGTTCCTATTGGAACATGGCGCGATCGATATGATTGTTGATCGACGTGAAATGCGTGATCGAATTGCGAATGTTCTGACAATGATGACTCAGAAAACAGCAGCTTAATTGCACGATGCATTTCGATAATCTGGCCGACTGGTTGGCATGGCAGGAAACTTTAAACCCAAATGAAATCGAACTAGGTTTAGAAAGATGTCAGTCTGTTGCCGAACGAATGGGGCTGAAACAGCCGACATATGGTTTTGTGAGTGTTTCTGGTACGAATGGAAAAGGTTCCAGCGTCGCCATGTTGAGCACGATTATGCAGCAAGCTGGTTATAAAACGGGAGTCTATACTTCACCTCATCTGATTCGCTACAACGAACGTATTCGTATTAATGGTGAAATGGCCACTGATGAGCTGTTGTGTGAAGCATTTCAGTGTATTGATGATGCTCGTGGTGATACGTCCCTCACATATTTTGAGTTTGGAACCCTCGCCGCTTACTATTTGTTTGAAAAACAGAGTGTTGATTTTGCTGTCTTTGAAGTAGGCTTGGGCGGAAGGCTTGATGCCGTGAACATGATGGATGCGAACGTTGCTTTAGTCACTTCTATAGCTATCGATCATGTTGATTGGTTAGGGGACAACCGTAACGATATTGCTATTGAAAAGGCGGGGATTATGCGATCAGGACATGCAGCCGTTTGTTCAGATCCTGATGCGCCAGAGAGTTTAGTGAAGTTTGCGGAAGAAAATAATGTTGAGCTGTACTGGACAGATCACGGTTATCAGTATGATTTTTCTGATAATGGTTGGAACTGGAGTGATGATCAACATCGTTATAAACACTTACCTAGACCAAGCTTGCGTGGCGATTTTCAGTTAATGAATGCGGCAGGTGTTTTAAAAACCATACAATGCTTACCTTCAAAATATAAAGTCTCTGAAGAAGACATCAGAGTCGGATTGCAGAGTACGACTCTAGCAGGTCGTATTCAGGTGATACCCGGCGAAGTCGAGTATATTTTGGATGTCGCACATAATCCACATGCGGCAAAAATTTTAGCTAATTTTTTGCAAGAAAATCCTATCGAAGGTAAAAACCATATTCTAATCGGAATGCTCAAAGATAAAGACTCTAGTGGCGTGATTGATGAGATCATCCCATATGTGGATGACTGGCATGTTGCAGCGTTGGGAGGTTCACGAGGCTCAGGCAGTGAACGGCTCGTTGGACAATTGCAAGCGACGGGTACTGATATTTGCATTTTTCCTTATGCTTCAGTTGATGCGGCCTATACAGCGGTTAAAAAAATCGCAAAATCAGGTGATCGTGTTTTAGTCGCAGGTTCTTTTCTTACGGTATCTGCCGTTATGAAAATTATGGAACGTGAATCTTGAACCAAGAATTAAAACAAAGGTTGGTTGGTGCAACGGTTCTGATCCTTCTAGGCATCATTATATTGCCGATGTTATTGGGTAAACCCACGTCTAATATGGCGGAACCGGAAATTACAAATATACAATTGACACGACACTCTGAAAAGACGAAGGAGCGAACAATTCCTTCAGAAGTGATCTCACGATATGAGGAGTCTGAGCTGGAACTGAAACAGCCTAAGCCTCCTGTAGACAAAGCCAAGAATAAAGCCGTTCTTGAAACAAAAGTTAATCCAAAACTAAAAGTTCAGGCCAGGGCGCCTGTCGCGGTTACTAAGCTCGCTCCCGTTACTAGTTCACAAAAGGTGAGTTGGGCAGTGCAGATGGGCAGTTTTTCTAGTAAAGAAAATGCGAGTCGACTGGTTAAACGTATGAAAGCTGCAAAAATACCTGCGTATTTTGAACATGTTGATAGTAATGGAAAAAAAGTGTTTCGCGTCAGGGTTGGCCCTTTGAAATCTAAGCAAAGTGCGGAAAGAATGAAACTAAAGCTTGATCGAAAAGAGCGGTTAAAAACTTTGATTGTTACTTTGCAATGATTCGTATGGCTAAGCACCAATCGCTCTGCTAAGATCGCTGTATAAAAATTAAAATTAGCTGTGTGAACTAGGAGTTAAAGGAATGATGAGTTTTATTGATATTGGTATTATTGTTCTTGTGCTGTTGTCCTCGATAATCGGTATTTTTAGGGGGTTTGTACGAGAGGTATTGTCTTTAGTTGCTTGGATCGCAGCTTTTTATATAGCGTTTAAATTTCATGGAGAGTTATCTCCGCACCTTTCTTTTATTTCCCCAGAATCATTCCGAGACGGGGCAGCTTTTCTCGGTGTATTTTTTATAGTTCTTATAGCTTTTTCTTTATTTAATTATGTGATTGCAAAACTTGTCGACAGTACTGGTTTATCTGGCACGGATCGTACGCTGGGTGTCCTTTTTGGGGTTGCTCGAGGCGCAGCGATTATTTTAGTTTTGGTTGTGCTTGCTGGCTTAACACCGCTCCCTGATTCGAAGACATGGACAAGCTCTATATTGATCCCTCATTTTCAACAGGCAGGACAGGTTCTGAAAGGTTACTTGCCTGAAGATTTTGCAAGGTACCTTGATGTTCCCGTCATTACAGGAAGTAAAGCCGAGCCGACTGTGCCGGCCGTTAAAGAAGAAACCGTTGAGTCAGAAAACGTTATTGTAGAGGGCGAATAGTCTGTGTGTGGAATTATAGGAATTGTAGCTAAAAGCGCTGTTAACCAAACCATTTATGATGGTTTGACTGTTTTGCAGCATCGTGGTCAGGATGCTGCGGGAATAGCGACATACAAAAATGGAAAGCTAAAGCTCCGTAAATCCAATGGACTCGTTGATAGAGTCTTTCATACGCGTCATATGTTAAACCTTCAAGGTGAAATGGGTATAGGGCATGTTCGATATCCTACGGCGGGTTGTTCATCGTCTGCTGAAGCACAACCATTTTTCGTCAATTCTCCTTATGGAATCTCACTTGCTCATAATGGCAACTTAACCAATGTTAAAGAGCTTAAGCGAGCGTTATTTCGAGATGGTTTAAGACATATTAATACTGAGTCTGATTCTGAAGTATTACTTAATGTTTTTGCCGATGAATTGCAAAAAATGGGTAAGTTTAGAATTAACTCTGAAGATATCTTTTCAGCAATGACGAAGGTATTTGAACGTTGCCGCGGCGGTTATGCAGCCGTTGCTATGATCAATGGTGTAGGGGTTGTCGGTTTTAGAGATCCAAATGGGATTCGTCCTATCGTGTTTGGAAAGCGAGAAACAAAAAAAGGTACGGAGTATATGTTTGCCTCTGAAAGTGTCGCGCTCGATTCGTTAGACTTTGAGCGGATTAGAGATGTTCGACCAGGAGAAGCTGTATTTGTTGACAAAAAAGGCAATATTCATAGCCACCAATGCATTCCAGAAGCAAAACAAAATCCTTGTATTTTTGAGTATGTTTATTTTGCACGCCCAGATTCAATTATCGATGATATTTCGGTGGTTAAATCACGTATGCGTATGGGGGAATTGTTAGCAAAAAAGGTTGAAAAAGATTGGGTTGATCATGATATAGACGTCATTATTCCTATCCCAGACACGAGTCGCACAGCAGCACTAGAAATGGCAAAAGAATTGGGTGTTCTCTATCGAGAAGGCTTCATAAAAAACCGTTATATTCCTCGGACATTTATTATGCCGGGACAAAGTCAGCGAAAGAAATCTGTGCGTCAAAAACTAAATGCAATCGATTTAGAATTCAAAGATAAAAATGTTATGTTGGTTGATGACTCTATAGTTCGCGGCACAACAGCAGGTCAAATTATTCAGATGGCCCGAGATGCTGGCGCAAAGAATGTATATTTCGCATCAGCTGCGCCACCCGTTAGGTATCCCAATGTTTATGGTATTGATATGCCATCTGCGGAAGAATTGATCGCTCATAATCGAACCCAACAGGAAGTGTGTGATTTAATTGGCGCTGATCGAATAATTTTTCAAGAGCTGGATGATCTGATCGAATCAGCGCAGGCAGGTAATCCGGAGATTAAAGAGTTTGATGTTTCTTGTTTCACTGGAGAGTACGTCACTTCTGATATCACCCCAGAGTATTTGAATAGTTTGAAAAAGTCGCGATCAGACAAAGCAAAATCTAAGCGTAACTTGGATGACGATGAAAGTCAGTCTGATGAGGTATCACTGACTGCTTAGAAGTGGTTCTTTCGAGTCTAATAAAACTAGTCTTAACCAGCATTTTACCTTCGTCACGAAGATTTATTTGTGAAGGATAAAGTACGAATCTAGAAATACAAAGGAAAGGTTTGGTTTATCTGGACAGAGTCTTTGCCGCAGATCGTATCGTTAAGAAAAGCCCATAGCTTTTTTCGGCCTATGGGGCTTAGTCTCATTATTTTTAAGCACTTTCTTTATCATTAATTTTATTTTTATAATCAATCGCATCTACCGCAGCGATAGCGCACATATTGACGATGCCACGTACAGTAACAGAGTTGGTTAATACGTGAACAGGTTGACGCATACCGACCAGCATAGGTCCAACTGAGAGGCCTTCTCCGAGAACTTTGACAAGATTGTACGCAATATTTGCCGCATCTAAGTTAGGCATTATGAGTAAGTTTGCACTGCCTTTAAAGGTACTACTAGGAAAGACTCGAGCACGTAGATCATCAGACAAAGCTGCATCTGCCTGCATTTCACCCTCAACACTCAGTGACGGTTGACGTGATTTTAAAATATCGCATGCTTGACGAACTTTTTTTGATTGAGGATTTTGTCGGCCTCCAAAATTTGAGTGTGAGAGTAAGGCTACTTTGGGGATCATTCCAAAGCGATTTACAATCTCGGCACCGAGTTCTGCTGTTTCTGCGATGTGTTCTGCGGAAGGGTCTAAAGATACATGCGTATCTCCAAGGAAGTAGGTCCCATTATTAACCAGTAGTAGCATGATCGCTGAACAATCAGAAACACCTTCTCTTAGGCCAATAATAGAGTTGAGGTAACGTAAATGACGGGTATAACTGCCTTGTGCTCCACAGAGCATAGCATCCACTTCACCAAGCTTTACTAACATCGCTGCTAAGGCGGTGGCTCGTGTGCGTATAACAGTACGAGCATAGTCAGGCGAAACACCTTCGCGCTTCATCAGATCGTAATAGGCATCGACATGTCTTTCATAATTTGGATTATCCCCTGGATCGATAACTTCAAAACCTTCATTAATGGTTAGACGTAATCCTAAGGTTTTGATTGTTTTCTTAATCTCTTCAGGTCGCCCAATAATGATTGGGTAACAGATCTTGTCATCGATAATAACTTGTAATGCATTTAATACGCGTCTTGATTCTCCTTCAGCTAACACGACCCGTTGCATAGATTGTTGAGCGCGTTCAAAGACAGGTTTCATCGCCAGTCCAGAGCGGAAAACAAACTCTTGTAGTTTTCGGCGATAGGCGTGGAAGCTTTCAATCGGCTGTGTGGCGACACCACTATCCATAGCTGCTTTTGCGACTCGTAGTGGTAGTTGAATCATTAAACGAGGATCAAAAGGTTTCGGGATCAAGTATTCAGGACCAAATTTAAACGGCGTGCCTCCATAAGCGGCACTAACAATATCTGATGCTTCTTTTGTTGCAAGATCGGCTAAGGCCTCGACACAGGCAATTTTCATTTCTTCGTTGATTTCTGTCGCGCCAACGTCGAGTGCACCACGGAAGAGAAAAGGGAAGCAGAGGACATTGTTCACTTGGTTAGGATAATCAGAGCGGCCTGTTGCGATGACAGCATCTGGTCGAACTTCTTTAACTAACTCCGGTAGAATTTCTGGCTCAGGATTGGCCAAGGCTAATATAAAGGGAGACTTAGCCATGTTTTTAAGGTATTCGGGCTTAAGCACTCGTGGAGCGGAAAGGCCTAAAAATATATCGGCGCCATCGATCACTTCGCTGAGGGTTCTAGCCTCTGTGTCTTGCGCATATACAGATTTGTATTCATCCATCAAGGTTTCTCGACCTTTATAAACGACCCCTTCAATATCTACGACGGTGACATTTTCAACCTTGAGTCCCATGCTGACTAATAGGTTGAGACAAGCAAGTGCAGCAGCACCAGCTCCAGAACAAACCAGTTTTACATCTTCAAGCTTCTTATCGGCTAACTTAAGACCGTTGCGAATGGCTGCAGCAACACAAATAGCGGTGCCGTGTTGATCATCATGGAAGACCGGGATATTCATCTTTTCCCGTAGCCGTTTTTCGATCTCGAAGCATTCTGGTGCTTTTATATCTTCGAGGTTAATCCCACCAAAGGTTGGCTCCATCAAAGAGACGGCGTCAACAAATCGATCGACATCGGTAGTATCAAGTTCTAGATCAAACACATCAACATCAGCAAATTTCTTAAACAGAACAGCTTTACCTTCCATGACAGGTTTGGATGCTAACGGGCCTATGGCACCTAGACCAAGGACAGCGGTACCATTGGTAATAACTGCAACCAGATTACTACGTGCGGTAAGGTTACGTGCTTCAGCCGGATCTTTATCAATCTCAAGGCATGCTGCTGCGACGCCAGGAGAATAAGCCAACGCAAGATCACGTTGGTTGACCATATTTTTGGTGGCTCTTATTTCCAACTTACCAGGTTTTGGGTAACGATGATAATGCAGAGCGGCTTCGTCAAATTCGTCAGTCATTATTAAAAGTTCTATCCTTTATATATGAGTTGAGGTTAGGTATTTTTTGAATACAGTTAAATATAATAGCAGATCTTGTGTTTAGTACTGCTAAAAGATAATAAAATCAATAACGATCATAAAAACCCATCGAATAGGTTTAAATTTATCTTGTTCAAAAAGTCACTAATAATTGACAGACAAGCAGCGATATTCTAGTCTTTTGTCTATAGCGCCGATTTGATTCAATTCAGCTTGCAGGCGCGTAATAAATTTTGCTAAAGCGTGCGGCCTGCTTTAGTTTTCGCTAAATGCGGGTTTTTTTCGTTTTAGGCCGATGTATTTTCAGTAATTTTAGGTACTCAAGTGGCTCACAAAGAAAACGAATATAGTCTACAAACATTAGCGATCAGAGCAGGGCATCATAGAACTGCTGAGAGTGAACATGGCGAACCTATTTTCCCAACTTCTAGTTTTGTATTTGATAACGCGGCACAAGCAGCAGCGCGTTTTTCTGATGAAGAACCAGGTAATATTTATTCGAGATTTACAAATCCCACGGTTAGAATATTTGAAGAACGTTTAGCTGCATTAGAAGGTGCCGAACGTTGCATCGCAACATCTTCTGGAATGAGTGCGATCTTAAGTACTTGTTTAGGCCTTTTAAAGCAAGGCGATCACATCGTTTCTTCGCGAAGTATCTTTGGTACAACGGTAGGTTTGTTTAATGGCATTATCAGCAAGTTCGGCATTGAAACCAGCTTTGTGCCCTCGACTGATCTTTCGGCATGGGAAGCGGCTATACAACCGGGAACTAAATTCTTATTTTTAGAGACACCTTCTAACCCGTTAACAGAGATTGCCGATATAAAGGCGTTGGCTGATCTGGCTCATTCACGAGGATGTTTATTAGTTGTTGATAATTGTTTTTGTACGCCAGCTTTACAAAGACCATTGACCCTTGGTGCGGATATTGTGATCCATTCAGCGACTAAATATCTGGATGGCCAAGGGCGTTGTATAGGGGGCGCCATTGTTGGTAGTGAAGAACTGATCGGAGGATCAGTGTTTGGTATCTTGCGCACAGGAGGTACGACCATGAGCCCGTTTAATGCTTGGGTTTTTCTAAAGGGATTAGAAACCTTATCCATCCGTATGAAAGCACACTGTGAAAATGCAAGTATCCTTGCGAATTGGCTGCAGGAACAATCATTTGTAAAACATGTTCATTATCCGGGATTAAAAACACACCCACAGCATGAGTTAGCAAAACAACAACAGTCAGGTTTTGGTGGCATCGTTTCATTTGAAATTGACGGCGGAAAGAAAGCGGCTTGGAACTTGATTGATAGTACGAATGTATTTTCAATTACTGCAAATTTAGGTGATACAAAAAGTACCATTACACACCCTGGAACCACAACACATTGGAAGCTAACCGACAAAGAAAGGAAAGAAGCTGGTATTACTGAAGGTTTGATCAGGCTTTCTGTAGGGCTAGAAGATGTTGATGACCTCAAACGAGACTTAATTATATAGATAGGATGCAGTGCAGCAATGAAATGTATGATTGAGTAATAACTCAAAATAATTGCAATTCATAAAAAAATCTGTTTAAAATCACTTTCATCGCGGTAGCGATCCAACACAACATGACTCGGTACTGAGAAGTGCAGGGTCATTGTATCTTTAGCTATAGTGTCATCTTCGACGCATCGCAACGATAATATCGCCGCGAAACTTTACAAAAAACTTTTTAATTGAGGGAACGTGTACTTTTGCGATCTCTTGTTTTTGACAACTATAAAACTGAGGACATATAAAATGGCCGGACGTAACTTTCTCTTTATTCCTGGACCAACCACCATACCAAGGCGGGTTCAAAATGCTATCAATGTAGAACAAGAAGATATGCGAGCTCTCGACCTTCCTGAATTTACTAAACCACTTTATGCGGACATGAAAAAAGTCTTTAAGACTGAAACAGGTCGCGTATTTATTTTCCCTTCATCAGGCACTGGCGCTTGGGAATCTGCAATTACCAATACATTAAAGCCTGGAGACAAAGTACTTGCTTCACGTTTTGGCCAGTTCAGCCACTTGTTCATCGACTGTGCGAAACGGCTTGGAATGGAAGTTGTTGAAGTTGATTGTGAGTGGGCTGTTGGTACACCTGCAGATAAGTTTGCTGAAATTCTTGCTGAAGATAAAAACCATGAAATTAAAGCTGTCTTCGCGACTCACAACGAAACAGCAACGGGCGTAATGTCTGATATTAAAGCCGTTCGTGATTCTATTGATGCTTGTGATCACCCAGCTCTGTATTTCGTCGATACAGTAAGTGGCTTAGCTAGTCTTGACTTCCGCATGGATGAGTGGGGCGTTGATCTTGCAATTGCGGGTTCACAAAAAGGTCTTATGTTGCCTACTGGTTTAGGTATTCTTTGCGCGAGTGAAAAAGCATTAGAAGCAAATAAAACGGCTGAATGCCCACGTTGTTTCTTTGCTTGGGAAGATCAAATTGCAACAAATGATCTAGGTTATTTTCCTTACACACCTCCTATGAATTTATTACGTGGCCTACGTGAATCTATGAACATGTTGTTCGAAGAAGGTTTGGATAATGTCTTCGCTCGTCATACTCGCTTTGCGACGGCGACTCGAAAAGCTGTTGAAGCTTGGGGTTTGACTACGATCGCTAAAGAAGGTTGGCAGTCTGACACAGTAACAGCAGTCAAAGTGCCTGAAGGCTTTGATGGAAACGAAGTTGCTCGACATGCATACCGTCGTTACAACTTGGCACTATCGATTACGATCGGCCAGGTTATGGGGCAAGGTTTCCGTATCGGTCATATGGGTGACATGAATGAAATAATGTTGATGATCCCATTGAGCGGTGCAGAAATGACGATGAAAGATTTAGGTTATCCAATTGAGTTAGGCAGCGGTGTTGCTGCAGCTCAGGAATACCTATGCTCAACAGCTAAAGATCGTATCTAACATGGTTTTTTCTACCCCCTTCTTATTCGGAGGCGGGTGGTAACCGTAACCTAAAATTTAAATTTTTTTCTAATACTAAGCATAAAACTTAAGAGGTCTCACCATGAGTTTTACACAGTTCGAACAAGCACGCCCACGTTTACAAAGAAGTGAGCTCGCAGTACCCGGCTCTAACCCTGGAATGTTTGAAAAAGCCGCCGCATCGGATGCTGACTATATCTTTCTTGATTGTGAAGATGCGGTTATTCCTGATGATAAGGAGCAAGCTCGAAAAAATATTATTGAAGCATTAAACGATATCGACTGGGGCAACAAAACCATGTCGGTTCGTATCAATGGACTCGATACACATTATATGTATCGAGATGTTGTTGATATTGTAGAGCAGGCGGGTGATCGTCTCGATACAATATTGATCCCTAAAGTCGGTACAGCACAAGACGTACATGCTGTGGATATGTTGGTCACACAAATTGAAGAGGCCGTTGGTATTAAAGAAAAGATTGGTCTTGAATGTCTCATCGAAACAGCATTGGGTGGAGCGAATGTTATGACGATTGCTCAAGCCAGTTCACGTTTAGAAGCCTTCCACTTTGGTGTTGCAGATTATGCAGCTAGTCTACGTTCACGTACTACGGTTATTGGTGGTCTGAACCCTGATTATGTCTGTGATGGAAACCCAGCTGATCAGTGGCACGCTGCACAAGTAAATATGCTGACTGCATGCCGTGCATATGGCTTACGTGCTATCGATGGACCTTTCGGTGATTTCAGCGACCCAGAAGCATTCCGAGAAGCAGCACGTCGTGTTGCTGCTTTAGGTTATGAAGGTAAGTGGGCAATTCACCCATCTCAAATAGAATTAGCCAACGAAGTGATGTCTCCACCAGAAGCTGAAGTGACACGTGCAAGACGCGTACTTGAAGCACTGGCAGAAGCGGCTGCAGCCGGTAAAGGTGCAGCTCAACTAGATGGAAAAATGATTGATATCGCTTCTGAAAAAATGGCTCGTAATGTGATCGCTCAAGCCGATCAAATTGGTGCAAGAACATAATAATAGAAGAGGAAAACTATTATGGAAATCCATGAATATCAAGCTAAAGAACTCCTAGCGGAATTTGGCGTTGGTGTCGGACCTGGAGGCTTAGCCTACAGTCCCGAACAAGCCGTCTATCGTGCGAAAGAAATCGGTGGAGAGGTGTGGGCTGTTAAGGCACAAATCCATTCCGGAGCACGTGGTAAAGCAGGTGGCATTAAAATTTGTAAAACGGATGATGAGATCTGGGCTGCTGCTGATGAACTACTAGGTAAGCGTCTGATAACACATCAAACAGGCCCTCAAGGTAAAGTCGTTCATCGATTATATATTGAACAGGGTTGTGATATTAAGCGTGAGATCTATTTAGCATTCGTTTTAGATCGAGCGGCGGAACGTGTCACTGTTGTTGCATCATCAGAAGGTGGTATGGACATAGAACAATTGGCTGAAGAAAAGCCAGAGTCTATTATTAAGATCCATGTAGAACCGGCTGTTGGTCTACAAGACTTTCAAGCGCGAGAGTTAGCTTTCGCGTTAGGGCTTCCTGCGTCAATGATGAGTCAAGCAGTGACTACTTTCCAAGGCGCCTATCGTGCGATGCGCGATCTGGACGGTACGATGGTTGAGATCAATCCATTAGTTGTAACCGGTGATGGCCGATTATTAGCATTGGATGGCAAGATGTCTTTTGATGATAACGCCATGTTCCGTCACCCGAAACTCGCTGAGTTACGTGATAAATCGCAAGAAGATCCACGTGAAATGCAAGCAGCTGATCGTGGTTTAAGCTACGTTGGTTTAGATGGAAATATCGGTAACATTATCAATGGTGCGGGCCTCGCTATGGCGTCGATGGATATGATCCAACATGCTGGAGGCGAACCTGCTAACTTCCTTGATATCGGTGGTGGAGCTTCTGCTGAACGTACAGCAAAAGCCTTCCGTTTAGTTTTAGCGGATGAGAATGTAGAAACGATTCTCGTCAATATCTTTGCGGGAATAAATCGTTGTGATTGGATCGCTGAAGGTGTTGTTCAAGCGGTGCAAAAAATTGATATTGGTGTTCCTTTGATTGTGAGATTGTCAGGAACCAATGTTGAAGAAGGTCGCAAGATCATCAAAGACAGTGGTTTGGATATCATCATGGCAAATACTTTAAAGGAAGCTGCGGATAAATCCGTGGCTGCTTGGAAAGCTCATACTGGAAAGTCATAAACCACCGATAGGAGGATATAACAATGGCAATTTTATTAGATAAAAGTTCGAAGGTGATCGTACAAGGGTTCACTGGCCAAATCGGTACTTTCCATGCAGAGGAAATGATCGAGTATGGAACAAATGTAGTGGGTGGTGTAACGCCGGGTAAAGGCGGAACAACACATCTAGGACGACCTGTTTTTGATACGGTTAAAGATGCCGTCAGAGAGACTGGAGCAGATGCGAGTATCGTGTTTGTACCACCTCCCTATGCAGCAGATGGCATCATGGAAGCTGCTGATGCTGGCATTAAGTTTTGTGTCGCGATCACTGATGGTATTCCTGCACATGACATGATCCGTGTTAAGCGTTATATGCGTCGTTATAAAAAAGAAGAACGTATGGTTTTAACCGGCCCTAACTGTGCGGGCTCGATCAGCCCTGGAAAATGCATGATGGGAATTATGCCCGGTCATATTTATATGCCTGGACCTGTCGGTGTTGTAGGTCGATCAGGTACGCTGGGTTATGAAGCGGCTTCGCAGATGAAAGAAATGGGTATTGGTATTTCTACGAGTATTGGTATTGGTGGTGACCCCATTAACGGAAGTTCTTTCCGCGATCACTTCGAGCATTTTGAAGCAGATCCTGACACGAAGGTTATTATCATGATTGGTGAGATAGGTGGTCCTCAAGAAGTTGAAGCGGGCATTTATGCTAGAGATAACATGAGTAAGCCTGTTGTTGCCTATATTGCTGGTTTGACGGCTCCTAAAGGACGTCGAATGGGGCATGCCGGTGCGATCATTTCTGCTGTTGGTGAAAGTGCGGCTGAGAAAGTTGAACTACTACAAGAGATGGGCGTAACTATCGTTCCAACCCCGTCTGATTTTGGATCAACTGTCGCTAAGATTTTGGAAAAAGTGTAATAATTATTAAATAGTTATTTGCAAATGAAACGCTCATTAAGCACTTTTAAAGTGAGCGTTTTTTCCTGAAAAATTATTCGATAGTACAAAATAGATTAGAAAAATTTAGGAGTAGATCCCCAATGAGTAAACCTAAAGTTATAGTGACTCGACGATGGCCTGAAGCCGTTGAGAAACATATGAAAGAACTATTTGATGTCACATTAAACGTTGATGACATTCCAATGAATGTTGAGCAATTAAAAATAGCATTCCAAACCGCTGATGCAGTGTGCCCAACAGTGTCTGACAAGATCAGTGCTGATGTTATTAATGTTGAAAATAAAACAGCAAAAGTCATTGGAAACTTCGGGGTAGGTTTTAACCACATTGATCTCGGTGCGGCAAAATCGAATGATCTTGTTGTTACTAACACACCCGAAGTATTGACTGATTGCACAGCAGATACAGCGATGACCCTTATGCTGATGGCTGCTCGCCGAGCGGGTGAAGGCGAAAGACATGTTCGAACTAAGGCATGGAAAGGTTGGCGTCCGACTCACATGATGGGAACAAAAGTCACGGGTAAAACATTAGGCTTGATCGGCTTTGGTCGAATTGCGCAAGCGATGGCTCATAAAGCTCACTTCGGTTTTGGTATGAAGATTTTTTTCTTCGATCCATATCCGCCAGAAGCTGAAGTCATTAACAAATTTGGTGCGATCCAATGTGATACTGTTGAAGATGTTTTGAAACAAGTTGACTTCGTTTCCTTACATTGCCCAGGTGGTGGTTCAAATACAAATTTAATGAATGCTGAGCGCTTTTCGGTCATGAGAGATACTGCAATATTGATCAACACTGCACGCGGTGATGTTGTTGACGAGCCTGCACTTGTGGAAGCCCTAAAGTCAGGTGCAATTAAAGCAGCTGGTTTAGATGTCTTCGCCCAAGAACCGACGGTGACGGAAGAGCTACTAACGATGGAAAATGTTGTTACATTGCCACATTTAGGTAGCGCTACGGAAGATACTCGAGTTGCTATGGGAATGCGAGTCGTTGAAAACCTACAAGCATTTTTTGCAGGTGAACCGCTTCGAGATAGAGTTGTATAAATATCAACTTTACTTGAATAACTGTAGGAGTACAGCGTGTTAGAAAAGGAACAAACAATAGCCGAACGAGTAGCAAGTTATGCGGATGACACTGTTGCTTTATTATTTGAAACATTAATCGAAGTACTTGAAAACCGGCAGCCAGAAGTTGTGCCTGTGCTCAAAGGTGAGAAAGAAATTTCTACGGATGAAGATTACCTGTTGCCTGTTTTGCAGGCACAGGGGATCTGGTTTCAACTACTGAATATCGCCGAAGAAAATGCCGGTATGCGTCGTCGTCGCTTGATCGAAACTGAGCGTGGTGGATTTGAAGTGAACGGTTCGTTTGCGCATATTGTTCATCGAGCTAAAGAAGCCGGTCTATCGGGTGATGACTTTCAATCGTTATTCGATTCGGCAAGAGTTCGCCCTGTGATCACGGCACATCCTACCGAAGCTAAGCGGGTTTCTGTGCTTGAAATCCACCGCCGTATTTACTTGTTACTGATTCAGCTTGATAACACGCGCTGGACACCAAGAGAGCGTAAAGCATTAGTTGATGCTCTGAGAAATGATATTGATTTGCTTTGGTTGACGGGTGAGTTACGTTTAGAAAAGCCGAGTGTTGAGCAAGAGGTTGCTTGGGGATTACATTTCTTTAAAGAATCTCTATTTGCTCGTGTACCAGAACTGTTGGAAAAATTAAAAATAGCTTTGCGTGCAGAGTACCCGGAACATACTTTTAGCTTGCCTGCTTTTTTCCAATTTGGTTCTTGGATAGGTGGTGATCGAGATGGTAATCCATTTGTGACCAATGAAGTCACTAGGAAGACCTTGTTTCGTTATCGTCGTGCAAGTTTACAGCGATATAAAGAGCAGCTTAACGATTTTGCAGGTAAGTTAAGTGTTGCAAAACACGCGTTAGATATTCCTGTATCTTTTCAGAATAAATTGAAGAAACAACTAAGAAGTTCAGGTAAAGGTAAGAAAATTTCAGGTAGAAACCCCGGCGAGGTTTTTCGTCAATTTGCTGTTTGTATGTCGCTGAAACTTGATGAAACGATCAAAATGGCTGAACAGGATGATATACCAGGAAGTGAAGATTTTGCCTATCACACAGCAGATGAATTAATTGCAGACCTAAAGGCGATGGAAGCGGCATTGATTTCTTCTGAGAGTGCAGAGCTAGCAAGAATAATGTTGCTGCCATTACGCCGAGAAGTTGAAACGTTTCGTTTTAAAACAGTCAGTTTAGATCTGCGCCAGAATTCAACGATTACCAATAATACTTTGCGAGCTATTTGGGCTGCGGTGACAGGGACGAGTATTTCAAAATGCCCTAATACCGAGTCAGAAGAATGGAAAGAATGGCTCTTGTCGGAGTTGTCACGCCCATTGACGTATGACATTCGTTTTCGTGATCTTCCTGCCGATGCACAAGAAACCATTGAGTTGATGCAACTGATCGCTGAAACACGAAGTAAGATGGATAAAGAAGCGATTGGCTGCTTTATCTTGAGTATGACGCGGAGTGCAACAGATATTCTGGGTATTTACCTACTTGCCAAGTATGGTGGTCTTTTTAAGGATGCTCGTGGCGTTAAGTCCTGCTCAATTGCCATTGTGCCTTTATTCGAAACTATTGAAGATTTGAGAATAGCACCTGATGTTATGCGCGAATTATTTGCGCTGCCACTGGTAAAGCGATCGATTGCTGAATGTGGTGGCTTCCAAGAAGTCATGATTGGTTATTCTGACTCGAATAAAGATGGCGGTTATATGACGTCTAACTGGGAGTTAACTTCCGGCCAGAAAAAACTGACGGCTGTCGGAGAAGAAACAGGCATTTCTATCTCATTCTTTCACGGACGTGGTGGTTCAGTCAGCCGTGGGGGTGCTCCGACAGGCCAGGCGATTGCTGCCCAACCTGCAGGCTCTGTTCATGGGCAATTACGGATCACAGAACAGGGTGAAGTGGTGTCATCTAAGTTCGCTAACAAGGGAACGGCAGCATATAACATGGAGTTACTCGCTGAGAGCGTCATCGCGCATTCTTTAATGTCACAAAAAGAACATGAGCTTACACCTAACCCTGATTTTGATGAGGCCTTGGCATTATTATCATCGGAGTCTTATCAAGCTTATCGAGAATTGGTTGAAGTCCCTAAACTGATTGACTATTACGCTGCTGCAAGTCCTGTCGAAGAGTTAGCATTACTGAATATTGGTTCACGACCTGCACGTCGCTTTGGGGCTAACTCACTATCTGATCTACGAGCAATTCCTTGGGTTTTTGCATGGACTCAAAACCGTCACCTTGTCCCTGGCTGGTATGGGCTCGGTACAGCACTTGAAACTTTTTTAAATCAGAACGATGCTGAAAATGCAAAATTATTGCGCACAATGTTTGAAGAGTCACGTTTGTTTAGATTGGTGATCGACGAAGCAGAAAAGACATTAATCCAAGTCGATATGGGCATTGCTCGTGAGTATGCTGATCTGGTTCAGGATGATGAACTACGAGAGAAAGTTTTCTCTATGATCTCAACTGAATATAAGCGGACAGTTGAGCAGGTTCTTCGTGTCTCTGGTGGTGCTGAGTTAGCCGATAGGTTTCCGCGTTTTAAACGAAAATTAAACCGACGTCTTTCTACCATAAATCAGATAGGAAGAGAGCAAGTTGGTTTGATCAAGCAGTTTCGTGGCTCGGATAATACGGGTGAAGAGAAACAAAAAGAACTCGTGCTTCTACTCTTATCGATTAACTGTATCGCATCAGGGCTAGGTTGGACAGGATAGTTAGGCAATAAAAAGCCTGTTGATAATATATCATCAACAGGCTTGGAATAAAAAAGTACGCAACAAGTGATTGTTGCGTACAAAAAACCAGCAATTACATAGAGGAGGTCATGATAAAAAATTGCGGTTTGGTGCTTAAACTGGTCATCTAATCTTGTTTATATCTATCCTAGATAATACTCATTAAAAGCAGGATTAAATTAAGTAATGGAGCGGTTAATTCCTTAGTAATTCACTCAACATTACTGCGATGCAACATAGGTTATTGTTTTTCCATTTGCATTGCAATAAGCATTCTGGTTAATATATTGTTTCATTATAGGAAATAAAGTAGTTATGGATAAACTTGTAAGTATGAAAGTCTTTTCTCGTGTCGCTAAACTAGGCAGTTTTTCTGCTGCGGCTGAGGATCTTGGTATTTCTAAAGCAATGGCTTCCAAGCATATAACTGCATTGGAGGGCACGCTTGATGTTCGTTTATTAAACAGAACAACAAGAAAAATCAGCTTGACTGAGGTCGGTGCAGCCTACCGAGAACGTGTTAAGCATATTCTGGCGGAAATTGAGGAGACAGAACTATCTGTTTCTCAGCTGAATACGGAGCCGAAAGGAACGTTGAAAATGATGGCTCCAAGCTCATTTGGTGCATTTCACCTTTCAAGAGCAGCCGCAGATTTTATGGATGAATATCCAGATATCAATGTAGAACTCATCTTGAGTGATCGAGAGGCCGATCTCGCAGAAGAAGGGCTAGATCTTTCATTTAGTGTTGGTGAGCTAGGTGATTCTAGCCTGATCGCTCGAAAAGTTGCTTCAGCAAGAATGGTGGTTTGCGCATCTCCAGAATATTTAGAGAAACATGGGGAGCCAAAAACTCCAGATGATCTTACAAAGCATTCTTGTTTGCTATTTACGCCACGTTTTCCTTGGACTGAGTGGGTTTTTAGTCAAAACGGTGAAGAGCATAAGGTTAAAGTTTCTGGCTGTTTGAAGTCAAATGTTGGTGACACTCTCCGAGTCGGCGCGATTAAAGGGCTAGGTCTGATTCAACAGCCAACCTATATGGTAGGACAGGATATTAAGCTTGGGCGCCTTAAAGTCGTGCTTGAAGAATATGAACCCGCGGAAAGGCCGATTAATGTCATGTATCTACATCGCCGCCACCTTTCTGCAAAAGTAAGAGTGTTTGTTGATTTTTTGATCCAACGTTTTCAGCCAATTCCTTATTGGGATGAATGGACAGCTTGATCATCAACATTATGGCTGACGGCCAACTAAGGATGCCATAATCAAACCTGCTAGAAACCAACCGATAGTGATATCTGCAATCATTATTATTGTGTAGCTGGAATCAAATCCCCACCAGATCCAGTTTGGAACGTGCCCGAGTAGGGCACCAGTCATTCCTACCATGACGATAAAGAAGACCCGCGCTAGGTAGCTCAATTCAGAGGTGCAGGCAAGCAGCGTCACTATCAGTAAGCTTACAATGATGTTATTGATATAGGCATACTTCATTGAATCTTGCATGTTTGTCATATTTTCTGCGGATTGGAATGAAATGAAAGCAAGATGACTTTTATTATTAGAAAAGTTACTTATTTCTGGGTTAGGTAATATTGATTCTAGGCTGGTGTTATATTTCTGCTTAGGAATTAAATAAATACCATCTTGATTGATATTATTCGTGATGGCCTTGACGACAATTTCTTCATTATCAAGCTGCTTTATGGTTTGTTGATGCCAAGGTAAGACCATCCAAGAGAAACTATTCCAAGCAAAGAAAATTGTTGCGCCGAGAATCGTTGCGAACAGAATTTTGAACATTTTATTATCCTCCGTCTGTTGTTTTTAGTGTAACCTTCTACCAAATAACATTTTGTGTCAATATTCTGATAGCTAAGGCAGTCAATATACCCCCTTGAATATAAAGAGAATTTAAGTGCAAAGACTCAAAGATAAGATAAGAAATATTCCTGACTTCCCGGAAGCAGGCATCCAGTTCAAAGACATCACTCCTCTGTTAAAAGATCCTTCGACATTGCGTCTCGCAGTGCATCAGTTAATCTTTCCTTATCTAGGAGAAGAGATAACGGCTGTAGCAGGCATGGAAGCGCGAGGATTTATTTTTGGTAGTCTCGTCGCATGGGAATTAGGTGTTAGCTTTGTGCCGTTACGAAAACCTGGAAAGCTTCCATCAAGCGTCGAAACTGCGTCTTATGATCTTGAATATGGATCAAGCAATCTAGAAATACATACGGATGCTTTGTCGAAAGACGATAGAGTTTTGTTGATAGATGATCTGATCGCGACGGGTGGAACAGCAGCTGCCAGCTGCCAGCTGATTGAAAAGCTCGGGGCTGAAGTGGCTGCTTGTGCTTTTATCGTTGAGTTAGATGAACTGAAGGGGAGGGAGCAGTTATCAGGTTATCGTGTCCACTCTCTGCTCCATTATTGATACCAAATTTAAGTGAAGGTAATCTCTTATCGGGATAAGAATACGTATCCAGCACGCTTATTTTAGCGGAGTTTTGCTTGCTATTGCGGTGCTTTAATAACCATTAGAATACAATGGAAGCAAAGGTTAGTCTTTAACTTATCAAAGGGTTTTCCTTTAATCTACTGTAATACAGTAAGTTGCTAACTATATTTATTCTAAGTTGAGGTTAGATAAAAAAGGCCAGTAAGATAACTCACTGACCTTTTTGTTCTTTATTGATATTTTAAAAATCTATTTCGAGTGAAATAGATTTCGTTATAACTGAAGTCTAGAAAAGACCGGTGATGTTGCCATCATCATCAATATCAATACGTTCTGCTGCAGGAACCTTCGGTAAACCGGGCATAGTCATCATGCTACCAGCAATGGCAACGATAAAGCCTGCACCATTGTTTAAACGTACCTCAGTAATATGTACGTTATGACCTTCTGGTGCGCCTTTAGCCATTGGATCGGTAGAAAAAGACATCTGTGTCTTTGCCATACAAATAGGGTAAGAGCCATATTCTTCATTCCAATCTTCCAGTTGTTTTTTAACTTTAGGATCGGCTGAAATACTTCCTGCTCTATAGACCTTGGTTGAGATCGCTTCAATCTTATCCCAAAGAGGCATATCGTCATCATAAACATAGGTATGTTGACCAGGTTTATTCTCAACAACATCAACAACGGCATTGGCTAAACCTTCCGCACCCGCACCACCATCAGCCCAATGTTTAGAAACCACGGCTTTAACACCAAGTTCTTCACAACGTTTCTGTAGCACTGCAAGTTCGGCATCCGTATCGAGAGTGAAATGATTGATACACACAACGCAAGGTAAGCCATAAACATCTTGGATGTTTTCTATATGACGTTCCATGTTGATCATACCTTTCGCAAGCGCATCAACATTTTCTTTGTTGAGCTCATCTTTAGCGACACCGCCGTGGAATTTCAGTGCACGAACGGTTGCAACTAATACAACGGCTTTAGGGTTCAAGCCCGCCATACGTGTCTTTATATCAATGAATTTTTCAGCACCAAGATCGGCACCGAAACCACCTTCAGTGATCACATAATCAGCCAGTTTTAAACCTGTTTTCGTCGCTGTTACTGTATTACAACCATGAGCAATATTGGCAAAAGGTCCACCGTGGATAATGGCGATATTATTTTCTAAGGTTTGTACGATATTAGGCTTGATCGCATCTTTTAATAATGCAGCCATTGAACCTTGGGCATTTAGATCACGTGCGTACACCGCTGTTTTATTGTCACGTTTGTAACCAATAACAATGCGACCAAGTCTTTCCTTCAGATCTGCACGACTGGTTGCAAGGCAAAGGATCGCCATGATTTCTGATGCAACAACGATATCGAAACCATCTTCGCGTACATATCCATTTGCAGGTCCGCCTTGGCCAATGGTGATCTTGCGTAATGCACGATCATTCATATCAACCACTCGTTTCCACTGGATACGACGCGGGTCAATTCCAAGTTCGTTACCGTGGTTTATGTGATTGTCGATCATGGCTGAAAGTAAAGCATGAGCAACGCCGATGGCGTGGAAGTCACCTGTGAAATGCAGGTTGATATCTTCCATCGGTACAACTTGAGCATAACCACCACCAGCGGCACCACCTTTCATACCGAAACATGGACCCAGTGAAGGCTCACGCAGACACATGATTGTTTTTTTGCCGATACGGTTCAGGGCATCTCCCAGACCAACGGTAGTGGTAGTTTTGCCTTCTCCTGCTGGAGTTGGACTAACCGCAGTAACTAAAACTAAGTTCCCATCTTCTTGATCTTTGAGGCTTTCAACATAATCCAAGGATAATTTGGCTTTATAATGGCCGTATGGATCAAGATGTTTAGCATCGATACCGAATTTCTCACCGGCGAGACTGATAATGGGTTGCATTTTAGCTTTTTGTGCTATTTCAATATCTGACATGATATTGTTCCTCTCTAATTAGACATTACTCTTTAACATCAATTTATCTACCAATTGTTGAGCTCCGACTAACTAATATTAAATAAAAAGAAACCAAAACTACGCATTATTTTTTAAAAAATAATGCGTATCCTGAAAGTAAAATATTTTTTGTCTGTGGTGTGAAACACCTCAAACAGACCATGCTATTCTATCCCTATCATTAATAAATCCCTAATCTATGAAAATGGTTGATCTTCTCGAACGACTCCGCCTCAGACTGGCCGGTTTTAATGCACAACCTTTATTGGCTTTATTGGGGTTGATTAGTGGCTTGATTTCGGGCGTTATTATTATTCTTTTTCGTAAAGCGATCGAAATATCTCAGACGGGAATATTGCCAGATCAACGCGCCGGAGAGAGCACTGAGGACTTTGAATTGTTGTCGATGGCCTGGCGCTTCTTCTTGCCAGTCTCGGGTGGTTTGATACTGGCGTTAATGCTGTTCTTTTTCTCACGTCCTGGTTATCGGTTTGGTGTCGTTCATATTATGGAACGTTTAGCTCATTTTGAGGGCAACCTACCAATACGAAATGCTGTTCTGCAATTCTTTGGTGCCATTGTAGCTTTAGTTTCTGGACAGTCTGTCGGGCGAGAAGGGCCAAGTGCACATCTGGGAGCTGCAGGTTCTAGCTTACTGGGGAACTACCTCTTACTGCCGAATAATAGCATTCGAACTTTGGTTGCATGTGGAACGGCTGCAGCAATAGCGGCATCGTTTAATACGCCGCTTGCAGGAGTGATTTTTTCGATGGAGGTGGTGATGATGGAATATTCTATCGCCGGTTTTACACCCGTCATATTAGCGGCTGTTAGTGCAACCGCTTTGACCCGTTGGGTCTATGGCTCAGAGCCAGTATTTTCTGTTCCCCCTTTAGAAATGTATTCGATGATGGAGTTTCCGATCATCCTTATTATGGGCATTGTGCTGGGTGCGTTAGCGGCAGGTTTCATCAGCTTGTTACATTGGGTTACTGAAAATAATAGCGCTCTTCCTGTCTGGCGGCGCATGATTATTGCGGGTGTTGGTGTCGGGCTTTGTGGAATGTTTGTACCGGAAGTTATGGGAATAGGCTATGACACGGTAAATAACGCTTTACATGGTAATGCGGCATTAGGAGGCTTGTTGTTGATAGTCTTTTTTAAGGTGCTTGCAACCTCATTAAGTATTGGTCTGGGAGTTCCCGGAGGGTTAATCGGACCAACCTTGTTTATGGGGGCAACAGCCGGTGGTGTTATTGGCTTATTAACAGGTTATATTCCGATGGAAGTATCTCATCCTGGTTTTTATGCCATGCTTGGAATGGGGGCGATGATGGGAGCCTGTTTACAAGCACCACTAGCGGCATTGGTGACCTTACTTGAATTAACCGCAAACCCACATATTATTTTGCCGGGTATGTTAGCGATTGTTAGTGCAAATTTAACAGCAAAAGAATTGTTTTCAAAAGACTCTATCTTTATTTCACAGATCAGAGCATTTGGTTTGGATTACCGTAATGATCCCGTCGCTCAGTCCCTACGTCGATTAGCGGTGGCATCAGTAATGGATCGCGAATATGTAACGACTAAACAAGTTATTGATATAGGGCAGGCTAAGGAATTACTTCAGGGAGCTCCTCGCTGGATTATTATTGAAAAGGATGAAAGTAAACTAAGAATGCCTGCGACAGATCTAGCGCGTTTCTTAGAAGAATATAATGGAGAAGAGGCAATAGACTTGATGGAGATCCCTTCACAAAGACAGCAACTAGGAGCTGTACATATACGTGCAACCTTGCAAGAAGCAAAAGAAATTATGGAGAAGTCTCAAGCAGAGGCGCTTTATGTAAAACGACCGATAGCGCCATTGGTTGATCGTATTTATGGTATCGTTGATAAAGAAGCGATTGAAAAAGGTTACCGCTTGTAAAATTATGAAAGTAGAGCAGAAACCTCTCAAGTTTTTGCATAGAATGACGACCTTATGCGTTAGTGTTGATATTTTTGAGAGAGGACTCTCTAAGAGAGTTTCTCAAAAGTATGACAAGGCTGTGAATAACTAATATTAAGCGAATAAATTTAAAGGATGGAGTTGAATGAAAAAATTATTGATCGGTGCTGCGGTAGCAGTCCCTGTTATATGGGCTGGTGCTACTTGGGGTATTTCAAATAAAACTGAAAGTGTCTTTGATGACATTATTACGAAGTCAAATGAGGATCTCTCCAATAAATTTCCTTTTGTCGTGATCGAAAAACAAGCATATACCAAAGGATTTACGAGTAGTACTGCTCAATCTGTGATGAAGGTTAATTCTGAATATTTTGGTGACAGCGATAAAGGTAAAGATTTTAGCGTGACATTTAACCATACGGTATTTCATGGTCCGGTAATGAAAACTCCATATGGGCTTACAACGGGTTCAAGTTATGTTTACACAACCATCGATCAGACAGCATTACCTGTCGAAGTTTCATCGATACTCAAGGTTTTGTTCGATGATAAAGAACCACTTATTTCGGGTATGAAGACTGGGCTGGGTGGTGGTGTGAGTGTTGATTTTGAAGTGTCTCCAATATCTTTAAATCAAAGTAAGATTTCGAGCCTAAAGGCAAGCGAGTTAGACATTGATCCAGAGCAACTAGAGCATTTTTCTTTTACAGGAATCACGGGGCATTTAAAGACAGATAAAGTTAGTTCGTATGCTAAGGGCGATGTGAAGTTCGGTGCGTTAGAGCTAAAAGGCAAGGATGGCGGTGAAATGCTAACTTTGAAGCTGAAGGAGTCAATCATGAAACTCGATGTATCTGAGTTTTATAACGGCACAGCGCTTGACGGTACCGTAGATATGGAAATTCCTGAGTTCTCTGTTGCTAAAGGTGATAATGAAGGCGTGACAATAACTGGAGTGACAATCCACACCGATACTACAAATCAAGGCGGTAGTAATTTAAGTGGGAAATTTACTCTCGGCGTAGATAAATTACTCCTCAACATTCCGGATGCTCCATTTAAACTGCCTGTGTCTGCTATCAATTTAGCTGGCGAAGTTAATAGTCTTGATACAGCTGCGGTGAAAAAAGCAATTGATCTTGGCAGTGAGTTGCAAAAGACGCAGTTTGCGATGTTTAAGAATGACTTCTCAGAAGAATCTTTCGAAGAGATGGCAAACAAATCTATGGCTTATGTAAATGCTATCGGCGAAATGGTTAAGCAAGGAACGGAGCTTAAGTATCAGATCGATATTAACAATGAGACTGGTGAGTCACAACTTAAGCTTGATCTAAACTACGCAGAAGCCAAAAAGCTATTTGACTTAAAAACGGTTAAAGAATTGGTTACAGCGCTATCCGGGCAGTTGAATATCTCTATTGGAAAAGGCATGATTTCTGGTACGCCTTTAGAAGAAGCGATAGGCATGCCTGTTGCTATGGGGTTCGCGGTTGATAAAGAAAAGTCCTATGAGCTAGTGGCAGACTTGTCATCTGGTGAACTCAAGGTGAATGGGGAACCTATGCCTGTCCTTGATATGGTCGGTGATCAACCATTACCATGGGAAGAGCTTAAAGATTCTTTTAAGTAAGTAGCACTTTAAAAGCTGAAACAAAAAAGGCCTCTATAATTAAGAGGCCTTTTTTATACATAATCATTTCTGCGCTTGGGTATTATAATTTTAGGCCAGCATTCTATCTCTATCCGTGACTCTGTCATGGATAGAATCAAGATCATTGATAGCCTCTAACAGCGCTATGATATTTGGGAAGCGTTGCATAGGATTTTTAGCGAGTAGTTGATCTATGATAGGTTGAAACTCTCTTAGAAGCGGTGGAAGCTTAGGAATGGGATCGTTTAAATGAGAATAAAAAATTTTCATTAATGAATTTCCACGGAAAGGTTTTTTACCCGTTAACATCTCATAGAATACGGCCCCTAGACTATAAAGATCAGAACGATGATCGATTCCATTGTTGTCGATTTGTTCCGGACTCATATAGTAGGGTGAACCGAGAATCACGCCTTGCAATGTTAAGCCGTAAGATTTCTCCATCACTCTTGCAATACCAAAATCAGAAATAGCTAAGGTATTATCTTCACGGACTAAAATGTTCCTTGGCTTGATATCGCGATGCACAATGTTTCTTTGATGGACAGTCTCTAATCCATATGCAATTTGACGTAGATAGTGGACGGCTTGGAGCGCGGTGACATTATTGGAAATTTTATGAGACAGATCACCCACAGGAAAATATTCCATGATAATACAAGAATAATCTTTATCTAGGTGTCGACCTAGAATATTGGCCACATTAGGATGGTTTAGATGATGTAAGAGTTTGTATTCTTGAACGAAACGTTTGATCAAGCTGATATCATCAGAATCACTAGAGTCAAACTCTAGAATTTTAATAGCAACTTCTTGCTGCGTTTTTGTAGATTTAGCCAAATAGATTGAAGACATACCCGTACGTGAAATTCGTTTAATCAAGTCATGTTCGGGTACGGTATAAGGACTGGTGTTGATCATAATTCAAAATTATTTCTATTCTTATTTTTGCCAGTTTATTTATGCTACAAAGAGAGGAACAGCTCTTCATGGAAGGTTTATCGGCGGCTTCAGTCGAACCTTGAATTAGTTAACTATATGAATTATCAGTCAAATGAATAAAAAGGCATATATAAGCTTGAATAAATAATGGGTTGCGGGTAGTATTTGCGCCTGACAAGTGCGGGGTGGAGCAGTCTGGCAGCTCGTCGGGCTCATAACCCGAAGGTCGCAGGTTCAAATCCTGCCCCCGCTACCAATCAAAAAAAGGCCCCGGGATCGGGGCTTTTTATTATGTGGGATTTGTAGATGTATAATGATGGTTCACCACTGTATAAAATGCTTGACTCCAGCATTCGAGGATTGGGTTATGAACTGTTAGGTTTTGAACAGGTTCAAGATGCAGGCGGTGCAGTTTTAAGGATCTATATCGATCACGAAAATGGTATCGTGGTAGACGACTGCGGTATTGTCAGCCGCCATATTAGTGGTGTGCTGGATGTTGAAGATCTAGTGAAGGGACAATATTTTCTTGAAGTTTCCTCGCCAGGTATTGACCGGCCGTTGTTCAAGCTGGAACATTATGAAAAATTCTCAGGTTCAGTGGCCAAGATTAAGCTAAGCAGGATGTTGGATGGTAGACGCAAGTTTCAAGGTGAATTGCGTGGGATAAATGATCAGAATATAGTTATTATCCTTGCTGGTTCTACTGGACATGAAGATGAGACGCAAGAGATTAGCATTCCTTTTAATATGATCGATAGCGGGCGAATTGTACCTGACATCTAAACTGAGAAGTATGACGACAAGAGTGATGATATGAGTAAAGAAATTCTGACAGTTGTTGATGTAGTCTCCAATGAGAAAGGGGTATCCCGAGAGGTTATCTTTGAAGCTCTGGAAGAAGCTTTAGCTACATCTACTAGAAAAGCAAATGTTGAAGATATCGATGTTAGAGTCAATATCGATCGTGAATCAGGTGAATATCAAGCATTTCGCCGTTGGGAAGTTATCGATGGGGATGCGCCCGTTATCACAGAAGATGGTGAAGTTGATGAGTTTATTCCTGAACGACAAGTTTTTCATGAAGATATTGTAAAAGAAAAACCAGAATTAAAAATCGGTGACTTCATTGAGGAGTTTATAGAGGCAGAAGAGTTTGGTCGGATAGCGGCGCAAACAGCTAAACAGGTTATTGTCCAAAAGGTTAGAGAAGCTGAACGAGCCCAAGTTGTTGATGCTTATAAAGACCGAGTCGGCGAATTGATTATGGGCACGGTTAAACGTGTTGATCGTGGAAATGTTATTCTTGATCTTGGCGGTAACGCTGAAGGATTCATTGCGCGAGAAGAAATGATTAACCGAGAAACGGTTCGTTCAGGCGACCGAATTCGAGGTTATTTGAAAGAAGTTAGGTCTGAAAAGCGTGGGCCACAATTGTTTGTTAGCCGTACGGCTAGTGAATTGCTGGTCGAGTTATTTAAACTTGAAGTACCTGAAATTAGTGAAGGTCTGATCGAACTATTGGGTGCGTCACGTGACCCAGGTCTAAGAGCTAAAATTTCTGTTCGTTCTGAAGACCCGCGAACGGATCCTGTTGGTGCTTGCGTTGGTATGCGTGGCTCTAGAGTACAAGCTGTTTCCAACGAGCTTGGTGGTGAACGAGTAGATATCATATTGTGGGATGATAATCCTGCTCAATATGTTATTAACGCGATGGCACCTGCTGAGGCGTTGTCTATAATTGTTGATGAAGATTCTCACAGTATGGACGTAGCAGTCGCAGATGATCAACTTTCTCAAGCGATTGGACGAGGTGGACAAAATGTCCGGTTAGCAAGTCAGTTAACAGGCTGGCAGATCAATGTTATGACGGAAGCGGAAGCTGCTGAGAAAAGTGAAGGTGAGGCTCGTAAAACACTGGATACATTTACCACTTTTCTTGATGTTGATGAAGAAATTGCAAATATTTTGGTTCAGGAAGGCTTCACGACTATTGAAGAAATTGCCTATGTTCCTGAAAGTGAAATGTTGGATATTGAAGAATTCGACGAAGATCTTGTTAAAGAGATCCGTGGTCGTGCAAAAGATCTCTTGCTAACAAGAGCTATCGCTAATGAAGAAGAAATTGGTGATGCAAAACCGGCAGAAGATCTTCTGGCAATGGATGGTATGAACGAAGATTTAGCTTATGTTCTTGCCGGTCGTGGTGTTCTCACGATGGAAGATCTCGCAGAGCAGGCAACCGATGATCTGTTAGATATTGAAGGCATTGATGAAAAACGTGCAGGTGAATTAATCATGACTGCACGTAAACCGTGGTTTGAGAATGAGGGTGAAGACGTCTAGAACTTAATTTTTTTAGTATTTTATTAAAGTTAAGTTTTCGAAAAATTCCGGAATAAAAAAATGGCAGATGTAAGTATTAAAGATTTTGCTGGCGTAGTTGGTATTTCAGTAGAGCGACTATTAGTTCAGCTCAAAGAAGCGGGTGTAGCTGCAAAAAAAGCAGATGAATCAATTACCGATGATGAAAAGACTAAGTTGCTCTCACATCTTCGCCATATGCATGGAAAAGATGATGAGGCGACTACAACCGTATCTGAACCTAAAAAAGTAACTCTCAATCGAAAAACGGTCAGTGAAATTAGTCAACCGGGCACACGTACAACCTCACGCGCTCGCACAAGTGGTCGAACGGTTAGTGTCGAAGTTAGAAAAAAACGAACCTATGTCAAACGTAGCGTTATTGAAGAACAAGAGCAAAAACGCATCGATGAAGAACAGGCAAAGCTTGATAAAGTTCAAGCCGAAAAAGATGCTGAAGAAACTGCTATTCGTTTGAAGCAGGAAGAAAAAAATAAGGCTATAGAAGAAGCTGAAGCAAAAGAAAAAGCGGAAGCTGAAGCAAAAGAAAAAGCAATCGAAGATGCTAAAACCACAGAGTTAGCTAAGCAAAAAGCTTCAGAAGAGGCGAGTAAAAAAGCGACTTCACCTGTAGCAGCACCAAAAGCACTGGATGCTAAACCAAAGCGTGGTGCCGCTAAAGATGATAAGAAAAGCAAAACACGTTATGGCGGACGTAATGAGCTACACGTTGCTGGAAACAAAGCAGGTAAACGACGGAACAAACAAACTCGACGACGATCGGTATCTCCTTCTGAGACTAAGCATGGTTTTGAAAAGCCAACGATTGATATGGTTCATGATGTAGAGGTTCCTGAGAATATCTCAGTATCAGAACTTGCTAAGAAAATGTCGATTAAGTCAGCTGAAGTTCTTAAAGTTTTGATGAATCTTGGGACAATGGCGACAATTAACCAAGCATTAGACCAAGAGACAGCAATATTAGTAGTAGAAGAGCTTGGCCATAATGCTAAGTCTATTAGTGACAATGCGTTGGAAGAAGAAGTTCAAGTGGAGACTCAACCTGAGGGTGAGTTGGTTTCACGAGCACCTGTTGTCACAATTATGGGACATGTTGATCACGGTAAAACTTCCTTGTTGGACTATATTCGATCAGCGAAAGTCGCGACAGGCGAAGCGGGCGGAATAACACAGCATATTGGTGCCTATAATGTTGAGTCTTCACATGGTTCAATTACATTTTTAGATACGCCAGGACATGCCGCTTTCAGTGCAATGCGTGCACGTGGTGCGAATGCAACAGACATTGTCGTGTTGGTTGTCGCCGGTGATGATGGTGTAATGCCACAAACGATTGAAGTTGTACAACATACGAAAGCTGCTGGCGTTCCTATGATTGTTGCAGTGAATAAAATGGACAAAGAGGGTGCTGATCCTGATCGTGTTAAAAACGAATTATCAGCGCAAGAGGTTATCCCTGAAGATTGGGGTGGTGATACTCAGTTTATTCCTGTTTCAGCACAAACAGGTGATGGCGTAGATAACTTACTAGACGCTATTTTATTACAAGCTGAATTGCTTGAGCTTAAAGCGCCAATTGAAGGTAGCGCTCGTGGTGTCGTGATTGAGTCTCGACTTGATAAGGGGCGTGGTTCGGTTGCAACTATCTTAGTTCAGGCTGGAACGATTAAGAAAGGTGATACTTTACTCGCGGGCGAACAATATGGTCGTGTGCGTGCACTGATTGATGACAAAGGCAATCAGTTACAAACAGCAGGCCCATCAATGCCGGTTGAAGTCCTAGGCTTATCTGGTGCTCCAGTTGCTGGCGATGAAGCGATGGTCGTTAAGGGTGAACGCCAAGCAAGAGAGCTGGCCGATCACCGTGTACATAGATCACGTGAAATCAAACTGGCTAGACAACAAGCTGCTAAGCTTGATCAAATGTTCTCGAAAATGGAACAGGGCGAAGTCTTCACGCTTAATGTATTGATTAAGGCCGATGTTCATGGTTCTTCTGAGGCGATAAGTGAGTCTCTCACTAAGCTCAATACGGATGAAGTTAGAGTTAATATTGTTGCCAGCGGCGTAGGTGGTATAAATGAGTCTGATGCTACTTTAGCGATGGCCTCTCAAGCTGTGGTTATCGGTTTTAATGTTCGTGCTGATGGCACTGCGCGTAAGCTAATCGAAGAAGAAGAGCTGGATTTACGTTACTACAGTGTCATTTATGATGTTATCGATGATGTTAAAGCTGCATTAAGTGGCATGCTTTCACCTGAGATCCGTGAAGAAATTATTGGTGTTGCTGAAGTTAAAGATGTTTTCCGTTCATCGCAATTAGGTGCGATAGCAGGTTGTATCGTAGCGACAGGAACGATTAAACGCAGCAGTCCTATTCGTGTCTTACGTAATAATGTTGTTGTTTATGAAGGCGAGCTTGAATCACTTCGTCGATTTAAAGATGATGTGAACGATGTTCGATCAGGAACTGAGTGTGGTATCGGTGTTAAGAATTACAACGATATTAAACCCGGTGATCAGGTTGAAGTCTTTGAGAGAACGGAAGTCGCTAGAACACTTTAAATTCGGATAGTAATGGCAAAAGAATATAGTCGTGCCCGTCGGGTCGAAGAACAGATAAAACGTGAGCTAGCCGTGATGCTTAGCGCAGAAGTTGATGCGCCCGGTCTTGGGCTTGTCACATTCACTGCTGTGACTCTGACGTCTGATCTATCACTCGCAAAAATTTACTTTACACAGTTAGGTTCCCAGCTAACTGAAAAAGAAGGTGAGAAAATATTAAACGAGGTTAGTCCTCATTTGCGTCATTGCCTTTCAAAAATCATGACGCTTAGATCCGTTCCCCGTCTTATTTTTTACTATGATGTATCCATCGAGCGCGCCAATAAGATGGAAGCTCTTTTAGACGAAGTTAGCCAAGAAGACAGCGCTTCAAATAATAGTGGCTAGAAGACGAAAGGGCCGAAAAATTGATGGTATCCTTCTGCTAGACAAGCCTGCTGGTATAAGTAGTAATCATGCATTGCAAAGAGCTAAAAGACTTTTCCAAGCACAAAAAGCGGGTCATACTGGAAATCTAGATGGTCCTGCGACAGGGCTTTTGCCGCTTTGTTTTGGTGAAGCGACTAAGATGTCGAGTTTTTTATTGAATTCTGACAAGTCCTATCTATCAGATGTAAAACTCGGTATCAACACCACAACATTAGATGCGACAGGCGAAGTTGTTAAGACTCGACCTGTACCTAAATTCTCAGAAGTTGATCTAGAAGCAGTGCTTGAAAAATTCAGAGGGACAATAACCCAAGTTCCGCCAATGTATTCTGCTTTGAAACATGATGGCGAACGTCTATATAAGCTTGCTCAACAAGGTAAGGTAGTCGAACGCAAAGAGCGCATACAAGAGATTTATCGTCTATCTGCTAATAATATATCTACAGATGGGTTCACGGTCGACGTGGATTGTTCAAAAGGAACTTATATAAGAACGTTAGCTGAAGATATTGGCGAAATACTTGGTTGTGGTGCTCATGTTCAAAGCTTGCGTCGTACTGGAGTAGGTTGTTTTGCTCTTAATGAAGCATATACATTCGAAGTTTTAGATAAGCTATCTGAAGATTACGAACAACTTGATGAGCTACTTTTACCTGTCGATGCTGGTTTAACGGATCTGCCAATCGTCAATTTATCAGAGGATGTAGCTTTCTATTTTTTAAATGGCCAATCGGTAATGGTACCTTCAGCACCAACAGTTGGTATGGTTCGAGTTTATGAAGAGTCAATTCGGTTTATAGGGCTTGCAGAGGCATTAGGTGACGGTCGAATCGCTCCCAAACGACTGATCGCAACGGAAAATTAGGCTTGTAATAATAAATTCTGATTTATTGTTAATAAATTCCTTGTTCAATCAATAAGCCACAGTTACAATACGCCCCCTAAAAAGTATGTAAATTAAAGTGTATGGAGTCCATTAAATGGCACTGACAGCTGCAGATAAAAACGAAGTAGTAAAAGAATACCAACGTTCAGACAATGATACCGGATCAACAGAAGTACAAGTTGCTCTGTTGACGACACGAATTAAAGATCTGTCAGATCATTTCAAAGAGCATAAAAAAGATAACCATTCACGACAAGGTTTGTTGAAAATGGTTAATCAGCGCCGCAAGCTGCTGGACTATCTCAGAGGTGTCGATATTGAACGTTATCGCACACTCATCACCAGCCTTGGTCTGAGAAAGTAATAACTTTTCTAAAAGAATACAAACGACACTACCCGGTTTATTCCGGGTAGTGTCGTTCTGAGTTATCAAAATTAAAACAACATATATAGTGACCGCATATGGCAGCAATTAAAAAAACATTTCAGTACGGCGATAAAACAATGACTCTCGAAACGGGAGAGATCGCTAGACAGGCAACAGGTTCTATCATGGCCAGCTTAGGTGACACGGTAGTGTTTGTTTCAGTGGTAGGTAAGAAAAATGCTGATCACGGACGTGATTTCTTCCCATTAACCGTTGACTATCAGGAAAAGTCTTACGCAGCAGGTAAGATCCCTGGAGGCTTCTTCAAACGTGAAGGACGCCCGACTGAAAAAGAAACATTAACTTGCCGCCTAATCGATCGACCATTACGCCCCTTGTTCCCAAATGGTTTCGTTAATGAAGTTCAAATCGTTGCGACGGTTATGTCATTAGACCCAACGGTTGATCCTGATATTGTTGCATTGATTGGTGCTTCTGCTGCACTTTCAATTACAGGTATTCCTTTCAATGGGCCAGTAGGTGCTGCACGAGTTGGTTATAAGGATGGTGAATATGTCCTTAATCCTTCTTTTGCTGACCTCGAAGAGTCTGAACTTGATCTGGTTGTTGCGGGTACTACATCTTCAGTATTAATGGTTGAGTCAGAAGCACAGCAACTTTCTGAAGAAGTTATGTTGGGTGCTGTTATGTTCGGCCATGAGCAATTTCAAACGGTTATCGAAAATATTGCTTCTTTGTCTGAAGAAGTCGCTGCTGAAGCATGGGATTGGCAAGCTCCTGAAGAAAACAAAGCGTTAGCAACACAACTTTCTACTGGTTTCGAAACTAAAGTGAAAGCTGCTTACGCAATCAATGACAAGATGGAACGTTACAATGCGCTTTCTACAATTCGAACAGATGCTAAAGAAGCTCTAGTCGGTGATGAAGATGAGGGTAAATGGCCAGAAGGTGAAGTTGGTAATGCGATTGGTGATCTAGAGCACGATGTTGTTCGAAGTGCGATTATCAGTGGTGAGAGTCGTATCGATGGTCGTCAAAAAGATGATATCCGTGATATCGCTGTTCGAGTAGGTGTATTACCAAGAACTCATGGTTCATCTTTATTCACACGTGGTGAAACTCAAGCGATCGTTACAGTTGCTTTAGGCACACAACGTGATGCACAAATCATTGATGCTTTAGAAGGTTCTTTTAAAGATAACTTCATGCTGCATTATAATTTCCCTCCCTATTGTGTAGGTGAAACGGGTCGTGTTGGTTCACCAAAACGTCGTGAAATCGGTCATGGCCGCCTAGCTAAGCGCGGTATTATCGGTGTTATGCCGACAATTGAAGAATTCCCATATGTTGTCCGAGTTGTTTCTGAAATTACAGAATCAAACGGTTCAAGCTCGATGGCATCAGTCTGTGGTACAAGCCTTTCATTGATGGACGCTGGTGTACCAATTAAAGCACCCGTTGCTGGTATTGCGATGGGGCTGGTGAAGGAAGGAGACAACTTCGTTGTTCTTTCTGATATTTTGGGTGATGAAGATCATCTAGGAGATATGGATTTCAAAGTTGCAGGTACTGAGAATGGTATCAATGCATTGCAAATGGATATCAAGATTGACGGCATCACAAAAGATATTATGGAAGCCGCACTAGAGCAAGCTAAGGCTGGCCGACTGCATATTCTTGGAGAGATGGCTAAGGTAATTTCTACGACACGCACAGAGATGTCTGAGCACGCTCCACGCATCATGACTATCAAGATTAACCCTGACAAGATTCGTGATGTTATCGGTAAAGGTGGTGCAACAATACGCCAGATTACTGAAGAGACTGGCGCTTCTATAGACTTGGAAGATGATGGTACAGTAAAGATTGCTTCTGTCGATCATGCTGCTGGCCAAGCTGCTCTAAAATGGGTTGAGCGTATTACAGCTGAAGTTGAAGTTGGAACTGTTTACGAGGGCAAAGTCGCTAAAATTATGGACTTTGGTGCATTTGTAAATATTCTTCCTGGTAAAGATGGTTTGGTTCACATATCACAAATTTCAGAAGAACGAGTCGAGAATGTCAGTGATAAACTTACAGAAGGCGAAACTGTACGCGTAAAAGTGCTTGAAGTTGATAAGCAAGGTCGTATCAGATTGAGTATGAAAGAGGTTCAAGAAGGTGAGTAATTTCACCTTCTAAGATACTGAAAAAAGGAGCTTTTAGCTCCTTTTTTTTATCTTTTATTTTCTATTACTATTGGTTTATATTTATTTGATGACTAGTGATGAAACATTAATGTTGCTTTATAAAGAGGGTGATGCTCAAGCATTTGAGCAACTCTATATTCGCCACAAGGGAGCGTTATATCGTTACTTGTATCGTCAAACTAGTGATCGAACAGTTGCAGATGATCTGTTTCAAGAAATTTGGTTAAACCTGATCAAGGCTCGTCAACGTTATGAACATAAAGCAAAGTTTTCTACATATCTCTTCCGAATTGCTCATAATCGACTGATTGACTATTACCGAAGCAAAAAAAATGCAATACCAGTATCTTATGATGAAGATCACGATCCTGATTTGCAGCAAGCGCCGAATGTAAATCAGCCAGAGAAACAGGCTGAAATAGCTTATGGAATTGAAAATTTAATTAGTTTATTAAAAGGTTTACCTGAGGCACAACGCGAGGTTTTTTTGTTAAAAGAAGAGAGTGGTATGACTCTCGAAGAGATTGCTGAGGTTACAGGCTGCAATAAAGAAACGGTTAAAAGTAGATTACGCTATGCGGTAAAAAAGTTACGTGCAGGAATTAAGTGAATAACATGAGTAAACTTGAACATAAAGAGTTTGAAAACTATCTCCAGGGTGACTCAGAACTGAGTCAGATCTATACAGGTCTTAAAAGTCTAGAACCATCGGCAGATCTTGATTTTGATATTTTAAAACAATCGAAGTCGGCGGTTAAATCACGTTACGGGTTTTCAAAATTGTTACTGACATCAAACTTGGACTCTCCTCTAGCGATGGCTGCTGTTGTTTTTCTTTGTGTAAGTCTCGTGCTTGTATATAGTATTAACGAACCAAATTTGCAGGATGAAAACATTCCATCTGAACCTTTATTTGAAACGGTAGCTAAACCGCAGTTAAATACTGAAAGTTCAGTCTCTGAGTTTGAACAAGATATTTATATTGAGGAAGTTGTTCCTGCCGCCAGCAGAAGTGTAAAGCGATCTGATACGAATAAACTTGACTCTTTGTCGATGAAGAAAGAAAAACTTGAAATGAGTCGGCTTGGTGGAGTATCTCAACCCGAATCACCTGTTGAATCCCCAGCTTATATGGAGCTTGAGGATGAGATCTTAGCTGATGGGGAGGCTGTAGAAATGAAGGATGAACTGCAAAAACAAACATCTAGACGGTTGCCTGAAAATGTATCTCGTCTAGAGTCAAAGAGTTCAGAAGCTCTAGTAAAAAATATTAAGTTATTGATTAATAATAATAAAATAGATATAGCTAGAAGTGAATATCAAAATTTCCTTAAAGTTTTTCCAGAACAAGATCTTTCTAAATGGTTAACTGATCAGGAAATAGCTTTGTTAGATCAGTAAATGGTTTTGTTAGCTTAGAACGTTGTGTTCTTTTGTGGAACTTTTTTTAGCGACCAGTTGTTTATTCCCCATGAAATACACGTTTCAATCCTTTCATGTTTTAAAAGGCTTGGTGGATTTTGGCCTAAGAATATCAAGGCATTAAAGACGTACTCTGTTGAAGGCACTTCGGATCTTGCTGAGATTAGATCGCCTAGAGATTTACTGAGTTTCTCTCCTTGTTGATCCGTTACTAAAGGGAGGTGAGTATACTGAATTTCAGTATAACCGAGTTGTTCTTGGAGATAGATTTGCCGAGGAGTGGAGTCGATTAGATCAACTCCACGGACAACTTCTGTAATTTTTTGATAGTAATCATCGACGACTGTAGCCAAGTGATAAGCAATGACGTTATCGGCACGGTTGATAATAAAATCGCCCAATTCTAACTCTAGGTTTTGTTCAATGGTTCCCTGTACATTATCTTCAAATTTTGTGAGCTGATTTTTTGTACGTATTCGTAAAGAACAATTAGATTTATTGCTAGTGATGCCATTTCGGCATGTACCTGCATATGAGGTCATACCTATTTCTTTTCTTGAGCAGGAGCAGGGGTAGGTCAAACCTTGCTTTGATAGTTGATCAATCGCTTCGTGGTAACTCTCGATCCGATTACTTTGATAGAGAACTTTCCCATCCCAGCCAAGCCCAAATGTTTCTAGTGCTTTTAAGATATTTGAAGTTGAGTCTTTAACCACACGTGCAGTATCGAGATCATCGATTCTAACGAACCACTGGCCATCACGAGATTTACTTTGCAGATAACTTCCGACGGCCGCTACAAGCGAGCCAAAGTGTAAAGAACCTGAAGGTGTAGGGGCAAATCTTCCTCGGATTTGAGTCAAGATCGGTGTACCTCAATTTTTGAGATAGATTTAATTAGCTAGAATTGTTATTTATTAAGCCTACGAACGGTTCTCTTGAACTATTCGTAGGCTTAAGGAGATATCTCTATTGTCTACATTAGACTTAATTTACACGGAAAAACAGTAAATTAACTCATTTGTTTTTCTTTGATCTCATCCAGTGTTTTACAGTCAATACATAGATTCGCTGTTGGACGAGCTTCAAGTCGGCGGATGCCTATTTCTATTCCACAGACTTCACAAAAACCGTAGTCACCACTCTCTATATCTGTAAGAGATGTACGGATTTTTTTAGTTAACTTGCGTTCTCTATCACGAGTACGGAGTTCAAGTGCGAACTCTTCTTCTTGTGTAGCTCGATCATTTGGATCAGAGAAGTTTGAGGCATCTGTTTGCATGTGATCGACAGTACGCTCGACTTCTTCTTGTAAATCTCTTAACCAAGCTAATAACAAAGTTTTGAAATGTTCCGATTGCTCGGAATTCATGTATTCCTCACCCTTTTTTTCGACATAGGGTTGGAAATCTTCAAAACTGGTTTCTGGAGTGTTAGTATTTTTTTTAGGGGTCGTTTTTTGTTTGCTCACTGTAACCTTCTTTTTACTTACAACTTTCTCTTTAGCAGCTATTTTTTTCTTACTTATAGCTTTTTTCTTAGAGACCTTGTTCTTTGTGTCTGCCATTGAAAAAATCTCCCAAACGAAATTTAAGCGCGCATTTTTAACAGAATCTGGCTGTTAGTGCAACGTGCTTAACGATTATTTTAAAATGAAGGCTATGTTTTGAATTGTTCATACCACATATAAGTTGCGCCAGAGACTGTGACAGGCATAGCAAAAAAGTTCAGAATGGGTATTAGGGTCATAGCCATGACGGTAAGACCAAATCCAATGAGCATGGTTCGTTTGGCTTTCAATATTGGCCGTTGTTGTTTGAACGAGATCTCATTATTGGCCATCGGAAAATCCATATATTGATGCACCAACATCCAAGCACCGAATAAGAACCATAAAAATGGCGCTAAAAAATTGATACCGGGGATAACAAATAGGAGCAATAATGGGATTGCACGCAGGCCGAAAAAGGCAAGTTTTTCTAGTTCAGACTTTATTGAGAGGAAGGTGTCTTTAGTAAGGCTAGTTGTCTTCGGGTTATCACTTAAGGCTTGTCCGGATAGACGTGTCTCTACTGCCTCAGCGAGCATACTGTTAAATGGTGCGCCTAACAGATTCGCTATCATGGTAAAGGTTGAAAAAATAACCGCAAGGGCAGCAACAAATAATAGCGGCCAGATAACAAAGCGCAGCCATTCCAACCACCAGGGCAGGAGGTTATCAATGTAGCTATCTATCCACTGGGTTCCAAACCATAAACCGATTGAAAACAAGATCAGATTCAATAGAAAAGGGATCACCACAAACCGCCGTAGTCGTGGTTTACCTATGAATTTAAATCCAGCAAGCGCGTAACTTGCTCCTTCCAAAAATGAATTGCTCATTACTAGTAATACTATCGATATTAAGGAAGTGTAATTAGCTCAGGGGCTTTCCAGCCAGGTTTACGGTAGTCGACAACAACTTTCGTATAGATACCACCACGGACATTAAAGTCTGAAGTCAGTCTTAAATAACGAGGCTGACAGGCGGCAACGAGATCTTCAACGATTTTATTCGTGACAGCTTCATGAAAAGCACCTTGTTCGCGGAATGACCATACGTACATTTTTAATGCTTTTAATTCAACACAGTGTTGATCAGGAACATAGGCAATATCTAAAGTCGCAAAATCCGGCTGACCTGTCTTAGGGCACAAACACGTGAATTCAGGGATGCTGATATGGATCGTGTAATCTTTTTGCGGATTAGGGTTATCAAAAAGTTCAAGTTCTTCACTAGGTTGAGTCATATTCTTTACAGATCAGTTTTAAAATAAGCTTTTTATACTAGCATAAATCAGCTAGAGAGGCATGATTGCTAACGTTTCAAGGGCGTTTGTAATGGATAACAAGGCTGAAAGAATAACATTGCTTTAACCTGATTAAAAACATATAGATAGCATTTGTTTATAGTACGGTATCTATTTTTGATGTGTTTTAAAAAACTTCTTTTTCATGTATCTTAATAGCGATGAGAATAAACAAAATTAAGCTTGCCGGCTTTAAGTCATTTGTAGATCCCACAACCCTCAACCTACCGCATAAACGGACGGGTGTTGTCGGCCCAAATGGGTGTGGTAAATCGAATGTTATCGACGCTGTACTATGGGTGTTGGGCGAAAGCTCAGCGAAGCATTTGCGTGGTGCGGCCATGTCAGATGTGATTTTTAGTGGTTCCAATGCTAGAAAACCTGTAGGTCAAGCAATGGTCGAAATTATTTTTGATAATTCAGATGCAAAGATCGGTGGTGAGTATGCTAGTTATAATGAAATTTCGATCAAGCGTCGGCTAGGCCGAGATGGAGTTTCAGTTTATTTTTTGAACGGTAATCGCTGTCGTCGTAAAGATATCACTAACCTTTTTCTTGGTACAGGGATCGGGCCACGAAGTTATTCTGTTATCGAGCAGGGAATGATCTCTAGGGTAATTGAATCTAAGCCAGAAGAGTTACGAGTTTTTTTGGAAGAAGCGGCGGGAATTTCAAAATACAAAGAGCGTCGTCGTGAGACAGAAAACCGGATTAATCATACGAAAGAAAACCTAGAGCGTTTAACCGATATTCGCGATGAACTGGGTAAGCAACTGAGTCGTTTAGAGCGACAGGCGAAAGCGGCTGAGCGATATAAGGTTTTAAAAGCGGAAGAGCGGCAAACTAAAGCTGAATTGACGGCTTTGTCATGGAAAGATTTCAACCAGCAGGTGGAAGGGCATACCAAGCTCATTGCTCACGGTGAAACGAATGTTGAAGCTGCGATAGCAGATGTACGTGCAGTTGAGTCGAGTATTGAAAAAGAGCATCAACAACAGGTTAGTGCGAACGATCAATTTAATGAGATCCAAGGGCAGTTTTATAGTTTAGGTACGGAAATCAGTGGTTTTGAGCAGGCTATACAGCATGCCAGTGAACGTAAGCAGACGATCGAACGTGATACCTCCCGTGTGAAAAGTGAACTGACAGAAGTTCAAGATCAGCAAACTAATGATCAGCAGCAACTTGAGAACACCTTAAAAGAGTTAGATGAACAGGCACCTCAACATGCTGAGTTGGTTAAAACAGAACAAGAAGCTAGTCAAAAACTAGAAGAAGCCGAACAGGCAGCGCAGGCGCGGCAGACGGAATGGGATGCTTTTCAGCAGAAAAACTCAGAACACGCTAGGCAAGAGCAAACCGAAGTCAGTAAAGTGCAGCATTTAGAGAGAACGCTGGGTAATACGGATAAGCGTATTGAGCGTTTGAATTCAGAAAAAGTTGAAATTGTTCCGGAGCAGTTGGGATTTAACCTGACCGATATGCAAACGGATCTGACCGCAGCAGACGATCTATGCGCGAAGTTAGAATACAAGCGGACAGGTTTTCAAGAACAGATTCAACTAGCTCGAGAACAGGTTCAAGCTTCATCATCTAAGTTAGATGAGCTGCGGCACGAGTCTCAAACTTTAAAAGGTCGTTTCGCCTCATTGGAGGCCTTGCAACAATCTGCACTTGGCCAAGATCAACGCCAAGTGAATGATCTTCTGAAACAAAATGGTTTAAGCAATAGCTCCAAACTCGCACAAGAAGTCTCTGTCGAGCCGGGTTGGGAGACAGCGCTGGAAGTTGTTCTGGCTGAACATTTAGATTCACTCTGTGTTGCTGATTTAGGGCAGTTTGGCGATCAGTTAAGCGGCCTTACAGAAGGTGCGGTTGGAGGCATTGAGAAGAAGTCTAATAACAATGCTGCGATTGTTGGAGCATCAAATGTAACGGTGCGTTTGCTGGATAAGGTCACTTCTGATCTACCGTTGTCGACATTGATGCCCGGTGTTTACGTTACAGATACTGTTGAACAGGCTTTGGAGTTTCGCTCTAAACTTGCGGCACACGAGTCGCTCGTAACTAAAAAAGGTGATCGTGTTGGTCCAGCTTGGATGCGGCTTAAGCGAGTTCAAAAAGAAGAAGCTGGTGTTATCGAACGTGAGCGTGAGATCCGTGAATTATCCAAACGATCAACAGAACTAGAATCTGAGATTGAGGAGTTGACCTCCAGCTTAAAAGAGAACCGTGAACGTCGTGGTGGGCTGGAAAGTGAAGCTTCTGATTTGAACCGGCAGATGGATCAAGCACAACGTAATCGTGCAAAGCTAGGATCTGAACTGGCAGCAAGCCAAGCAAGGTTTGAACAGGCTCGCGCACGTCTCTCTCATATTGAGGAAGAACTTGATGAGCTGTTGAAGACTCGAGAATCGGAAAACTCTGAACTAGAGATGACTCGCGAAAGAGTGTCAGGTTTAGGCCAAGCGACCTTGGCGCTGCAAGAGCAAAGAGAGTTACTTAGAACACAACGTGAAGAACACAACTTGAACATTATGGAGTTGCGTCAAGAATGGAGAAAAATGCGTGATCTGACGCATGAATTGGCTTTACGTGGCGAGTCATTGCGATCAAGAAAAAATGCATTGGAGCAATCGCTGCAGCGCTATCGTATGCAACAAGATCAATTGCAGGAGCGTATCGAAGATCTTTCGGCTGACATGGAAAAAGGTCAAGCGCCAATAGTTGAGATTCAACAGAAATTAGAAGTAGCACTGAGCCAACGTATAACGGTTGAGACGTCGCTTAATACGGCACGGCAATTCTTGCAAGAAGTCGAGCTAAAGCTCAAAGATGGAGAACAAAAACGTCAGCAGACAGAGCAGGTTTTACAGGCTGCGCGAGAAAAGCTCGAAACGAGTCGGATGGATGCTCAAGCGGTGAGCGTTCGATTACAGGGGGTTGTTGAGCAATTGCAGGAAGCTGGCTTTGAGGCAGAAAAGCTGCTCGAAGAAATGCCGGTGGATGCATCTGAGCGTGTGTGGCAGGACAGTATTGAGACCCTCGATCGTAAAATTTCTCGTTTAGGCCCGATCAATCTAGCTGCTATTGATGAGTGCAAAGAGTTATCTGAACGCAAGGTATTTTTAGATAACCAAAATGAAGATCTTACAGAAGCATTAGAAACATTGGAAAGTGCGATTAGAAAGATCGATAAAGAAACTCGTGGCCGATTTAAAGATATTTATGATCAGGTTAATGCTGGATTCCAAAAAATGTTCCCACGTTTGTTTGGTGGTGGCCAAGCACACTTAGAATTAACCGGCGATGATTTATTAGAGACGGGTATTGCGGTTATCGCTCAGCCTCCAGGTAAACGTAATAGTTCGATTCAGCTATTGTCTGGTGGTGAAAAAGCCTTGACGGCGGTATCTTTGGTTTTCTCTATATTTCAGCTCAACCCGGCTCCTTTTTGTTTGCTCGATGAGGTTGATGCGCCGCTAGATGATGCTAATGTCGTGCGGTTATGTTCTATGTTGGAAGAAATGTCGGATCAAGTGCAATTTATTTTTATTACCCACAACAAGATTACAATGGAGATCGCACAACAACTTGTCGGTGTGACGATGCAGGAGGCTGGGGTGTCAAGGTTGGTATCAGTCGATATGGAAGAGGCTGTTGAATTGGTGGCGACGGGATAACAACTATGGATGATTTACGTATTTTGTTACTGATTTTGGGGATTGTTATTATCGCCGGCATCTATCTATGGGGCGTTGGTTTCGATACGCGTAAAGCGGCTAATAAACTAAAGAAGCACCGTAAAAAAAATCAAGGAGAGCCGCTGTTGGATTCGCCTGTCATTAAACCGCGCGAAGAGGAGATTGATTACTCCGATGTCTTTCGGCGCGAAGGTGGGTTATTACGTGACGGAGGTGGAACTCAAGAGGATTCGAGTAATGCTTCTGCAAAGAAAACGGGTGTGGTTGTTTTGTATGTTACAGCGCCTGCGGGCTTTAGTTTTAGTGGACCGATGATCCGCGATGGACTTTATGCGGCGGGTATGAATTATGGCGATATGAATATTTTTCATCATTATGGTGTTGGTCAGTCTGTGACAAAAGAAAGTATTTTTTCTGTCGCAAATATGCATGAGCCTGGAACATTTAATCTAAGTGATATGGAAGAATTTAAAACGGATGGTTTAGTTATGTTTTTGGAAATTCCGGCACCGATTGATGCGGCGGTTGCATTTGAGCATATGCTCAGCACAGCACAGCGTTTAGCGGATGTTTTGAAAGGTCATATTCGGGATGAAAGACGTGAACATTTAACTCACGAAGCCATCGAATTACTCCGTAGCTACGTTGCAGGATTCAATGTCTGAGCAAGAAAATATTCAAGTTACTGAACAAATAACGAGCAAGGTTCAATCTCTCCACAAGCAGATCAACGAACATAATTATCAATATTATGTCTTGGATGACCCTCAAGTTCCTGATGCTGAATATGATCGCTTATTACGTGAGCTTGAAACCTTAGAAAAGTCTTACCCTCAGCTGATCAGCTCCGAATCCCCAACGCAACGTGTTGGCGCTGAACCTTCAGGTGCATTTTCTGAAGTGCTTCATGAAATCCCCATGTTATCCTTGGGAAATGCCTTTGATGATAAGGAAGTAGAAAGCTTTGATCGTCGGGTTAGGGAACGCTTAAAAAAAACTGAAACTGAATATGTAGCTGAGCCTAAGCTTGATGGGCTAGCGATCAGCTTGATGTATGAAGATGGGAAGCTGATCCGTGCAGCAACTCGAGGAGATGGCCGTCGAGGTGAAGATGTCACCACTAATATCCGTACGATTAAAGCGGTCCCTTTAGCACTTCGAGGAACAGATTACCCGCCTATTTTGGAAGTCCGTGGTGAAGTCTACATGGATAAAAAAGGTTTTTTGAAACTGAACCAACGGCAAGCAGCAGCAGGGGACAAAGTGTTTGCAAATCCAAGGAATGCGGCGGCGGGCAGTTTACGACAACTTGATCCAAAGGTTACGGCAACTAGGCCGCTCGCAATCTATTGTTATAGCGTTGGTAAGGTCGAAGGCTTAACACTACCAGTTAAACATTTTGATGTACTGATGCGTTTGAAAGACTGGGGACTGCCCGTCACTGACGAGGTTAAAATCGCTAAAGGTGCGGCAGGTTGTTTGAGTTATTACAAGCAGATAGAACTAAAACGTTCCAGCTTGCCGTATGAAATTGATGGGGTGGTTTATAAAGTCAATGATCTCCATCAACAGGAAGCATTAGGTTTTGTTTCGCGTGCTCCGCGTTGGGCGATTGCGCATAAGTTTGCTCCCGAAGAAGAAATTACGATTATCCGAGATATTGATGTTCAGGTTGGACGAACGGGAGCCTTGACGCCTGTCGCGCGTTTAGATCCTGTGTTTGTCGGCGGTGTGACGGTGACGAACGCGACCTTGCATAATCAGGATGAAATTGATCGAAAGGATATCCGTATCGGCGATACGGTTATCATCAGTAGAGCAGGGGATGTCATACCGAAAGTTGTGCGTGTTCTGAAAGAGCGGCGTTCGGAGGCTGATGAGCTCAAACAGTTTCAAGTACCGACAGAGTGTCCTGTGTGTGGTTCTGATGTCGTGCGGCCCGAAGGTGAAGCGGTGGCTAAGTGTACGGGGGCATTATTTTGTCCGGCACAGAAAGTAGGTTCTATTTTACACTTTGCCGCACGAAGGGCGATGGATATAGAAGGCCTAGGTGATGAGGTTGCTAAGCTGTTAGTTGAATCCGGACTGGTTGAACATATCGATGACATTTATAAACTTGATGCTGCGGGAGTCATGAATCTTGAAGGTTTTGCTGAAAAATCTGCGACACAATTGATCACAGCCATTGAAGCGAGTAAGAAAACGACGTTTGCAAAGTTTCTTTTTAGTTTGGGGATCCCCGGTGCTGGTGAAGAAGTCGCACGTTCACTGGCCGATCACTTTGGGGATATAGAAAAGCTAACAGCAGCAACTGAAGAATATTTCACGGTCAAAACAGGCATTAAAGGCTTCGGTGCGACTAAGGCTGAAACTATCATTACCTATTTCAATGAAAACAAACCGCTATCGTACTCGGGAGATCAACTAGCTGGCTATATCGAAAGCTTAGGGATTGCGAAAATTTCAAGCAGTAATGCCAATGATCTTGCTCAAACATTCAAGACGTTTGAAGCGCTTCAAAACGCTACGGTTGAGGATATAAAGAATGATAAGAAGGCAACCATTACAGGTATCGGTGAAAAGCTAGCTGAAGGGATTGTTAAGTTTTTCCATAAAGAGCACAACCTTCGTGTAATGGAAAACTTGCTCAAGGCAGGAATTAGCTGGGAGCAGGTTGTATTACCGAAAGGAGGCTCATCCTTAACTGGAAAGACTTATGTTTTGACGGGAACCTTAACCGTTATGGCGCGCGATGTAGCGAAACAAAAACTTCAATTGCTGGGTGCGAAAGTGTCTGCTAGTGTGTCTAAAAATACCACGGCCGTTATCGCGGGTGAAAAAGCCGGTTCAAAATTGGAAAAGGCCGAGAAGCTAGGGATCGAGATTTTGACGGAAGATGATCTTGTGCAGTTATTGGCTGAACAAAATGCCGGATAACACCCATTGTTGGCGTTTGGTGATATGCTTGGTTATGTATATAGCTAATAAACCGTTGTCTATTTCAGTCTAGGGCTTAATCCGCTACAATCCGTTGCGCGTTAACATGTCGCATACTTTATCTTTTCTAATCAAATACTTCCTCTATGAAGAATATCCGTAACTTTTCTATTATTGCCCATATTGACCATGGTAAATCCACCTTGGCCGATCGTTTTATTCAAATGTGTGGGGGCTTGAGTGAACGTGAAATGGATTCGCAAGTGCTTGATTCTATGGATATCGAACGTGAACGTGGTATCACTATCAAGGCACAAAGCGTGACTTTGAACTATAAAGCGAATGATGGAGAAACTTACGAGTTTAACTTTATCGATACGCCGGGGCACGTTGATTTCACCTATGAGGTTTCCCGCTCGCTCGCTGCATGCGAAGGTGCTTTGCTGGTTGTCGATGCGGCACAAGGAGTTGAGGCGCAGAGTGTCGCTAACTGCAATACAGCGGTTGATCAGGGTTTAGAAGTCGTGCCTGTGTTAAACAAAATTGATTTGCCAGCAGCAGAACCAGAGCGTGCAGCACAAGAAATCGAAGATGTGATTGGAATTGATGCGACAGATGCTTTACAGGTTAGTGCAAAGTCTGGGTTGGGCGTGGATGCTCTTCTTGAGATGATCGTCGAAAAAATTCCTGCACCGAAAGGTGATCCTGATGCACCATTGAAAGCATTGATCATTGACTCATGGTTCGATAACTATTTAGGCGTAATTTCATTAGTTCGTGTTGTCGACGGTATGTTGCGTAAGAATATGAAGATCAAAATGATGTCTACCGGACGTGATTGGGGAATTGATCGACTTGGTATTTTTACACCAAAACGAACGGATACGACGGAATTGAAAACAGGCCAAGTAGGCTGGGTCGTGGCAGGGATTAAGGAAATTGATGGTGCGCCGGTCGGTGATACGATAACTCAAACGAATAATCCAGCGACTGAAACTTTACCTGGTTTCCAAACGATGAAACCAAACGTTTTTGCAGGACTCTATCCCATAGACTCTAGTCAGTATGAAGATTTTCGTGAAGCTTTAGCAAAATTAAGATTGAACGACGCGGCCTTGTTTTATGAGCCAGAAGTTTCTGAAGCATTGGGGTTCGGTTTTCGTTGTGGCTTTCTTGGCATGCTACACATGGAGATTATCCAAGAAAGATTGGAACGTGAGTACGATATGGAGCTGATCACAACGGCACCAACCGTTGTTTATCAGGTTATTAGCACGTCAGGTGAAGAGATTTTTATTGATAACCCTGCAAAACTACCCGCTGCGAACAAGATTGAAGAGATGAGAGAGCCAATGATCCAAGTGGATATTCTCGTTCCTCAGGATTATGTGGGTAATGTGATCACGCTTTGTGTCGAAAAGCGCGGAATGCAAACTAAACTTCAATATTTGGGTAATCAGGTTTCGATCGCTTATGAATTACCGATGAGTGAAATGGTATTGGATTTCTTTGATAAATTAAAATCAGTGACGCGTGGTTATGCATCATTGGATTATCATTTTACTCGTTACAACACCGCTAAAATGGTTAAGCTTGATATTATGATCAACGGTGAGCAGGTTGATGCATTATCTGTCATTGTACACTTGGAGAATTCACAGCGTCGAGGTAAAGAACTTGCTTCTAAAATGCGAGAAATTATCCCTAGGCAGATGTATGATGTTGCCATTCAGGCGACGATTGGTTCAAAGGTTATTGCTCGAGAAACAGTAAAAGCCATGCGTAAAAATGTGACGGCAAAATGTTACGGTGGTGATATTTCACGTAAGCGTAAATTGTTAGAGAAACAAAAAGCAGGTAAAAAACGCATGAAACAGTTCGGATCAATTGAGATTCCACAAGAAGCTTTTATGGCTGTATTATCGACGGGGAAATCATAAAATGACAATGGATTTTTCAGCATTATTAGTAGTGCTGACTTCAGTGAGTGGTGTGGTTTGGTTACTTGATCATCTTTTCTTATTACCCAGAAGAAAAGAAATGCTGGCATCTCCGGGTTCTGATATCGATGAAGAACTGGAGGAATCGATTATTAAGCCACCTATCTTAGTTGAATACGCACGTTCATTCTTCCCTATTTTCCTAATTGTATTATTACTACGTTCATTTCTGTTCGAACCATTTCGTATACCTTCAAACTCTATGATGCCAACACTTTTAACAGGTGATTTTATTCTTGTTAATAAGTTTAATTATGGGCTTCGACTTCCGGTAATTAATAAGAAAGTAATCCCCATAGGTGAGCCTAAGCGTGGTGATGTTATGGTGTTTAGGTATCCTGGCGATAATAAAACACCTTATATTAAACGAGTCATTGGCTTGCCAGGTGATCGTATAACGTATAAGAACAAAACCTTAGAAATCAATGGTGAAATTATTCCAAAAGAAAAGGCTGGGATCTATCAAGGGGTAGGGTCTGGCATGGTTATGACTGGGGCCGATTACTTGACCGAGGATCTTGATTCTGTTTCACATGAGATCTTGATTGTTCCTAACCGTCGCCCTGATTCGCGTGAAATTTATGTGGATGAGTTTGAAGTTCCTGAAGGGGAATACTTTATGATGGGAGATAACAGGGATAACAGTATGGATAGTCGTTTTTGGAAGACAGTTCCCGATGAAAATATTATCGGTCGAGCTTTCCGAGTTTGGATGTATTGGGATTCTAAAAGTAAAGGTATGGACTGGGGCCGAATTGGTCAAAAAATTCAATAGTGATAATAATTGGGGGTTGAAGCTAAATGATATATAAAAATAAACAATCGGGTGTGACATTCTTAGGCTTTCTTATGGTTTGTGCAGTACTCATCTTTTTTGCTTTTCTTGGTATGCGTATGTGGCCACTTTATAACGAAAAGATAAAAGTTGATCAGGCATTAGAAAATATTGCTGCTAGAGATGATGTTGAGAATATAAGTAAAGGTAAAATTGTTAATTATATTCTCCGACATTTTGAGGTTGAAGATGTTGATCAGTTTGAAAGACCTCAAGATCTAAAAGATATATTTACTGTAGAAAGAATTAAGGGAAAGAAAAAACGTTTAATGCGGATGAATTATGAAATTCGTCGTTCTATTCTTGATGGTAAGTTAGATATTGTTTATATCTACGATAAAAGTCTCGAGATCAAAGGTGTAGGCGAATAAACTTGCCTTTAGATAAACTTCAATCCACTCTAAATTATCAGTTTAATGAGCGCAGTCTTTTAGAGACTGCGCTGACACATCGAAGCGCGGGTAATCCTAACAATGAGCGGTTAGAGTTCTTAGGCGACGCAATGTTGGGAGCGGTTATTGCGAATGAGCTTTTTCATCAGTTCCCCGCTGGAGATGAAGGACAGCTAACACGATTACGTTCATCCTTAGTAAAAAAAGATACTTTAGCGAGTCTTGCACGTGAACTTGATCTTGGCAGTTTTCTTAAACTCGGAGAAGGTGAATTAAAAACGGGTGGATGGCGACGCGCATCAATTTTAGAAAACACATTAGAGGCGATTATCGGGGCTGTCTATTTAGATAGTGATTATAATCAGTGTCAGGCATTTATTCAAAATACCTTTGCCGATTTACTAGATGCTGTCTCTCTCGAAGATATTCAAAAAGATCCGAAGACACGGTTACAAGAGTTTTTACAAGCTAGGAAAAAAGCTATTCCTATCTATGAAGTTTTGTCTTCTACGGGAAAATCTCATCAAAAAATATTCACTGTTAGTTGCCGTTTTGATGATCTTCCCGCTGCCATTCAAGGTCAAGGCGCAAGCCGACGGAAAGCTGAACAGGCTGCCGCACAGCAAGCATTTGTTCTCCTACAGAGTAAAATTAAATGAGCGAAAAATTGGAAGGTTTTGTCTGCGGAGCTGTCGCAATTATTGGACGACCAAATGTCGGAAAGTCTACTTATTTAAACCATTCGATTGGTCAGAAAATCAGCATTACTTCTCGAAAACCTCAAACCACACGTCACCAAATTTTGGGAATTAAAACATTCGAGCAATCGCAAATTGTTTATGTTGATACTCCTGGATTACAGGTGAGTCCTGATCGTGCATTGAATCGAGGGATGAATAAAGAAGTCATTCGAGCTGTCGCAGAAGTTGATGTTGTATTGTTTGTGGTTGAAGCAGGCAAGTGGACTGAAGCTGATGAAAATGCACTAGCCTTGATCAAACGTGCTGAAGTGAAGATTATTTTAATTATTAATAAAGTTGATAAGGTAAAGAACAAACCTGAACTGCTACCATTTATACAAAAAATCACTGAAAAGATGAATTTTGTTGAGGTTATACCCACTACAGCGACCAAAGGCGATAATATTCCGCTCGTAGAAAATGCGATTATAAAATTATTGCCTCATTCCGAGCCTTGGTTTTCAGAAGATCAAATTACTGACCGTAGTGTACGTTTTCTGGTGGCAGAAATGATCCGCGAAAAATTAACTAGAAAATTAGGTGATGAACTTCCGTATCGTTTGAATGTGACGATCGAGCAGTTTAAAGAAGATGAAACGCTTGTTCATATTCATGCGACGATCTGGGTTGAAAGCAGAGGGCAGAAAAAAATCGTGATCGGAAAAGAGGGTTCAGTTTTAAAATCCATCGGTGAAGATGCACGTTACGACATGCAGAATATGTTGGAGAAAAAAGTTTTTTTAGAGACTTGGGTTAAGATCAAAGAGAAGTGGTCGGATAATGTTAATGCCTTAAATCAATTCGGGTTAAGCAGTGAGTAACTAGAGTGCGAGTTGAGCTGCATTCCTGTTTTTTATTACACAAAAAGGCCTATCGCGAAACAAGCATGTTACTTGAGGTTTTTTCGCAGGAATATGGGCGTATAGGTCTAGTTGCAAAAGGGGCTGTTAATAAAAAAGTCTTGAATAGAAACTTGCAAGCTTTTATCCCATTGGAAATGGCGTGGTCTGGTAAAGGAGAGTTAGGAAGTCTGAATAACGCTGAACCCGAAGGTGCTCCCATTTTATTGGTGGGGGATAGGCTATTTATTGGTTATTACATGAACGAGTTGTTGATCAGGCTATTACATCGTCATGACCCACATCCGATGTTGTTTGATTTTTACCGAGAAGCTATCGGCCAAATGCCGAAATCGAACTGTTTAGAGTCGATCCTACGCGTATTTGAAAAGAAACTACTCGAAGAGTTGGGGTATGGACTCATACTTGACCATGACGTTGATTCTGGAAAAAATGTGCAACCCGATCTAAGTTACGATTACATATCTGGAATGGGGCCTGTCTTGATCAGTTCAGAGAAAGTTAAGGTGAGCGGCGCCAAAATTAGTGGAGAAACACTTCTGTTACTCTTGTCTGATACTCCATTAGAGAAAAAAGAGAGTCGTGTTGAGGCGAAGAGGTTGATGCGTTACGCGCTAGCTCCACTATTGGGTGATAAACCACTCAAAACACGAAAAATTTTTGAAACTATGAAATTAAATGAGGTTGTACCCCATGAAAGTAATGAGATCGATGCCACCCAGAAACCTTAACATTAAGGTGAAATGTCTTATCATTATTTTAGCTGGGCTAGCGTTAACGGCATGCTCTGAAGACAAAAGTGAGCAAGCAAAACAGCTAACAGAAGACACTGCCACCCCAATGATTGAAAGCCTTGAGAAGGTAGTTGAGGAAAGAACTGAAGCAGCAGTGGCTGAGGTTAAAGAAGTGGCCACTACAAAAACTGAAAAAATGAAGGAGACTGTTGTAGAAGTTGCAGCGCCTGTTTTGGAAGAGTCAGCTCCCATAGTTGTTCTTGATGAAGCTGAACCAAAGGTTGAAGCTGTGCCAGTATCGAAATCAATAGACGCTATAGAACCAAAAACACATATTATTAAAGCAGCGGTGACTCAGTTTAAACCGCTTGTTGTGTTTGCAAACCCTGGAGATACGATTGTTTGGCAAAATATGAATGGTCACGATACAACATCAATGAACGGAATGATCCCAGAAGGTGCTGAAAAATGGCAATCTGCAATGGGTGAGCTATTCAGCTTTACTATTGAGAAAGAAGGGGCGTATCTATACAAGTGCACGCCACATGCATCTCTAGGAATGATGGGAGCAATTGTTGTTGGTCATTCTGATAATTTAGAGACGATTAAAGCCAGTGTTGATACAAGTGGTGAAGCTAAAGGTATGGTCAGGCGCGTCATTCGAAAATTAGAAAAAGAATTAAGCGAAAAGTAAGGCTTGAGATGAGTGAGGCTGTTTATACAATTGTTCAGTCTTCATTCATAAGCACGGATTTACTCTTTAGGCAAGAATTAGGAATCTATATTACCAGCGCCGGATTCTTGACACGCGGTCACTGACAGTAGAGTATTCAGCGTCATAAAAAATTAAACTGTTACGCTTTTCACCTCTTGACTAACTTAATTTAGAGGATAGAAGGTAACGTAAAAAATCAATTGGAAATGCGAAACTGTAAAGCTTCGCAATAAAAATAAATAGTTAGGAGAGTCAAATGAAAAATCAAACAATTATCGGTCTTGCAGCTTTAGCTGCTGCTTTTTCAACAAATGTTAATGCCGAAGAGCATATCATTAAAGCGGCAGTTACACAGTTTAGGCCTCTGGTTGTCTTTGCAAAGCCTGGCGATACTGTTGTCTGGCAAAATATGGCTGGTCATGACACAGCTTCCATGAATAGTATGATCCCTGAAGGCGCTGAAGCTTGGCAATCTAAAATGGGAAGTGTGTTTAGTATTACCGTAGAAAAAGAAGGCGCATATCTTTATAAATGCTCTCCACATGCCACGATGGGCATGATGGGCGCTATCATTGTCGGTAATGCTGATAACCTTGAGTCAATTAAAGAAGGTGTTGATACTAGCGGCGAACCTAAAGGAATGGTTAAACGTGTTATCCGAAAAGTTGAGAAGCAGTTGAAAGAATGATCATTAGATAAGTCACAAATATGAATGATAGTTTCTTTTAAAGGCAGTATTACATAGTGATACTGCCTTTTTTATTGCCAGTTTGAAGCTAATGGAATGATCTCGAACGGATAATTTCCTGAATTTAACTGGCAGTGTTTTCCGCTGAGATCGCATGATGTATAGTTCAGTACAATTCATTTTGAGCTATCTGGAGGTATCTTCATGAAAAATTTTAAAATGGCAGCTTATCTAATTTCCTTGGTTACTTTAATGGTCCCTTTACTCAGTCATGCTGAGGATGTAGTGGATGAACATAAACCGACTCGGTTTAAAGTTTGTGCCGATCCTTTTAGTTTACCAAGCTCAAATAAAGAGCAAGCGGGCTTTGAAAATAAGATCGCTAAGTTGTTTGCCGATGATCTAGGTGTTCCATTGGAGTTTGAATGGTTTCCTCAGCGAATAGGCTTTATTCGTAATACTTTGAGAAATAACGATACGCCTGATGAAAGTTACAAATGTGATATCGTCATGGGAGTTGTTGAAAACTTTGAGATGGGCGCTACAACGAAACCTTATTTTCACTCCACTTGGAGCATGGTCTACATCAAGGGAAGAGGGCTCGATAGTATTCAATCTCAAGAAGATTTGATGAACGTCTCACCAGAGATTAAAGAAAAGCTAAAAATTGGGTTGTTTGATAAAAGCCCTGCTGCGAACTGGCTCTTTCAATATGATTTGATGGAAAATGCAACGCCTTATCAAATGATGGCGGGGGATGCTCGAGCCTATCCTGGGCAAATAATCGAACAAGATCTTGTTGAAGGTAAGATTAACTTAACCTTTATCTGGGGACCTATAGCGGGTTATTTTTCAAAAATCATAACCGATCATGAGGTTATGGTAATCCCTATGAAGTCTGAGAGTGGGATCCGCTTTAATTACAAGATCGCGATGGCCGTTCGGTTTGGGGATAAGGCTTGGAAGGAACAGATTAATCAATTAATTGATAAACACCAAGAAGAGATCGATAAGATTCTGATTGAATATGGTGTTCCTCTACTGAATTTATAATAAAACGATAGATATTAAAACTATGAAAAATACACTATTAAATATATCGATCCTTGGTCTGTTATTGGTTGGATCAACTCAAGTGGCATTCTCTGAAGAGCAAGAAGAGACCGTTCTGGAAAAGCTGGAAAGACAAGGTGTTTCTATAGGAAGGCTTAGTGATGATCCTCACCAGAACCGTGAAGACATTGTTTTATCTGATGCAGAGATATTACTTTGGGAAACAGATCAACTTTCAAATATCGATAAGACGGGAACTATCCGCTACGAATTTGAACGTACGGGTTCGATGGAAGGGGGGTTCACCGACTTTGTTGAACTGAACATTAATGAGATCAAAGAAGATGGTATGAAATCTGCCGCTGTGATTTTCTTTAGTGAGGAAAGAAACCAAGATGTTGCACCGAATGAAAATACCAATGGTAACCCCGTTCTTGGTGTGTACCTTCAAGGTGATGTCTATGAAATGAACCGTTTGACTGAAGGAAGTTGGCGCTATTTTCATAAACGCATCAAACTTGCATTAGCTGATGATGCGAAGATTGAGCCTGTTATCATAAAGATTGATGGTAAGGAGCTTAATGCAAAGAAGGTGACTATTACTCCCTATGAGAATGATCCAAAACGGAAGATATTTGAGCAATATGCCGATAAGATCTATGAAATTACGGTTTCTGAAGATATTCCTGGAATGTTGTATGAAATCCGCACAATTATTCCAGGAAGTGAAAAAGATAGTTCAGTACCGATGGTTGTAGAAACGCTAGTTTATGCTGGTATTGATTTCGAGTAATGTTTCAAGATATTTGAGATCTGATCGGTAACGATCAGATCTCTTAAGATACTTCAGCTTTTTTTTTGATGGTCGTCATCAATCCAGAGACACAAATTAAGAAAGCACCGATTATTGAGACTGAGTCAAAGGTTTCACTCCAGAACAACCAACCAAACGACGCCGCAAAAATTACATTCATATAGGCAAATGCTCCAATTTTAGCGGCGGGAGCTAGACGATAGGCATAGGTCATCAACAACTGAGCTTTGGTAGCAATAAAACCGGCTCCTAACATTACCCCCCAGACTTTTAGACTCGGCATTTCCCAACTCCAGATCATTGGAATTGAAGAGATGATAGTGCTTAGGAAACTGAAGTAGAAAACAATTCTGACGGTTGGCTCTGTACTGGAGAGATTACGGATACTAACCATTGCGATAGCTACGAAGATCCCCGCCGCAATTCCAGCAAAAGATGCAACGGACAATGGTGAAATACCCGGTTTCAGGATCAATAGAACGCCTATAAAACCAACAACGATGGCCCCAATGACGTATTTTGATGTAGGTTCGCGCAGCCAGAGCATAGCAATTACTGCGATAAATAACGGCGAACTAAAATTAAACAACACGGCCTCGCCCAATCGTAAATGTGCGATCGCGTAGAAAAAACAATACATCGCAGTCAGACCTGTGGCTGTACGGATGAGATGCGCCCCGAAACGTTGGGTTTTTAAGGTATTGAGGCCTGCGTTGTGTAACCAAGGCAGTAAAAATAGTAGCCCGAAGGCATTGCGTAGAAATACCACTGTCTCGCTAGAAACAAACTGTGATGAATACTTAACACCGGCTCCCATCAACGCAAATAGAAAGGCTGCTAAAATAGAACAAAGGGCACCGCGAACAATGTTAGTTTCGGTCATATGGGGTAAGAGTTTGTCCAAAAAAATGAAGCTGCAAATTCTACGCGTATTTCATAGAGAATATCAGCTTGATTTGGTAACATACTGAACCCATGATTTTTCTTTATGGGATTCTCCTAGGACTATTGCATGACTCGATATATCTTTGTAACTGGTGGCGTTGTTTCTTCCCTTGGAAAGGGGATTGCAGCCGCATCACTTGGCGCTATTCTTGAGGCGCGTGGACTAAATGTAACAATGCTCAAGCTGGATCCATATATTAATGTTGATCCTGGCACGATGAGTCCATTCCAGCACGGCGAAGTGTTTGTGACAGATGATGGCGCCGAAACTGATCTAGACTTAGGCCATTATGAGCGATTTATCCGTACACGTACCAGTCAACGAAGTAACTATACTTGTGGGAAAATCTACGAAACGGTTATCGCTAAAGAGCGTCGTGGTGAATACCTAGGTGCGACTGTTCAAGTTATTCCTCATATTACTGACGAAATTAAACGTTGCATTAAATCCGGAGCAGAAGGGGCTGATATCGCTCTCGTTGAGATTGGTGGCACGGTCGGCGATATAGAATCCTTGCCATTCATTGAAGCGATCAGACAGATGCGCGTTGAGCTGGGTGCTGAAAATGCCATGTTCTTACATCTGACTTTAGTGCCTTTTATAGCTTCTGCAGGTGAATTAAAAACTAAACCGACACAACACTCGGTGAAAGAGTTACGATCAATTGGTATCCAACCAGATATTTTGATCTGTCGATCTGAACGTCCATTGCCGGAAACTGAACGACGTAAGATAGCATTATTTACTAATGTCGAAGAAAGTGCGGTTATCTCCGCAGTTGATGCGAAGAGCATTTATCAAATTCCAATGTTATTGCATGAGCAAGGCCTTGATGCCATTGTGGTGAAGAAATTTGGCCTAGATGTGAAAGAAGCTGATTTAACAGAGTGGCGTGAGGTATACGACTCGATCATCAATGCTGATCAAGAAGTTCACGTGGCGATGGTGGGTAAATATATGGAGTTAACAGACTCCTATAAATCATTAAGCGAGGCTCTGTTCCATGCTGGAATGAAGGTTGGCACAAAGGTTAATATTCACTATCTTGATTCTGAAATGATCGAGAAAGAGGGTACTGATGTGTTGACAGGCATGGATGCTATCTTAGTTCCGGGCGGGTTTGGTGAACGTGGTATTGAAGGTAAGATAGAAACAGTTCAATTTGCTCGCGAGAATAAAATTCCGTATTTAGGTATTTGTCTAGGTATGCAGGTTGCTGTGATCGAATATGCTCGCTCGCTCGCAAATTTACCCGAAGCTCACAGTACGGAGTTTCAACCTTATACATCAACACCAGTCATCGCTTTGGTTACAGAGTGGGTGCAAGCTGATGGCTCAGTACAACGACGAGATAAAGATTCTGACTTAGGTGGGACTATGCGTCTTGGTGCACAGAAGTGTCAGTTAGAACAAGGTAGTAATGCTCATGAGATCTATGGTCAAGAGGTGATAACAGAGCGCCATCGACATCGCTATGAGTTTAATAATAATTATTTAGATACATTGACGGATGCAGGTTTGATTTTTTCTGGTCGCTCAGAAGATGGAGAGTTGGTTGAGATCGTAGAGCTTGAAGATCATCCTTGGTTCTTTGCTTGCCAATTTCACCCCGAATTTACATCAACACCTAGAGATGGGCATCCTTTATTCTCAAGCTTGGTACAAGCGGCTTTAGATCTGAAAAATGCTGAGGCATCGGAGTCAAATGAAGCTGTGTAATTTTGAAGTTGGCGGCAACCAGCCCTTCTTTTTGATCGCTGGCCCCTGTGTGATAGAAAGTGAAGCGTTAGCACTTGATACAGCTGGCAAGTTAAAAGAGATCACGGATCGACTGGGGATCCCTTTTATCTACAAGTCATCTTACGATAAAGCTAATCGAACCTCTCACTCAAGCTTTCGTGGCCCAGGTTTGGAGAAAGGTTTAGTGATACTTGAAAAAGTAAAAAAACAGATTGGTGTGCCAGTCTTAACCGATGTTCATGAAACATCCCCTTTTAAAGAAATCGCATCAATTGTCGACGTATTACAGACGCCGGCTTTTTTAAGCCGACAAACTGATTTTATCCAGGATGTTGCTCGTGCGGGCATCCCCGTTAATATCAAAAAAGGTCAGTTTATGGCGCCAGGTGATATGCAATATGTGGTGGAAAAAGCAAAATCGACCGGTAATGAACAAATCATGGTTTGTGATCGTGGTACCAGTTTTGGTTATAACTATTTGGTTTCAGATATGCGTGCGATGCCTATTATGGCAGCAACGGGTTGTCCTGTTGTGTTCGATGCGACGCATTCTGTGCAGATGCCTGGAGGCCAAGGAGGTACTTCAGGAGGTCAACGTGAGTTTGTTCCTGTGTTGGCTCGATCAGCGATGGCTGCAGGGATCTCAGGTTTGTTTATGGAAACCCATCCAGACCCAGAGAAAGCATTAAGTGATGGGCCAAATTCATGGCCACTTGATCAAATAGAGCCGCTTTTAGCCACACTAAAATCAATCGATGAAGTTGTAAAATAGCCTGGACGATGTGATTCGGTAATATTAAGAGGAAAGAAAATGTCAGAAATTAAAGAAATTAAAGCCCGTGAGATTGTTGATTCACGAGGTAACCCAACGGTTCAGGTCGATGTGATCACCGCTAAAGGTGTGATGGGTACAGCAGCTGTTCCGTCAGGAGCTTCAACGGGTGAGCGTGAAGCAATCGAATTGCGTGATGGTGATCCTAAGCGTTATTTGGGTAAAGGCGTTTTAAAAGCTGTAGAAAACGTCAACACAACTATTCTTAAAGGTCTAAAGGGCAAAGAAGTGACGGATCAAGAAGGCATTGATAACTTGATGCTAGAAATGGATGGTACTGATACCAAAGCGAACCTCGGTGCAAATGCACTACTTGGTGTGTCAATGGCTGCAGCACATGCGGCAGCTAACGAAGCTGGTATTCCATTGTTTCAATATATCGGTGGTGAAGGCCCATTAAAAATGCCTGTACCTATGATGAACATCATTAACGGCGGTTCGCACGCGGATAACAGTGTTGATTTCCAAGAGTATATGATTCTACCCGTTGGTGCTCCTAGCCTGCGTGAAGCGGTACGTTATGGCGCAGAAATTTTTCATAGTCTGAAAGGTGTTTTACGTAAAAAAGGCCTGAATACAGCGGTTGGTGATGAAGGTGGTTTTGCGCCCGATTTGCCCTCTAATGAAGCGGCTGTCGAAGTTGTGCTTGAAGCGATCGATGCTGCTGGGTTTACTGCGGGTAAAGATATCTTGCTAGGTTTAGATGTTGCGAGTTCTGAGTTTTACGAAGATGGTTTATATAACCTCGCTTCAGAAAACCGTAAACTGACTTCGGAAGAATTTGCGGACATGTTGACTGACTGGGCAAATAAATATCCGATTATTTCTATTGAAGATGGTATGGATGAAAACGATTGGGATGGCTGGAAAATATTGACTGACAAGATTGGTAAAAAAGTCCAATTGGTCGGTGATGATCTGTTTGTTACTAATACTAAGATCTTTAAACAGGGCATCGATAAAAACATCGCAAACTCTATCCTGATTAAGGTTAATCAGATTGGCACATTGACTGAAACACTGGCAGCGATAGAAATGGCTAAAAAAGCTAACTACACGGCTGTTGTTTCTCATCGTTCAGGTGAAACTGAAGATACAACGATTGCTGATCTAGCGGTTGCGACTTCATCTGGTCAGATTAAAACGGGTTCACTTTCTCGTTCCGATCGTGTGGCGAAATATAATCGTTTGATCGTGATTGAAGAAATTTTAGGCAATAAAGCATCATATCCGGGTATGGATGCGTTTTACAACCTTTAAGCTATTAAATATTAAAAAAGGGCGAGTTTTCTCGCCCTTTTTTGATCGTTTAGTCTTCTTCTTAGTTCGGCAGATTCACTGATGCGTTTTGTTCTAATTTTTCTCGTTGTATTGCTATTATGGCTGCAATACGAACTTTGGGTCGGCAAGGGGAGCTTGACGGAAGTGCATGATCTGACGGCTGTAATTGAAATCCAGAAAAAAGAAAATGAACAACTAAAAGAACGTAATGAATCACTCGCCGCAGAGGTGAAAGATCTCAAGTCCGGTATGGAAGCGATCGAAGAGTTAGCCCGTAGTGAAATGGGAATGATCAAAAAAGATGAAATATTTTATCAAATAGTGGATCCAAATAAATCCAACTCATCATTTTTTTTGAAACAAAATAAGGATAGTCAAAAGTGAAATACTGGGCTGTCATACCCGCAGCAGGAATTGGTTCTCGTATGCAGTCGGATACTCCCAAACAATATCTGAAAATTTTTGATAAAACTATCTTAGAACATACTTTGGATCGGTTTATTAATCATCCACAGATCACAGGTGTTGCGGTTGCTGTTTCTTCTGAAGATGAGTATTGGCAAGCGTTGGACATCAAATCAGATAAACCTATGATTATTACTACAGGTGGCATGGAGCGTTGCCACTCGGTACTCTCTGCACTACAAAGTCTCGATGAATATGCAGAACCGCAAGATTGGGTTTTAGTGCATGATGCCGCACGTCCATGTTTACGAAGTCTAGATATAGATAAATTGATCAATGAAGTCTCTGAGCATCCTGTTGGTGGCTTATTAGCGCTTCCAGTAAAAGATACTATGAAACGTAGCGATGGAAATGCGATCACGGAAACGGTGGAAAGAAATAATTTATGGCATGCATTAACACCGCAAATGTTTCGTTTAACTGATCTTAGATCAGCATTAGAAAAAATATTAGAAAAGGATCTCATCGTCACTGATGAGGCACAAGCAATGGAAATGATGCAACAGATGCCTTTATTAGTTGAAGGTCATATGGATAATATTAAAATTACACATCCACAAGATTTGGAACTAGCAACGCATTATTTGAAAGCGCAGGGGTACGTAAAGTGAGAATTGGGCAAGGTTACGATGTGCATAAGTTTGAGGCGGGCGATTTTGTTATGCTTGGTGGTGTCAGAATTCCTTTTAGTAAAGGCATGGCTGCCCATTCTGATGGTGATGTTTTATTGCATGCAATCTGTGACGCGTTATTAGGCGCAGCAGCCTTAGGCGATATAGGTAAACATTTTCCAGATACAGATCCTGATTTAAAAGGTATTGATAGCCGAATTTTATTGCGTAGGGTTGCTGAGTTATTAGCTGATAATAATTATAATATAATTAATATTGATGCAACAGTTGTGGCACAGAAACCAAAAGTTCTTTCACATATTCCCAATATGCGCGAAATAATAGCAACGGATCTAAACTTAATTATTGATGAAATCAATATTAAGGGCACTACGACTGAAGGGCTTGGTTTTGAAGGAAGAGAAGAAGGCATTGCCAGCCATGCAGTTTGCTTGATCGAAAAACTATAAATTTCCGTAGAAGTTACGAGGCTTAGTTTAAGGTAGATGTAGATAACCGTCTTTATGAAACTAAAAAAGCAATAGGTCGCAATCGAGTTATTGATTACGCACATCTTATAGGCACTAGTAAAATTCTTGTCAAATTTGAAGCCTAATATAAAAGCTTAATTAGAAATATGCCCCTGCTTTAGAAAAAGTTATGGGGCATATTTTTAAACGTTAGTTGATAGCCGCGGAGTGTTATTTATAGTTAAAGAATTCACTAACATTATAAAAATGAGTGTTACCCATCGGCTTCATCATAACCAAGGTTGGGTGATAACCAACGTTGAACTTCATCAATACTCATACCTTTACGTTTTGCATAATCTTGAACTTGATCACGGTTAATTTTCCCCAGTCCAAAATAACGTGAACTAGGATGTGAAAAATACCAACCACTCACTGCTGCAGTAGGATACATCGCATGACTTTCTGTTAATGTGATCCCTGTGTTTTCTTCTACGTTTAGAAGTTTCCAGAGTAATGGTTTTTCAGTGTGATCAGGACAGGCTGGGTAGCCCGGTGCTGGTCGAATGCCTTGATATTTTTCATTAATCAGAGCGTTATTATCTAAGGTTTCTTGATCGTCATATCCCCAGAATTCTTTTCTAACGCGTTGATGCATTTTTTCTGCAAATGCTTCGGCTAATCTATCGGCAAGTGCTTTCAACATGATTGCACTATAGTCATCGTGGTCATTTTCGAAATGTTCAAGTTTCTCTTCCATCCCAAAACCAGTCGCAACAGCAAAGGCTCCCATATAATCCTCAACATGCTCGTCTAGTGGGGCGATAAAATCAGCAAGGGCAAAGTTTGGCTGACCCGGTGGTTTCTGTGTTTGTTGACGAAGTGAGTGAATGACAGCCAGTTCACCTTGGCGTTCACAATCTGTAAATATCTTAATATCATCATGGCCAACAGAATTTGCTGGAAATAAACCAATCACGCCTTTTGCTGAAAACCATTTTTCACGGATGATCTGATCTAGCATCTTTTCAGCATCTTTGAATAGTTTTGTCGCTTCTTCACCGACAATTTCATCATTTAAAATGCGCGGAAACCTCCCAGCAAGTTCCCATGCGATAAAGAATGGAGTCCAATCGATAAATTCTTTCAGTTCTTCCAGTGGGTAATCTTCAAAAACTTCAATACCTAGTTTTTTAGGAACGGGAGGCGTGTAATTTTCCCAATCGATCGCTGTTCGGTTTTTACGTGCTTGATCAATTGTTAGCCATTGAGTTTTTGATTGTTTCCCTTTATGTCGTTCGCGAACAGTGTCGTACTCTTTTGTTAGTTCGGCGGTAAGAACTTTTTTCATATCGACATTAAGTAAACGTGTCGAAACTCCGACGGCGCGTGAGGCATCTTTTACGTAGACAACGGGATGATCGTAACCTAGATCTATCTTCACAGCAGTATGTGCACGTGAAGTCGTCGCACCACCGATCATGATAGGTAATGCAAAATCTTGACGCTGCATTTCCTTTGCTACATGCACCATCTCATCTAGAGAAGGTGTGATCAATCCACTGAGGCCAATAATATCTGCACCGAATTCTTTAGCCTTGTCGAGAATAGTTTGTGCTGGAACCATAACGCCGAGATCGATCACCTCGAAGTTATTACATTGCAAGACGACGCCAACAATGTTTTTACCAATATCATGGACATCACCTTTGACGGTAGCCATGATGATTTTGCCATTACTTCTGATCTCACCATCACCTTTTTCGTCTTCAATATAAGGCAGCAAGTGAGCCACCGCTTTTTTCATTACACGGGCACTTTTTACCACTTGAGGTAGGAACATTTTGCCGGCACCAAACAGGTCTCCAACAACATTCATTCCATTCATCAATGGGCCTTCGATAACGTGTAGAGGTTTATCTGCTTCTAATCGGGCGGCCTCGGTGTCTTCAACAATAAATTCTGCAATACCTTTTACTAGGGCATGGGTGATACGATCTTGAACGGAACCATTACGCCATTCCAGATCAACTTTCTTTTCTTTTTTTGATCCAGACTTGACGGTTTCTGCGAAATCAACCATCCGATCAGTAGCATCATCACGACGATTGAGCAGCACATCTTCTACATGAAGCAATAAATCTTTTGGAATGTCGTCATAAATACCGAGCTGACCCGCATTGACAATAGACATGTCTAAGCCGGCTTGAATACCGTGATAAAGGAAGGCTGAATGCATTGCTTCACGCACAGGATTATTACCACGAAATGAAAAAGAGACATTACTCAATCCACCGCTGACCATCGCATGGGGTAGATGTTCCTTGATCTGTCTTGTCGCCTCGAAGAAAGATACCGCGTAATTGTTGTGTTCTTCCATGCCTGTGGCGACAGTTAAGACGTTGGGATCAAAAATAATATCTTCTGGAGGAAAGCCGACCTTATCAACGAGGATATCGTAGGAACGTTTACACAGTTCAAAGCGCCGTTCTGTCGTATCCGCTTGACCTGTTTCATCAAATGCCATTACAACGACAGCAGCACCATAGCGCCGCACTAATTTAGCTCGCTCGATAAAGAGTTCTTCGCCTTCTTTGAGGCTGATGGAGTTAACGACACACTTGCCTTGCACACAGCGTAAGCCTGACTCAATGACGGACCATTTTGATGAATCGATCATGATCGGTACGCGGCTGATGTCTGGTTCTGATGCGATTAAGTTCAGAAACTCGTGCATCAATTGTTCAGACTCGAGCATGCCTTCATCCATGCAGACGTCAATGATTTGAGCGCCATTCTCCACTTGTTGTCGAGCTACTTCCAGCGCAGCATCGAGATTTTCTTCTTCTTTAACGAGCCGCAAGAAAAGGGGAGAGCCGGCAACATTCGTTCGCTCACCGACGTTAACAAAGTTCACTTCAGGCGTGATGTTAAAGGGCTCTAGTCCGCTGAGTCGTTGATGAATGGCGATGTCTGGAATCGCTCGCGGTTTTACATCAGCGACAGCTTCTGCCATGGCTTTGATATGCGCTGGAGATGTTCCGCAGCAGCCACCGACGATATTGAGTAGCCCAGACTCCGCCCATTCACGGATATAGACAGCCATATTCTCGGCATCGAGATCATACTCACCAAACTCGTTGGGCAGGCCTGCATTCGGATGCGCACTGACATAAGTTTCCGACACTGTAGACAGTTCTTCAACGTATTGGCGTAAATCTTCTGGACCTAATGCGCAGTTTAAACCAATAGAAATGGGTTTTGCATGGCGCAGAGAATTGTAAAATGCCTCAGTGGTTTGGCCTGTTAACGTTCGGCCAGAAGCATCCGTGATCGTGCCGGATATCATTATAGGTAAGATTATATTGTGATCTTCAAAATATTGATCGATAGCAAATAGGGCTGCTTTAGCATTCAGCGTATCGAAAATTGTTTCGACCAAAAGAATATCAGCACCGCCATCAACCAGTCCTTCAATGGAGCGAGTATAAGCTTCCACCAACTCCATATAGCTTACATTTCGATAACCAGGATTGTTCACATCGGGTGAGATAGAACAGGTACGATTGGTTGGTCCGATAACGCCAGCAACATATCGAGGTTTTGTTGGATCTTTCGTTGTGAAACCATCTGCTACTTCACGTGCGAGTGCGGCACCAACCTTATTTAGTTCATAATCCAGTTCTTCTTGCTGATAATCCGCCATCGCAATGGACGTGCCGTTGAAGGTATTGGTCTCAACAATATCTGCACCCGCGTCAAAGTAAGCACTGTGAATGGCTTTGATAATATCTGGTTGTGTGAGTGATAACAGATCATTATTGCCCTTTAAGTCGCAAGGGTGATCTGCAAACCGTTCGCCACGATAATCTTCTTCTTCAAGTTTATAGGACTGGATCATCGTCCCCATAGCGCCATCAAGAATGAGGATACGTTCAGTTAAGGACTGGTTTAGTTGCTTTAGACGTTGTTCACGAGACATATTCTGTATCACTATAATAGGTGTTATTTTCAGATTTTGATCGATATAAGATCAAATGCAATAGCTAATTTTACCTTGATTGCTAATAGATGGCTAAACAATCGGTATATTTGTTGGGAGTAATCGACAATTGACACAGTATTTGATACGAATCAGTTTTTAATGATAATTGTTGTAAAATCAGGATTGAGTATCTGTTAGGTAAAGGGAATATTAGGAATATCGAATATGAAAGTCAGTGAGATGGAAGAAAATGCACAGAAGGCCTCTACATTACTAAAGTCGCTTTCAAACCCGAAAAGGTTGATGGTCTTATGTCATTTGAGCAAAGGCGAGTGCTCAGTTGGCGAATTAGAAAAGCTTGTAGATTTGAGTCAGTCGGCATTATCGCAGCATTTGGCTAGAATGCGTGAAGAGGGGATTGTCGAGTGCAGGAGGGAAGCGCAAAGCATGTTTTATTCGATAAAGGATGAGAAAGCACAAAAGCTGTTGACCTCATTATATGAGTTGTATTGTGATGACTAGATAGATAGAAGTTTTCTTCTATTTTACTATTCCTCTACAGGCATAAGCGATCTTAAGAACAGCCCGTTGAGATGATAGGCAATAGAGGTTGGTTATCTTTAAATAAAAAGACCTTGTGTTACAATGAGATACTCGTTGTTAGAGAAAGTAATACACCAGTGTTTTAGATAAGGAATGCTCTGAAAGAATGTCCACATCCGTTGAAAATGCGGCTTTATTAGTTAATTTGATCGGGATTGATCAACGTAACCGTAATGTCATTGAAATGATTTTCGATAAACAACAGACTGGTGTTTATCGTATCGTGAGCGCAGATGAATCCCATGTAACGATTGTTGATTTGGATAAATATGGGGCCGCTGAAGAGTGGCAGGCATTGCAACAAATTCGCTCAGATCATATGGCGATCCTCCTTTCTGTAGACAATTCTAGTCAAAGTTATTCACCACTTTTCTTAAAAAAGCCTGTTTTAATTGATAACCTTGTGGCGGCTTTAGAGCATGCGCGCATTAAGTTGGAACTTCCTACGTCTGAAGAGCAACAAGAGTACCTTCCTTGGAGTAAATTTCTTTCTTCGCGTATTAACTACCAGCAAGAAAAAATTTCTAATATAACTGAAGATTTTGAAGCCTATGAGGCTTATGAAGATATTTGCTTTTTATCTGAAAATGGTTACCTTCTTGATGCCGTAAAACGTGCCGTTGTTCAGGCAAGTACCGATGGTTTTGGTATAAAGTTACAGATTAAAAATAAAGGCAGTATTTTTATCGATCCGATAGAACACTGGATAAATACAGATTTATCTTTTTCTGAATTAGAAAATATTTGTCAGAATCCTTTGAGTGGAGAAGATATAAATAAGCGTGTTTTTAGTGATCGAGAATTTTCTAAATATTTAGAAGAATGGCGCGCATCAAACTTAAACCCAATTGATATCGATACTTTTTTATGGGATCTTGCACTTTGGACCTATAAAGGCGCTATACCTTCGAGTACTGATCTAGCAAAAAAAATTATACTAAGTTATTGGCCCGATCTCGCTCGTTTAACAGAAATTCCAAATGCAATGAGAATTGCTGCATTGTGGGTTTCATGTCCAATGACTTTAGTAGAAACTATTGATGTTTTAAATGTTCAAAAAGAAGATGTTTTTAATTTTTATACGGCAGCCTTAACAATAGGGTTAGTTCAGCAAAGTGAGACTATCGTAAAAATAATAAAAACTGAAACTAATGAAGGTCATACAATAAAATCAGATAAATCCCAACGAGATTTTTACCTTCGTATACTCAAACATTTGAAAGGTCAGAACCAGGATAGTTGATCTAATTAAGATACATTATTTGCAAACAGTTGCCTGAACGTAACCAGCTCGAGATTTATAAATGTTTCTATCAAAATTAATAAGCGAATAGAGTAGAAGGAAGACTGAAAAATAGACATAGGTTTTACGCACGTTGATGTTTCAAATTAACAAAAGAGCTTAGATCATTATTCTCTTGTTAGTAGCTTTGATTTCAACCTACGAAACAACCCTCGTATACTTTCAATCGATACTAGGAGCTTTAAGAAGTTGTCCATGCTGGTATAGGCCTTATTGTAATCACAAGAAGCTCCTTTGAAATTATCATTTTTAATGTAGAATCTAATCTATAAAGTTTTACCGTGATTTTGTTGGTTATCAGTAAAACTGAAGTTTTAATCAAAATAGCCGACATAACATCCATTATAAAAAATTATAGGAGTGATGTTTTCCATGCGTGAAGACATGCTTATCTCAATATTAAATGAACTCAATGGTTTGACAGCCGATATCCAAGGCTCAGCTGTAATCTCTATTGACGGTCTAATGATAGCCAGCGCTCTTCCGAGTAGCGTTGACGAAGAAATGATCAGTGCGATGTCGGCTGCGATGTTGTTGCTAGGGGATAGAACCGCGAAAGAGTTGAAACGTGGTGAACTAGAGCAGGTTATCGTGAAAGGACGACAGGGTTTCATCATTATGGTTAACGCAGGTAAAGACTCTGTGCTTTGTGTTTTAGCGCGTGAAGATGCAAAACTTGGGCTTGTGATGCTCGATGCAACACGAGCGGCTGGTGATATTCCTAAGGTCTTGTAGTACGGATTTTTTTGTTTTTAGAACAGTCACACCTACCCAGCTTATTAATCCCTAGCATTAAAAAAATAATTGTTCAAAAGCAAGATCTGTTTTCCCTATTGTTAATCTTACGTAAAGGGCCTTTTTTAAATATTACTTTTTCAGTATGAATTTATTTATCTTGCTTTACTCAAGTGGTATTACTACAAAAATGTTTCCCGAGTACCTATATTGGCAAGACAAACATACATTCCATTTTGGGGTATCGGCCGGTTCCTTTCCCAATAGTTGATTCATATTTTTCACCGTTGTACAAATCTATAGGCTTGATCATATAGCTTTTTTTAGGCTCCCCGAGAAGAACAAGAGTTACTACTAGTGGTGTCATTGCTATACAGATGCCAGCGAAAAATACTCAGCTTGAAATATACATTTTGTTGCCGACCTTCTTTATGATGATCTAGAAACGTCTAATTTGTGTGAGGTTATTTTGTTTGATTCTTAAGCATTAATTTAAATGTCTGTCTTGCAACGTTCTTTTCACTATAATGGTCTTATAAATTAACGAGAGAGTTGTACATGCAAATTCAGTGGTACCCCGGCCATATGCACAAGGCCAGAAAAGAGATCAAGCAAGCTTTACCTAAAGTTGACGTGGTGATAGAGATCCTTGATGCTCGAATTCCTTTCAGTAGTGAAAACCCAATGATTACTGAGTTACGTGGAGATAAGCCTTGTATTAAAATTCTGAGTAAAACAGATTTAGCTGATGGCAACATCACCAAACAATGGATCGAATTTTTTGAGCAAGAAGAGGGCACAGAGGCAGCTCTGACTATCACGACACAGAAACCTGAAACGATTTTGCAATTGCCACGTTTGATTAGAGATAAAACGTCATTTAATGATCGGCCGATTCATACCATGATTATTGGTATACCCAATGTTGGTAAGTCTACATTGATCAATCATTTAGCAGGCAGAACAATCGCAAAAACAGGTAATGAACCCGCAATCACAAAAGGGCAGCAGCGAATTAAACTTGAGAATGGCATTATTCTTTCTGATACGCCGGGCGTGCTATGGCCGAATGTTGAGAATCGAAATAGCGGTTATCGACTTGCAGCGACAGGTGCGGTGCGTGATACGGCGATGGAATATGCCGATGTGGCTTTTTTCCTTGCAGATTATCTTATGCGTGTCTATCCCGAGCGATTAATGGAGCGTTATGAACTAAATCATATTCCAGATTCTGAAATAGAATTGTTAGAAATGATCGGTGAAAAAAGGGGCTGTTTACGTGCTGGTGGTCAGGTCGAACTCGATAAAGTGTCGCGAATATTTGTTATTGAATTTAGAACGGGGGTACTTGGACAGATGAGCTTAGAAGTTCCTGACGATATGCATAAGGAACTTGCTGAACTCGAAATTATTCGCGCAAAAAAACAAGTTAAGAAAGATGCTAAAGAAGCAAAAAAACGAGGACATAAGAGAGAGCGAAAAAACTAAATATCAAGCTCACTCAATCGCTGTTTTCTTAGTCGGCCAAGGCCAACTTACTGATAGTATTATTGTCTATTTTTCCGGTTCCTAGAATGGGTATTTTGTCGATGATAATGATGCGTTTGGGAATGGCTAGCTCGTTTAAGCCTTCTTTTTTTGCTTGAGAAATAAGCTCTTTTCGATTTGCTTCTACTTGTTCTGTGATCAAATAGATCTGTTCACCTTTTTTCTTATCAGGAACAACAGCTGCAGCATGAAGCTTGTCTGGCCAGGTCGCATTCGCTAGTTCTTCAACACGAGTTAAGGACACCATTTCTCCACCGATTTTAGCGAAACGTTTCGCACGGCCTTGAATGGTGATGTACTTCAATTCGTCTACCGTGACAATATCGCCAGTATCGTACCAGCCTAAACCTCGATCAGTTTGTGGCGGAACAATGTCATCGTCACTAGCATGGAAAAGGTAACCACTCATGACGTTAGGGCCTGATACAAATAAACGGCCGCCATTATCCAGGCCTGCTACAGGTTCAAGATAGTAGTCCATTCCTGGGAGGAGTCGGCCAACGGTATTAGCTTTGTAATAATAAGGTGTATTGACAGAAACGACAGGACTCGTTTCTGTTGCGCCATAACCCTCAAGTATGCGTATACCAAACTTTTCACGCCAAATTGTACGTGTATCCTCTTGTAGTTTTTCAGCACCTGCGATGACATAACGTAAGGTATGAAAATCGGCAGGATGAGCATGTTTTGCGTAGCCGGATAGAAAAGTATTACTGCCGAATAAGACAGTTATTCCAAGCTCATAACAAAGCTCTGGGATAATTTTGTAGTGTAACGGTGTTGGGTAAAAGAAAACTTTCGTTCCATCTAATACGGGTAATATAGTGCCTGCGGTGAATCCAAATGAATGGAACATCGGTAGAAAATTCAACATGTGATCGGTTTTATTTAGATCAATATAAGTATGGATCTGGGCATAGTTCGATAAGATATTTTTGTGTGATAAAACAACGCCTTTGGGGATGCCTTCAGAGCCTGAAGTGAATAGGATCAATGCTCGATTATCAGCATTGATTCGCTTATAACGAGGGTAGTATGCAATGCGCGGAAAGTGCGCTTTAAGCAGTCCAGTAGCCTTGTTGAAAATAGAAATTTCAGTGCTTAAGTCTTCAAGGTAAATGATCTTAACGACTTTTTCTAACGCTGCGATGGACTCTTGTAAATCACCTTTTTCGATAAATATTCTTGATGTGTAAACAACTTTAACCATGGCTGTTTCACAAGCGGTAATAAGCCCTTGAGAACCCGCAGTAAAATTGAGCATCGCTGGTACGCGCCCATAACATTGCAAGGCCATCAGTGTAACAAGGTTGCTGACAGAATTTGGTAATAGAACTCCGACGCTCTCATCGAATATGGTTTCTTTTGAAATTTTATTACCTAGGATAAAGCTTCGTGTGATGAGTTGACGGTAGCTAATAGGCTCATATTTGATGTCATTTGCGATAACTGTGTTTGCGCCATGAACGTTCATAGCATCGATGACCGATGTAAATAAACTACGGTTAGTATTGACGTTTTTAAATGACACATCCAACATAATATCTGTCATTTGTTGAGCTGCTTTATCTCTTTGTTCTGAACTACTTTCATCTTCAATATTGTGAATATTTACGGGAGGATGAATGATTATTTTTATGCGGGGAAACCAAGAGAGTTTTAACAAGCCTTGCATATTAGATAGTTTTGAATACTGTCCGCCTTCAATCCCGATAGGTAAAATGGTGGCTCCAGATTTAGCGACGATCATGCCGGTTCCAGAATAAATTTTCATCAAACTACCTGTAGTTGTGATTCGTCCTTCCGGAAAAACAACCGCTTTATGGTCTTCTTTTAATAATTTGATTAGAGATTTAAGGGAGTGAGGGTTGAGTGGATCGAGCGCGAAAAGATCGACACATTTATAAAATGGTTGTAAGTACCATTTCTTATTGATTTCGGTGTTTATTGCAAATATTGGGCAGTGGGGAAGAAAGGCGTAGAGTAAAAATGGATCAAGTAGTGAGACGTGGTTTGCGACAATTAAAACGCGGTCTCCAGCAGCATGATAATTTTCAATTCCTTCAACGTTAACGTTAAAAAATATCTTGCATAAACATCGCAAAGTGAACTTAAACAGCTTAACCATTATTGTTGAACGTCCTATAAGTTTGATGCCTCCAGCGTTGGTTTTTCTAGAAGGATCTTTAATTCATCACCAGGGTTTATTGCCTGATCTTTAGGAATATTATTCCATTCCAGGATTTGTTTAACATGTATATCAAATCGTCGTGCTATTAACCATAAAGAATCACCACTTTTAATGCGATATTTATCACCTTTTAAGACAGGCATCTTGATCGCTGTAGCTGGCGCGGTAGGGACCATAGATTCACGAAAAGAGCCGGCTGGTATCAAAAGGTTTCGACCAATACGTAACTTGCTTGACTCTAAATGATTCGTTTTCTTTAAAAGCGCAATACTTATTTCATATTTTTTTGCGATAGTCCAGAGTGATTCTCCTGACTTAATCTCATGCTGTTGCCATGTTACACGCTCTTCTTGAGGTAAAGTACTCAATGCAAACTTAAACCGTTCTGCTGATTCGATAGGAAGTAGCAGTTTGTGCGGTCCTTCAGGATCAGTCGCCCATCGTTTAAAGCCAGAATTTAAGACAATGATTTCTTCTATGTCGACGTTGGCGAGATCCGCGGCCTTTTTTAGCTGGAGTTGGCCGTTGGTATCAACAAGAACTACTGTTGGTTGATAAAGAAGCTCTGGCAGTTCTATACCAAACTGATCTGGGCTCGTAATGACGCTGAATAGAGCAAGTAGTTTTGGAACATATGCACGTGTTTCTGGAGGTAGATCTAAAGACCAATAGTCCGTAGGGCGACCTAGTTTAATATTTTTCTTGATTGCTTTTGAGACGGTTGCGCCACCACTATTATAAGCAGCCAAGGCTAATGGCCAGTCTTCAAAACGGTCATGTAATTGTTGCAAATAATCTAGAGCGGCAGAGGTTGATGCAATAGGATCATTGCGGCCGTCGTACCACCAGTTTTGTTTTAAACCAAGGTGTTTACCTGTTGAAGGAATTATTTGCCAAAGTCCAGCGGCTTTCCATGATGATGTTACGGTGGTTCGATAACCACTTTCGATCATAGGTAGCAGCGCAAGATAAACGGGCATATTACGTTTTTCCAGCTCGTGGGTGATGTGGTAAAGATAAGGTTCAGCTCTGACGGACATTACATCAAAAAAACGTTGGTTGCCGATTAGCTTTTTGATCTGCTTCTGTACAGACTCATGTGATGTATCATCTAGACTTTCACTTTCTTGGATGTGCGTCCAAATGCTATCTATTTCGGATTCAATATTTTCAGGCTCAACGGATCGTGAAGGTGCTTCCTGAGTGTTGGTGACTTGCTCATGTTCGACAACTTTAAAAGAAGGAGTCTGAGCAACATATTCTGGCGGATGCTTAGTCGCTGACTGCATACAGCCATTGAGCAGCATAGCAAGAACGAACACAATAATTGCGCTGTAAAAGGTGGTTGATTTATAGATCACAGATCCGGCTCCCCAAAACATGGCGCAATCCTAAGGATAAGTGACTCATTCGTCAAGGTTTTACGTAATTTATCAATCGATATTAATCACTGTAACTTCTGGTTTTGGGGTAAAATCATTTACTATGAACAGGAAAAGTACAGATTCAGCAATGACCAGTAAAAAGCCAGTTAGGCTGCGTCTTAAAGAGTGGTTTCAAGGTTCACCTGGCCAGTCGCTTTTAGAGGCGGAAAAAAATCTTCTTGACGAAGAATTACCCGATCTGTTTGGTTACCATATTTTGCAGCTGGGCGCATTGGATGAGGGGAAGTTACTTGACTCCAGTCGAATTTCGCACAAGCTTTTATTTGATATTGTGCCTCAAGACGCGATAGCGACGGGGGACTTGGCTTGTCGATCAGCTTATTTGCCGGTTGATGCGAGCAGTGTTGATGTCGTTCTTTTACCGCATGTGTTGGAGTTTGAGGATGATCCTCATGAGATTTTGCGTGAAATTGATCGGGTTTTGATCGGTGAGGGGCATGTTATTATCTTAGGCTTCAACCCTCTTAGTTTATGGGGGATCTGGCACATCTTGTTAGCATGGCGTGAGAATCCACCTTGGAGTGGGCATTTTTATCGAGCAGCACGAGTTAAAGATTGGTTAGGCTTGTTAGGGTTTGAAGTGGTTCAAACCAAACATTTATTTTTTCGACCTCCGACATGTTCTCGTTGGCTTATGAAACAACTAAACTTTTTAGAAAAACTTGGAAATTATGTATGGCCCTGGTTAGGAGGAAGCTATCTGATCATCGGTAAAAAGCGTTTATTACCATTAACGCCAACAAAAACAGAGTGGCGGATCAGACGTAGATTAATTGCATCTGGTGTGACCGAGCCAACGACAAGAGCGCAACAAATGCTCAATCCAAAAGACACAATAAAAACAAAGGACAATAATTGATTTTATGACTGAACATGTAGAAATATTTACCGATGGTGCTTGCCGTGGAAATCCTGGGCCAGGTGGTTGGGGGGTTTTAATGCGATTTGATGGTAATGAAAAACGTCTTTGTGGTGGCGAATACGATACAACCAATAATCGTATGGAAATGATGGCGGCGATTGTTGGCTTGGAAACATTAAAAAGACAGTGCACAGTGACGCTGACTACCGATTCGGTTTATGTCAAAGATGGCATTACAAAATGGATGGACGGTTGGAAAAAACGTGGCTGGAAAACCGCCAGTAAAAAACCAGTAAAAAACAAAGATCTCTGGGAAAGACTTGATCAGGCTGCTGCCAAGCATGAGGTCGACTGGCAGTGGGTGAAAGGTCATGCCGGTCATGAGGAGAATGAAATTGCTGACCAACTTGCTAATCAAGGCGTTGATGAATTAGAGAGCCGCTAACGAATGAGACAAATTGTACTCGATACAGAAACAACAGGCCTGTCCACAGCGGATGATCATCGGATCATTGAGATCGGTTGTGTGGAAATGGTTAATCGAAAGCTGACCAACAAACACTTTCATTACTATATATGCCCTGAACGTAAGGTTGATGAAGGGGCGATGGAAGTTCACGGCATCACCGATGAATTCTTGTTGGATAAACCTAAGTTCGCTGAAGTTGCAGATGAGTTTTTAGAATTCGTAAAGGGTGCAGAGCTTGTTATTCATAATGCGCCGTTCGATATAGGCTTCCTTGATTATGAACTCAGTTTGCTCGATACGAACAAAGGCAAGGTTGTTGATAACTGTAAAATACTCGACACCTTAGTTCTTGCGCGTGAGATGCATCCTGGCCAGAAAAATAACCTTAATGCATTATGTAAACGCTACGCTGTAAACAATTCGCAACGTGAACTGCATGGTGCGTTATTAGATGCTGAGATCCTTGCCGACGTCTATTTAATGATGACAGGTGGGCAGGCGGATTTGCTGTTTTCTAGTGAGGAAAAAGGGCCGCGGGGTGAGGTAATACCGCGCGAACAAAAAGTGCGGCCAGAGCTAAAAGTCGTCAGGCCGCATGATCATGAATTGGTTTTGCATAAACAACAATTAGAATTGTTGGACAAGGCCTCGGGTGGCGAGTGTCTGTGGAAAAAACTTGATCAAGGAATTGTGATTGAAGGTGAGTCGGCGAATGAAACCTAAAGCTGGTCTATCAGTCGGGCATATTCTTCCGGCTTAAAACCAACAATAATCTCATCTGCCGTGACCAAAACGGGCCGCTTGATTAATGCTGGGTGTTCCAGCATTAATCGGGTGGCTTTTTCGGTATTCAAACCAGCTTGGTCAGCTTCTGACAACTTGCGCCAAGTTGTTCCGCGTTTATTTAAAAACACTTCCCAACCGAGCGCTTCAACCCACATTTCGAGTTGCTCCACTCCCAAACCATCCTTACGAAAGTCATGAAACTGGAATGCGACCATATTATCAGAAAGCCATTTTTTGGCCTTCTTAATGGTGTCGCAATTGCTTATGCCATACAAGATCATATGTCGCGTAACAACTCGTTGATGCCGACTTTTCCTAGTGTTTTCTCATCAACTTTTTTGACGATCACCGCGCAGTACAGGCTGTAGCTACCATCGCTAGAAGGTAAGTTACCTGACACAACCACAGAACCAGGTGGGATATAGCCATATGTTACTTCGCCAGTTTCACGATCATAAATACGTGTACTTTGGCCGATATAAACACCCATAGAGATAACCGAACCACGTCCAACAACAACGCCTTCAACAACCTCTGAGCGCGCACCGATGAAACAATTATCTTCGATGATCGTGGGGCCCGCTTGAAGTGGTTCTAAAACACCACCAATACCAACACCACCAGAAAGATGTACGTTTTTACCTATTTGCGCGCAAGAACCTACCGTTACCCAAGTATCAACCATCGTACCGCTGTCGACATAGGCACCGATGTTGACATAGCTCGGCATCAAAACAGTGTTTGGTGCAATGTAGCTACCGCGACGAGCCGTAGCAGCAGGTACAACGCGAATGCCACTGTCTTTGAATTCTTGCTTTGTGTAGTTCGCAAATTTAGAAGGAACCTTGTCGTAGAACTGTGTGTGTCCAGCTTGGATGACTTCATTGTCGCTGACACGGAAAGACAATAATACGGCTTTTTTCAACCATTGGTTAGTGACCCACTCATCACCTTGCTTTTCAGCAACACGGAATGTTCCTTTATCTAGACCATTGATGCATTCTTCAACCGCTTCTTTCAACTCCTTGCTCGCTGTTGCAGGTGTAATGTCTGAAATATTTTCGAAGTTGTTTTCGATGATTTTTTCTAATTGTTCCATTTTTATAGTCTCTATACTTAGTAAATTTAGATGAATGCTTTAATTCGGTTAGCGGCTTCTATTGTTTGTTCAAGCGATGCAACCAAAGCAATTCGTACCCGGTTTTGGCCGGGATTACTTCCCTCTGCTAGGCCGTTTTTAGCGCGTGCTAAAAAGCTGCCCGGTAATACCGTGACATTTTGCGTCTTCAACAGCCCACTTGCAAATGCTTCGTCGTCCATTTCTAATTCTGGCCAAAGGTAGAAACTGGCTGTTGGTTTTTGAACGTTCAAAACGGGTTGAAGTATTTCGAGTACCGCATCAAATTTCTGACGATACTGACGGCGGTTTTCTTTGACATGCGCCTCATCGCCCCACGCGACGATGCTCGCATATTGCGTAGGTAGCGGCATGGAAGAACCATGATAGGTTCGATAGAGTAGGAATTGTTTGATCAGACTTTTATCACCAGCGACAAAACCAGAACGTAGCCCTGGCACATTTGATCGTTTTGACAAACTATGAAAAACCAAACAGTTTTTAAAGTCGGTTCGACCTGATCTTGCAGCGGCTTCAAGTAAGCCGACTGGCGCTTGCTCTTCATCAAGATAGATCTCTGAATAGCACTCATCAGAGGCAATAACGAAATTATATTGATCCGATAATGCCATCAGTTTTACGAGCTCAGTTTCTGGTAAAACAGCGCCCGTAGGGTTGCTTGGCGAGCAAAGGTAAATCAACTGACAGCGTTCCCATATATCGGCTGGGACACCATCAAAATCAGGTAAGTAGTCGGACTCTTCCGTACAATTCAAATAGTAAGGATCAGCTCCTGCAAGTAGCGCAGCGCCTTCGTAGATCTGATAAAACGGATTGGGTGACAGCACCAAAGGATTAGTTTTTGTTGAGTCGATCAAAACTTGGGCGATGGCGAACAAGGCTTCCCGTGTCCCATTAACAGGCAGCACATGCTCATCGGCTGAGACAGATCCTTGCGGCAAGCTGAAACGAGTCGTCAACCAATCACTGATCGCCGTTCGTAATAGAGCATGCCCCTTGGTGGTTGGGTACGAGCCCACCGTATCTAAACGGTTAACCAACTCGTCTTTTATGAATTGTGGTGTTGGATGTTTTGGCTCACCAATGGAAAGATCGATGGGTGACTTTCCAGATTCCGATTGGAAGGCTTGCTTGATTTTAGCAAGTCGCTCAAAAGGGTAAGGTTGTAATAGTGAAAGTGAAGGAGTCATGTCGCCAGTGGTTCTATTTATGATAAAACCACATTATAAGAGATCCATCGGTGCTGACCAACCGGCATCGAACTAAGGGCAGGTCGAGCTCTGTCTGGCAGCCTGGCAATATATAAAATTAAGACGGAGCTATTTTTACTAATAATGACATGTTGTGAATCGCTCGGTAATACTAAACGAGTTTTTTAGCCTTAAAACCAACTGTTTAAATAAACAAAAAGGCTAGCTTGCTCTTAAAGTATAGTCTTTATGAGCCGCTAGATTTGTATAATGGGAGCAAACTTAGGTTTCCTTAATTATATGACTGAGGATTCAAAATGGCTTGCCCAACCTGTTCAAAAACCATTCTTTTTGGTGGCATTAAAGAAGGCGATAAAAAATATTGCAGTAAAATTTGTCACGAAAAAGGTGAGATCACCAGAATCGCAGAAGCATTTTCAGATCAAACTGTGGAAGCTTTTTCTACGGAAATATTCAATGGTACTTGCCCTGAATGTGATAGCCCAGGCCCAATTGATGTTCATAAATCGTACTTTGTTTATTCTTTTTTGATCTCCACCAATTATCGAACAAATGAAAACGTACTTTGTAAGAAATGTGCGACGAAGAAACAATGGAGCGATTTAATTCGATCGTTCTTTTTTGGATGGTGGGGGCTTCCATTTGGTCTAATTATTACGCCGATCATGATCGTTGCAAACATTATTGCAATGTTTCAGAATCCGCATTTGAAAGGACCGACGAAGATACTGAATGCCAGATCAAGACTAATCATGGCTGCACAACAAATGGAAGGTGGTTTTCAGGAACAAGTCGATGAAGAAATGGTTCAAGCTCCGGCAAGGTCTATTCTTGAAGAGGTTCTGATTTCTGATCCTGTTGTAAAACGGTAACTGCAAGCTTGTTGTTATTCACTCGTCGCGGCAAATTCTGCGATGGTTTAGAATAAAAGGGGCAACTTAGTTTCTGTAAATTTGTTGCACTTGCAATGTGAGTCTAAGCAGCCACTTTTTTTCTTTATGCGAAGTTTGGGGGACTTAAGTTTGTTGTCCTACAGCGCGTGTTCGGCCGGCAGCTTTGACAGCAGCTTGCTTAATGGAACCTGCAACTTCTTCAGAAAGCTTCGCACTCTTCAAAGCACGCACAACATTGATTCCTCCAATAAGTACGCCAAGCATAGACCAGGCTCTAGCACGACGGTCTTGTTCCGAATTGCCGGCAAGACCTCTTGCTACAAGATCTACAATTATTGTCATTTTTTTTTCATATAAATTATGAATCTCAACATCTGAACGAACGACTTCTGAGGTTAATGTTGCCATCGCACAACCACATTCGAGATCATTACGATGTGTTTTGCCTAGATAATATTCCGCAAACTCCTTAACCCAATCAGTGCCATTTTCACTTTGCACTTTCGGCAACGTATCGATCACCTCATCAAGACCAACTTCCAGAGCAATATTAAATGCACCACCTTTCGAGCCTAGGTGAGAATAAAATGCACCCGATGTGACACCGGCAGCTTTCGCAAGTCCATCAACACCAATGCCGTCATAACCGTATTTGCGAAAACCACGACTGGTAGCCTCAACAATTTTTCGCCGAGTCTCTTCTTTTTCAACACCTTTATGTCGCATAACCTACACCTTTTTAATAGTGATCGTTATTTAACTGTTGACAAATAGCGATCGTTATTTAATTATGTATATAACGATTACTATATAGCGATCGTTCTCATTAATCAAAAGGAGATAATAAGTGAACACAACTATTAGCAAGTTGGCTACCCGGCCCAAAAAATTGAAGCTCACATTACAGCTCGTGCAAACAGTATTAATTTCTCTAGCTCTGGTGTTAGCCTTTTATACTATGAACGTAACCGCAGCAGAATCTGCGGAGCAAAGCGCGAATGACACAAAACCAAAAGCATTTGTTTATACAGAGCTGCAAATTTCTGTCTCATCTTTCAATGATATTCCTTGGCAAAAAGTCAACGACAACATCAAACAACAACCCGGTTTTATTAACAAAACATGGTTGTACGGTGTTGGGAATCATTCAGGCGGTGGATTTTATGCCTTCGATAGCATCGAGAACGCACAGAAGTTTGTTACTGAATATTTTCCAGAGGAAGCAAAAGGATTTGGCGTAGCGCAAACTTCCCGCATATTTGATGCCGACGTAACTGAAGAAGCCAGCCGTGACATGAGCTCTGCACATTATATTGGTAATACAGAGAGAAAGCCGGGTGCATACGTCTATACCGAAGTTCAAGTACAAGTCGTCCCATTTAACGAAGGGCCTTGGCGTGAAATTAATCCAACTCTTAAACAACAACCTGGCCTTCTATCGAAAACCTGGTTAAGCGGATTCAACACAGGCACGCCCGGAGGATTATACGCGTTCGACACAATAGAAAATGCCCAAAAATTCGTTCTGGAATATTACCCAACAGCAGCAAAATCATTTAATGCCGCCTTTTATACTCGGGTATTCGATGCCAATGCAACTGAAGCCGCCAGCGGCGCTATGAACTCTCCGTTCTACAGCAACTGATCCAATCATTCCGTGCAAGCCTGATTATAGGTCAGGTTTGCACGTATCTATCGAACGAATCTTCAATAATTGAAGATAAGAAAGGAATAAAGTGAACATGAAACAATAAAAGGGCTACGATTGCTTAGACCGTTTTGTAACTCCTAAGAAAGCTGGACGGCCAAAGAAGGGAAATGGCGATTAAACGTTACTCTAACCCCAAACAGCAGAGATCCTAAGATCAAGATAAATTTTAGTCGTTAATGAGTCAGCCGATAACCTTTAAGTCATCTAACAAACTTCAATATTTTTATAACTTTCCTATTTTTCACCCGTCAGAATCAGGCTGATAGTCAAATGAAAAAAATATCCAAATACTTCATTATTATCGGTATCGCTCTATTTTTAGGGATATTCATCTACAATAAAAAACAAGTAGAGACTCTTCTGACCTCTACCGATCAGGCCTATGAGGAAATGTCTGCGGTAAACGATGCTCTGGCTATACTAGCGTCCATTAAGTACCAGATGGCAGAGTTCTATTTAGATACTGGCAAGTTCCCTGTCGACAATCTTGAACTGGGTATCGATCCACCGGATAAATTCGCGAGCAATCAAATTCAGGATCTTAAGGTTACTCAAAAGGGTGAAATAATTGTCCACTTTAAACAGATGGTCAAACAAAAAGAAAACGTAACTCCTTCATTACGTTTCACCGCAGATAACACACTCGAAAATAGTGGGATTCTGCGCTGGAATTGTTTTGCCGAGCATATTTCGGATTCGGTTTTGAATGTACTGCCATTCTGTGGACAATATATTCCTGTTCAAAATTCTCCAGATCAAAATAATCATTCTCAAGAACAACAGGTGGCGCAAGATCAGTCTTCTGAAGTTACCAATATCAACTCGGAGAAAATTAATAAACCAAGCCAAGGTTATCTTGCATGGGATTTAGCCAAGCAGATTAGAAATGGTGAGGATGATTTGATCGAAAAAATGCTTGCTGATGGTGCAGATTTTAAAGGTGAGCCACTGTTTGCAGCTGTTGAGGCGAATCGTTTTGATCTCGTTCATCAATTCCTGAGCAATGGAGCTGATGCCAATAGCATTGATCACAATGGTAATTCTTTATTACAAAATGCAATTTACAACTCAGATGCTTATCAACATGAAGATCTGGATTTTATCCGGCTATTACTAAATTCTGGTGCCAGCACAGCATACGTGTCTCCATCTAATCAAACGGCTCTATTATCATTGCACATTCCCAGCCAACGTGAATACATCAAACCGGATGACAGCATTACCGAAGAAGAAAAGAACAAAAATAGTGTCGATCTACAACTCTCATATGAGATCGCAAAATTATTACTGAACCACGATGCAAAAATAACCGTTTCAAATGGCATGGGAAACTCACCACTAGCACTTGCTGTTTGGGCTGGTGCAGACAATCATGTCAAACTATTCCTGCAACGTGGAGCAAGTGCCGATAGTTGGGATGGAAAACAAAAATATCTATTGGATATTGCTTTGAGGAAAGGCTATGCAAAAACGGCATTGCTTTTATTTAACAATGGCGCACTATTAGATCGGTCATCTAGAAAAGATAAAAAAGAGCGATTATTAATATTAGCATTACAACAAAAAGATGAAGCCATCATCGACGAAATGATCACTGTGGGTGCGGATCCAGCAAAAAAGATCAGATTGTCAAATTTAGGTATTCTCAGCGCAATAAAAACAGCACTGATCAAACAGGATTGGAAAAATGCATTACGTTTTGTGAAGCAAGGAACGAAGTTGCCTCACCAGATCACATTAGATGATCCGAACTATGCCAAACAATGGCCTCAACATATAATAAGAAAAAACAAGATATCTCTATCAAGTATTAAATACATTCTTGAGATTGGTGGAAGTCAGCAACTACAGAAATTTATCCCACATCTTGATCAACTAAATGCATACAACATAGAAAGAGAAACCTTACTGCAATATGTCATAAATAATGAACACAAAGAACTCGTTTTACCTCTGATTAAAGCCGGAGCAAATACTGATGTAACTGATAAAGATAATCGTAGCTTACTTGAAATCAGTATTACTAATGATGATGAAGCTACCGCATTGATATTTTTAAAACATCAAACCCTGCCCAAGAACGCTGATCACTTACGATCACTCTGGCAACTAGCATACGATCATGACATGAAGAAGATCAGTGATGAGATCGGCAAACAATTACAAACTTATGATCCACCAGAAATTCCAAAAACAGTCGTTAAACCAGACCAGAAAAACATCACTCTTTGGCAACGATCTTGTGAGACAACTTCAGAAGGTTGGTTTGGGTTAGTCGCTGAAGGTGATCAAGAACAATTGATTGTTGGTACTCATTCGAAAACGATTCCTTACCCAGGATTCTGGAAACCTGTCGATGTTTACAATGATATTCGCTTCAATTGGATCAACACGCATGAATTACAACTAAAGAATTTTGATAAAGATGCTGGATGGGAAGGTTTTAATACTTTCTATAATTGTGATCAAAAAGAACCCGGTATTGACCTAACTGGCAGTTGGCAAGCTTCAGATCTTAAAAAAGGAAAAACTATTATTACACTCCATCAAAATGGTCATGGACAGATCACGACAGATGGTAAAGTTGTTGCGATATTGAATACGATAAAACCTGCATACCGTGGAGCAAAAGTAATATTTAATATGTGCGAACATGAAAGAGATATCGCTTTTTATATAAAATCAGATCAAACAACCGGCAACAGTTACCTTTATAAGGAAAAGAGAGTGCGTAAAAAGATAAAACTTCAACGGCTAGAAATTGATAATTCCATAGCTAAAAATAGACATCAACAAATAGGCTGCCCGTAAGAATTCTTCCACAGAGCATCATTCCTGTACGTCTTTAACAGGCAGTCATATATTCATAAAAAGATACATGAGTGCATGAGGTTTTTTTGCATTAAAATGTAGGTAAGGCATGATTTGTTCTCTCCTGAGTAAAATAAGATGTTAGAAACCTAATTTTATCAGTTGCTCAAGTTATGTTTTTTTTAAGTGGTGCTCTTTCAACTTGAATTCACTCGTTAAATTATGGCAACTTCAGTCTGATCTCATTGATTTGTTATGTGAACTGCGCCTATCGGTTATCCAACTTGGCTAGTTTTCGAATATTAAATTTCAAAGTCAACACAGCCGTTAAAGGGATTATGAATAATTGAAGAAACGAAGAAAAAAATAATGCCCAAGAAAATTGATATGGGAATTTAATTTCCTCTATGATTCCGTTGTCATACCAGTATGGGTCGAGGTATACCCATGTGATACTTATTAAGTAAGTTGTTATATAGCCAAAAAGTAACATACCCCAAAAAATTTTTCGACTACCTGATTCTTCACTAGGCCTAAAATTAAAATAGATGAATGCAAATAGGGAAAAAATAAATCCAATTAGATATATTGAAATAATAAATTTCATTTCGCCCTCAGAATTGTGATTTAACTATTAAATAATACACTCAGATCAGTCAGGCTCGATTGATTCCAGTCGCACTGCCAACACAAAATATTCCTACGAATAATAACATGTTGTCGATGAACCAGTAATACGAAACGAGCTTGTCTAGCCATGGAAACACCTCATTAATAACTAAATGGCTAGCTTACTCTACCTTACATTTTTTATGTATCTTCTTATAGGATGTAAGAAGTAGTCTTAGATACTTTGAAAAGCTTCTTGAGTATAATAAACGAAGAAGAGGGAAGTTTTGATCGGATTCCACATCAAAGTTCACCTTCTTCAAAAATTCCATGGATCATGAAAAGGCATTTATTCTTATCAAAAACAAACTCTAATTGTTCGGATTTTTATTATTGTTCTTTGAAACGATCAGAAAAACCAATTTAACGAATAAAAATAACCCCGTAATAAAAGCAGTAATAAAACAAATTATGAACATGATCGCTTCAACACTTCCACCATTCGTATGCACTTCTCCGCTTACGATCATAGTTACAGAAAGTATAAATAAAAACAGCGTAACTATAAAGCCAAAAAACTTAAAAAAAATCTTCATGCTAATTCCTTACTTATTTTAGATACGAAATAGGTATGAACTAAATCCTAACCAGTTGATTTTTTTAATGATTTTATGTCAGCGAGATCTCAGCTGAAGGTTTCGAGTAATAAGTGGAGTTCACTTTTAGATTTTTAATGAATACCTCCCCCTTTACGGATGAGCCCCTCGTAGTAATCTCGCTTTATAACTACATTAATGTAAGCAAAGTAGGCTCAGGTCTTTGGTTCATGACTGGCGAACCTTAAATCAATCGAGTCTGATCTTATTGATTTCCTGCACTGAAAATCCATTCAGGAAGTTTTCAATCTCTGAATTGGCACTTACTGACTAAGTTTGCTCCTGTATATACTATATACTGAGTTGAGCCAGATTTATCTGAGTAATAATACCCAAGATACTTAAAATGGATTCCTTGAATAGTACCTTCTAATTCTTGATAAATAACTTTATTACCATTTACTATTCTATATTCTTGTTGTGTTATTTTTGCATCTGAATCAGATTTTTTTGCATTTTGAAGAGCTACTCTGGAAAGGTTTAACAAATCAGCTTCTATACCTTCAGTAACTGCTATTCCATATAGATCTCCTCCACTCTTTAATTGAAAGTCATAATCATCTTTTTTAAATGACCACTTCTTAGGATCAATAAAGAATTTGGAGTTATTTAATTTACTTTATAAGAGAAAAAGTCGATAGCTTTCCTTTTGAAAAAAAAGTTCTTGTTTAGAGGGATTCCAGTGTTTTTAGTTATTGCTTTATTTTCATATTCCCAAGCTCCATTGGGTTTTAAAATAACGGTTTCACCTTCATCAGTTATGGCTTTTTGATTAGCGCTTACTGTAAAAGATAAAATACAAATAAATAAAGAAAAATATTTAATCATAAAAATTTTCCTATGGTGGTGTTGTTATACAAAATCTACTTTTTATCCTGCTATATTTCGTATAGTAAGGTAAAAAGCAGAACGAATTAAATTAATGATTAGCATGATCAAGAGTGAACGATGTGGTTTCATATCGTGAAAATGCATGTTTATGAAACCGATCCCTTCTAATCAGTAACCCAAATCTTACGTGTCAGATAGACAAGAAGCAAGTTCACCATTGTCAGTTATCTTACTTAAGCATTTGAACTATTATGAAGGTGATTATATGGAGCGAAACATTGCAGTGAGGCTTAGGTTTAAACTATTATTTTTATAGAGTTAAAGGGAAGGCGACTCTTGTTGTGTAATGTCAGAGGGGAAAAAATCTACTTGGACAGGGATAATTAAAAAAAATGATTTTCCCTGCTCAAAGTGAATGTTTTAAGCTCTCCACTTTATTGCTTCTATAGCATCTAAAATGTCGTCACTGCTCGAAATATCTTTTAAGTCACCATCTATACTGATCATAACAACAGTTTTTTTGCCAATCGTTGCATATTGATCAAAAAACTGTAAACCATCGGTATCTTCTGTCTTAATGCTCCAAACAGGATGCCCTTTCGTTGTCTTTTGTCGTTTTAATTGAGAAGTGATTTTAAGATCTGGCTGATCGGCCGTCTCTTTTAAACTTCTAACAATATCTTCTTCGAATTCATCTTTGATGGATTTAGAATCAGTTTCTTTCGCATCGGAAGAAATATCGTAAGAAGAGACGACGAGGAACTCATCATTCGGACCATTGAGCGTCGCTTGGTCTTCTAATTCTGTAATTTCCCAACCTTCAGGTAGTTCAAGTAAGAATGTCTCTGTTTCTATTCGTACGGGTTCATTGGTTTCTGTTGTCAAAATAATTCTCTGTTATATTAAAACCTAAGTGTGATGACGGTGTTTGCACAAGATTAGTGCTTCGCGCACTGTAACATTGCACCATTACTTTACTATCATACCAATTGGTGGATGCCACATCAAAGCGTACCACTGCCGTTGGTATATTCAATCAATGAGGCTAGGCTGTTTATCTGTTGTTGGGGCGGTTTCGGGTAATAAGTCTGACAGCTTAGAGGAAGGTGGGAAAATATATGAATATGAAAGATATTGGTTTTTTATTTAAGATGGCGATGGCCATGATCTTGGGTATCGCTTCATTTACCGCTTATGCCGATGCCGAGACGGTTAAGGCCAACTTGAGCCGGTTGAATGTTCCTGCTGGTTTTACTGTCGATGTTTATGCTGAAGTTCCGGCTGCTCGACAGATGACTTTGGGAACCACGGGTACGGTTTTTGTAGGCACACGTGGTAAGCATGTTTATGCGGTGGTTGATAAAAATAAAGATTATGTCGTGGATAAGATTATTTCGTTGATGGCTGATCTAAATGGTGGTAACGGCGTTGCGATGCATGAAGGTTTTTTATACGTGGCAGAGCAAAATCGTATCGCACGTTATGCTGTGCCTGATTTTGATTTAAACCCGTCGTTTAAAATGGTGCGCGAAGTGGTTTACGACAAATTGCCAAACAAGCGCCATCATGGCTGGCGATATATTATTTTTGGATTAGACAATAAACTTTATTCAACCATTGGTGCACCCTGTAATATCTGTGCACCTAAAGGCTTAGAAGCCTCGATTATTCGAATGGAGCCGGATGGATCGCAAGCAGAAATTTACGCTTCGGGCATTCGTAATTCTGTCGGCATGGATTTTTATCCAGACACGAACACACTTTATTTTACCGATAATGGCGTGGATATGATGGGCAATGATATACCTCCTGGAGAGCTTAATGCAGCACCTGAAAAAGGTATGCATTTTGGTTTCCCATTTTATGCTGGAGGCAAAGCACGTCAACAAAAGTGGAAGGATAAAAAACCTCCTCAGGAAGTGACTTTTCCCATCGTTGAGTTTCAGGCACACAGTGCAAATTTAGGTTTTAAGTTTTATACGGGCAAACAATTTCCGGTCGAATTTAAGGGGAATGCGATCATTGCTCAACACGGTTCATGGAACAGAAGTGAACGGGTTGGCTATCAATTGCAGCGAGTTGTTTTTGATGAAAACCATCAAGTTAAAAGTAATGAGGTTTTCATTGATGGTTGGTTAGATAACGATGAGGTTTGGGGACGTCCTACGGATGTCTTACAAATGCCTGACGGGTCACTGTTAGTTTCGGATGACTACAATGGAGTGATTTACCGGATCAGTTATGATAAATAAAAAATAAAATTGAAAGTAACGAAATTATCAGAATCAGAGTCTGTGGACTCGCATTCTAATGGTTTGATATTGATCAGTAAGTTTTGGGAATAGCGATGGTAATGTTGTGGTAGTTAAGCTTGGCCTAGGAATTATAATCTTTATACTTACGGTAGAGAGTATAAAAAGTAACGGCTATAGGCTGTTTATTAAAACTTTAGAGCTAGAAAAGTGATTTATCTTTTATATTTAAGAATGATTACTTAGATGAGTTCAATCTAGAAGGAAAATAATGGAAATACTGATCTTATTACTGATAATCACGATTGCTGTGGTTAGTTTTTTATATCCTCGTTGGCGTGATCAAAGAATAATAAAGACACCTTTTCCATCAGAATGGGAAGAAATTGTTACTCGGCGATTGCCTTTCATTTCTAAACTAGAAGGGGGTTTGCAAACTCAGCTACAGAATAAAATCAAATTATTTATCGCTAAAAAAAGTTTTTATGGTTGTGATGGTTTAGAGCTTAGTGATGAAATTCGGGTAACGATAGCAGCCGAGGCATGCTTGTTGTTGTTAAACCGTCCTATCGAGGTTTATCCCAAGTTACGATATATTTTAGTCTATCCTGCCGCATTCAAAAAAAGCACAGAACAGCATAATAACGATGGAACCGTTAATGAGGTGCAGAGTGGTTTGCTTGGTGAATCATGGAGTAATGGCAAGGTCATTTTGTCTTGGAGTGACGTAGAGTCTGGTGTCGAAAATTTTGATGATGGTCAAAATGTAGTTCTACATGAGTTTGCTCATCAATTGGACAGTCACTCTGGTGCTACAAATGGTGCTCCAAGGTTGCGGAAAAACAGTTATTCGGTTTGGGCTGAGGTTTTTTCAAACGAGTTTGAGGTTTTGACTAAGGCGCGTGATAAAAATTACAAAAACACTATGGACTATTATGGAGCCACTAATCCGGCTGAATTTTTTGCTGTTGCGACAGAAACATTTTTTGAAAAACCAGAGCAAATGAATAAAAAGCATCCTGAACTCTTTGAGCTACTTAAAATATATTATTCAGTTGATCCAAGTGATTGGTAAAACTACGCGCTAAGCGAAGGTAATGCGGCTCAACTACTCCTTGAGATAATGATCATTACAAACGTCTGAGCTTGGGTATCAATGCGTTTCATCTTCTTCACTCAGGACAACGGATCAGCTAACTGAATAACTATAAATACGGTGTGACATAGCTGTTACGACTAGCCTTATGGTGACAGTGTATTTTGATCAGCCATCGACGATGGGACATTATCTGATGACTTCCTGGCTTCATTCTCCCGCTATAACGTCACATTCTTTCCCTCGATTTATGTTAGAAAATGATAATCAAGCGGGCACGTATATCTCATTAACCGCTGACATGCTAAAATTGCTGCCAATACATAACACATTGAAAAACTCAGGGAATACCTAAATGTTCGATAATCTTTCAGGTCGATTTAGTAAAGTTGTTAAAAACCTTCGTGGCCAAGGCCGTCTGACCGAAGCCAATATTGATGAAGCGCTGCGTGAAGTACGTTTGGCGCTTTTAGAAGCGGATGTCGCTTTGCCTGTTGTGAAAGAGTTTGTTGAACATATCAAATCACGCGCGGTTGGTGAGGAAGTTGTCGGTTCATTGACACCGGGTCAAGCCTTGATCAAGGTAGTTAATGACGAATTAACCACCTTGATGGGTGATGTTAATGAGAGTTTGAATCTCAACACTGAACCACCGGCCGTTATCCTAATGGCAGGTTTGCAGGGTTCTGGTAAGACCACCAGTGTTGGTAAGCTCGCTAAGCGTTTAAAGGAAATAGAGAACAAAAAAGTGTCTGTTGTGAGTTGTGACGTTTATCGTCCTGCGGCGATCGAGCAGTTAGAAATTCTCGCCAAAGAAGTTGATGTCAACTTTATTCCGAGTCATGCCGAATCAAATCCAATAGATATAGCAAAATCAGCGATTGCTGAAGCACGTAAACAATTCAGCGATGTTTTAATCGTCGATACTGCAGGTCGTTTACACATAGACGACGAAATGATGGATGAGATTAAGCAGTTACATAAGGCTTTGAATCCGATCGAGACACTGTTTGTTATCGATAGCATGACGGGCCAAGATGCTGTTAATACTGCTAAAGCATTTGATGAAGCGCTGGCTTTGACTGGTGTGATCTTAACCAAAACCGATGGTGATTCACGCGGTGGTGCGGCCTTATCTGTTCGACAAGTGACGGGTAAACCGATCAAGTTTATGGGGGTTGGCGAGAAAATTTCAGAGCTAGAACCATTTTATCCTGATCGAATTGCATCACGTATCCTTGGTATGGGTGACGTACTTAGCCTTATCGAAGAAGTCGAACAAAAAGTCGATAAAGACAAGGCTGCTCAACTTGCGACAAAACTGAAAAAAGGTAAGGGTTTTGATCTCACTGATTTCAAAGAACAGTTATTGCAAATGCAAAATATGGGAGGCATTTCCGGCTTAATGGCTAAGATGCCAGGTGTTGCTGATCTACCGCAAAAGGCGAAAGATCAGGTTAACGATAAGGAAATGAATAAGACGGTTGCGATCATTAATTCGATGACACTAAACGAGCGCCAGTTCCCAGCATTGATCAAAGCCTCACGTAAGAAACGTATTGCGGCAGGATCAGGCACACAAGTGCAAGATGTTAATAAACTATTGAAACAATTTATGCAGATGCAAAAAATGATGAAACGTATGTCGAAGAAGGGTGGGATCGCCAACATGATGCGCGGCTTACCTGGCGGCGGCGGAAAGGGCGGCATGCCACCAGGTATGCCTTTCTAAAAGATGCTAGTTAAGGAGCAAGAGTCGCCTTTCGCTCCTTATAAAGTTTAACCATGCCATCAACACTTTCTTGATCAAATTCCTGCAAGCCTCTCAGAGCTAGTCTCTTCAAACCTCGACCAACAACTTTTCCTTCTGAAGCGACACAAAACTCTAAAAGTGCCATACCTTTTTTACCTTGTACCGTCAGGCTTGTGTTCGTTAATTCCAGAGTAGCTTGCTGGAAATCTAAAGTTTCCAGATCAATCGACATGCTTTCGTAAATGACTAAAGGTCGAGCTGGATTGATCATGACATTGTGTTTTTCCATCAAGGGAACGATTAAATCAGGAAAATTTTTACCCGAAAAAGCAACATAATTTTTGGAAAACGTTTCAATCAAATTCTTATCAGTAGAAACAGCACCTTGATGTTCGACATTGAGATACTGTTTTTCATTATCGTCGGTGATTGCGAACTGAGCTGCTGCTGTGGGGAAATGTAATGGTACGCTATCACCAACCATGCCTGAGAAAGTAAATGTCATCCGTTGACTAAGCCCGTACCTTTTCAAGATTAAAGAAAATAATAAATCGCCAGGGACGCAGAAATTTTTACTATCAGGATCATGAATGGGATTAAAATCATCAGCGATGGTTTTTGCAAAGTTACTCGCTTGTTGTTTTGATATTAAGATCCTAGAATTTTTTTCAGAATAGTAGTTATCTATAAACATAATTTTTTTATCTTATTTTTTGAGAAGACCTGCTTAAAACCGAAGTAGGCGACTGAGTCTTTCATATTAGAAATAAAACGACCAAAGCCGCTGATTTTTTGTAACTTAATATTTTTATATTTTAGTGAAACAATGATAGCACCAATAAACATTCCGATAGTTGCAGCGATCAAAATATTTAATAGACCGAAACTATTTTTCAAACCAATACTGGCAAGTAGTAGAATCATCATTCTGACTTCAGAAGAAAAACCGTGAAAATATCCAAAGCGAGAAGTTCTCCCGGTGGTTTGCGGGCTCACCATCGGTATGAACGAGTAGGTGAGGCTGGCATGTTTGCAAACGGCCTGATTGGCGAGAACGCGAGTTTAGCATCCCAAGGTTTCTGAACCATGACTATTGTTTCGAGTTAAATTATTGATGAATGTAAAAGTGTGCGAATTATACCACCGCATTGCTTTATAATGGTGGTAGTAATTAATTAAGTGAGATAATTGAGCAATGGCAGATTCTGATCTGATTTACGGTATACACGCAGTACAACATGCTTTGCGTAACTTCCCTGAGCGAGTATTGGAGGTATGGTTGCATATCGATAACAAGGGGCACAAAGGGGGTGGTGGCAAGCTTATTGAAATTCAAACATTAGCTGAATCATTGGGTATTTCATATCAGTTGGTTCCGCGTAAGTCATTGGATAAGATGAGTAATGATGAGCGTCATCAAGGTGTGGTGTTACGCCAGCGCCAAGCTAAACCTAAAGATGAATCTGATCTGCTCGATATCGTTAAAAACTCAAATGGTGTTTTATTATTGATTTTGGATGGTGTACAAGATCCCCATAATTTGGGGGCTTGTTTGCGTACAGCCGATGCAGCGGGTGCTGATGCTGTTGTCATTCCTGCTAGTCGTGGCGTTAGTATGACGCCAACCGTTCGCAAGGTTGCTAGTGGCGCAGCCGATTCGGTTCCGCTTATTGAAGTACGAAATCTCGCGCGGACATTAAAAGAAATTCAAGATGAAGGTGTTTGGTTGATCGGCACCAGTGATCAAGCAACGCAAACGATTTATGATCAAGATCTAAAAGGTTCGATAGGTTTGGTGATGGGATCAGAAGACAAAGGTATTCGTCGACTGACAACAGAATATTGTGATCACCTAGTACAAATTCCTATGGCTGGTGTCGTTGAGAGTTTGAATGTCTCGGTGGCCTCTGGCGTGTGTTTATATGAAGCTGTGCGTCAACGTCTAAAATGACATTAAAATATTTTGCCTATGGATCGAATATGCTGCATTACCGCCTTTGGCAGCGGGTTCCATCTTGTCGTGTTTTAGATTGCGTTTCTGTTCGAGGTTATTCACTTAATTATTTTATTCGTGGCATCGATAATTCGGGCAAGTGTAATATTATTGAAACAGGTCAAGATATCGATTGTGTGCATGGCGTAGTGTTTGAGATGGCCAAGTCAGATCTCCATCGACTGGATGCTGCAGAAGGCGAAAGTTATGAAAAATCCGAGATCGTATTGCAGGGTGAAGTCGAACAACATCGAGCATTTGTTTATATCGGTAGAGAAGCTTATATAGACACAGATTTAAAACCGTTTGATTGGTATAAAGCTATTGTGGTTGAAGGGGCACGATCACATAATTTACCCGATGAATATATACTCAATTTGAACGCTGTCGTTGCAAAGAAAGATAGTGATCAAGAGCGGTCTAAAAATAATTTTAAAATCATAGAATCAATCGTGCCTGAGTAAATTTCTTGTGTTGAATAGAGTTACTTTGAAACTATTTTTCTTCATTTTAATAAGATTATTTTCTTTTAATAAATACTGCTATTGAAACTTAGTTATATAAGTAAACATTATTTGAAAAATTCAAACAACAAATTTTCTTAATATAAAGAGGCTGAGTTTCGATATTATTTAACTCACATCGGCATAAGTGCTGGCGGAGGTCTAAATTTTTTTTGACTTTTCTCAAAACAAATAACGCCCTATAAAGGACGTTATTTTAGGTCATTGTTAACTTAACGAGCCTGCTTAACTAACACGTTTAGCCAGCTTTCCACCTGATGAAACTCGGACGGCACAGAATTTGAATTCTGGTATTTTGCCGAATGGGTCGAGTGCGTCGGTGGTGAGTAAGTTTGCACTGGCTTCGTTGTAACAGAAAGCCATGAACACAGTACCCTTTTGGATACCTATGTCTGATCGTGCAAATGCCGTGATCTTGCCGCGACGAGACTCGATCGTCACTAACTCACCCGCGATACAGCCCATGGTTTCAAGATCTTCGGGGTGAATTGAAATGATCGGATCAGGTTCGATAGCATCGAGTATGCTGGCGTGTCTGGTCATACTTCCTGTATGCCAATGTTCAAGCTGTCGACCGGTGATAAAGATGATAGGGAAATCTTTATCAGGCAGCTCATCTGCTTGTGTGTATGTGGCTGGAACGAATAAACCTTTACCTGACTTCGTTGGGAACCCATCGGTAAAAATAATAGGTGTACCTGGATCACCTTCGTGTTCAAGAGGGTATGTCAGTGAGTCAACTTCATCCAAGCGTTCGTATGTCATACCGGCGATGCTATCCATGCAAAGACGCATTTCATTGAAGACATCCTTAGGTCCAGTGTATTGCCAGTCCAAGCCCATGCGGTTTGCGATTTCTTGGATTAGCTCAAGATCTTGTCTTGCTTCCCCGGGTGGATTAATGACTTGTCGCCCCATTTGCACGCGACGATCAGTGTTTGAGAAGGTGCCGTCTTTTTCATAGAAAGCAGAGGCTGGCAGAATAACATCAGCGAAACCGGCTGTTTCTGTGAGGAATATATCTTGAACAACCATATGATCAAGCTTAGTAAATGCTGCTCGTGCATGGTTTTGATTCGGATCAGACATGGCAGGGTTTTCACCTTCAATGTACATACCTTTCACCCTGCCATCATAAGCGGCATGAACCATCTCTACTGTTGTCAGGCCGTTCTCATGATCTAACGTTGTATTCCAGAGTCTTTCAAACTTAGCTCTGATGACGGGATTAGACACGGGCTGATAATCAGGATATAGCATTGGAATCAAGCCGACATCAGATGCACCTTGAACGTTATTCTGACCACGTAGAGGATGTAAGCCAGAGCCAGGACGACCGATTTGACCAGTCATCAATGCTAATGAGATCAGACAGCGGGAGTTATCCGTGCCGTGAATATGTTGAGAAATTCCCATGCCCCAAAGGATCATCGAACCTTTAGACGTTGCGTAAAGACGAGCGACCACTTTCAGCTCTTCTGCATCAATGCCACAAATCGGCGCGACTTTCTCTGGTGAGTAGTCTTCAAGATGTGCCTTCATCTTCCCGTAACCTTCAGTGTATTTTCCGATGTATTCATCGTTCTGAAGATCTTCAGCAATAATGGTATGCATGATGCTGTTCAGCATAGCAACGTCTGTATCAGGGCGGAATTGCAGGTAATGGCTGGCGTAAGGCGCCATCGCATTTCTTCTCGGGTCCATCACGATCAACTTAGTGCCGTTTCTCGCTGCATTCTTAATGAAAGAAGCACCGACTGGATGGTTAATAGCGGGGTTTGCTCCGATGACAATAACGACTTCGGCTAGTGCTACATCTTCAACAGGATTTGATACCGCACCAGAACCTAAACATTCTAAGAGTGCTGCGACTGATGATGCGTGGCAAAGACGTGTACAGTGATCAACATTATTGCTACGGAAACCGGTACGAACCAATTTTTGGAAGAGATAAGCCTCTTCATTACTACCTTTTGCAGAGCCTAAACCAGCAAGGGCTTTAGGACCGACTTCATCGCGGATCTTAACTAACCCAGCGGCGGCAAAGTCCAGAGCTTCTTCCCAAGTTGCTTCACGGAAAACCTTATCCAGATCAGCCGGATCAAGCAACTCAGTGGTTTTCTGAACACCTTCGCGGCGGATCAATGGTTTCGTTAAACGAAGTGGGTTATGGATGTAGTCGAAGCCATAACGACCTTTCACACAGAGCCGACCTTTATTTGCGGGGCCTTCTTTGCGTCCTTCGGTATAAAGGATCTCGTTGTCTTTTACATGATATTTGATCAAGCAACCAACACCACAATAAGGGCAGGTTGAATCAACGGTTTTCTCAGTTTCAATCAGGCCAACGTCATTGGCTGGCATCAAAGCTCCTGTTGGGCATGCCTGAACACACTCACCGCAAGCTACGCAGCTACTTTCTGCCATAGGGTCATCAAGATCAAAGACAATCTTCGAGTGTGAGCCACGATTGGCATAACCGATAACATCATTACCTTGTTCTTCACGGCAAGCACGTACACAACGATTACATTGGATACAGGCATCAAGGTTAACAGCAATGGCTGGGTGTGAAATGTCGCAGGCAGGTTGGTGGCGTTGATCAAAACGAGGTTGGCTAACGTCTAATTTCTCAGCCCATTTATCCAGTTCAGATTGTTGAGTATAAGGCGACTTTTGTTGATCGGGCATGTCCGAGAGTAATAACTCCACGACCATTTTTTGTGATTTTAAAGCTCGCTCGCTTTCAGTGTTGATCTTCATACCTTCTGAGGGATAGCGACAGCAAGATGGGGCTAAAACACGTTCACCATCCACTTCAACAACACAGGCGCGACAATTACCATCGGCACGCATACCTTCGGTATAACAAAGGTGAGGAATTTCTATGCCTTCACGTTTAGCGGCTTGAAAAATGGTTTCATCTTCATAAGCCTCGACACTTTTTCCATTCAGGTCAAAAGCAATTTTTTTGATATTTAAATCGTCAGGATTAGCGGCCATTTGATTATCCTCGCTTGAATTCTTCAGGGAAGTATTTCACTGCACAACGGAGTGGGTTAGGCGCTGCCTGTCCCAAACCACAAATGGAAGCATCGACCATAACGCTAGCCAGCTCCTCGAGCAGATCAGTGTCCCAATCATCTTCTTTCATCATCTCGGCAGCTTTTACTGTGCCGACTCGACAAGGAGTGCATTGGCCACAAGATTCTTCTTCAAAGAATTGCATGGCATTTAAGGCGAGATGTTTTGCGCTGTCTTGATCAGAAAAGATCATGACTGCAGCAGAACCGATAAAGCAGCCATACTCATTCAGGGTATCAAAATCTAAGGGGATATCTCCCATGCTTGCAGGTAGTATTCCGCCAGATGCACCACCCGGAAAATATCCGTAGAATTCATGTCCATCGATCATGCCTTCGCAGTATTCTTCGATCAGCTCAGTGATCGTGATCCCCGCGGGAGCAAGATGAACGCCCGGTTTGTTGACGCGACCACTGACTGAAAATGAACGTAAGCCTTTCCGACCATTGCGGCCATGTGAGGTAAACCAGTCAGGGCCTTTTTCGATGATCTCCCGCACCCAAAATAGGGTTTCCATATTGTGTTCAAGCGTCGGGCGACCGAACAAACCAACTTCTGCGACAAAAGGAGGACGCAGACGCGGCATGCCTCGTTTGCCTTCAATGGACTCGATCATCGCAGATTCTTCTCCACAAATATAAGCACCAGCACCACGTCGTAAATGCAGTGTTGGTAGTGGATGATCAAACGGGGGGGTAGATTGTAGGTGTTGTAATTCTTGGGTCAGAATTTTGCGCACACCGGCATATTCATCACGAAGGTAAATATAAATATCCTCAATGCCGACAGCCCATGCGGCTATCAACATACCTTCTAGAAAACGATGTGGGTCTTGTTCTAAATAGTGACGATCTTTAAATGTGCCAGGCTCGCCTTCATCGATATTGACGGCCATTAAACGTGGGCCTTCAAAGCCACTCACAATTTTCCATTTTAGACCTGCGGGAAAACCTGCGCCGCCCAAGCCACGTAAACCTGAGTCTTCCATGGTCTTTTTGATATCATCTACTTTTCGCGTAGCGTTGTAACATTCTTCCAGCAATTTATAGCCGCCTTGATTGCAATAGTCACCATAAGCTAAATAGTTAGTGACAGTAGGTTCGATTGCATTCTTACTAATCGCTTCAGTGATAAGCTCAGTGCTGGCGTGATCAATCGCATTTTGCCCAACTACAGCAACAGGAGCGCGATCACAACGGCCCACACAAGACACCGGTTGGATCCGAACTGAGTCGTCCATCCCCGACTTTAAAGCGTTGATAATTTCACCGGAGCCGGCTAAATAACACGACACTGATTCACAGACACGGACCGTTAGTGGAGGCGGGGGAACTTCATTCTCTTTGATCACATCGAAGTGGTGATAAAAAGTGGCCACCTCGTAAACTTCTGCGGTGGAGATATTCATTTCATGCGCTAGTGCAACAAGGTGCTTAGCAGAAATAAAATGGTATTCGTCTTGAATCTTATGTAGGTGCTCAATCAACAGATCTTTTTGTCGAGGCTGGTCAGCTAATAACTGACGAACGTCTTCCAGAGCAACAAGGTCTACAACTCGCCCCTTACCACCTTGACGTTTTTTCTTGATCCGGCTTATATTAACGGTAGCTTCATTTGCAACCACGAGAACTCTCCTCTAATTGTTATTGTTTCTAGCTAAGATCTGAAGGTAGAAGCCATGCGCAAAAAGAAAGCGTATAAATACCACCACAATTACTGATGAATATTACTTAGCACTGTTATACTATTCCAATCACTATTTTCAACAGTTCCATCATAAAAAATGATAGAAGAACCTTGATCTGTTTCTTCGAGTTGATTGCGGGATAAAAACTGTATGAACTAAGTTTAGTTCATGTGATTTAGATGGTTAGGAGATCTTTGTTGAAAGTTTAATGGTCTTTCTAATATTTATTAATGTCATTTCTTAAGCAAGACTGATTGGTTTGGGACAGTCTTCAATACAATGTTGTGCTTATCGAAATTGGTCCCATTCTAAAGAAACAAACGGATGAGTTGTTAGTCTAAAACCATGGGTGAATTGTGAAGAATATCAATCCAAATCAATTGCTTACATTTGCTGTTGTGGCACGAATGAAAAGTGTTACGAGGGCGGCTGAATTCCTGCATTTAGGTCAACCTGCTGTTTCCGGCCAGTTAAAGCTACTACAAGAGTGTGTTGGTGAGCCACTCTATCACCGCAAAGGTCATCAAATAGAGCTAACGGCAGTCGGCAAAGCTTTATTTGAGTATGCGGAAAAACTCGAACATGCTTTGCACTTATCAGATGAATATATTCGGCGCTTGCAGGCGCTAGATACCGGTGAACTTCGGATCGGCAGCACAACAACGATCGCTAGCTATTATCTTCCCAAATATCTTGTTTTATCACAAACTAACTATCCGGGTGTTCAGGTTTCGATGAATACTGGGAGTACGGTAGAAATTATTGATCGGCTCAGTGATCTTGATCTGGGCTTTATAGAAGGACCAATAGATGGAGAAAGTCTACCGATTGATTTTGATCTAATACCGTGGCGAGAAGACGAAATTGTACTTGTCGTGCGAGAAGATCATGAGTTGGTTAGCAAATTCCCGTATGGCGTACCATTGAGTGTTTTCAATGATTATCAGGTTATTTGGCGTGAACCTGATTCTGGAGCAAGACAATTAGTCGAACATGCACTGGCTGAAGCTGGAATAGAGACCTCAATTAAGATCGAAGTTATGGGGGTTGCCGGTGTCATGGGTTCTGTGCGAGCGGGCTTAGGTATTAGCTTTGCTTCACTACAAGCGCTCAAACATGCCAGCGCAGATCTCGTACCATTAAGGATAAAGCCTCGAGAAGGGTTGAAATGGTATTTGAACCTTATAGCACCGAAAAAAGGCTTGCGTTCAAGGGCGGTCGATGCTTTTTTAGAGCTATGTATGGAAGAAGGAAAAAATAACCATTAACATTTATTTTATGGTGAAATTCACGTGAATAGCATAAATATAATTAATAACTATTGTAAAACAGTAGATTATAGAGTTATTATGATAAATAACACGAAGGATTGGTTTTGAATACAGAAGGAATGTTACTTATAAAAAATGCTAGCCGTGAAGCAAAATAATGACCAAAATGCTGAAGTAGCTGTAAATCAGTTACAGATCGAGGCAGGACATTTCGATCAGCTCGTCAAACAATATCCTGTATACAAGCGTTCGCTAAGTAAACATGCGATAGATTGTCGTCAAATCGCTGCAAATATTCAGAAAAAAATCAACAAACAAACACCTGAAATGTTTTCGACGTCTGTAAGGACAGCGAATGTTTTTCTTGCCGAAGGTAGACGATTACGACTAAAACTCAGAATGAGTTTATTGCAACAGGAAGCTACCGGATTAGAGTTAGAAGCGAGTCGATGGCCAACGTTAGAAAGCGGTTTTAAATCGTTAGCGGAAGAATGTCGTCAACTGATTAGCACCTGTAAAGACAGTATTTCTAGCGGATCATCCTCAGCGATTGAAGAATCTTTAATCAAGGCAACTGCACTCAATGAAAAGAGCATAAGTTTACGTCGGCAACAGCAGTTTGAGCGACGGCAAGATGTGACGGCAAGACTGGCAGAAAAAATCGAACAACTGAAAGAACAAGCAGAGCAGTTACAGCAAAAGGTTCAAGCCGACCCAGAACTCAAAAACAAATACACCGATCTTTCTCAGCATTGTCTTGAGGCTGCGAAACAACTTCAGCAGAAAGCAGAGCAAGCTTCAATCAACCAGATCGAAAAAGCCATTGCAGCGACAGCACATTTTCTTGCAAGGTTAGAAATTAGTCAGGTTAAAGCAGAACTTTCTGAGCAACCTTTTGATCAGGAAGCGACGCTAGATCAAGAAGAAAATAAAGTTACTTCTATCAGAGAGTTTACGGCCTCAGAAATAGAGGGCGTTGAAGATGAAGATTTTCAAGAAGAAGAGTTTTATGCTAATTCGGCCTCAGCAGCGATCCCAGGTTTACAAGAAAAGTACGAACACCAGCAAGAAAGAGAAACGAATGTAAAACGCCGAGCTGGTTTTTTTAAATCCATCACTATTGGTTTTATTGCTCTAATGAGCGGTGTTTTGCATAAGATGCTTAAATTAATGGAACGAGTATTTATGTTGGTAGTCGTTGCACTTGTGATTGTTGTATTTGTCTTTGTTTTGACTTATCTATCTGGTTCTGGTTTTAGTAGTATTGGCTTGTTGTAAACGCAGCAAGCCTTTAGCAGAACCATTGTCTTTGGTTTTAAAGTATTAATATTAGATTTAACTTGAACCTAAATATTGCTTATCGTATCAGTGATCAAGTCGTTATAAGGTTTTAGTGTGTTGAACTCGTCATTCGGCTATAAATTTTCTTCGCTAGGGCTTCACCTTCTTTGACTTCTTCTGGTGTCATTTTTGTAACTAATACTTGTTGGCTTTGTTCAGCTTGTTCATTTCCAGAAAGTGCTGCTATCGAGTACCAAGCAAAAGCTAATTCATTATCTTGTCTGACGCCTATGCCTTCGTTATAAAAATTACCGAGGTTGGTTTGTGCTTCTGAGATGCCGTGTTTGGCAGCTTGTTTCATCCATTTAACGGCTTTGAGCATATCTTTTTTAACATACTCACCTTGCTGGTAGGCAACAGCTAGATAAAATTGTGCACCTGCGATACCTTGATCAGCAGCTTTGATAAACCAATTTATCGCAGCGGCGGGATCTTTTTTTGTACCGAATCCCTCGTTGAAGGCTAAGCCTGTTTTAAACTGAGCTTTGGCGTGGCCTTGCTCGGCGCTGGCTATAAACCATTTGAGAGCTTTCTCTGTATCTGGCTCGGCGCCTTGGCCGCCAGCATACATATTCGCTAAGTAATATTGTGCGATAGGGTCATCGTCTGATAATGCACTAAAGGCGTCAAACGCTGCTCGATAATCCTGGCTTTTGTAGAGTTCTATAGCGGCAGTTGTAGCATCGCTAGGTTCTTCAGCGACGGCGAGTAAGGTTGGCTGACCTATGAACAATAATAGAGCGATAAGAAATTTTGCAGGCATTTTAATTATTTAACCTTCTGATAAATTATAATCGTTATACCTTATCAGATCTTTGATTAATGATTCATTAATTGGACTGTAGATGGCTTATTGGCTATTAAAAGTGGCTAAGAGTTTCTTGTTGCCTTCAGCTTCTACGGAACCTTGTTCAGCCGCCTTGCTAAACCAGGTTAAGGCTTTCTCTTCATTCTTATCGGTGCCGATTCCTTCTGAATATAAATAGCCAACATAGTTTTGGGCTTCACGATCACCCGATTCTGCAGCACGCAGATACCATTTGAGGGCACTGGTTAGATTTTGAGGAATTATATCGCCTTCCTCATTGAGCTGAGCGAGTGAAATTTGTGCTTTTAGATTATTCTGTTCGGCAGCTTTTTGCATCCAGCTATGGGCCGAATCAATCGAGCTTGATGTATTTTTTTCTAACAACATACGAGCTAAATTATATTGAGCCTTAGCATTACCTGCTCGGGCAGCTTTTTCATACCAATCTTGTGCAAAGCCGAGGTTTTTAGCCACGCCTTGTCCTGTTGCGTAGGAAATGCCTAAATTATACTGAGCACGAACGAATTTTGAACGAGCAGCTTTTTCATACCAATTAAATGCATGTTTGGCATTTTTAGGTAGACCTTTTCCCATTCTGTATAAGTTGCCGACATGAAATTGCGCCGCAGGAATATTCTCTTCTGCCATGGTGTGCAATCGATTGACAGCATCCTTGTTACCACCAAAGGCCGCTTTACTATACCATTGAGCAGCTTTCGACTCGTCGACATCTGTACCTTCACCATTCTGATAAAGTACAGCAAGGTTATATTGAGATTTTTTATTGCCGCTTTCTGCACCGGCTAGATACCAACGCAGAGCTTTTTGTTTATCTGCGACCACACCGTTGCCATTATCGTACATGAGTCCCAAGGCAAATTGTGCTCGAGCATCATCTTGATTGGCTAAATCCTCAAAGATGCCAATGGCTTTTTCAAAATCATTATTTTTGTAAGCAGCAACACCGTCAGTAAAGTCGGCCTTAGCAATGAGCGGCAAGCATAGAAATAGCGTAGCAAAAAAAATTTTCAGGTTTAATTTCATTAAATTATCGCGAGTATGTTATAAAATACTTTTCTTGATGGTTTATTCTTAAGGCTATCGGCAATTCATTAAATAATTATAGATTTAGTAACATTTAGATAAATTACTGCCCACTTATGGATAAAACAGACTTAAGTTATTGTGATGCACCAACCGTGCCGGAATTGCAGCAGACGCAACCCGAGTATCAAGCTGCTAGCTGTCTTCCTGAAAACTTCATTTTGAAAGGTTATAAAATTCAAAAAGTGATAGCAAAGAGCCATGGCAGCATTAGCTATATGGCGCTTGATCTTTCTAGAGGCGAACGTGCTCAAGATCAAGTTGTTATCAAAGAATATTATCCACACACCTTGACGGAGAGAAAGTTGACCGGTGAGGTTGTGGCAGTGAAGTCAAGCCAACGCTTGAAATTTGAAAAAGGTAAGCACTCTTTCTTAAAAGAAGCCTATATCCTCATGAGAGTAGATTATGCGGGCATCGTTCAAGTCGAGTCGGTATTTGCAACTAACGGTACTGTTTATATGGCGATGCCATATCATGAAGGAGAAACACTTTTTGCTAAGTTCGGTCGAGAAGGCGCAATAAATCAACAAGGTTTGCTTGATATTTTTTTTTCACTCACAGAGTCTCTGAGCTTTATCCATGATCGTGGATACTTACATAGGGATCTAAAACCGTCTAATATTTTCATTCAAAATTCAGGACAACTAATCATCTTGGATTTCGGTGGGGTGATATTAAAGAGTCGTAATAAACGTAGTTGCACACCCGTTATCTCTCAAGGCTATACGCCAATCGAGCAGTATTCTACAAATACGGTAGAGCAGGGCGTTTGGACAGATATATATGCCTTAGCTGCCGTACTCTATAAAGGCATAACAGGCCTACCGCCCGTGGATGCGGTAACTCGAGGACAAAAAATCATCAAAGAACTAGACGATCCCTATAAGCCTCTAGTTTCAATCGCAAGCAGCCAATACTCGCTTCGATTCTTAAGTGCGGTTGATCATGCTCTTTGTTTTAGAGCAGAAGACCGTCCCCAGAGTATCGCAGACTGGCGTGCAGAATTTGAAGGAAGTGCTCCCGTTTGGCTTGCTGCAGAAAGTGTTCGGCAAGACCTTTTGCATCAGGCTGCTAAAAGATTAATTGATTTTGATCTAAACCCTAGCTAATACAAGCTAGGGGTGAATAGTCGTTTCAGACATGATAGATCTTGGACGACATTGGTGAGAACTCACGACTAAAGTCATTATTGCCTTTAGGGGGCTATATTCGTTGACTATTTCCCCTTTGATTTAATACAAAAGATCAACTCCTGCTTATAAATACTTTTAAGAAGTGCTTATCAGTAGAAGGTGACTTTAGAAAAAACGGTTTGCGCTATAAAACATTCTTTAATGCATCATTAAGACTTGCTACGGTGCGCTCTACATTTTGCAGCTTATCCAAACCAAATAGACCTAATCGAAATGTTTGGTAATCTTCACGCTCATCACACTTTAACGGTACGCCTGCGGCAGTCTGGATGCCTGCGGCACCAAATTTTTTACCAGTTTGGATATCAATATCTTGAGTGTAACCAACGACCACTCCAGGAGCTTCAAAGCCTTCAGCAGCAACACTCTTAATACCTTTAGAGGCGAGTAGTTCTCTGATTTTTTGGCCAAGCTCGTATTGGTTTTGTTTGGCTTTTTCGAAGCCGTACTCACGCGTTTCAAACATAATGTCTCGGAAGCTACGCAATGCATCTGTTGGCATGGTTGCATGGTAAGCATGCGCGCCACCTTCATAAGCTTGCATGATGGTATGCCATTGTTTGAGGTTCATCGCGAAGCTAGAGCTCTCAGTTGTTTGCATCTTTGCGATGGCCGCATCACTTAGCATAACGAGGCCTGCGCAGGCTGGAGCACTCCACCCTTTTTGAGGTGCGCTGATTAATACATCAACACCGGAGGCTTCCATATCAACCCAAATGGCACCAGAGGCAATACAATCAAGTACAAATAAACCACCAACTTCATGTGTCGCATCTGCAACGGCTTTGATGTAATCATCTGGAAGAATCATTCCAGAAGCAGTTTCAACATGCGGTGCAAATATGACTGCAGGCCTTTCAGCTTTAATCGTAGCGATAACCTCTTCAACCGCTGCTGGTGCAAATGGCGCTTGAGTAGCATCTTCTTGTTGGCATGCTTTCATCACGATATGTTCTGATGGAATATTTCCCATATCTAGGATCTGTGTCCAACGAAAACTGAACCAGCCGTTACGGATCACTAAACATTTCTCATTAGCAGCGAATTGACGTGCGACAGATTCCATACCGAAACTTCCACTGCCAGGTATGACAATAGCCGTTTTTGCTTTGTAAACATCTTTCAATGTTGATGAGATATCTCTCATCACATCCTGAAAAGATTGCGACATGTGATTAAGAGCACGATCCGTGTAAACAACGGAATATTCGAGTAAACCATCAGGGTCTACGTTGGGTAATAACGCGGGCATATAAATTCCTACAGCGGGTAGTTGATAAAAATATTGAGAAGGATTGTACGATAAATAACTCGTGTGCGTTACTAAACCTTGGAAAATTGATATTTATTATCTTTATTATGGTTATATCCTTAATATTCAATAACACAGGAGAGGTATCGTTTAAAAAGTGAGCTTTGATTTGGTTGTGGTTTTAGATTTAGAAAGGGAGATAGAGAAGTCGTACTATTTTTTTGTTAGAGAGGCAAAAATGAGAGTAGGATACACAAAAAATAGACAGCTATTATCAATAGACTTGCCGCTTAGTTTGCATCGAGTATTCTTAAAAAGAATGAAGTTATTTAATATTTTGGTTCAAAAGAATTTAGTACTATCTTTAACGTTAATGGAGTTCAGAAAAACTAAGGTGAATCTAACTTATCTTGTATTTTTATCAGCCTTTTTAAGGCCTCAGACCGATCAGAAAAAATATTCATTTTTTCACTAACGTCTGTACCCATATTTAAAGATAAGGCATTTTGTGCAAGCTCTGATAGATCATTATAAACAACAACAGAGATAGCATTAATCTCATTTAAAGCCCCCACTTTTTGTTGTGCTTCAAAATCATAAGCATATGAATTTTGTTTATTGACTAATAATGAAAATGGGCTTTTCAAATGGGAGAGTAAAAATTCATGGTATTCATTGACCATGGATAAATCCATCTCTACACCATCATTAATGATCACTTCAGCTATATCTTCACGTAAAATATTGATTGTCGCAAAAGGCAATGTATAAGAATTCATTTCTTCTCCATAAAGCTCAAACCTGAATAGAAGAGCATATAGACAGACTATAGCACCTTCAGTATTAAATGGTCAGACTAGGCTTGTACAAAGTTATGGGCATTAGTCAAAACCTTAGGAAACTCTATTTTTTCTATTACAGAGCGTTATTACACCATTCAGTAATAACCTTAGATAGCTCATAAGCAAGTTTTTTGTTGCCATCAGAATTCAAATACAAGAAACCTTCTTTGTATAGCTCTTTATTATCTCGATAGTCAGCTGAAACGGAGCTAAAAGGGAAGTAGATTACTTGATTTTTTTCTATGTAGGGGTTTAGTTTCTCTTTGGCTGCTTGGCGATATTTTGGTATGACATCGATTTGATTGTCATCATGCACCCAGCGCATTAAACGACGCCTTATTTTTCCTGTGATCGTACTGCTATCTGTTATTTCAATTCCATACTCGGGTATTTCTACAACGATGGGTGTGATCCCTCGGGTCATTAATGCTTTGACGATCAAATCTATATGGTGTGAATAATAGTTTGAACCTACATAGGTGGCAGTATCATTTATCCCCGTCAGGATAATGCAAAAATCTAATGGTGAACCTGTAATAATCTCGTTGCTAGAAAAATTTTCTTCTATAGGTTTGAAAAGATTTTGATAGACAAACTTTGATTTAGCGCCAGGGTGCCCTCGACTGATCACGGTACTTGAGATACCTTTTGTAGCTAGCGCCTCAATAAGGAAACCATCAATTTTTTCACCCGCAGCCCAACTCTCACCAATAACGCCAATATTAATTTCACGAGGATCAAATTCAGGCGCTTGTCGTGTCGTGAGCTGAATTTCTTGTGCATGAGACACGTAGTTTTGCCATACAAAACCTACAGCCATAAAAAATACTACCAGTAAGATTGCAACTGGTTTGATTAGTCGTTTCATAAGGGGCTCATTCCTTTGCGAGGTTGGTGGTGCTTATCCTTGTGTGTTTAGCTCATCAATATGGCTATTGGAGGCTATTCTAATCTAAGTTTTTGCCGCTTAAAAGTCCTAGGCTACCACCTACCTCGTGCGTAACACCATAATTTTCCCATTACGAACCATTTGTACTCTATTCAAGAATGAGTTTCCAAGTAGTGGGGTGGTTGGGTGTGTTCCTTGGATAATAGCAGCATCAACGTCGCGTAGTAATAATGGCCCAACCTTGATCTTTTTGAGAACGACATACCATGCTTTTGCTGTACCTGATGCCGTATTTGCTTTGCCGACATGTCCTGTCAGTTTGTATTCGATACCCAGTCTTTTCGCATGACTTTCACTCATGGCTATCAGCGTTGCACCGGTATCAACAAGAAATTTAACAGTGAAGTCATTAATGCTACCGTTGACCATGTACATGCCATTTTTGGTTGGTGCGATGGATATAGATGCTTTGTTGGGGGCCGCTTTGAAGCTGGTGGAGATGTGTCTTCCGAGTCGATAGGTTTCTTTTGCTCCATCAATTTCGATAATGGCTTTTTCGCTATTCGCCATGATTAGTTTTGCACCCTCTGGGCTGGTTTTGCCGACCTTGAGAACGCGCCGTTTGCCATCGATGTTGACGATAGCGGTATTTTTAAACAGTCCTTTTACAAGGATATTCTCTATTGCATAAACGTTAGATGCAGGATAGATGAGGGCAAGAAAGCAGATTATGGAGAAGCGCATAGTAATTAGACCTGACACAAATTAAACTGTAGACATAAAATCTCTCAAGACAATATCGGCATAAAGCCGGAATGCTTAAGGAACTACTTTCTGAACGAAGTTATATTCTGTTATCAAAACAGAAGACCTTTTAACACTTTTCTATTAAATAATAAGCAGGATATATAACATGCTTAGTGAATTACTTAAGCAAGGAAAACCACTTATCATGGGGATCTTGAATGTTACTCCAGATAGCTTTTCTGATGGCGGCAGTCATACTGTGCGTGGTCGTGCGGTGACTCATGCCTTACAAATGGTTGAAGAAGGTGCAGATATCATTGATGTTGGTGGCGAATCAACTCGACCGGATTCTGAACGCGTAAGTTCTGAAGAGCAGATCCGTCGTGTTGCCGGTACGATTGAAGCCTTGCGTCGAACCTTGCCGAAGGAAATCTTGATTAGTATTGATACAACCTTGTCGTCAGTTGCGGAGGCTGCGATCGATGCTGGGGCGAATATTTTGAATGACGTACGTGCCGGGCGTGATGATGAGAATATGTTCAAATTGGCAGCTGAACGTGGCTTGCCTCTCATTCTTATGCATATGCAGGGCACGCCGCAAACCATGCAAAAGAATCCAAACTATGATGATGTTGTCGCTGATATTGAGTCCTTTTTAGAGGAGCGATGTGAGACGGCGATGAAGTTTGGGGTTAAGAAAGAAAATCTGATAATCGATCCGGGTATTGGTTTCGGTAAAACGCAAGAACACAATATGATGTTGATGGCGAACCTTGATCGGTTTGTTAAGTCAGGATATCCGGTTTTATTGGGCACTAGTCGTAAGCGTTTTATGGGTGCAGTTTGTAAAGGGGCTGAACCAAAAGAACTGATCGGGGCAAGCTGTGCGACGACGACTATTGGCGTCAATGTTGGCGTACAGATGTTTCGTGTGCATGATGTTAAGCCAAATCGACAAGCGGCAGATGTGACGTTTGCGATCAATAATGTGTAATGAATAATGAATGACTAAAGAAAGCGATCAAGAACATTTGCTGCTGCTAACGGGTAAGCTGGCAGAGAAGAGTCTCGAAAAAACGATGAAATCGATTGGTGAAGAAGATTTCACCTACGAGGTGCATAACCTTGGAATTAGCGTCGCGGCTTTGATGACGACGGATATGATCAAACGTCGTTTGAAAGATACACGGAATGCTGATCGGATTATTGTTCCAGGTTTATGCGCAGGTGACATTGATGAAGTTAGTGCAGAGCTTGGAGTTCCTATTTTTCGTGGGCCGAAAGATCTGAAAGATTTACCGGTGTATTTTGGGAAGGGTGCTGAACCGCCTGATCTGAGTCAATACGATGCGCGGATTTTTGCTGAGATAGTCGATGCGCCGGATGTTAGTATTGAGAGTGTTGTGGCGCAAGCAGCTGCTTATAAGGCTGATGGTGCGGATGTTATCGATATTGGTTGCTTGCCCGGACGCGATTTTCCTCAGCTTGAAGAAATCATCACAACCTTAGTGGCTGAAGGCTATACGGTGAGTTTGGACTCGGTTGATCCTGAACAACTTGTTCGTGGTGGCAAAGCAGGTGCGCATTATTTATTGAGCCTAAAAGAGAGCACTTTATGGGTCGCAGATGAAGTCGATTCTATTCCTGTTCTTATCCCAGAGTCACCAGAGGATCAGGATTCTCTTTATCGATCCATTGATGCGATGCAAGAAAAGGGTAAGCCTTTTATTGCCGATTGTATTCTTGATCCGATTCATTTTGGATTTACGCGTTCGATCGTACGTTATCAAGCCTTGCGGGATAAATACCCAGATATTGAGATAATGATGGGTACGGGAAATTTGTCGGAGCTGACAGAAGCGGATACTGGCGGTATGAATACGATGATGCTCGGCATGATGTCTGAAATGCACATTACGAATTTGCTGACGACGGCAGTTAGTGATCATGCGAAAAAGAGTGTTGCTGAGCTAGATTTAGGCCGCCGGATTATGTTTCGTGCTAGAGACGATAATAGCTTGCCTAAGGGCTACCACGGTGGCCTGACAAGTTTGCATGAGCGTAAACCATTTAATTATGAGTTTGAAGAAATTCAGGAAACTGCGTCACAGATCAAAGATGCCAACTACCGTATTCAAGTGACAGAAGAGGGCGTGCACATCTACAATCGTGATGGCTTGCAAACGAATACGGATCCGTTTGCGTTGTTTGAACATTTGGATACGCTGCAAGAAGATGCACCGCATGCTTACTATATTGGTGTTGAGTTGGCGCGTGCACAAATTGCTTGGCAGTTGGGAAAACGATATGTGCAGGATGAAGAGCTGGATTGGGGCGTAGCTTATCGATCAACGCAGGATGATAAGGCTGATCCGCATAAGTTGCATAAAGCCGAAGGCGCGACGATGAAGGCACGTAAACAACGGCGTAAGAAGGCGCAGGAAGAGAAAAAAACTCAGCGCCTCAACGATGAAAACAATCAGCAACAAGATGAAAAAAAGCCATGATCTATGAAGCCGTAATAATTACCCGTAATGAAGATGGAACGAACCGAATTGCTCCGCTGGGTTATCAAGAAATTGATGGTTTTATTGTGCTGTCGCCATTCAGACCTTCGGCTACCTTGGCAAATTTAGAGCGAACTAATCAGGCTGTGATTAATCTAACGGATAATGTTGGAGTTATCGCGGGTTGTCTAACCGGACATTATGATTGGCCAACAGTTGAAACGAAGGGAGTTGATGGAGCGAGGTTGGAAGATACCTTAGCGCATTTGGAAATCGAAATAGATCATATTGAGAAAGATGATATAAGACCGCGTTTTTTCTGCACGATTAAAAACCATGAAAATCATCAACCTTTTAAAGGGTTTAACCGAGCGAAATCGGCGGTATTAGAAACGGCAATTTTAACCAGCCGTTTACATATGTTATCGAAAGAGAAGATTGACGCCGAGCTTGAATACCTTACAATCGCCATCGACAAAACGGCTGGACCTCAGGAACTAGAGGCTTGGGGATGGCTAAAGGATAAAATTAATGCTTTTAGAACTACACATTAACGTCGGATTATAAATTTACTTAGACGATGAATTAAGTAGTTCCTTTAAAGTTGGGAGCAATAGAATGACAGGATTTCTTGCCAGTGTACGATCGGCAGATGAGGCGATGATAGCTATACAGGGTGGTGTAGATATTATCGATTTGAAAGAACCAGAGCACGGTGCGCTGGGCGCTGTTCCTTTTAAGGTTATGCGTGAAGTGGTTGGTAAGGTTAATGGCGAACGTCTGATCAGCGCGACGGTAGGTGACTTACCTAGCGAACCTTTACGAGTAGCCGATATGGTCAGGCGAGTGGCAGAGACCGGAGTGGACTTTGTTAAGGTCGGTCTGTTTGAGCCTGAAAGTGAGGATATTGAGGATCTGCTTTGGTCGATTAGTCGTCAGGCATCAAAAGGGATCATTATTGTTGTCTTCGCTGATAAGTACCCTGGCGATCAGATCATTGAGCAGGTCGCAGATGCGGGTTTAACCGGCATTATGTTGGATACAGCAGATAAGTCGCTTGGTTCTTTGCGTGATGTTATGAGCGATAAACAGATTGCACATTTTATTGCGCGGGCAAAAGAGTATAACCTGATCACAGGTTTAGCGGGATCGTTACGAAAAAATGATATCGCCCCATTGATGGAGTTCCAGCCGGACTATTTGGGCTTTAGAGGTGCACTTTGTGGCGGAAATGATCGTAAAACTAATTTGGATGAAAACCTCTTAAGGGAAATAGAAGTGGCGATCCAAACGTGGGAGAAGCAATATGGCGCAGTGGCGTAATAAAGAAAAAGATGGTGCATATTCAGAAGAAGAAGTACTGACGAGGCTTGAAGCAGAGTTACCTAAGTGGACGTTTGAAAACGGTTGGATCAGACGTAAATACAAAACGTCTGGTTGGAAAGGAACGTTGATGGTGGTGAACACGGTTGGGCATTTGGCTGAAGCTGGCTTTCATCATCCTGATCTCGCCGTATCTTATGCTTTTGTCACGGTTAAGCTGATGAATCATGCTGCTAAAGGCATTACGGATAAAGATTTTAGCCTTGCCAAGAAAATCGAAGAAGTGATTATGTGGCAGCCAGGTCTTGAAGATAATAATGATTTGGACGGCACACCGGAAGATCCTCGTTTTAAGTATATCAAGTACGATTAAATAGTTTTCAATAATGGGGTTAGCTAATATTGCTAACTCCGTTATGAACTTTAATCTTTACTCATCAGAATAATTCTACAAGCCCTTCTTCCATCTCAGGTTGGGTACTGTGTTCGCTGCTGGCGACACAAACTTGGTTTCGACCAGAGTCTTTTGCTTTATAAAGTGCTGAGTCTGCGCGATCGAGTAATGAGGTTGGTAATTCATTATCGAGAATTTTAGCGAGGCCAATACTGACGGTTACATGTCTATTTTGAGGAAAAGAATAGTTCTCTACAGCTTTTCGATATCTTTCCATCGCGCTTATGGCTCCCTTTTCATCAACATTAAGTAGACCAACGATGAATTCTTCACCGCCATATCGAAAGAGTAGATCGTTATAACGAAAGCAATCTCGCATAATATTGCAGAATAAAATTAAAACTTCATCACCATACATGTGGCCATAGTTATCATTGATTTTTTTAAAGTGATCGATATCTAATACTGCTAACCAGTTATTAATGGGTTGTTTAGTCTTCCGTGTCTCATCTACCTTACTCGTATGGATCAATTGCATTAATTTTTGATCAAAGGTTTGTCGATTATAAATACCGGTTAGAAAATCTTTTTCAAACCGATCAAATAGCTGTAATAGGTTTCTATAAACATCTAAAATCTCAAGAATAGCCTTATTTTCTACTTCTGAAACTTGAAGTGTATTCAATGCTATTAATTTTGCCTTTTGCTCGGTTTCATTAATTAGGTACAGGTGGGTATTCAAGTCCATTTGTACCGAATCTTGCGATAGGATATTGATGACCTTAGGAAATTCATGTATATATTTTGGACAGTGCTCTAACCAATACGGATTTTTATCTTCACTCATTTCATGAAAGATTTTGAAAGCATGTACGTCATGATCATGAGGCACATTCTCTGAACGTTGGTTAACAGCGAAGATATCGTAAGCCTTCAGGGCAATGATATAGGGCATATCAGTAAACTCTGCGATGAGACTATGCGTTAAATTTTCATTAGAAATTTGTTTTGTGATTTCTAATATAACTTTCTGAGAGCTTATCATTTTTTATTTCCAGTGGGGTTTTATTCAAACTGAACCTTTAATATATCGGACATAAAACTTCATCCTTTAAAATACTTTTTACTTATTAACGGGTGTTATGCCTTTGCTCATACCAGCTTAATTACTAACGTTTGCCGCTTCATAGGCAATGTCTTGCCGTTTGGCTTATGTTTAAGCTGAAACAATATTGTAAATCATTGATTCTAGAAAACTATTCTGTTATGGCACGACCTGTGCTATTAATCCGACATAGAACCAAAACAGCCACGCAACTTTGGAGTTGGATATGAATTTAGATAACGCATTTGGAATACACGCTAAGGCCATGAGCTTAAGAACTCATCGTGCTGAAGTATTAGCAACGAACATTGCTAATGCAGAGACGCCTAACTATCTCGCTAAGGATTTTGATTTCAATGCTGTCTTGCAAAGCGCTGCTGAAGGACGATCGGCAATGCAATCTACCAACTCTAACCATATTCAAACAGGCGATTCAGAGCTGATGGGACAAGACTTGATGTATCGTCTACCGGAGCAGCCTTCAATTGATGGCAACACGGTTGAGTTACAAACAGAACGTGCTGAATTTACTAAGAATGCAATGCAGTACCAAGCCAGTGTCCGGTTTCTTAACGGCAAAGTATCTGGATTGATAACGGCAATTAGAGGAGAATAATCATGTCTTTATTAAATGTTTTTAATATTTCAGGTTCAGCAATGAACGCGCAATCAGTTCGATTGAATGTGACGGCGAGTAACATGGCGAACGCCGATGCGATTAGCAGTAGTATTGATCAGACTTATAAGGCGCGGCATCCTGTTTTTGAAACAGTTTTAGAAGATTTAAGCTTTGACAACACAGGCCCCGCAGGTGGTGTACGTGTTGCAGGTATTGTTGAAAGTCAGGTTCCAGCAAGTCAAGAATATCAACCTGGAAATCCACTGGCGGATGAAGAAGGCTATATTTATCGTCCGAATGTGAACATTATTGAAGAAATGGCGAATATGATTGCGGCATCAAGAAATTATCAAACAAATGTCGAGATGGTGAATACATCGAAACAGATGCTGACCGAAACACTCGGCATTGGCCGTTAATAGACATAAATAGAGGAAATAGCTATGCCAAACACAATTACAGGGCTTGAAGGACTTTCGCTCAGTTCAGCACAAGATACAACGAAAAGCAGCGGCTTAGGTCAAGATGAGTTTATGGAACTAATGGTTGCTCAGTTGAATAATCAAGATCCAACCAAACCATTAGAAAATGCAGAATTTTTGAGCCAACTTGCTCAATTTGGTACGGTGAATGGGATTACTGAGTTACAAAGTTCAGTCAGTTCTTTAACCTCTTCATTACAATCGAACCAAGCCTTACAAGCATCAACCCTCGTTGGTAGAACCGTTCAAGTTCCTTCAAATACTGCAAACTTGGAAGCGGGCGGCTCTGTTGAAGGTGCGGTTGAGCTAACGGGAACCACAGGCGAACTTAATCTGCTGATCAAAAACTCATCAGGACAAGTCGTTAAAGAATTAGGTCTCGGCGCGAAAGAAGCGGGCGATGTCAGTTTCAAATGGGATGGTCTAGATGATAGTGGTGCAGCGGTGCCTGCAGGACAATATTCTATCGTGGCTGAGGCCGCAATTGATGGTGAAACCAGTGTCATGGGCACGATGGTGCAGGCGAAGGTCGATAGCGTCACCTTGTCTGGTGCCAGTGGACCTTTGCTGAATCTTGCCGGATTAGGCTCTGTAGGTATCGGTGACGTTAGACAAGTCCAATAATATTTTTAGCTTTCTAAAAAGCCTTTACTTGTGTCTATCAGGTAAGGGTTTGTTAGCATAAGTACTCAATAAAAATTTTCATATAACATCAAAATACCTTTCAAAATAGCGACACAAATAAAACCAATTTATTTTATAAAAATACTCGCTTTTAATCTTCTTTTTTACAAATAAAGAAAATAACTTTCTTTATTTTTATTCTTAATATTTTAATGAAAAATAGTTTTCAGAGGCTATATGAATATTTGGCAATAGCTTGCCTGATAGACGGCAATAGCTTGCCTTTTCTGATGACAACCACTAACAATTTCAACATAAGTATTTGATAGTAAACAATAATAAAACTTGGCATAGGTGTTGCAATCTTTACTTCGAGAATTCATATCAGCACCATTATTATTGATGCTGAGAGATGAAAATAACGAGTTAGCAGATTAAACATGAGGAATAGGATATGCCTTTTCGAACAGCCATAAGCGGCATGAGAGCCGCACAAACAAATTTAGAAACGATTGGTAATAATGTCGCGAATGCGAACACTAGTGGTTTTAAACAAGGCCGAGCAGAGTTTGCTGATATCTATGCTGTCAGCCAGACGGGTATTTCGAGTAACACACCAGGAAATGGTGTAACGGTTGCACAAATCTCACAACAGTTTGGGCAAGGAAATATTGCCACGACGGATAATGTTTTAGATTTGGCTATCGATGGCGAAGGCTTCTTTGTATTAGAAGATGGTGGCTCGCGGGTTTATTCTAGAGCGGGTGCTTTTGGACTGGATGATGAAGGTTATATCGTCAATGCCCAAGACCAACGTTTGATCACTTATCAAGCCGATGAAAATGGAAATGTTACCGGTGCGGAAGGTTCTTTGCAGTTAAGCTCTAGTACCTCAAGCCCTTTAGCAAGTTCGAGCTTAACATTGGATCTAAATCTCGATGCAAATGCCACCCCGATTACGGCTACTGCTATTGATCCAACTGATGCTTCTACCTACAACAACACATCGTCTATGACGGTTTATGATTCACTTGGGAACTCACATTTAGCGACGTTTTATTATCAAAAAACGGGTGCAAATGCTTGGGAAAGTCAGGTTTCAATTGATGGCGCGACGCCGCTGATACCAGCAACGCCGCAGGCCTTAGGCTTCACTACTGCAGGCGCTTTAGATGCTGGAGCAACAACAACTGCCCCGATTAGCTTTACGCCAGCGGGGGCTGATCCTATGACCTTGACGTTCGACTATACCGGTTCAACGCAATACGGCAGTCAGTTTTCGCCTCAGTCAATGACACAAAATGGTCATCCAATAGGCACTTTTAGTGGTATTAATATTGATGGTGATGGCATCATTTCAGCGAACTACACATTCGGGCAGCCGCAAGTTCAGGGGCAGGTGATTTTATCTCGATTTAATAATCCACAGGGGCTAGTCCAGCTTGGGGATAATGCTTGGGTTGAAACGGCTGCTTCTGGTGCTCATTTTAATTCAGCACCTAATGCATCCGGCATAGGCTCATTACGTTCAGGCGCATTGGAAGATTCTAATGTTGATTTGACTGAGCAGCTGGTCGAAATGATCGTGGCACAACGAAATTTCCAAGCCAATGCTCAGGTGATAACAACCGCCGATACGATCACCCAAACGATCATTAATATCCGATAACCGGGAAGAATAGGTAACTAATCATGGATCGTATGCTCTATCTCGCAATGTCAGGTGCTAAGCAAACTATGCAAGCACAAGCATCAGCGACAAATAACCTAGCGAACGTAAACACCACGGGGTTTAAGGCCGATTTAGCCGCTGCTCGCAGTATGCCAGTATTTGGTGAAGGTCATGCTTCACGTGTTTATGCAATGACAGAACGTCCAGGGATAAATTTCGCTGCGGGCTCTGCACAGTTTACTGGCAATGAGTTAGATTTTGCGATTAATGGTGATGGATTTATCGCTGTTCAATCTGCGGATGGTAGTGAAGCGTATACACGTCGTGGTGATATGAAAATTAATGCGAATGGATTATTAGAAAATGGTGCAGGGCAATTAGTGATGGGCGAAGGTGGTCCGATTGCATTGCCGCCGTCAGCGAAAATTCAGATTGGTGTTGATGGCATTATTTCAGTTCAACCACTTGGCCAAGCAGTGAACACACTGGCGCAAGTGGATCGAATTAAGCTGGTTAACCCAGTGCTGAAAGATATTCAGAAAAGTGAAGATGGTCTCTTTCGTATGAAAGACGGCAGTGAAGCACAGGCTGATGCGGTGGTTCAAGTCATTCCAGGCTCATTGGAATCTAGCAATGTTAATGCGGTGGCTGAGATGGTCAACATGATTAATTTGCAGCGCCAATTTGAAATGCAGGTAAAAGCGATGAAAGCCGTCGAAGAAAATGATGAGTCAGCCACTCAAATGATGAGAATGGCATAGAACTTGTAACGAATTATTTAACAGAATGACATCGTTGCTAACAAAAAATTAAGCAACAAAAAGCAAGATTAGGAGATTGACAATGGTACCAGCTTTATGGATTGCAAAAACAGGATTGGATGCCCAACAAACACGAATGGGAGTTATCTCCAATAACTTAGCGAATGTAAACACGACGGGTTTTAAACGAGGTCGTGCATCATTTGAAGACTTGATGTATCAAACGGTTCGTCAACCAGGTGCTTCTTCTTCTCAGAATTCTGAACTACCTTCGGGCCTAATGTTAGGAACGGGCGTTCGTACGGTGTCAACCGAAAAAATTCATGCCCAAGGTAATATGGTTCAGACTGAAAACTCTCTTGATCTCGCGATCCAAGGGCGTGGTTTTTTTGAAATTGAGCTGCCTGATGGAAGCTCTGGCTATACACGTGATGGATCATTTGAAATGAACTCTGAAGGTGAACTCGTTACGTCTTCTGGCTATCGATTACTCAACCCGCAAATAACCATTCCTGAACAGACTCAAAGTATAACGATTGGATCAGACGGGGTTGTTAGTGCTGCTGTCGCTGGCAACAATGAGCCTACTAACATAGGAACAATTAACCTAAGCGATTTTGTAAACCCTGCAGGTTTACAGCCAGTGGGTGAAAATATTTTTAGAGAAACATTATCAAGTGGTTCGCCAACAGCAGCTCAACCTGGTCTAGAAGGATTAGGTTCACTAGCACAGGGTTCTCTAGAAAGTTCTAACGTCAATGTGGTTGAAGAACTGGTCAATATGATCGAAACCCAGCGTGCTTATGAAATGAATTCCAAAGCAATCTCAACAACGGATCAAATGTTGCAGTACGTAAGTCAGAACTTATAACGTGAGACTCAAATGAAAATACAAACAACTTCTGTACTTTTTTATGGTGCATTCCTTTTTTTAACGCTATCGGTCTTATCTGGCTGTAGCACTGCGCCTAAGCATGATCCGGAGTTCGCACCGAGCATGCCTGTGGTGGATTATCATCAACAAGAGCAGGCTGAAATGGAAGTTGCTACGGGTGGAATATACAAAGCTGGACGTGAAATTATTTTGTTTGAAGATATGAAAGCACGCCGGATTGGTGACACCATCACTGTAACCTTGGCAGAAAGAACGAATGCTTCAAAATCAGCTAATACAGGATCGTCTCGTACACAAGAGACCACGGTAACAAATCCTACGCTCTATGGTTCATCACCACAGTTTAATGCTCTGGGTTTTATTCCTTTAGCGAGTAATAATGGCAATACGCTTGAAGGAAATTTAAGCTCTAGTCATGCTTTTACTGGTGCAGGCAACAGCACACAAAGCAATAGTTTATCGGGTGACATTACCGTAACAGTCGCTGATGTCTTACCGAATGGAAATTTAGTTGTTCGTGGTGAAAAGCGATTCAATTTTAATGAAGGCAATGAATATATCAAGATTGCTGGCATTGTCCGACCTTATGATATTGGGCCTAATAATACCGTACTATCAACCAAGCTTGCTGATGCGACGGTTATTTACAATGGCGATGGCACTATTGCCGATTCAAATAAAATGGGTTGGTTAGCAAAATTTTTTATTGGCGCACTGTCTCCATTTTAGTTTGAGTTGATGATAATGAAAAAAATTAATTTAAGATCAATATTACGTACACTTTGTTGTGCTCTGATCGTTCTTACCGCGCAGAATACTAGTGCCGAAAGAATAAAAGATATGACCTCCATTTCGGGTGTTCGTGATAATCAGTTGGTCGGTTACGGTATCGTTGTTGGTTTAGATGGAACGGGCGACAAAACCAACCAAACACCCTTTACAATACAAAGCGTCAAAAGCATGTTAAACCAATTGGGTGTGACCATTCCTGCGGATATAGATCCCCAATTGAAAAATGTAGCAGCAGTCATGTTACATGCAACCTTGCCGCCTTTTTCAAAACCAGGACAAAAAATTGATGTTACGGTTTCGTCTTTTGGTAACTCAAAAAGTTTACGAGGTGGTAACTTATTGATGGCACCACTGAAGGGTGCGGACGGTCAGGTTTATGCGATTTCACAAGGTAGCTTAGTTGTTGGTGGCTTTGGTGCAGAGTCATCTGATGGTTCAAAAATCTCGGTTAATATTCCTAGTGTCGGTAGAATTCCAAACGGTGCAACGGTCGAAAGAGTTGTTCCAAACTCTTTCGGAAAAGGTAATCATATTGTTTTTAATTTACATGAGCCAGATTTCACGACAGCGACTCGATTATCTGAAGTTATCAATACAAACTTAGGCGCGGGAAGTGCGGTTTGTATCGATGGATCTTCTGTTAGTGTTATTGCTCCTAAAGATAAAGGCCAACGTGTCGGTTTCATTTCTCTGATCGAGAACTTGACGTTCGAGCCGGGTGAAGCGTCAGCAAAAATTATCGTAAATTCTAGAACAGGAACAGTCGTCATCGGTAGAAATGTTATTGTCTCTGCTGCTGCGGTTACGCACGGAAGCATGTCTGTGACGATCACCAATAATCCTATTGTTAGTCAACCGGGTGCGCTTTCTAACGGTCAGACAGTGGTAGTTCCAAAGCAAGATATTGTCGTGACTGAAGAAGATGCTCGGATGTTTATGTTTGATCCAGGTGTGAATCTTAGAGACATTGTTAATGCCGTGAATAGTGTGGGTGCCGCACCGGGTGATCTGGTTGCTATTTTGGAAGCTTTGAAACAAGCTGGTGCGTTAAAAGCAGAATTAATAATTATTTAATTAAATAAATTTTTAATTAATAAAGATAGCTAAAAATTCAGCTATCTTTATTTATAAAGTGCATCACAAAGGCTAATTATATTGCTGTACCCACTTCACTAATTGCTCCAACACTTTCTTTTTATTTTCAGTCAATGTTTGTTGGCTAAGCTCTTCCATCCTTAGTTGAAAATCACTGACGCTGAGCGTGCAACCATATTCACCATCAACCAAGCGGGCGTGACAAAATTCTTGCCATTGTAATCGATCTTGTTCATTCAAGGTTTCTGGCCAGTTTCTCGCACGATAGCGTAGATACAGTGTTTGCAAGCGTTTATCAGAAAATGGAGGTGTCCACTCAGCAAGTTCTTGAGATGAAGACTCTAGGATCTGCTCACAAAACCGTCGATCATTATTATTAATAAACCCATCGTATAGCGCAGCATCTGTGTCGTTTGAACCGAACTCAGGTTTCATTAGATAAAGTTCACGGAGGCGTTCTAATAAATCAGGATTATTTATAATTTTTTGACGATTTTGTTCCACCTGTTGCCAGTTAATTTCCCAACGTTCAGCAAGTTCTGCGGAAAGCGTTTTTACTGGAGCTAGAGCAGGGGACTTATTTAAATGAACTCCCTTCAGTCCGATCCGTTCTTCATCGGTATTTCGATCAGCATTAGGTGTAAATAAATTGCTCGACATTTCTTCTGCTGACATACTTAACATTAGCTCAGGATCTTTGCGGCAATCGTAGACAATAATTTCATTTTTATTGATCGGGTGTTGCATCAGAGGCATGACAGGTGAGATACAACCCTGTGCTGCCGAAAACATGCCTGAGATATGTAACACTATTTCTTGTGTTCGTAAATTTAATAATGCTGCAACCTGATCCTTTTTTCGTAGATCAAAATAAAAATCAAATAAACGTGGTTTTAATCGCTTGATCAGTTTTGCCATATCAATGGTTGCTTTAACATCGACGAGAGCATCGTGAGCACCAACTTGTTCGATATCATTCGCAGCTGTTAGCAACTCAAGTCGAAAGCTCGGCAAGCCATCTTCGCGCTCGGGCCAGTTGATCTCTTCTGGTCGTAAGGCATATGTCATTCGAACCAGATCAAGAATGTCCCAGCGAGAATTGCCATTTTGCCACTCACGAGCATAAGGATCGATAAAGTTACGGTAAAAACCGAACCGTGTGATTTCATCATCAAAACGAATGCTGTTGTAACCAACACCACAGGTTCCTGGAACAGAAAATTCTTGGTTTATTTTCTGGAAAAACTCAGCCTCTATTAAACCACTTGCGGCAGCCACTTGAGGGGTTATTCCTGTGACGAGTGCCGCATCGGGTGAGGGTAGAAAGTCGATGCCCGGTTGACAGTAGATCATGACGGGTTCGCCGACAATCTCTAGATTCATGTCGGTGCGTATGCCTGCAAACTGTGCAGCGCGATCGCGGCGAGGATCAATACCCCAAGTTTCGTAGTCGTGCCAGAAGAATGTTGTGTCAGCCAAGTGATTTCTCTTTGTGAATATAGGTGGTTGAGAGCATAAATGATGTTGGTTTTAGATGGTAGTGATATGCACGATTGTCTCAGAGCGGAAGCTCTCTTGCTTAAAGTCTTTGCTTGAAACGACGCTAACTTAATCAATGCTACACTGTGTGAATTTTTAGCCTGTATTTACGTTTAACCAATCCGATGGTGTTACTCTCGCGACGAATTCGCTCAAGCTATTTATCTAAATGAAATTTTTGATAAAAAACTGTGATCATATAGGACATTTACTGTTGATTAATACGAGAAGGATAATAACAAATGAGATTTAATGTACTCGATATAATGCGGTTTTCTGCAGCATTAATTGTGGTTTTGTATCACTACACTTCGGGCGAGTCCTCTGAACCATTTGTGCACATTTCTTGGTTGACGCAATTTGGCTACCTTGGTGTGCCACTATTTTTTATGATCAGTGGTTTTGTTATCAGCGCATCGGCACTTAATAGAACGCCGGCTGAATTTGCTATTTCTAGAGGAACGAGGCTCTACCCAACGGTTTTTGCTTGCCTCACGATAACGACCCTCGTTATTCAGACGCTAGGGGAAGGTGGAATTTCATTTATCCAGTATCTGACCAATTTAACGATTCTTAATTTGTATGTAGGGCAAGAGTTTATTGATGGCGTTTATTGGACTCTATTGGCTGAGCTTAAATTTTACGTTTGTGTACTTTTACTATTAGCCGTTGGAGTGTTTGATAAATTTAAGATCTGGCTAACGGTTTGGATGTTGATGACGGTTAGTTTCCTCATATTCAAACAACCTTCGTTTATGGGAATTTTTATTAGTCCTGAGTACTCGGCTTTCTTTATCGCTGGGATCGCCTTCTATATAGTCACAAAAGAAGGCTACGATAGTTATTATGTGGGGCTCTTGTATGCAGCTTTTGTCGTTGGTTCAGCCAATATCTACGAGCAAGCGAGTGGTTTTATGAGAAATACGGATCAACTTGAGCAGGTTGTTTCAGTGATTATTGTCGGCTTCTTTTTCGGTTTGTTCTTTTTGATTTCTAAAGATAAGATTCAGATAAAAACGAGTAAGGCGTTAATGCTGCTGGGTGGTATGACATATCCTTTGTACCTACTGCATAGCATGATAGGCAAGGTGTTATTTGAACAGTTCGATAGCGTATTACATCCATATATTTCATTATTACTGATTACATCATTGATGTTATTTATGTCCTATTTCATTCACGTTATTGTAGAAAAACGTTGGGCTAATGCGATCAAGAACTATCTTTTTGAAATGTTGAGCAATTATAGAAGTCGTTCTGGAAAGGTAACAGAGCCTTAACTTACTCTGCTCTATCGATGAGGAAACAAGGTCAACACTTTTTAAGTATTGACCTTGTTTTTTAACGATTTAAAGCGCCTCAATACCTGCTTTAGCTATCTGACCATCTTGTGAAGATTGCACACCACTGATACCAATAGCGCCAACGATATCACCATTGTGTTCAATAGGAAGCCCACCTTCTATTGGTAACATACCCTCCATCGCGAGATAACTTTGGCGGCCATCAGCGATTGTCTTTTCCCAAAAGGCAGTTGGGCGACGAAACATCAGGGCTGTTTTAGCCTTGTTGATCGCAACATCAATACTTCCTAACTGAACTTTTTCACGCTGTAGATACATAAGATGACCGCCATCATCAACTATGGCGATCACAACATTCCAGTTATTACGTAACGCTTCTGCTTCTGCAGCAGCGGCAACACGTTTGACGCTTTCAAGGCTTAATATGTCTTTTTTGTACACAACTCTTTCCTCTAAAATTTTATTGAATAAAGAGTATACGCTTAGAACTAGCCTTTTGCTTTTGCCTCTCTCCGGCGAGAATGTAAAACAGACTCTGTATATCCATTAGCCTGCTCACAACCGGTAAAGACCAAGTCAAGTGCTGCTTGGAACGCAATATTGTCATCAAAATTGGGTGACATACTACGGTATTCGGAGTCATATTCATTTTGCAAATCGACCACGGCAGCCATTTTCTGAAAGACTTCAATAACTTGATCACGGCTGACCAAATCATGATGCAACCAGTTAGAAATGTGTTGGCTAGAGATACGTAAGGTTGCGCGATCTTCCATCAATGAAACGTTATGAATATCCTGAACTTTTGAGCAGCCTACACCGTGATCAATCCAACGAACAACATAACCCAAAATACCTTGGGCATTATTTTCTAACTCAGTTCTGATTTCGGCATCTGACAGCTCATGAGAACTTGTGCTCATCAATGGGATGGTGAGAATGTCGTCCAAGCTTGCTCGTTGAACGCTAGTCAACTCTTGCTGACGGGCATTAACATCAACACGATGATAGTGCATAGAGTGCAAGGTTGCTGCAACAGGAGAAGGAACCCAAGCAGTATTAGCACCGGCACGTGGGTGGCTAATTTTTGCTTCCATCATCGATGTCATGTTGTCAGGTTCTGCCCACATACCTTTACCTATTTGTGCATGTCCTGGCAGGCCTGTTTCCAACCCAACATCAACATTCCAGTCTTCATAAGCGCCTAACCATGGAGCAGTTTTCAAACCTGCTTTAGTTAGGACTGGGCCTGCTTCCATACTGGTGTGGATCTCATCGCCGGTACGATCAAGGAAGCCAGTATTGATGAAGATAACGCGCTCTTTAGCAGCACGAATACATTCTTTCAAGTTGACGGTAGTACGTCGCTCTTCATCCATGATGCCTATTTTGACCGTATTTTTTTCTAGACCTAAAGCTTCTTCAACTCTGGTGAAAAGGTCGACTGTTAATGCGACTTCTTCTGGGCCATGTTGCTTCGGTTTTACGATATAGACACTACCTGTTCGGCTGTTCTTAAATTTACCATTGCTATTCAAGTCATGCTTAGCAGTCAATACGGTCATCATAGCATCAAGAAAACCCTCTGGGATCTCTTTGCCGTCAGCCGTTGTTACGGCATCAGTGAACATGTGGTGACCGACATTACGACAAAGCATTAGGCTGCGTCCTTGTAGTGAAAAAGATTCACCATTTGGAGCGGTATATTTTCGATCGTCTGACAGAGTTCGCTCGATAGTCTCGCCATCTTTAACAATGGTCCGCTTGAGATCACCTTTCATGAGCCCAAGCCAGTTCTTATAAACTTGAACCTTGTCTTCAGCATCAACAGCAGAGACCGAATCTTCACAATCCATAATGGTGCTGATCGCTGATTCGAGTTGGATATCGTAAACTCCGGCTAAATCGCCACGACCGATGTATAGACCTTCACCGATGCAGATCTCTATATGTAAATGATTATGTGATAACAAGATGCTGGTTGGTGATTCTGCATCACCGGTATAACCGACGAAACGTTCACGTTTACCGAGACCTGTTTCAGAGCCATCGCCCATCACACCGATCAACTTACCAGACTTAACCTTGTATTTGACGACGTAGCTGTGGCTACCAACGGCCATAGGCACGGTACGATCAAGAAAATCACGACCATACTTTATGACTTGAGCGCCACGGACAGGGTTGTACTTCTTCGTTTGCTTGCAACCCTGCGCTTCAGGGATGACATTGGTACCGTACAAAGCTTCGTACAAGCTACCCCAACGTGCATTTGCAGCGTTGAGTGCATACCGTGATTTATCGACCGGTACTACCAACTGAGGGCCAGCAATGGTCGTAATCTCGTCATCTACATTCGCAGTAGAAACAGTAAAGTCTTCACCTTCAGGAATGAGGTAGCCGATCGTTACTAAAAATGCTTTATATTCATCAGCATTGATAGGTTGGTCTTTATGGGTTTTATGCCAATCATCAACTTGTTGTTGAATAGCATCACGTTTTTGCAATAAAGCAGAGTTCACAGGTCCTAGATCACTAACAATTCCTGCTAGTTTCTGCCAGAAATCATCTGGGCTAATATCAGTACCAGGCGCTATTTCATCTTTTAACAGATCGAACAAAGGTTTTGCGATCTTTAAGCCGTTGGATTCAATATATTGGTTCATTATAGATTTCCACTCATACTTTTACACCGTTAGATAAGTGTGGACTTATGTCCCTTTCCAAGAAGACAAAAAAAAGCCTCAGACAATGACTGAGGCTTTATTTACTAAAATAGCAATGTTCTATGCTTTTTTAGTCGTTTTTTTAGCGGCCTTAGATGCTACATCAAGGCTTTCAGTCATAATTTTTTGAACTTCTTCGCTATAAGCTTTAGCTTCTTCAACAGCAACTTTACTATCGTTGATAGTTTTTGTCATACTCGATTGAGCAAGTTCGCCTTGAGCTTTTAGAAAATTTGCATAGCCATCGAAATCTTTTACTTCAGAAAGTGCTTTAGTACGAGATTCGGTTAAAGCAACGAGTTCTTGTGCAGCGGCTGTCTGCGCTTCAACCGCGGCTTCAAATTTAGAAACATTTAATGCAACTAATTTTTCGATAGGAGCAGAAAATACAGAGAAATCAGCAACAGGGAAATTCTTTAACATAATAGACATCCTCAAATTAGTCTGGGTAGTAAGTTTTTTGAATTACGAGATAATAATAAAACAATTAATGCTGCAGCGCAACATTAACTTAAGGTTAATATTTCTGTATGTGAAAAATGAGAAACCTTTATAGGTTAATTGCTCGACTTTTCCTAGAAAAACTATTTATGCAGCGACTTCTTTTACGGCGGCAATTTGCTCAGCTTGGAGGATCTGATCGACATTAAGCAGAATAGAATTTTCTTGTTTCTTATCAGATAAAATGGCCTTTATATATTTATCATTGATTGATAAAGATTGGATACCAACTTGAGCAGGTGAATAACAGTCTTTTAGCTTGTAGGTCATTGCATCATGGACTTCATCTATAAGCAACGCATAAGCGGGAACCTTTCCATCACGCGTTACGTACAGCAGTATTGGGCGCATCATTTCGGTTAGTTGTTCACGCGCATGGCTAAATAAAGACTGTAAGCGACGCATTGTCGTAATACGGTGATAGTTCAGTTGTTTGATCGCAGCATCGGACTCACCGTTATCACACATGGGTAAGAGTTCATCTGCAAGCGCATGAATTTGATTATGTGGTGCTTCAAACTGCGACATGATTTCATCTAAGGCTTCATTTCTAGATTGAAACTCGTCAAACCATCGACTAAATTCGCAACGGAGAGGATCGCGCTCTTTGTGAAATTTTTCACCGTTTTTAATCGACTTTTCTAGTGCGTCCAACCAAGCGACGTGATCTTGCTCTTTGGCTGACAATATTTCGATCAATTCTTTCTTACCATCATTACCCGATTTGATACCAATGCGTTCCGCTATATCAATGACGGGAACGACAGTATTTTGATAGTGACTGACACCAATCAAGCCAGGCGTCTTGATGGGTAACTCTTGGATATGATTAATTTCTTTGCTCAGGCTCACGACATTTTCGATCGGTATCGCGTACAGTGAATCTTCAATATAAAGCGTCATTACCGTGATAGAGCCAGACTCTGTGTCTGTGGTTGTCGCGTTAGGCTGTTGACCTGAGCTTGTATTCATACCTTAAGAATCTCTTGGGGTTATTGATAGAAAGGTTATCGTACGAATTATGGAAAAGTTTAATGTTTTAAAGTGATGTGTATTATCTCTATATTAAAGAGGTTGCAGCTTAGAATGATGAAGGAACTGAATCCAGCATAAAAATGAGTGAAAATAACGGTAAAGTCCAGTTAATATAGAGATGACGATATCGTCGAGAAAGCCTTTTGGGGCACGCTTGGGATTCGTTCGCTGATAGTTTTCATGCATGATTTATGTTTCTTTAAATTAAAAAAGCCGTCGGAGAAACCGACGGCAAGTTGCTGGAGGGCGGGGTAAACTGGTTAATAGGTGCTAATGGCTAGCTAGTCGTTATCAGTGAGACATGGATTGAGACGCGACGATCAAAAACGTAATTCTCGTTGTCGCCTTCGCTTGCCATGGCTTGCGCCTCACCATAAGAATTGCAATGAATCCGTTGTTCAGGCAGTCCTGCATCTTCAAGTACCGACTGAACCGTTTCGATACGCATTTCGCTTAAATGTTGGTTGTATTCAACATCACCACGAATATCCGTATGACCTTCCATTTGCACATGCAGCTCGGGGAAGTCTTTTAGTAGACGTGCTAATTGATAAAGCTTGTCGGCATTTTGAGATGGAAGATCGACTTCCCCTGATCGAAAGTAGACGGTGGTGGTCAAGCCGTTTTTTAAAAAATCCATCGTTGCGAGACGTCGATCAGCATTTAAACGACTAATGGTATTGGCTAGCTCATTTTCTGTGACAGAGAGCTCTGTTTCTAGCTTCGTGATCTGGTTCTCTTTTTGACTAAGTTCTGCACTTTTAGCTGCGATGGCATTGGTTCGTTGTGTATCATGATGACCTAACCATGAACCACCAGCAGCGCCAATGATCGCTCCAGGAGGACCACCTAACACAGCTCCGACGATCAAGCCGGCACCGAAACCACCGGTTTCTTGAGCAGACGCTTCATTCGTTTTTTGAGTAGATATTGAAAGCAAGTTTGATTCAGAAGCTTGAGCTGGAACAGAAACGGCCGCTGCTATACAAAAGCGGATAAGTAATTTAGTCATTTTGCTGGGTTTCATTTTTGTATCTCCGTTGATTGATTTGACGCCGACTATTTAAACCTGTCGATCTGGCTTTGAAATGGGTTGAAAATGGCGAAGCGATTATCAAATGTGGCAGAACTATGGAAATTTGGCCTATAACAACAAAATGTTAGTGATCAGGTGTACATTAGCTAACATTGAAAATGACAGATTTTTTGGAGTATAAAAATGGCAAGACGGATCGCAATAGTCGAAGATGAGGTCGCATTACGCGAAAATTATGCGGCTATTTTGCGTAAACAGGGTTATGAAGTGGCTTGTTATGGCGAGCGCGATGAAGCCTTGTCGGCATTTCGTCAACGCTTACCGGATCTGATTATTCTTGATATAGGCTTACATGATGATATGGAGGGTGGTTTTGAGCTTTGTCGTGAGTTACGCAATATGTCACGAACCTTACCTATTATGTTTTTGACAGCGCGAGATGGCGATTTTGATACTGTATCTGGCTTACGTTTAGGGGCTGATGATTATCTGACTAAAGATATTACGCTGCCGCAGTTGCTTGCCCGGATCAGTGCATTATTTAGACGCATCGAAGCACTAAGCGCACCGGAAGATGATGCTGATATAAAGGTGGGGCCTTTGTCGGTAAATACCAACACGATCAATATCTCTTGGAATAATGAGTCGGTTGATTTAACTCTCACGGAGTTTTGGATAGTGCATTGTCTTGTGCGCCGTCCAGGGCATGTAAAAAACCGCGATCAACTTATGCAAGATGCCAATGTGATTGTAGATGATAGTACGATTACTTCACACATCAAACGGATCCGTAAGAAGTTTAAAGTGGTTGATGTTAGCTTTGATTGCATCGAAACGGTTTATGGCATGGGTTATCGTTGGAATACTACTCAGACTGCTTGAGAAGTCATCTTTAAATGAAAAAAACATTCTCATTTTCCATTAGGAAAAAGCTGTTATTACTGTCTGTTGCTGTCTTGAGCCTGCCATACGTAGGGTATCAATATGTCCGCGAGATGGAGCACTATCTACGAGAAGGCTTAGAAATTTCTTTAACCGGCACTGCCAGCAGTGTTTCTGGTTTATTAAGCGGTCAAGAAGAACTCTTTCCACAAGCGGGTTATGGCGCTGCGCGAACCATTCCATTGTTTGTACACCCTATGAAACAGGTGGTGCAGATTGATGGTTACTCTGAGGAGTGGGATGCTTGGCTGGAGTGGGCTGAAAATCGCAGCTCTATGGAAGGTACGCTGAGTGCTAAAATTGTTTTTTCTGAGCGAGCAGGGTATCTGTACGCATTATTCTTGATTAAAGATGATGCTTTAATTTATCAACGGCCTGATAAACCTTTTGATAATGAAAGTGATCAGATCGAGATTTTTATTGAAGATAATGAAAATAACCGACATCATTATTGGATAGCCCCATCGGCTCCAGGACAGATTAGCGCTTACGAACAAGGCATGATTTGGAATGAGGATATTTGGGAAGAAGAACCTGTACCTCGTTCAGTGACGAATATTACGGGTGCATGGCAAGGCTCGAAAAACGGCTATATTCTTGAGTTGAAAATTCCAGCGAGAATGGTTGGGCAGAGCCTAGGTGTCATTATTTCGGATGTGGATAATAAAACAACGCGGCAGCTTAAAGGTACGATCAACACGTTGACTGATGAACGCCCAAATCAGTTGGTCAGGGCATCCAGCGAGATTGGAGCTGTTATCGAAAAGTTAGATATCACCGAAGGAAGAAGAGTTTGGGTGTTGGATACGGCGGGTCATGTTTTGGCCAGTTATGGTGATCTAAAGCATAAGACGCGTAGCCAGCCTTTGAATCGCTTATATTCATGGATCTTGCCCTCAGCCGTGTCACGGTTTAAAGATGATCTGGCTGGCGCATCGCGATTACAAGGCTCAGATGTGAGTGCTGCACTAGCAGGCAAAACAGGTATCCGTTGGCGCTCATCGCCGGATGGTAATGCTGCTATCGTTACATCGGCCCAGCCTATTCGATCAGGGCATGATCTGATTGGTGTTGTAGTGGCAGAAGAAACCACCGGCAATATCCAGACAGTACAACGTAAAGCAATGGCTGATTTATTTACCAAGTCTTTATTGGTGTTTGTTGCGGTGACGCTTTTACTGTTGTTATTTGCATCCAACCTTTCAAGCCGAATTCGTCGCCTGCGCCGTGAAGCAGATGAAGCAATCGATGAGCATGGGCGTGTGATGCACACGACGGTAGGTAAACCTTGGCGTGATGAGTTAGGTGATCTATCGCTGCATTATTCTGAGATGTTAGAAAGGCTCAAACAATATAATGATTATTTAGAAAGTCTTGCCGGCAAGCTATCACACGAGTTACGTACACCGATGGCTGTGGTTCAATCATCTTTAGAAAGTTTGGATTCAGCAAATCTTGCTGAAGATGACAAGATTTATGTTGATCGTGCTAAGAATGGCGTAAACCGACTGCAAACCTTAGTGACTCGGTTGAGTGAGGCAGCACGATTAGAAGGGGCTTTGCAGGCTTCTGAAATTGAACTGATCCCAGTCAATGACATTTTTTCGGGATGCGTTGAAGGTTATCGCGCTGCTTATCCTCAACAGTCTTTTCAATATGAGTTTGACGCTAGTTCGGAGCTTAAGATTTTTTGCGCACCGGATCTCGTCGTGCAAATGCTGGATAAGTTGGTTTCTAATGCGGTAGATTTTTCAAAGCATGATCGACCAATTAAAATTAATATTTCAGAACATAAACGAATGACTGTGGTTAAAATCATAAACTATGGTCCTCCTTTGCCTGAAAAACTTGAAGAGCAATTATTCGATTCGATGATCTCCGTGCGTAATTCAGATGATAAAGAAGAGCCTCATTTAGGGCTTGGCCTTTATATTGCTCGCTTAATAGTAGAGTTTCATAAAGGTGAGCTGCATGCAGATAATCTTTCAACTGGGGATGGTGCGGTATTTACTGTAAAATTACCTAGCTATGGATAAACTATTTATATCGATCGGAAGTTTTGCTGCTTTCATTAGTGTTGGACTAGGCGCTTTCGGCGCGCATGCTTTACGTGATCGTCTTTCCGAGCAGATGCTGTCGGTCTGGCAAACCGGTGTTCAATATCATCTAATCCATGCCATTGCTATGGTTCTGGTTGGGGTTCTCATCAACTTATATTCCGGAATTGGGTCACTAAAATATGCTGGTTGGTTGTTTCTATTGGGAATTATTTTGTTCTCTGGCAGTCTTTACTTATTAGCAGTATTAGAAGTTCGAAAACTCGGCATGATTACTCCGTTAGGAGGGTTAGCTTTTCTCGCCGGCTGGTTGGTCATCGTAATAGGAATGGTAAGACAATGATGAAGTATGTAGTGGCAACTTTTTTAATTTTTATGTCGGTGAGCACTGCGCAAGCGGAGACATTTCTGTTGCCTGAAAATGGGGACTCGGTGATCGGTGCCGTTAGCCTGACAACAACGCGATATGAGGATACGATTTCTGATCTAGCTAGGCTTTATGATCAAGGTTTTCGTGAAATGCAGTATGCAAACCCGAATGTTGATCCTTGGTTACCAGGCGAGGGGACAGAAGTTGTTATTCCTAGTCGTTATGTTTTGCCGGATGCCCCTCGAGAAGATATTGTCATTAATGTCCCCGAAATGCGGCTTTATTATTATCCAAAACGTAAAAAAGGTGAGCCGGCAACAGTCATAACCTATCCCATTAGTATCGGTCGGCAAGACTGGGCAACGCCATATGGTAAAACATCGATTATTTCGAAAATAAAAGATCCAACTTGGACACCACCGGAATCGATCAAAAAAGAACATGCTGAGATGGGTGATCCATTGCCCAATGTTGTGCCCGCTGGACCAGATAATCCATTAGGGTTATTTGCATTACGTTTGGGCAAGCGTGGCTATCTAATTCATGGAACTAATAAACCGAGCGGTCTGGGCATGCGGGTGACACATGGCTGTATTCGTCTTTACCCTAAAGATATTGAAGAAATATTTTCCAAGGTTCGTGTCGGCACTAACGTCAATATTATTGATCAACCGTATAAAGCTGGTTGGTTAAAAGGCAAGTTATATCTTGAAGCCCACCCACCTTTAGAAGAGGTAAAAGCTGATGCCGCGAGTGAATATCAGCGCCTTGTAAATAGTCTTAGTAAAGCATCTGAAAACAGCATTGATCAGATTGATTGGAACTCGATTAAACGTATCACTCAGGATCAGACAGGTATTCCTGCCATGGTTGCAGCGGGGAATGAGACAAGTAGCTCTTCAGAAATGGTGATTGAGGAAAAGTCAGGATCACTCAATTCGAACGAATCAAAAGATATTGTCGTGGAAAGACGCGCAGAAGAGATAACACAGCAATCTTCTTATTCAGATCTATTTTGAATTAAGGGATCTTACTTAATGTTCTTCAAGAATTTTTTTAGGTGAGAATAAACGATAGGCAAAAAAAACCGTTCTCAATGGAACGGCTTTTTTAATACAAATGAGAGAAGCTATTACTTACTCATTGCTCTTGAGAATGCACGATCTAGACGTTCTGAGTTTGCATTGCAGCAAGATTGAGCAGAATCAGCAGCAGATTGAGCACTTGTAGCAGCGGCAGCAGCATCGTTAGCTACGCTTAGGGCATTGCTTGCTGTGTCTTGAGCAGCACGAGCTTCAGATAGTGCATTGTTAGCAGTTGCTGTTACAGCTTCAAGCTGTTCAACAGAAATGCTGCTACAACCTGCAGTTAGGCCGGCAGCAAGAATGATTGCAGAAAGACGAGTTGTTTTTTTCATGGATATTCTCCTGATAAAGAATTAATAAAATATAGTGCTCAAGGCGCATAATGACCTATTTTTTGACAATCCGCAATCATTGAGATCGTATTTGAGGCACCAGTTCACAAAAAAGAGGATGATTATCCTTTAACCTCTTGTAAAAATTAACTAATATTGCCGCGGTTATCCCCCAGATTCGTTTTTCACCGTAGTTGAATTCATAGTAGGAAAGCGTGTTTTTTGTACCGTTTTTTTGCAGGCCACTGTAAATATGTTTTTGCTGATTTTGTTCATCAAAAAGAAACGCTAGGGGCACCATAAAAATTTCATCAACTTCAAATGGATCGGCTTGTAACGAAAAACCAGGCATGATTCGGCCAATGATTGGTGTGATGATAAAGCCTGTCGGCGTTGAATAGTGCTCAAGACTACCGATGACATCAATATAATCAGCAGGAATTCCAATCTCTTCATTGGTTTCTCGAAGTGCTGTTGCAACAGGATTAATGTCTGACTCATCTCTCATTCCACCCGGCAGGCTGATTTGGCCCGCATGGTTATGCAGGTGCTGAGTCCGTGTCGTTAAAATGATTGATAGACCTGTTTTGGTATCAACCAGAGGGATCAAAACTGCGGCGGGTTTTAACGCGAGCATCTCTTCTGCCGGAGCATACTGACAGTTTTTCTCCGGCAATAAGGATTGCCTTATCTGGTCTCCAAAGCTTGAGCTAATCATATGATTACTAAGTTATGCGTTGAAACTATTGCTTTCCCCAGCCCTTCGTAATGCCTTGAGTATTCGGTGTCTTATAACGATCAGCTTCGATATCTGTGATCAACATTTGAATAGCACGATCAAAACTATCAATCGATTTCTCATCACAATAGTTGTCGATCCACTCAATAGCTTCAGGTAGCTTCATATCGCCAGTGATACTATAAGTGTCAGCTGAGAGAGTGTTGTATGAAGTTAGATAACCACGTAAGTAAGCTTTGAAGTGGTCATCTTTTTCAGCAATTCGGGCTTTGTTGAATTGAAAACAAGATAAACCACCTTCTCCCCAAATTGCATAATTACCTTCCGCATCGGAAGCAAAGCTATTTTGAACAGTGGCTGATATGGATAAGGTAAGTAACACTCCTAAGATTTTTTTTTTCATTTTTATGCCTTTATAATATTTAAAAAAATTTATTTGTTTAGTCATTAAGTTGTAGATTGGGTTGACTCAAAAAGTTCAAATTCGTTATGCTTGATTGTGACATATTTTAGTTAAACCTTTTGTGAATCGTCGAATTCCAGTCACTGCTGTATCAGGATCCAAAGCGCCGTAAGAAATTCTCAGGTAACAAGCATTCATCAAGCCAAAAGCATTACCGGGTAATACAGCTACTTTGAATTCCTCTATAAGTCGTTTCACTAGGGTCATAGAGTCTAGTGATGTATTTACCTTGATCAGAAAGTAAAAAGCACCTTTTGGTGTTGGGAAGCTACAAAGCTCTTTGATTGTAGCTAGCTCTTTTTCTATCCGTTTACGTGTTTGATCGATCAAGGCAATATTTTCACGAGAGTAGCTAACACCAGCTTCTAGAGCACCTATAGCGGCTTGTTGAGCAATTAAACTGGCGCATATTAGATTCGTATCCTGAGCCTTTAAAACGGGCATGTAAAGATCTTTTGGGATCAACATATATCCAATTCGCCAGCTGGCAAAACCATACGCTTTAGATAGTGAGTAGAGCGATATCGTGTGTCCTTGTGCTTCAGCTATAGAGGCTGAGGAGAAATGTTCTGTTTGATCGTAGGTGAAATATTCATAGGCCTCATCACAGATATGATAAATATTATGCTCACTACAGATCTGGTTAATCTGACGCAATACGGATTCAGGATAAACAACGCCTGTCGGGTTGTTGGGTGAAATAGTCACGACAGCACGTGTTTTGTTTGTAATTGCGGATCGAATTTTTTCGGAATCAATCTGGAAGTTGTCATCGCAACGGATTAAAACAGGTTCACAATTTACCATCTTAATTGCCATTTCCTGATTAAAATAATACGGTGTCGGTAGAATAACTTCGTCTCCTGGATCGGTGATCGCGAACAAGGTATTGAGGAAAGCCATGTTGGCGCCAGCGGTAATAATAACCCGTTTAGAAAGATCACCATCGACTCCATTTTCACGATGTAGCTTGTCTTCAAGCAGCTTGATTAAATGAATATTGCCTTGCACTGACCCATATTGATGGTCAGCTAACTTACTCCCGAAACTTGCTGCTTGATCAAGGGCCAGTTGAGGCGGCGAGAAGTGGACAACCCCTTGCGCTAGAGAAATTGTTTCAGGATTGTCTACAATGAGCTGACCTATACTGGGAATGATCGGTGTCTGTACCGCACTCATACGTTTTGATGTTTTTATTTTCTTCAACCTTTGTTTTTAAACTCAAAATTTTGATAGAGGAGAAAGACAAATATTAAACTATCTTACTGTTTGTATCCTCCTCAATAATTTCCAGCTAGAGTTGAAAAAATGAGTTGAGCCACAATAGCTGAGCTAAAAGCATGCAGATGTAATCGATTGTCTAAATAAATTAGAGGCTCAGTAGACGATCGCCTTTTTTAAACTGACCTTTTAAAAAAATCATTTGATCAGCGAGAATTTTGCGATTTGATAAGGCTAGGTACTCTGCCCAATTTGGAACATAAGGAATAGCTAAAAGTGGCATGTGCGCTTCTTCTGGATATCGATCACCTTTACGAGTATTACACGTTCGACAGGCTGCCACGACATTTGACCAACGATCAGGCCCACCGCGTGATACCGGTTGAACGTGATCACGCGTCAACATAAAGTCGGGTAACTCTTTACCGCAATACATACACAAATTACCATCACGGAAAAATAACTCGCGATTGTTGAGAGGAGGGATGCTACGTCGATTATACTTTTTCTGGTTAGCGTGTTTCACAGCGATGATCGAGTTGACGGAGACTTCTGAACGTAAGCCTGTTTTACGACAAACTCCACCATAAAAAGTAAACATGCATTCGCCGGCAGTCCAGGCCACCATTCCCCGACTGTAAAGATTGACTGCATCTTCCCAGGGGATCCAGGTCATTGGTGAGCCTGAAATATCGAGTCTTAAGATCAATGGTGTCATCATTTGAATCTCTCATAGTGATATGATTCTTAGGCATATTAAAACAATAGGGTTAGACATGAGTCAAATCGAATCGTTATTAGTTATTATGGAAAAGCTGCGTGACCCTGAAACAGGCTGTCCTTGGGATTTAGGACAAACTTATAAGACCATCGTTCCTCACACGCTTGAAGAGGTCTATGAAGTTGTTGATGCTATCGAAAATGGAGATATCGCGGATCTCCGTGCAGAACTCGGCGATTTATTATTTCAAATCGTTTTTTATGCACAGATAGGTAAAGAAAGAAATGAGTTTGATTTTAAAGATGTGGTGGAAGGGATTAATGAAAAGCTAATTAGTAGACACCCGCATGTCTTTCAAGTTGATGGAAAACAAAGCACAAAAAAAATGACCCTTGCTGAACAATCATCCACATGGGAAATGTTTAAACAAAAAGAGCGTGAAGATAAATCTAAAAGTAACCAAACTGTCAGCATTATGGATAATGTTCCTTTGGCTTTTCCTGCTTTAACAAGAGCAAAAAAAATACAAAACAGGGCTGCTAAGGTTGGTTTTGATTGGGATAATATCGAACCTGTTTGGGCAAAGCTTCAAGAAGAAGTTGATGAGATCCACGAAGCGATAAATGGTCATATGGGACAAGATAAAATCGAAGATGAGTTAGGTGATTTACTTTGTGTCTGCGTTAATCTTGCTCGGCATTTAGATATTGATCCTGAAAAAGCCTTACGACGATCGAATAATAAATTTGAACGGCGGTTTCGTTATATTGAAGCGAAATTGGCCTTGAAAGAAAAAACTCCTGAAGAAGCAAGTTTAGAAGAAATGGACGCGCTTTGGGATGAGGCGAAAAAAGAAGAATAAGAAGAAGTATTTTAAAATAGATCGCGATTGGTATAAATAAAGTCGTTTAATTGTATTGTTTGTAGCAGGTTTAACTACTCGAATAGCCGACTCGTTTAGTCGATGTAAATAAACCTACTGGTTTAGTGACTACGACAGATAATATATAACCATAGGCGAGCACCTGAAAATGGATAACTATCATTCAATCAAGCTCCGTTACACTCAGCCTGATTGAGTGATGCGTCAGGTGGAGTCTAAACTTCTATATTTCAAGTTATCATAAAGAAAAACCTATCTAACTCTAGTTTTGTGAACTTCTACACAGCAGTGACATCATCCAGAGAAAAATAACCATTATAACCGTCCATATAAATAGCAGCTCTGTGACCAAATAATAATTTTGCACATGTACTTGTCCTGAGTTTATCCTCATAACCTTTTACATTGACTCTAGTACCTATAGGAAAGGTATTATTCCAGTCAATAATACTTTTATGTAACGCTTCGGTTTCTATTTTTTGTGACGTTCGTCCATTAATTTCTGTACTTTTTACTGATGTTGTATTGGCGATTTCAGGTTCATTCTCTTGAGAGGATTGGGTGTGGGTAGAGGAGGGTATCATTTTTTTATTTTGTTCCATTGCGATGAAGTCCTGTTGAATGGTCTTCACTAGCTTTTTTAGTACATCACCTACACCAAGTTCTTCAAACTCCACCTCATCTCGTTCTAACAGATACTGTATGCTTTGTGACCACTTGACAGAATGATCGATTTGATCAGCTAGATTCTGTGTGATCTTATCTTGCTCATATGGTTTGGCATGCGTGTTAGAAATGATAGGAATTTGTAAATCATCAAATTCAAATTCTTTTAAATATTTTTCGAATTGAGTTTTTGCCGACGCCATTTGGCGTGAATGAAAAGCACCACTCGTGTTTAGTACAATATATAATGCGCCAGCTTTTTCAAAATAGGTTTGTGCAGTACTGATGTCCTCTTCGAGCCCAGAAATTACAAGTTGCGATGGCGCGTTATAGTTAGCGATATCAATTTTGTTTAAATGGTTGGTTTCAAGGCATTCCTTGATATTTTTTTCTGGCATACCTAATACTGCAGCCATGGCACCTTTAGCAGCCTGACTCATCAGCTCACCTCTTTTTCTTACAAGCTCCAGCCCCATTTCAAAGTTGAATGCACCAGATGCCTGCAGAGCGTTATATTCCCCTAGACTATGCCCGACAACAAAATCAGGTGTTTTTCCCATGTGTTTTATTTTTTGTTGATACGATAAGGCATTGACAACATAGAGTGCTGGCTGCGTATATTGAGTCTTGTGTAACAGATTATTTTCATCATCAAGGCACAATGCTTTGATGGAATAACCGAGTAGCTCATCGGCCTTTCTAGTCAGTTTAGGAAACTCATCAAACAACGTGTTGCCCATTCCTTTTATTTGAGAGCCCTGGCCAGGAAAAAGATAGGTTGTCATAGTGTTCTCCTTTTGTTGAGTTTATCGTGAATGCTAAATTAGTGTTACTAAAGGATGAATTCCACTTCGAAATGCACCACCAATTCTAATGGTGCATTTCGAAGTGGAACTCACCATATATATCATAGACACAAGGGAGATTAACATGCTATGTTGTCAGGCTTATGTGTGAGTTCATCGTTATCTATCCAGTCTAAAAAAATGTATTGCTACGATGCTTAAATTAGCACATGGTGATATCCATTTATGGTTGGCATTCCCTAACGCGATACAAGATCCTGATTTGCTAGATAGTTACAAACAAATACTCACTAAGGAAGAACGCGATCAGCAACAGCGTTTTCATTTTCCTGAAGATAGGCATCGATATTTGGTTACTCGTGTACTGGTACGAACTGTTTTATCACGGTACTCCATGACACCACCTGAAAGTTGGTGTTTTACGAAAAATGCGTATGGTCGCCCTGAGATCATAAGTGAGTCTGTATATGAAAAGTCATTGTCATTCAATATTTCTCACACTAAGGATTTAATTTTGTGCGGAATTTCTCAGCATCAAACCTTAGGTGTTGATACGGAAAACACCCATTGCAGGCAGGCTCCAGTTGAGGTGGGTAATTATTTTTCTAGGCAAGAATTATCCGCATTGTCCAACTTACCTAAACAGTTACAGCATGAACGGTTCTTCCATTATTGGACCCTTAAAGAAGCTTATATAAAAGCTCGAGGCATGGGGTTATCATTACCGTTAGATCAATTTAGTTTTAATTTTCCTGATCATCAACAAGTTCAAGTTGAGTTTGATTCTCGGATGAATGATTCTGCAAAGCATTGGAGTTTCTGGTTATTAAAACTTTCAAAATCACATCTTGGCGCGGTTTGCGCGCAACGACTACCTGGAGTAGCACAAGAGTTGATCGTTAAAAGGACTATCCCTCTAGAGTCCGAAACTTCTTTTTCATGTTTGATATTGAAACAATCCTAAAGAAAAAACAGTAATAAAATACGCGCTTCTGATTAGAGAAATTTTGTGCTTATTAAAGTAAGCGAGTGTTTAGAACATGTGTAACAGAATGAAACACTATGTTTCCTTTTTCTGTATTTCTCATATGAAAAATAAATGCTAGGCCAAAGCTAACTATTTGTAAAAAAAGGTATTGTTATTAAATTGTCACTAATGTTTTTCTTTGGCACAGGCTATGCAACAAGCCAACGAGTAAGTCCTTCTACATATTGACATAAGAATAAAGAAATTGAACAGGTGTAAAGCGGTCACTTGAAAATGTCGAGGGATTAATAAAAGTAATAATAAATATAACTCTAAAGGGAGGAGTTCTATTATTTTTACAATGATGTATTTACTCATATATAGTTATCTAAATTTATATATTTTCTAATGTCCTCTAAAAATATTAGTATGCAATACGGATTTTAGTCACGCCTTATAATCGCAAGATTAATCAGGTATCTAGCTCAACTATTTATAAGTTTAAGCACATCAGTTTAAAAAAATAATAGACTGAATTTATGCTTGATTTGATTAATCGTTATGCCCATGGTTTCGTTGCTGTACCTGTGATCATGGTTTGTCAGCAGCAAGGTTTATTTCAACATCTTAAATCCAAAAAGTCATCATCGTTAGATGAGTTGGTTAAGTCATTAAGTGCTAATAGCGGCCACCTGCAGGTTGCATTACGTTTACTTGAATCAATGGAATGGATTGGTCGAGATGCTAAAGGGCATTATTACCTGACTGGAAAATTCAGTGAATTAGAACCGCTACCACAATCTATTTCGGAATTAACCAGTTTTCCCATGATTTCGTATCTTAGTGGGCAAAGCCAGCGACAACTCAAACAACAGCTTAACGAGGTTAGGCAGCAATGGCCTTGCTCCGAACCAGTCTTGGCAGATTTTATTGACGGAACCTGGGTTTTACCACTTTGGTTGGCGTTAAAACAACAGCATATGTTGGGTGAGAACAATAAAGTCATTCAATTTGACAAGAGTCCAAGATCCGTTAAGCGAGAACTGACAGCCTTGTTTATACAGCAAGGCTGGGCTGAGCTGCGAGATAAAGGAAAGGCCTTATATTTGACAGATATAGGTCAGTTTCTTTATGAACGCATCAGTATTACCGCGGTCACGGTCTCCTATGCTCCCCTGTTACAACGTTTGCCGGAATTATTGTTTGGTGATGTTGACAAAGTCTTTATGCGAGATGAAGCGGGTTATGAAACACATGTTGATCGGCACTTAAATGTTAAAGGTAGTGGCTTTCAACATCAAAAATATTTTACTGATTTAGATGCGATTATGCAGTCTGTTTTTGATCAATCAGATTATAACACTCAACCAAAATACATTGCTGATATGGGCTGTGGTGATGGAAGCTTGTTAAAGCGGTTATATCAATTTGTGCAAAACAAGACAGAGCGTGGGAAAGTGCTGCAACAATTCCCACTCACGCTGATAGGCATTGATTTTAATGAGCAAGCTTTACAGGAAACTACTATCACGTTGGGTAGCATTCCACACATGTCTGTCAAAGGTGATATTGGTGATCCAGAACAACTGCTGATGGATCTGGTGGCAAAAGGAATTAATGCCGACGAAATCTTGCATGTTCGCTCATTTCTGGATCATGATAGACCTTATATTCCACCACAACAGACTGATGATGTAGAAGTGCGTGCTGGTCTATCGTACTCCGGTGTTTATGTAGATGAGGTTGGTCAAGCAATATCGGCACCTATGATGGTACAAAGTCTCGTTGAACATCTTAAACGTTGGCGTAACGTTATTAACCATCATGGTTTAATTATACTTGAAGTTCACAATATGGAACCACATGTAGTGGCCAATAATTTGGACCTCAGTGAAAGTTTACATTTTGATGCCTACCATGGATTTTCCAAGCAATACCTAGTCGAAGCTGATGTATTTTTGATGAGTTTAGCCGAGGCAGGTTTATTCCCCGATATAGAGCACTTAAAAACTTACCCTAAAACACTACCGTTTAACCGCATCTCTTTGAATCACTTTCGCCCCCAGCCTTATAGTATTCGACATCCCAGACAAGATGACATAGTAGCACTTGTCGAATTGGAACAAGCTTGCTGGCCAGTAGAGTTACAAGCAAGTATCGAAATCCTTCGTGCTCGTATTCAAGATTATCCAAATGGACAATGCGTTATTGAACAAGATTGTCAGATTATTGGAGTGGTATACACCCAGCGGATCCACGATGTTGATGCGTTAAAACAAACTTCTTATGCAGATCTTGCTCACATTCATCAAGCTGATGGAGTTATTTTTCAATTAGTTGCATTGACAGTACATCCTGATAAACAGCATTTAGCTTTAGGTGATCAATTACTTGAATTTATGTTATGCCGGGCGAAGTTGCAAAATGGTGTGGAAACAGTTGTTGGTGTAACTCGCTGTAAGGATTATCAAAATCATACAAGTGTTCCAATAGAAACCTATATTCAACAAGAAGATACTCAAGGTCGATTGATTGATCCCATCTTGCGTTTTCATCAACGCCATGGTGCCAAGATACAACAACTGATCCCTAATTATCGTCCTCAAGATAGTGATAATGAATGTCATGGTGTACTGATCCAATATGATATTGATCAACCGCTAAAACAGGCGGCGGCAGAAAATAAAATAGAACCAACGATGGTTGATACTAAAGCTATTGCCGCAACTGTTAAGAAAGCCATTTTGCGCTTATTGGGTGAGCGTCAGTCAGCCTTTATAACGACACAACCATTAATGGAAATGGGGCTGGATTCCATGGATTTATTGGAGTTGCGCATTTTATTAGGCAAAGAGTTTAATCAAAAATTAGATCCGGTTTTTTTCTTTCAACAGCGGACAGCGGATGCGATTAGTAATTATTTTATTCAGCAAAATGACTCAGTACAACGAGGTCAAGAAAAAATACAAATCGATTATGTCCCTGATATTCAATCAACCTTAACGAACAAAGATAAAGGCTCGGCATCAGAAAATACTGATATTGCCATTATTGGATTAGCCTGCCGATTTCCCAAGGCTGCTAATGCTGAACAGTTTTGGGATCTGTTAGAAACACAACAATCAGCCATCAGTGAACTACCCAGCTGGCGTTGGCAATGGCCAGAGGAGGTTGATCTAGAGGGTGTGACAAAAGGAGTTCAATGGGGAGGCTTTATCGATGATATGTCCTGTTTTGATGCAAGTTTTTTTCGGGTGTCGCCAAAAGAAGCAGAACTGATGGATCCTCAACAAAGGTTATTGTTAGAGCTGAGCTGGGAAACATTTGAAGCTGCTGGCTATAATCCCATCAAGTTAAGAGAACAAGCCATCGGTGTTTATATTGGCGCTTGTCATTTTGAATACAGGACATTATTGGAAAAGTATTTGGGTTCCATAGGAGATGGCCATCTGGCTACGGGGACATCCGCATCAATTTTAGCGAACCGCCTATCCTATTATTATCATTTTAGTGGCCCAAGTCTGGTCATTGATACAGCCTGTTCCAGCTCATTAGTTGCTATTCATGAAGCAGTCCATGCTATACAAGCAGGTGAATGCGAACAAGCTTTGGCGGGAGGAGTTAATTTAATATGCAGTCCAACTAATACCCTGTCATTTCACAAAGCAGGAATGTTGGCAGAGGACGGTTCATGTAAAACCTTTGACAAGGCTGCCAATGGTTATGTACGAGGAGAAGGGGCTGGTTTAATTTTATTAAAACCATTGCATCAGGCTATTCGAGACAATGACAGGATTAGTGGCCTGATTAAAGGATCAGCAATAAACCATGGCGGTGAGGCTAGTTCATTAACAGCGCCGAATCCAGATGCACAGGCTGAATTGTTGATCAAGGCCTATAAGCAGGCAAATGTTCCTATAGAGACTATCAATTATATTGAAACTCATGGAACGGGCACCCCGCTCGGTGATCCAATCGAAATTCAGGGGCTTAAACAAGCATTTGGACAATTAGCTAATAATAACGAAATATTACCTGAAGCATATTGTGGCTTAGGGGCTCTCAAGACGAATATTGGCCATTTAGAAGGTGCTGCCGGTGTTGCTGGTGTGATCAAGACATTGCTGAGCATCGAGCATCAAACTATGCCATCCAATATTCAGTTTAATGAGTTAAATCCACATATTGATCTGTCAAATAGTCCTTTTTATATTTTGAACGAATCAAAAATATGGAGCCAGGAGAAAGATAAACAAAACAATACTATTCCTCGGCGTGCGGGTGTCAGTTCCTTTGGTTTTGGAGGGGGGAATGCGCATATCATCGTTGAAGAATATGTGGCGCGAGAAGAAAATGAACGACTGATAGCAGATACCAGAGGCCCATACCTGGTCGTGTTATCGGCAAAGACGGACAAACAACTGCAGGTGATTGCGAGCAATCTACAGACGTATCTGATCAAACAAGAAGAACCTTCTTCGAGTTTTATAAACGACCTCACCTATACGTTACAAGTAGGTAGAGAGGCCATGGAAGAGCGGTTAGGTCTGATTGTTACTTCTCAGGAAGAATTACAAGTAAAACTACAAAGCCACCTGGCCGGAGAAGATGATATAGAGGGCCTCTATCGAGGACAGGTCAAAGGGAACAAAGAGACTTTGTCAGTGTTTACCGCGGATGAAGAACTTCAGGAAGCCATTAGTAAATGGATGGAGCAAGAAAAATACGCCAAGCTATTAGAGCTCTGGGTGAAGGGAGTGCCTGTTGATTGGAGCAAACTGTACGATGATGTAAAACCCCGACGTATCAGTTTGCCAACCTATCCGTTTGCGAAAGAGCAGTACTGGATTGAACCGACTAAGTCAGCAGAACTAATGTTATTGGGAGAGGGGGTTGTTCCGATATACCTGCATCCATTAGTGCATAGAAATACCTCTACATTATCAGCACAACGTTTTAGCTCAAGGTTTACGGGTGACGAGTTTTTCTTAACAGATCATCAAGTGCAGGGGCAAAAAGTCCTCCCCGGTGTTGCGCATATAGAGATGGCTCGTGTGGCGATAACTCAAGCGGTTGATGTAGAGCTTGACGGTGTGCAGGCGACCTTTCAATTAAACAATATTGTTTGGGCGAATCCGATCATTGTTGGCAGTACCTCTCAAGAGATACATATCAATTTATTCCCTGAAGCAGATGAAAAAATTGCGTATGAGATTTATACGGAGAGAAAAGGTAATGAACAGGAATTAGTAGTCCATAGCCAAGGTGTTGTGAGCTTTATTCCTACTAATCAACCTCCATCACTGAACTTGCTTGAGTTACAGACGCGAATCAACAAAGAACCTCTTACTTCTGAGCAATGTTATGCCCGCTACAAAGTTATGGGAATTGATTATGGCCCAAGTCATCAAGGGATTGAATCACTAAAAATAGGTGAGCACGAAGTACTGGCTAGGTTGATATTGCCAACTTCAATGCTAGCGACAAAGGAGTTGTTTGTTTTACATCCGAGCCTGCTAGATGCGGCGTTGCAGGCATCGATAGGACTAAATAATGTGAGGGGTTCAAAGCCGATGTTACCGTTTGCCTTGGATTCGCTCGAGGTTTTAGGGGTACTCACTAACTCGATTTGGGTTTGGGTGCGCTATGCCGAGGGTAGTTCAGCATCCGATAAAGTACAGAAATTGGATATTGACCTCTGTGATGATGACGGCAAAGTTTCTGTCAGGATGAGTGGTTTTTCATCGAGAGTCTTGGATGGTTCGATTAGTAAAGTGAGTCAACAAGATAAGAGTGTCTTTGAAGTGGTTGAACCACCTGTAGGATTATTAACGCTGAGTCCGGTGTGGAATGTTGTGAAAGAATTAGATATTTATCGAGTTTCGATAGAAGCAGAGGCTCACGTGCTAATTATCGGTGCTGTCGAACAGCAAGCTGAACAAATCAAAAAACATTATCCTCAGGCAAAAACATTAGAAATAGATATTAACGATAATCATGACGTTCTTGTTGAGCGATTCAAAGCTGAATCTGAATTCGGTCATATTATTTGGAGTGTTCCCGATATGCCTTTTGAATCACAACAGATCGAAGGTCTTATCCAGGGACAAAACAGTGGTGTTATGTTGCTCTTTAAAGCTATTAAAGCTTTACTGACATTAGGTTATGGCGAGCAGGATTTATCTTGGACGGTTATTACAACAGATACTCAAGCTGTTTTTAAAGCAAGCAAGGTTAATCCAATGCACGCCAGTGTGCAGGGTTTAATTGGATCGTTGGCAAAAGAATATGCACATTGGAAAATTCGACTGGTTGATATAGAGGCGAAGACTGATTGCCCCGTCCATAACCTATTGACTTTGCCCTACAATGCTCAAGGCAATAGTTTAGCTTATCGGGATAACACCTGGTTTCAAGAAGACCTGATTCCTGTTCATAAGTTTCAGAAAGAACCATCGCATTATAAAACAAAGGGGGTGTATGTAGTTATTGGGGGAGCAGGCGGTCTAGGTGAAGTCTGGAGTCGTTGGATGATCGAGCACTATCAGGCGCGGATTGTCTGGATTGGTCGGCGTGAACAAGATGAGGCAATTCAAAAGGCACTAGAAGCCTTGTCAGCATTAGGCCAAGCACCGATTTATATCCAGGCCGATGCAACAGATCAGGGTGCCTTGGAGAAAGCTTATCAGCAGATTAAGCAAACCTATTCTCAAATCAATGGTGTGATTCACTCGGCCATTGTGTTAATGGATCAAGGTTTAGCCAAAATGGATGAGGCACGTTTTCAGGCGAGTTTAAAAGCCAAAATAGATATTAGTGTTAGGTTGGCACAAGTATTTAAAAAAGAAGACTTGGACTTTGTCCTATTTTTCTCATCCGTTCAATCTTTTATTAAAGCAGCAGGGCAAAGTAATTATGCTGCAGGCTGTACTTTTAAAGATGCCTTTTCTCATCGTTTAGCACAAGACTGGTCCTGCATGGTAAAGGTGATAAATTGGGGCTATTGGGGCAGTGTGGGGGTTGTGACAGAACGTCACTATCGTGATCGGATGGCCCAAACGGGCATCGGCTCCATTGAACCTGAAGAAGGAATGGAAGTTTTAGAACAGTTGCTCAATGGCTCTTTAGATCAAATGGTTTTGATTAAGACTTTGAAACCTAATGTTGTGCAAGAACTCAACAAGGATGAATGGTTAACACTTTACTCTAACGACCTACCTAATCAAATCGTTGACTTGCAACATGTGCTTGTAGAGCAAGACCAAGCTATGGGTCGAGTACTTTCCACAGACGATTCAAAAAGTTCAGAAATGAATATCCTATTGCACAAACTACTTATTAGTCATTTACAGGCTTTGAATATATTTAAAGAAAAGACACTGACAGAATCAAAAAAAACAGACTTTTTTACAGCGCGTTATGAGGGTTGGATTAAAGAGAGTATCTCTGTTTTGCAAAGTGGGTATTATTTAGAGAAGGATGTAGATCTTAACACGCTGCTTGATAAAAGTGATTTGAATACAGAAACATTGTGGACTGAATGGGAGCAAAAAAAGAAAGCGTGGCTTGGGGATCCAAACCTGAAGGCACAGGCTATTTTGTTAGACGTTTGTTTGCGAGCATTACCGGATATTTTGAGCGGTAAAGAGCAAGCAACTAATGTTTTGTTTCCAGATTCATCAATGGTTTTGGTTGAAGGAATTTATAAAGGCAATCCTGTTTCAGATCTGTTTAATGAAAAGTTGGGACAAACCTTACTCGCTTATATACAACAACGTATCGAATATGAACCTAGGGTTCAACTACGGATTTTAGAGATTGGTGCCGGTACTGGAGGTACAACAGCCAGTTTATTGGAAAAACTTATTCCGTTTCAATCCTATATTAAAGAGTATGGCTATACTGATATATCCAAAGCATTTTTGCTGTATGGCGAAGAACATTACGCAACCAAGTATTCGTATTTAAGGCCACAGATTTTTGATGTTGAAGCTCCTCTTGCCGGACAAGCTATTTCTGCAGGTCAGTACGATGTGGTGATTGCAACGAATGTATTACATGCAACAAAAGATATCCGTCAAACATTACGTAACAGCAAAGCCGTACTGCGAAAAAGTGGTTTGCTATTATTAAACGAGCTGAGTAATAAATCTTTATTTACCCATTTAACCTTTGGTTTGCTCGATGGCTGGTGGTTATATGAAGACGGCGATTTACGTATTCCTGGATCACCTGGCTTGTATCCTGAGACCTGGGAAAGGGTTCTCAAAGAAGAAGGTTTCTATGCCACGCTGTTTCCCGCCCGGGAGACTCATGTTCTCGGCCAACAAGTTATCGTAGCACAAAGTGATGGTGTCGTTAGACAAAAACAAGCCGCTTATTCGGATCCTATCATTATAAAAAAAGACCTTGAACCATGGGTTGGTATTTCACCAAAAAAAGCTATAAAAATTGGACGGAATTTTGATGGAAAAGATGTTAGTGATGCTGCGTTAAGAGAAAAAAGCACGCACTACATTAAGCGTTTGCTTGCAGAAACACTGAAAATGAAAAGTGATCAGATAGATGCGTCTACGCCATTAGCAACCTATGGCATGGATTCAATTTTGATTATACGGTTGACTAATGATCTACGTAAAACCTTTGATAGTATTACCAGCACCTTGTTCTTTGAAGTGCAAACGGTTGAGGGTCTAGTCGAGCATCTTTTTATGACTGAAAAAGAAGCGTTGATGCGACAAGCTGGTGTCGAAGAACAATCGTTTGAAAGACAAGAAGTGTTTGACGAAATTCCTACTTCCATAACGGATGATCAGTTTAAATCAAACCATAGACATGTTCGGCGTATTAGTTCAGAGAAAGTAAATACTGATACACAAGTGAATAATATTCTGGATGTTGCTGTTATTGGAATGAGTGGGCGCTATCCTGATGCTGAAGATATAAATGAGTTTTGGAATAACCTTAAAACGGGAAGGAACTGCATTAGAGAAATTCCACAATCGCGATGGGACTGGAAAGCCTATTTTGATGAAGAAAAAGGTAAGAAAGGAAAAACCTATAGCAAATGGGGTGGTTTTCTAGAGGATGTCGATAAGTTTGATCCGTTATTTTTTCAAATTTCTCCTCAGGAAGCAGAGCTCATGGATCCTCAGGAACGTTTATTTTTGGAACAAGCCTATAAAAGCATAGAAGATGCCGGATATACCCCAGGTGAGCTGAGTGAGAGTAGAAGAGTCGGGGTTTTTGTTGGGGTAATGAATAGCAATTATGCTCAGCAAACGAGTTCTTGGTCGATAGCTAATCGACTTTCGTATTTGTTGAATTTTCAAGGGCCTAGTTTAGCTGTAGATACAGCATGTTCTTCCTCATTAACAGCAATTCATTTAGCACTGGAAAGTTTATACAGTGGCATAAGTGAATGCGCTATTGCAGGCGGTGTCAATTTAATTCTGCAACCCTCGCAGTATATTGGTTTGAGTTCCATGAGCATGTTGTCAGCGACTGCTGAATGTAAATCGTTTGGTGATAATGCAGACGGTTTTGTTGATGGAGAAGGTGTTGGTGCTGTTGTGCTTAAACCATTAGAAAAAGCTATACATGATAATGATCGTGTATACGGAATCATAAAAGGCAGCATGCTTAATGCAGGTGGGAAAACAAATGGTTACATGGTGCCTAATCCAAATATACAAAATAATTTAGTATCAGAGACATTACAACGGGCAAATATAGACGCCAGAAGCGTGAGCTATATCGAAGCCCATGGTACTGGTACTTCATTGGGTGATCCGATTGAGATCGCGGGTCTGACGAAAGCATTTGCTCAGAGTGCGGATGCAAAACAATATTGTGCACTTGGTTCAGCGAAGTCAAATATAGGACATTTGGAAGGGGCTGCTGGTATTGCAGGTTTAACTAAAGTTTTACTGCAAATGCATCATAGAGAACTAGTGCCTTCACTCCATTCCGAAGTGCTGAATCCGAATATTGATTTTACTAACACCCCCTTTATCGTAAATCAGAAACTAAGGGATTGGGAAGCGCCGATAATTGATGGAACAACCTATCCTCGGATTGCCGGTATCTCCTCTTTTGGTGCAGGTGGATCCAATGCACACATCATTGTTGAAGAGTATATAGAGCAAGGTGCAGAGGAAAGGCCTATGGCAGAAGCCGGTAGTCCTTATCTGATTGTGCTATCAGCGAAGACGGAAGAACGACTCCAGGCTGTTGCGACTAATTTACAGGCACATTTAGCGAAAAATGAAGACTCCAGCTTAAATCAGTTAAGTGATCTTGCTTACACATTGCAGGTAGGTCGTGAAGCGATGGAAGAACGGTTGGGAGTGATCGTCAGTTCTTTAGATGAGCTACAAGATATTCTCCAGACTTACCTTGGAGGTGAAGAAGATATAGAAGGCCTATATCGTGGACAGGTCAAAAAGAATAAAGAGACCTTGTCAGTGTTTGTTTCTGATGAAGAGTTTCAGGAAACGATTAGTAAATGGATGGAGCGAGGGAAGTACACGAAGCTTATAGAACTTTGGGTAAAAGGTCTGCATATTGACTGGGAAAAATTGTATGGAGAAGTAAAGCCAAGACGAATAAGTTTGCCGACCTATCCGTTTGCAAAAGAACCTTATTGGATTAATACCAGCAAGTTTGAAGACCAAACAATATGGGCCGAGGGCATGGGTTCACAACTGCACCCATTAGTTCATACGAATACCTCGACATTAACGGAGCATTGCTATAGATCCACATTTACAGGTGATGAGTTTTTCTTAAAAGACCATCAAATCAACGGTGAGAAAATATTGCCGGGCGTTGTATACCTAGAGATGGCCTGTATTGCATTAAAGCAAGCTGTTAATTTAAGGTCTGACGATTTTCAATCTCACGTACAACTAAGCGATATTGTTTGGGCCAGTCCGGTTGTTATTGGTATTGAGCCAGTAGAAATGCAGATCAGTTTATTTCCTGAAGATGAGGGTCCGGTTACATATGAAATCTATACAAACAAGGAAGGAGAAGACTCGATTATACAAAGCCAAGGCATAGTTGTATTGAATTCCTCGGCCCATCCCCCTTCACTGAATCTGCCGGAGTTACAAGCCCGCATAAAACAAGAGCCACTTACCGTAGAACAGTGTTATGCAAAGTATACGACTCTGGGAATTGATTATGGTCCAGGATATCAAGGGTTAGAAGCGGTCTTCACAGATGAAAGTGAAGTTCTGGCTAAGTTAGTTTTGCCAAGCTCTGTATTAACGACGAAAGGTACCTTTGTTTTGCATCCAAGCTTGATGAATGCGGCATTACAAGCATCTATAGGTTTATGGAACGAGTCAACTTTAAATCCAAGCTTACCGGTTGCTTTAGATTCGCTTGAGATATTCGGAGTATGTGGTGACTCGCAGTGGGTTTGGTTGCGCAACGCACAAGGAAGTGTGTCATCAGATAAAGTACAGAAGCTGGATATAGACCTGTGTGATGAGGACGGGAATGTACTTGTTCAGATGAAGGGCTTGAATCTACAAGGTGAGTTTTCTACAAAGGTAGAGAAAGAAACACAATGTAAATGGAAATTTTCTTTGCCCTCGAATAATAAAAAGGAAGTCGGGTATACAGGGCTTAATCTTAGTGTCGAAAAAAAATCAAAGTTGTTTGTGCTGCAGTTGATAGCAAACCAATTGAATAAATCTCTCGATGAGATCGATTCTGAAAGCAATTATTTTAATATCGGGTTGAACTCATTAGATATTACTAGAGTCACCCAAGATATTAAACATTACATACATAAAACATTTCAGCCAAGTTTATTTTTTGAGCATTCAACACCCACAAAACTATCTCTTTATCTTTTTCAAAATTATTTTCCAGAAATTGACCAGTTAGTTGTTACAAATAGAAAAATTGAGCAGAGTAGAGTAGCGCTAAAACTTATTGAACAAAAGGCTCCTTTAGAGTCCTTTAGTCAAGGACAACTAAATAGATCAAAAGCCATTGATTTACACCAAAGTAACGGAAATCTAAAAGTTGAAGCAGGGTTAATTACGCCCTTGTCTGAAGGTCAAAAAGGGTTATGGTTATTGCAGAACCTATCACCCGACATGAGTGCTTATAATGTTCCAATCACGTTAAGAATTAAGCAAATAATATGTATTGATAAAATTAAGCAAGCTTGTGAATTTTTATTAGAGCAACACCCAATTCTAAAAACGGTGATTGAAGAACACGATGGCTTGCCATGCCAGCGGATTGACGAACAACAACATTTATATTTTGAACACCTAACATTAAAAGGTAAGCAAGCTGAAATAACGGCCTATCTTTCAGACATGGTAAAAGAGCCCTTCAATTTATCAAAGGGCCCGTTAATGCGAGTGCATTTATTGTCGTGTATGGAAAAAGATCATATCTTATTGATTACTTTACACCATGTTATCTGTGACGGCATATCAACTCAGCAGCTAATAACAACCCTTTTTGATAGTTATCAGGTTCTTACCCAAAACCTCACACCTAAAGTTGTTCCTCATTTAGCTAGTTATGCGGATTTTGTGAGATGGGAACAGGAGCTATTAAAAGATGAAGAGTGTGAAGCTCATCGAAATTATTGGAAAAACCAATTATCCGGTGAATTACCAGTACTAGCTTTACCCTTTGACCGTCCTCGACCTGCATCGCAGCGTTTTAAAGGCTTAACCTGTCAATATCATTTGGATGCGAATTTAAGCCAACGACTAAAAGTCTTTGCTCAAGCGCAAGAGGTCAGTTCAGCCGTATTACTCTTGGCTATTTTCAAAACGCAACTTCATCACTATTCTGGTCAGGATGATATTTTAATTGGTTTACCTACCGCTGGTAGGCCACAACCTCGATTCAATCAGTTGATAGGCTACTTTATCAATATGGTGGTGATTCGTAGTTGCCCAACCAATAAAAAAAGTTTTTCTACTTACTTAAAGGAATTACAAGACAGCATGGTTTGCGCGTTAGATCATGCTGAATATCCTTTCCCATGTGTGGTCTCGGATCTAAGTATTCAACGTGACTCAGCACTATCTCCATTGTTCCAAGCATCATTTGCTTTCCAAAATTTTATTCAAGCAAATGCTTTAAACGACTTTAGCAGCCGTTATCAACGAACACTTGATGTTGAGATGATGGATGATCTTCATCAGGAAGGTGAATTCGATTTGGCATTAGAAGTTTATGAACAGGAAGATCATTTTCTGTTAAACCTGAAATACAACCCGGACCTATTTGATGAGTCGACTATAGAGCGGATGTTAGGCCATTTTAATAAACTGGCAGCAGAAGTGGTTGCCAGCCCAAATAAGACGCTATCAAGTTATGAGCTATTCTCCGCGATTGAAAGAAATCAACTCCTAGTTGACTGGAATGACACGCAATCGGATTATCCCCAAGGCCAATGTATTCATGAATTGTTTGAATCGCAGGTGGAGC
>OJDV01000019.1_pt1 | contig 174037 bp, 173 predicted proteins | sample 1592911 | NCBI WGS metagenome assembly OJDV01 (sample SAMN05416860, study PRJEB24817) | seawater metagenome | isolation source: Sea water | place: Canada:Atlantic | collected 2013-11
AACTTCGCAACAACATGCCCATGGTGATTTTTCGATCAACAAGCGCCATTACCATAAGCGCATTTCCGGTAAATAATTCTGCCCCGCCGATAATTACTAGAATAAGGCCAAGTGAAAATACAATGCCGCCAAGTAACCTTGCAGGTCCAAAGGAGGCATCCACTCCAGTCATCACCATGGTGTAAGCTGCTGCTCCGAAACCTATGAACGCTCCAGCAAGGATAGCCAGCACAAACATCTGTAATGGTGGAAGTTGTGCCTTCGTGACACCAACGCCTTCTACCAGCATTGCGATCTTCACTGGTTTGTAGGCATCATAGTTGTTTTCGTCGGTCATAATGCGAACGATAGCGGGTTGATCGGGTGGGTGGAAGGCCATTTATATCGCTGTAGGCAGAAAGGGCTCTTTGCCGCCATTGCGGGTAAGTTTTCCTCAATTGGTGGTCGAATGACTGCTTTCGAAAATTGGGCCTAAAAGTTAGCGACCGCATGAACGGCTCCTTCCCGCCCTTAGTGCCAAAATAGGCTTGATGCGGCACTGGGTATTGAGGTCTTTAGTAGTTATTCAGTCCATATTGGAGCGGCATGTACCGCCTTAGTCGCCATGTTTTTTAAGCTTTGCATTCAGTGATTATGCGCACCACAATCCTATCTATGTTGCTCTGTGCAAATAATTGCACGGATATAAGATATATATCTAGGCTATGAATGTATCGGTCCGAAGAAAATATGCATATCAACTACTGTAGTAGGTATAAACACCTTATTTATATGCATGAAAGCCCTTTAAGGCTCGTGTAATCGGGTATTTGCAACTTGACGGTGAAGGGGTATCTGCCCACTGGTTTGCACCCCAAATCTCGTGCAAATATTTGCACGGGACAATTATTGTTACCATAAGCAGAGACTTTTTTGGAGAAGGTCGCATCATTAACATTATAAACTGAGCCTCTCTATAATAAAGTAATTAGCACTTTTTAATCTGTAACAATTCAAGCAGCCCACTTTCATTTACGATGCCCGGCCATTCACTCCATACCTTCTCAGAATTCCAAGCAGCAATAAGGCTTTTTGAAAGTGCCTCCTTAGCTGTAGCGCGATGGGTTGGCGAAAACTTAGATAGCACTGCTTGAAGTGTCATTGGCCCACACGCAGCATTTAAAAGCATCCAGAAGTCTTTACCAATACCTTCAGGCTTATCCCTACTCGATATATAGAAGCCTGGCATAGGGTTCTTACAGCCCTTAATAGAGCGCAATTGACCACAGCTCCTCTTTCGCACCTCCACTCTAGTCCAGGGCTCTTTAACTACCTTCATTCCTTTTGCCTTTTGCTCGCGCGCCTTGTCATAAATCACGATCTTCTTCAGTTTAGTTCGATTGAAAACAATCGTTTCTGTGCGCATACCCTCTGTTGAAAACAATTGCGATGTAGTCGACTCTTTACACCAGAAGAAAGCATCATTGAAATCCAAGTCATAAAGATCAAAAGCTACATCAATCCTGGTTACACGAGCCCTCTCATAGAACTCATGAAGGCCACCGTATAAGATATCCTCACTGAAAGTTTTAATCAATTCTGATACCTTAACAGCCCCTAATTTGGCGGGGTTGAATTCCAACCTTAACGGTGCAGCATTGGGTTTCACTGGCATTACTGATACCAATACCCTCCCGCCAAATTTGTCTTCTTTGTACTTGTAATTACGTCGATACCCATTTCTCGATGTACTAGTCTGAACAAGAGCACCAAACTTCTTTAAGTGGATAGCAGTAGCCTTGTAGAGATTAACTTGTTCGGGATCATAACCCGAGAAAACAAGTGAAATGTTGTCGATTACACCCGTACAATTACTTACACAAACATCATTACTCATATACATTTTCTGTACCCTCCACCTTACATATATTGCTGGTGTTACAGGGTAGTGTTATTTCTTCGCGCACTGGTTCCATCCGGTGCTGCTCTACCCAAAGATCAAACTGATCCATATCAATTAGGATCTTACGACCAATTCTAATGATGGCTGGGGCAAACCCGTTTCCAGCAATCGTTGTTCCGCCAGAACCGTATCGATCTTCGGCATTGAAAATTACATGTCTTAGATAGGAATTCGTAGTCCAAATATAGTTCTCGTCCATGAGTATCTGTGCAACGGACATTAACCTGCTTGGTTTTGGTTTGTGAATAAGGTCATTAAAATCTTTTACTGCTTGCATTTCGCCCTCCGTGACAAATTATTTCCAGCCACTTAAAAATCAGCTGTTATTTACAGTCTGTCTATCCCAGCTCAAATCTTTAGGACCTTGAAACAAATTGATAAAAAGGTTTAACCAAAAGATATTGATGTTCAATACTAAGATATTTACGATTTTTTGTGATATTCAGTGATAAACTCAGGAATCATACATTGTCTCAGAGTTTCTATTGAATACGGGTTTCTTATTTTCTTTCGCATTGCTGAATGCAGATCTTGGGCTAGCATTTTAACAGACAACTTTTCGTTGAGATCAATACACTCAGATTTAATCATATCATGGAAAAACTGTTTAGCCTGTTGCCGATTCATTTCTGCATTTTCTTTATTCATTTTCCAAGAAATCTTATCATTTTCTGATTTAATATTTTCCAATTTCTTAGCTTTATTAATTTGGTAATGTACTTCAGCTAAGGATAGATGGCTTTGCCCATCAGGCCATGTCTTTTTTACCCATCGTATAAACCGTCGAGGATTAACAATAATATCTTTTGCGCTTGTTATATCTACTTTAGCGAAAACCATAGGTAGCGGAAAAATATCGTAATAACGGGTATGCATGACAGTATGGGTATTGATTGCTTCCATAGCTAATTTAAATATTCTATCTGTGCCATCATCACATGATAAATCATCTTTGCCATTCTCCAACACATGTTGCCCAACGAATAGTTTCTTTTTTTCTGGATCAGTTTTTTGGAGTAAACATATGGCTACATGAAGCGTCCAGTTTTGCTGTTTGAAATATGGTCGCGATACCCGAACGAAATCATCGTCGGCCATACCCACGCCCCATTTAATCTTCTTCAACTTCGGCCCCATCAAATATCCCCCTCATGGACTTCTCCAGCAACGGTCGTGTATGTACTTCGGTCAGATGTGCATATCTGCTGGCCATCTGATGTGACTTATGTCCTAATATCGTTGCAATCTGCGGAACCGACCCTCCGTTCATGGCAATAATAGTTGCAGCAGTATGCCTCAGATCGTGGAACCTGAAGTCTTCGATACCACTTTCCCGCACCGCCTTCTGCCATGCCTTTTTGATATCTATTGGTTTACCGGGACGCTTACCCGGAAACAGATGGCCCTTCGGGTAATTAGTTTTTCTTTTAAGGGCTTTTAGACGCTCAATAACATCCGGCATCAAAGTCGCAGATCTGCGTTGGCCGTTTTTGGGTTCTTCAATGATGGCAAGACCAGTGTCCAAATCCACCTTATCCCATGTGAGAGACATAATCTCGCCCTTCCGCATCGCAGTTGTCAGCGCCATGAGTGTAACGAGCTCCAGATTAGGGTTTTGGCTTTTGCGACACTCTGCCAACAGTATCTGGATTTCCGGATGTGACAAAGTTCGATCCCGCCCCTGATTTTCTTTCAGCTTTACCACCTGGCGCATCGGGTTGGTATCGAGCCAGTGATATTGCTTTACGCCAACTTCCAAAACATGGCTCAGTGCTGCCGTATATCGGTTTATCGTAGCTGTAGATATTCTATCACCATTACTGACCTTGCGTTGTGCAATCTGGCCACGAGCTTTTAAAAGCGTATCGCTATTGAGGGCAATCAGAATTTCCGTTCCCAGCAACCCTTTCCAAACTAAGAGCTGTTTCATCTGGTTTTCTGCATTTTTCTTATAGGGTAAAAGCTCTTCAACATATCGGTCAATCAGGTCGGCCAAAATCCGTTTCTTTGCCTCAGGACTATAGAGCAATTTACCTGCATCAATTTTCTGTTCCAAATCACGCGCCCAAATCTCTGCATCTTTTTTCCGAGCAAAGGTTTCTGATTGTGCAGGATGTCCTTTCCGCCGGACTTGTGCGCGATATCTGGTACCCTTGGTTCCCTTAATTTTGACTATAGTTGCCACAATCCCCAATCCAACATGTATAATTGACTATGTGGACTATGACAGATTTTGTCAGGTGTTGCACCAGATTTGCACTTAAAACGAAAATATTGTTGAAATGCAATTATTGAAATTACGTAAGGCATTGTTTATATGCGATACTTTGGCAGGGGCTGAGAGACTCGAACTCACGACCCTCGGTTTTGGAGACCGATGCTCTACCAACTGAGCTAAACCCCTAGAACCAAAGTGTGTGGGTCAGATACGCAAGGTTTGTATCTTTTGCAAGCGGCATCTAGGGGGAAAGCGTATAAATTCCGCTATGCTAGTGAATTCACCCTACTTCACCATATCATTTTCAATCAGGAAACTTGCAGCATCACGCACGGCTTGGTTCCCATCCCGAAACTTTATACCAAGTATATCCTCTGCCTGTGCAGCAGAGATTTTCTGCCGTACACCCAATTGTGGAAGAATACCCCTGATAGCAGGGTCAAACAGGCCCATCAATTTCATCAACCAATGGGGGGCAATTCGGGTGGTTACTTTACGCGATGGGAATGCCTCTTTTAAAGTCACCGCGAAATCGTAGAAACTAAGCCCTTGCTGACCAGCAATAAAGCGTTTGCCGATAGATGCAGGTGTATCAAGGGCTTTTACGTGCATAAGCGCCACATCACGCACATCAACCGTTGGCAAAAACAGGTCAGGCAATGCAGGGTCTTTTTGATCTAGTATACGTTTTATAACCTTGATAGATGTACCCATAACCTTATCCAAAGGCGCGCCTTGTACGAATACAGGGTTAATACAGGTTAGCTGCATTTCCAGATTTTTTGACACAAAATCCCATGCGGCCTGTTCGGCCAGCGTTTTGGATTTAATGTAGGGTGTTGCGGTCGGATGATTTACATCTGTCCAGTTCGCTTCGGTATATGCAGATTGCCCTTCCGCTAGTTCACATGACAGGATTGCCGCACTTGATGATGTCATTACAACCCGCTTAATGCCTGCGTTATGCGCGGCATTTAGGGCACGCATTGCCCCATCAACAGCTGGACGGATAAGGTCGTTTTCATCCTTGGGATGCCCCATCGGGAAAGGAGACGCGGTATGTATCAATACATCCATCCCTTTAAGCGCATCTTCCCAACCTGCATCGCTTGACAGGTCAAGTTCAACAAAACTAAGCCGTTGATCTAATGTTCCAGGGTTTTGCACACAGGCCTGCATAGTTTCACGAATTTGATCGGCCTTTTGTGTAGAGCGTGCAGAACCGCAAACTGACCAGCCAGCATCCAGAAGCTGTAACACAATATGTTTGGCAATATATCCCGATGCCCCTGTTACAAATGCCTTTTTTGATTTTGTCATTTTAGCCCCACCTAGTTGCTTGTCGCTTTATTTTGGATAATCACAACATGTATATTATAAGGCTTGATATGACAAACATCTTAAACTCTGGTGCTGAACCCCCGAAAGTGAAATTGGTAACCGAGGTTTGGGGGCCAATCCAATCGCTGATGGCGGCACGACGTAATGTGCTGGAAATCATCCCACTTGCCGCAACCAAACAGCCGATCGTATCTGGGCGCACAGTTCAGGTTCGGTGGCATATGGTGATGGAGCCCGATGCTATTGGGCAAGTATTGAAAGAAAAATTGGATATTTATCCGAAATCAGACGTAACTAAAAACCTGCTAAAACCTGCGATTGGTGACAGTATGTTTATTGCCGAAGGGGCGCATTGGCGTTGGCAGCGCCGTGCGGCCTCGCCTGTTTTTACCCATCGTAACATTGCTAACCTTGCCCCAATTATGTCAACCGCAGCTGATGCAACCTGCATGCGTCTTGATAATGCAAACGGGACAGTGGACATGTATGAAGAAATGGTTGCGGCAACATTCGAAGTTATTTCAAATGTGACTTTCAGTGGTACGGGTGCGATGGATAGTGCAGAAGTACACCACGCAATCAACCGCTATATTGACCAGACCGCACGAATTTCTTTGTTTGACGTAATCGGCATACCCACTTGGGTGCCACGCCCTTTTCGATTGTTTCAACCCAATGCATTAAAAAAAATGAAAGGCATTGCAGATACTTCCATTCGCAAAAGGCGTGAACAAGGTGCAAAACCCATACCCGATTTACTGGATTTACTACTGGACGGGGAAGACCCAGAAACCAATCGGCAAATGAATATGGCCGAGTTGCGGGACAATTTATTGACGTTTATTGTGGCGGGGCATGAAACTACCGCCCTGACATTATCATGGGCATTATACCTGTGTGCCTTTGATCCAGAGGTACAAGATAAACTACGCATTGAAGCGCAGTCAGTGTTGCAGGGCCGCAGTGCAACCGCCGAGGATTGCGCGCATCTGCCCTACACAGAACAAGTGATTAAAGAAGCTTTGCGCCTGTACCCACCTGCGGCGTTTATCTCACGCACGGCACAGGCCAATGACACGCTTTGTGGCCGCGAAATAAAACGCAAAGACACTATAATGCTTCCTATCTACGCGTTGCATCGGCATCATGATCTTTGGAACAAGCCAGATCAGTTTGACCCTGAACGCTTTGCGAATGGTTACAAGCCAAAGCGGTATTCATACCTGCCGTTTGGCGATGGCCCGCGCATTTGTATCGGGGCGCAATTTGCGATGATTGAAGCGGTGATAATTTTGGCGACACTCATTTCACGCTATAAGTTCACCCGCATCGAAGGGCATGACCCAAAGCCCGTGATGGTACTGACTTTGCGCCCTGAAGGCGGAGTGCCTTTAAAAGTTACCCGTCTGTAGATTTACACATTTCCCTAAGATCATCCCATTCCGATGCCGATAGAATTGCATTGAAAGGCTTATCACCGATTGTATCTGCATTTTTCGCCGTCTGAACCCGACTGGCCAAATCAGGGTGGCTTGCCAAATGTGACAACAAATTAGGCTCATCACCGTATTCCTTTACCAGTTTATCAAAAAAACCAGCCATTGGTGTAGATGGCAACTTTGCGTCTGCCAAAAGCTTATGCGCGAATTTATCGGCATTAGCCTCAGCGGCTTGGCTATAATTTGCAGCAATTAGTTGTTCTGCGATAATCAAAGCAACGGCACCGCCTGCAAAATCACCAAACACCATACCCAATATGCCAACTGACCCAGCAGAGCGCAAAGTCAGACGCGTGGCATCGCGGTTACGCACATGGCCCATTTCATGCCCCAGAACACCAGCAACCTCTTCTGGGCTATCTGATGCTTGTATCATTCCATCAAACAAAACGATGTAGCCGCCCGGTAATGCAAAGGCATTCGGAATTTCATTATCAAACACTAGAATTGTTAAGGGGTATGGGCTGTCAAAATGGTTTTCAAAGCGTGCAGACATTTTATCAAGTGCACGTTGGCCCTTTTGCCCTGTGCAAATTAGGGATGTATCATCGCCAAAACCAATAATGCGTTCAATTTGTTTTAAGCTGCCACGCCCAAGGGCAATTTCTTTATCAACGGGTATCATTGTGGCCAGTTGATTTGCTAAGGCAGGTATTAGAACAAAGATAATTAACACCACTGAAGCCGCCGCCCCTGCACCCCAAAGGCCAATACGTTTCCAGGCCATGCTAGATATGTCAGAGCGTTTCAGGTTTAGTGCAAGTTTTTGCAACTGTTCAACTTCATCCACATTCAAAATATCAAGCCGACCTAGCCCGTCTTTCACTCGAAAAGACGCGCCTTGGTGATTGGCTAAATCCGAAACTGTTCGAATATCCGCATAGGCCCAGTTAATGGGCTTTTGTATAGACGCTGCCGAAATTTTCAAACCATCTTGGGTAAAAGACAGCTTGGCTTCATGCGCATTTGCAGTGATGCCATCATAGAATACGTTACAAACCTGTTCGATATTCTCGGTCATTTAGAACCCTGCCCCCACATCAAGCGCGTCGGCAAAGCCTTCGGCCTCTATCATTTGATCGCCTTCGCGCTGCGTGACTTTAGATAAGTTATCCGCATTAGTAACTTTAGTGACCTGAGCGTAGTGTTCTGTAATCGGCTGAGTTATGAAAATTAAATTCAAAACACCCATAACAACAAATAATGCAACATACCCAAACACACCCCCGATGACGACACCTGGCGGCATTTCTGGCCCCATACCCAAATTAAAACCACCTAATAACATCTGCGAGATAAAGCCCAAAATACCGCCTATCAACCCCGCGATGGTTGGCGCAAGCATAGAGATAATCAGACCGCCTAACAGATAAATACCAATAATGCGTTTGGTTCTGGGCTCGCTGATAAAACGTATATCATCCCCAAGCCTCTTCTGACTTGCCAAAATACGGTAGCTGTGAACGTTGTAATAGGCCAATCCGATGTAGGCCCAAATTGCGCCTATAAACGAAATCGGGTAGGCTACCGCAAGATAGACATACATATTTTCTGTAGTGTCAGAGCCGTCTAATGCCGTCTCTTCTATGCTTGCGATATCTGCGGTTTCAGTCGTAAAAACCCCGCTATATATTAGCAATATTATTCCAACAAGAACCAGACTGACACCTATTGCGATATGTTTCATAGCTGGATAAAGCGATTGCCAACGGCCTTCTTGTTTGAATGCCGCTTTACCAAACCATGTGCGATCCGCTTTGTACTTTTCCAGATAAAAAGTTTGCCGTGGCAGTAATATTCCAAGTGTAACGATTGTAATTATCCAATGGCCAATGGCGCGAATAGCGTATCCCCATGCCGCTTGATCCGCACCAAACCGGATACCTTTCCATTTAGTGCGCGACAACATATAGCGACGCGCGCGGTATTGCGCATAAAAGATTAACGGCGCCAAGGCAATGAATGTGGCATAGGTTAAAAGAATAGCGCGATATTGATCCGCCTCGGTATCGCCCATATCGAAAAGTGACATGCCTGCAAAGCTTAGCAAGACTTGAAAAACCCCAAGATAAACTGCCAATACTGCTACAGCTATAAGGAAACCTATGAATTTTTCAATACCTTTGCCGGTGTATTCAAACCCATGACCGTCAACAGTAACCGCCGACCAAAAATAGCGGCGCACACGTGTGCGTGCCCAAAAACGATATATACCCAAGGTAATAAGGGTAAGCAGGGTTGTAACCACTGCAAGCTTGCGTAACTGCGGTGTATTTCCATTGTATGTAACGGTTCCTGATTTCTGTTCATCAGCCATTTCTACATTCATGAATTACCACCCAGTACCTTTATAAATTAAATTTGTTATCCCTTGGAAAACCGCGCGGGGCCATTCGACCTGCAGATGCACGTTTACTTGTCCATTCATCCAAATCAGTTTCTGTGCGTGTGCGACCCGCTGGATCAAGCCAACTTAGCCCTTCTGCCAGATTGAAGGTCGTTGCGTCATTCAAACCACCGTCTTTGTATTTCTGCAACCGTACACCTTTACCGCGTCCCATTTCAGGCAACTCATCAATCGGAAAGATCAGAACTTTGCGGTTTTCACCAACACAAGCAATATGATCACCTTGCACTGTACGACAGACATGGGCGGTAACATCGCCCTTAACATTCAACACTTGTTTGCCACTGCGGGTTTGCGCAATAACATCGTCTGTGTTGGTAACAAAACCATCACCCGCAGAGGATGTTACCAACAATTTAGCCCCTTTTTTGTGAATAAACATATCGACCATTTCGGCCTCATTCGGCAAATCGACAATCAGACGAATAGGTTCGCCCATACCGCGCCCACCTGGTAGTTGGCTGCATGGAAGCGTATAAAACCGCCCGTTTCCGCCAAATACTAACAATCTATCTGTGGTTTCTGCATGGAAAATAAAGCGGCTTTCATCACCATCTTTGAACTTTAAATCCTGCCCTAGATCAATGTGACCTTTCATAGCCCGTATCCAACCCATTGCAGAACAAACAACCGTGATAGGTTCGCGTTCAATCATTGCCTCTATTGGCACATCTTCCACATCTGGGGCATCAGCAATTTCGGTGCGCCGTGCGCCACCTTTTGCATCTTTGCCAAATTTCTTACGGGTTTCACGTAATTGGCTTGCAATGCTCGCCCATTGCAAAGACTCATCAGCCAATAAATCTTCCAGATCAGCGCGTTCTATCAACAGGTCATCACGTTCACGGCGCAATTCAATTTCTTCAAGTTTACGTAAATTGCGCAACCGCATGTTTAAAATTGCTTCGGCCTGCATATCGGTCAGATCAAACTCTGCGATTAAAATGGTCTTTGGTGCATCTTCATATCTGATGATTGCAATCACACGATCAAGATTGAGAAAAGCAACGATATAGCCCTCCAACACTTCCAAACGGCGGTCAATTTTATCAAGACGGAATTCCGAACGGCGTTGCAATACCTCACGGCGGTGATCCAAGAATGCGCGCAACACTTCTTTCATCGAGCATACTTTGGGGGTACGCCCATCGATCAGCACATTCATATTTAGATTAAACCTAAGCTCTAAATCGCACAGCTTAAACAGGGTTTCCATCAATACGGCAGGGTCAACAGTTTTTGTGCGTGGCTCCAGAACAAGGCGCACATCCTCGGCACTTTCATCACGCACATCGCCCAGAATTGGGATTTTCTTTTGCAAGATAAGTTCAGCGATTTTTTCGATCAGTTTGGACTTTTGCACCTGATAAGGAATTTCAGTGACAACTATTTGCCACTGACCGCGTGCCAACTCTTCAAGTTCCCAACGTGCCCGCAGGCGAAACGCACCGCGCCCCGTTTTATAGGCTTGTAGAATGTTTTCACGTGGCTCGACCAATATGCCACCCGTGGGAAAATCCGGGCCTGGCACATAATCCATCAATGTTTCGTCACGTGCATTTGGGGCTTTGATAAGGTGGATCGCGGCATCACACAACTCGCCCAGATTATGGGGTGCTATATTTGTCGCCATCCCAACGGCAATACCAGAAGAGCCGTTTGCCAGAAGATTCGGATATGTAGCTGGCAAAACTTCAGGCTCGGTTTCAGAGCCGTCATAGTTTGGGTTGAAGTTCACCGCATCCTCGGACAGACCGACCATCAGGGCCTCTGCCGCTTCTGTCATCCGCGCCTCGGTATAGCGCGGTGCGGCAGGATTATCGCCATCGATATTACCAAAGTTACCTTGCCCGTCAACCAATGGATAACGCACATTAAAATCCTGCGCCAGCCGCGCCAAAGCATCATAAATCGCCTGATCGCCGTGGGGGTGGTAATTACCCATAACTTCACCAACGATTTTGGCACATTTTTTATACGCACCATTCGGGTCTAGTTTTAGCCCCCGCATGGCGTATAAAATCCGCCGATGCACAGGTTTTAGCCCGTCACGCGCATCAGGCAGTGCACGGCCCATAATGGTGGACAAAGCGTAGGTAAGGTAGCGGTCACCAATAGCACGGCGCAAAGGCTCGGTTGAAGTTAATCCGCGATCATCGGGTATATTGTTGTCATCTATCAAATCAGCCATAAATGATGTGTAATCCGTCAGTTGAGAAGGGTCTATAGCTTAGCGTTATTTTCATGCTTTTTCTTGTGTCGACGTAAGGTTTTTATCGCCTCGCTTGTGATACTAAACTAGTTTACTGATTTAATATTAGTCACAAACAGGTAATCCCATGTCTCAAAAAACAATCCTTATTACCGGCTGCTCTTCTGGCATCGGTTATGACGCTGCCCACACCCTACAAAAACGTGGTTGGCGGGTTTTTGCAACTTGCCGAAAACCAGAAGATTGCGAACGGTTGCAAGCAGAGGGTTTGGAAAGCTATGTATTGGATTATGAAGATGAGGCAGGCATTAAACTGGCTGTTGCAGAAACCCTGAAACGCACAGGTGGCACGCTAGATGCGCTTTATAACAATGGTGCTTATGCAATCCCTGCATTTACCCAAGACTATCCACGTGATGCTTTACGGGCAATTTTTGAAGCAAACTTCTTTGGTTATTTTGACCTAATCAATCAGCTACTTCCTGTGATGCTTGCACAAGGTCACGGGCGAATAATAAATTGTTCATCCGTGTTGGGATTGACGGCAATGAAGGGGCGCGGGGCCTATAATGCAACCAAATTTGCAATGGAAGGGCTGACAGATACCTTACGTTTGGAACTGCGCAATCAACCGATTGATATTATTCTGGTGGAACCTGGGCCCATCACCACAGACATCAGACAAAATGCGCAAAAGCAATTTGAAAAATGGATTGATTGGGAAAATTCTCTTGGGCGAAAAGTTTATGAAACCGCAATGATGCCACGCCTTTATGCCAAAGACTCTAAACCTGATACAGGTGAGTTACCATCATCCGCAGTCACAGATAAACTTATCCATGCACTGGAAAGCAAACGCCCTAAACCACGTTATTATGTAACAACACCCACATATGTCGCAGGTTTCTTAAAGCGCATTTTATCGACACGGGCGTTAGATTTCATCTATAGTCGCGCATAACTTGTTCGCGAAAGGAACTTTTATGTCGTCTGCCCCTATATATTTTCTAGCTGTTGCAGCCGTTTTAGTAGTTCTGGTCGTTTTGATGGTCGGGCTTGGAAGCTTTACCTCTGGTGGTGAATTTAACCGCAAGTATTCGAATAAATTGATGCGAATGCGGATTATCGCGCAAGCAATCGCAGTAGGCTTAATTTTGCTTTATGCGGTTTTACACGGAAACGGTGGATAGCATGGTTGTACTAAATAAAATTTACACCCGCACAGGCGACAAAGGTGAAACCGCATTGGGCAATGGGGTGCGCGTTACCAAAGACAGCGTGCGTGTTGGTGCTTATGGCACCGTGGATGAAACCAATGCCACCGTCGGTCTTGCACGGCTACACGCCACAGGTGATATGAATTTGGCACTGGCACGCATTCAAAACGATCTGTTCGATTTAGGCGCTGACTTTTGCAGACCAGACATGGCCAAAGACAAAGATGCCGAATATACGCCCTTGCGTATTTTGGAAGTCCAAGTTGTACGATTAGAAACAGAAATTGATGCGATGAACGCGAATATCGCCCCTTTGCGCAGCTTCGTTTTGCCGGGTGGCTCTGCCCTTGCTGCCCATTTACATCTGTGCCGCACCGTTTCGCGCCGCGCCGAACGATTGGCAGTCACACTTGCGGGGCAAGAAGATATAAACGCTATGGCCGTTAAATACCTGAACCGTTTATCCGATTGGTTTTTCGTGGCATCACGCGCTGCAAACGAAAACGGCAAAAAAGATGTGCTTTGGGTGCCAGGTGGAAATCAGTAATTTTCACTGGTGAAATTTTAATTTCTTTTTTCATGCGCCCAAACGCGACGTTATTTCCCACTTTGGTGTCGATTCATAGCTTTATTTACCTTAGCGCGTGTCGTACACGGGTTTTGGAATATTTAGCTGTCTCTTATGAGAGTCGTAATTAATTTGGAGAATGCGAAATGAAGGTGCTAGTCCCCGTCAAACGTGTGATCGATTATAACGTGAAAGTTCGTGTAAAAGCGGATGGGAGCGGTGTTGATCTTGCGAATGTAAAAATGTCCATGAACCCGTTTGATGAAATTGCTGTTGAAGAAGCAATTCGTCTGCGCGAAGCTGGCAAAGCTGAAGAAATTATCGCCGTGTCTATCGGTGTTAAGCAAAGCCAAGAAACTTTGCGTACAGCTTTAGCTATGGGTGCGGATCGTGCCATTCTGATCGAAGCGACAGATGACGTTCACACAGATATCGAACCTTTGGCCGTTGCCAAATTGCTAAAAGCTGTGATCGACGAAGAACAACCTGGTCTGGTTCTTTGCGGCAAGCAGGCGATTGACAATGACATGAATGCGACAGGCCAAATGTTGGCAGCCCTTTTGGGTTGGTCACAAGGTACGTTTGCATCAGAACTGGACATTGATGGCGACAGCGCCACGGTCACACGTGAAGTCGACGGCGGTCTGCAAACCATCAAGGTCAAAATGCCTGCGATCGTTTCTGTTGATCTGCGTTTGAACGAGCCACGGTATGCGTCTTTGCCAAACATCATGAAAGCAAAACGGAAACCTTTGGATGTGAAAACAACGGGCGATCTTGGTGTCGACATTTCACCACGCTTAGAAATCATCAGCACAACAGAACCGTCAACACGCGCCGCAGGTGTGATCGTGGCGGACGTGGCTGAACTGGTTGCGAAACTTAAAGATGAAGCAGGGGTGATATAATGGCTGTTCTTCTATTAGCTGAAATTGTTGCTGGTGAGATTTCACTGGACCAAACAGGTAAGGCCGTTACGGCGTCCGCCGCTTTGGGTGACATCACTGTTCTTTGCGCCTCTGCTGGATGTGGTGATGCCGCAAAAGCTGTAGCCACGCTGGACGGTGTTGCAAAAGTGCTTTGTGCAGATGATGCCGCCTATGGTAATGGCCTGGCTGAACCTGTGGCAGACTTGATTGTGTCACTTGCTGGCGACTACGATCATATTGTGGCACCTGCTACATCACACGCCAAAAACATCTTGCCACGCGTTGCAGCCTTGCTGGATGTGATGGTGATCTCTGACATCACAGGCATTGTTGATGCTGACACGTTTGAACGCCCGATCTATGCAGGTAACGCTATTCAGACAGTAAAATCATCTGATGGCAAAAAAGTTGTTTCAATCCGCACCGCTGGCTTTGATGCCGCAGGTGAAACGGGTTCGGCATCTGTAGAAACTGTGGCTGCCGCTGGAAACTCCGGCCTGTCGGAATGGGTCGAAGACAAAGTGCAAACCTCTGACCGTCCTGAACTGACATCTGCGAAGATCGTTGTATCAGGTGGTCGTGGTGTTGGATCAGAAGAAAGCTTTGCTATCATTGAAGCTTTGGCTGACAAACTGAACGCAGCCGTTGGCGCATCACGCGCTGCGGTTGACAGCGGATATGCACCAAACGATTGGCAAGTTGGTCAAACAGGTAAAGTAGTTGCCCCTGACCTTTATATCGCTTGCGGTATTTCGGGTGCGATCCAACATTTGGCAGGCATGAAAGACAGTAAAGTTATTGTCGCAATCAACAAAGACGAAGAAGCGCCTATTTTTCAGGTTGCCGACTACGGTCTGGTTGCCGATTTGTTTGATGCGGTGCCAGAACTAACTGACGCGCTATAAAATTAAGATATAGAAGAATTGGAAAAGGCTCGCTTTATGCGGGCCTTTTTATTGGCCTTTAGGATTCAAACTTAATGTTTCGGATCGCAAAAATGCCATTAGTCCTTCAGCATCATTTTTATATGTATCAAGAACATCGCGCCCAATAACCTTACCCACAATAGGTGCTTGTGGTTTATGAAATGCTTTTTTGATCTCATACATTAACAGGCTTTGTCTGCATGTATCCGAAATTCGGTTAGCAATCTGAAACAACCGAGAATTCGAACCTTGAAAAAAAATCGGCACAACTTGCGCATTGGTTTGTAAAATAAGTTTTGAAGTGAATTTACCCCACTCCGCCTCAACAACAGGGCCAAAAGCTGTTTTGCTTGTGCAAACTGTGCCCGCAGGAAACACTCCAACGCAATGGCCATCACGTACATTATTTACTGCTTCTTTGCGTGTCTTCAAATTTTTTCTGACCGCGTCTTCTTCATGTGGAAAGCTGATCGACAATAAATTCTTTTCTGCAACCGACACACCATTTAACAAAGCCCGTGTGATAATCTGGAAATCCTCACGGCGCTTTGACAATAACCATGCCAACACAAGACCGTCGACCAATCCATGCGGGTGGTTACAAACGATAACAATCGGCCCTTTACCGGGAATGTTTTCCAGTTGATCTGTAGGTGTTTCAACTTGAATATCCATCTCATCCAAAACAGATGTCCAAAAATGAGGGTTTTTATTTGGGTTATTTTCCCAGTGACGCATGTGATACAATAAACGAAACCGTGCTGTGAATGTTTCAACAGTTTTAATAAATATACGTTTGCCCATTTGTGGAAATGAATTTGCATAGGTCAATTCTGACCTATCATACAACATGATCTTTTCTGCTTCTGTTTGTGTCTCAAGCTCCGTCACGTTACTTGCCCTCGCCAAAATAATTTGCCATCAAATCTTTTAATGCCGCAGCTAAAAGATCGGCCTCTGCCCCAGATGTTTCCACTTCAATCTGGGTTCCTTTTGAACCAGCTAACATCATCAGCCCCATAATAGAATTTCCTGCAACTGTCATGCCATCCTTTGTTACTTCAGCCGATGCATCAAAACTTTCAACGGTTTCAACAAATTTTGCCGAGGCCCGTGCATGCAGGCCTTTTTCGTTCACAATCATTAAAGTCAGAGCCATATTTACTGCCTTTTTACTTAGCTGTTACAGCAGTTCATATACTTCTTGCCAGAGGCCATACTTGCCTCAATCGCATTATCCACAGTCATGTTTCTAGATTTCGCTAGCTTAACCAACATCGGTAAATTCGCACCATATAGAATTTTGCGATGTGTTTTGGCACAAGCCAACATTGAAAGATTAGCAGGAGAGCCGCCAAACATATCAACAACAACAATTACACCTGACCCTATGTCAACGGCATTCGCCGCATCACAAATTTCGGCTTGCTTAGCGTCACGATCACATTCAGCGGCAATCGAAATAGCCGTAATACCAGATTGCTTACCCACAACGTGTTCAATGGCAGCCAAATACTCTTTGGCTAACCCACCATGCGCAACGATAACAACCCCAATCAAAACGCTGTAACTCCTAAAGTACCCACATCACTGTCTTTCCAACTCTCGATGGCGTATAGACACCTGCCAGCCTGAGTCGGCAAGTGTTTTCCCTAATGCCTCGGCTAAGCAAACTGAACGGTGTTGTCCACCCGTACACCCAAGACCCAATGAAAAGTGTGCTTTTCCTTCATCAATATAGGCTGGAAGCAAGAAATCACACATGCCATTAAGACGTTTAAAAAATTCATCAAACCGTTTGTCTGATTTCACAAAGTCAGCAACTGCTATATCTTTCCCATTCAAACTGCGCAAAGCCTGTTCCCAATGGGGGTTTTTCAAAAACCTGCAATCGTACGTCATGTCGATGCCCCGTGGAACACCTCGTTTATAAGAAAATGAGTGTATGGTTATGGCTAAACGCGTTTCATCTGCATCGCCATACCATTTCTTTAATTCAGCTTTCAGGTCATGGGGGGACAGGTTTGAAGTGTCTATCAAAGCATCTGCGAGCACCCGAAGTTTAGTAAGGATTTTCTTTTCTTTTTCTATACCAATTTCCGGTGTTTCATCTGGCGTTAACGGGTGCCGCCTGCGGGTTTCGCTATAGCGTTGAACCAGCTTATTTGTATCGCAATCCAGAAATAATATAGCACTACTAAACCCTTCGGTATTTTCAATCTCTTCGTAAAAATCCAAAACGGTGCCTACACTAAAATCCCGTGCGCGAATATCAACACCCAACGCAATCTTGCGACCATTCGGATGCCCTGACAAAAGCCTGGGCAAAAGTGACAAAGGCATATTATCTATCGTTTCAAAGCCAATATCCTCAAACACATTAATCGCAGTGCTACGCCCAGCACCTGATGGCCCTGTAACAAGCACAATGTTTGATTGTTGAGTAGCTTTAGTCATAGTACTTTCTCATTTGCCGGATCGCGTCCGTACAGGTTAAGAATCTTTGCAGTAATTGGCAAGTTCTGCACCTTAGCACCTGCAATTATTTCTATTGAAACCGAACCAATATTTACTGTGCTGATTTCAGGCAGGCGCATTTGCGGTTCGGCACTTAGATCAACAATAAGATTTACATAAGACATTTTCACATGTGGGCAAGACAATATACCTATACCTCTGGCCTCTAATTTTCCAGCAATGGCAAGAGGCGGCGTAGCACTAATACCGTTTGTATCTTCTGATAATATCACCTGATCGTCTGCAACCAACACGCCACCAAGTGCGATCAAACCCAGTATTAGGGATGTTTTACCAGACCCAGATGGGCCGATGGCAAGAATAGATTTTCCGTTAAAATCAACACAAGAACCGTGAACATGGCCAAGCTCAATTTCAGTTATCACCCGGGCAGACCAACAACAAACCGTGCCCCTAATGGGGGTGCTGTTTCATCAGCGCCTTTGGCTTGAATGTTTTCGGCCCAAATCACTCCGCCATGTGCTTCAACTATTTGCTTTGAAATTGACAGGCCCAGACCAGAGTTGTTACCAAAGTTATCTTCTGACCGGTTTGAATAAAAGCGTTTGAAAATTTTCGAAAGACTGTCTTCGGGAATACCTTGTCCCGTATCTTCAACCACAATTAAAACACGGTTTTCAACGCGCCTTGCCCATAATCTAACCGCATCACCGCTTTCACAAAATGAAACTGCGTTGGTAATAAGGTTCACAAACACCTGTGCCAAACGTTCCTCTAGACCATAAATGGTGATCTTATCTTCCGGCTTTTCAAAAAACACTTCAATGCCCAATTCCTTGGCTTCTAAACCGTGGAAATCTACGATGCGTTCCAGCATCCGTGTAACATCAAAACTTTCTTCTTCTTCTTTCACCAAATCTGAATCAAGGCGTGACGCATTAGAAATGTCTGATACCAAACGATCCAACCGCCTGACATCATGCTCGACCACATCCAGCAAACGATTGCGTTTTTCGCCCTCTGGTGCGATGCGCAAAGTCTCAATCGCTGAACGCAATGAGGCAAGTGGGTTTTTTATTTCATGGGCAACATCTGCTGCAAACTGTTCATTGGTATCAATGCGGTGGTAAAGTGCCGATGTCATATTCTGCATCGCACTGGAAAGATGTCCAATTTCATCATCCCGCGCTGTCATATCAGGAATGTTCACCCGATCCGGGCTGTCTTTACGCAGTTTTGATGTGCTTCCCGCTTCCATAGCCGCCGCCAGATCATGGATCGGATTGGCTATGGTTTTAGCAAGAACTAAAGACAGAATAACCGACAATCCAGCCGCCAATGCAAATAACCGTAAAATATTATTACGCTCTTGTTTGCGCAATCCATCCATCAAACCCGCTGGTGTTGAAACAACAATAACCCCAATGGCTATATCCGATAAAACGATCGGTTGCCCAAATGCTGCAACGATTTCACCTGATTGGATGGTTTCTTTTACCGAAGCTTGCCCACTCTGGATAACCTTCAACGCTAAATCATAACCAATCTCTTCGGTATTGGTTGTCTGTATTTGTTGTGTTGGGCCTTTAACCAGAGCTTCGATTTTGTTCCAGATAGTATCAAAAATATTGCTTAGCTTGTTATTGTTTTCAGTATTTTGCCCCGATGGGCCAATATATTCATCAGCCATCTGGGTTAACAAAAGAGTATTTTCGGTATCATAAACCCGAATTTCCGTACTTTTCGTTTGCGGCAAACCCGACGACAAAACAGACAGAAGTGATACAGAGGCTACATCTTCGTTGCTAGAACGTTCAGCAATAAGGTTCGCATACAAACCAGCTTCAACTTGCAATGCCGACATACGTTCGGTTTCAATATTACTGCGAAACTCTGAGATATAAAGCATACCCATCAACAGCACACATAATGCGATTAAATTAAAAGCTATAATCCGACGCGCCATTGCCGACGCCCAAAAAAAACCTTTACGCTTATTTGGTTTTTTATCAGACTCAACACGATTGCCGTCAGATATATTCATATCCGAGGTCATATCTATCCCTGCATTTGCCATAATAGTTTACTGTTCGTTGTAACGATAGCCTATGCCATATAACGTTTCAATGGCACTAAAATCATCATCGACAGAACGCATCTTTTTACGCAGTCTTTTAATGTGGCTGTCGATTGTTCTGTCGTCAACATACACCTGATCGTCATAAGCTACATCCATCAACTGATCGCGACTTTTAACAAAGCCAGGTCGTGTAGCAAGTGCTTGAAGTAAAAGGAATTCTGTAACTGTAAGGGAAACACTTTTGCCCCTCCATGTCACCGCATGACGCATAGGATCCATCGTTAGATCACCCCGATCAATCATGCTTTCATTGGCTTCCTCAGCAATCGGGCTGCCTGCATCAGAAAGTCTGGCTTCCTGACGACGTAAAATGGCGCGGATGCGTTCTACCAGTAATCGTTGTGAAAATGGCTTGCGCACATAATCATCCGCACCCATCCGTAAGCCTAGAACTTCGTCAATTTCATCATCTTTAGATGTTAGAAATATAACCGGCACATCCGACTTTTGCCGCAAACGGCCAAGCAAATCCATGCCATCCATGCGTGGCATTTTAATGTCCAACACAGCTATATCTGGCATTGCTTCACTGAATGCATTCAATGCTTGCAACCCGTCGTTATATGTAGAAACGTCGTAACCTTCTGCTTCCAGCGTCATTGAAACTGACGTTAGAATATTGCGGTCGTCATCGACCAAAGCTATTTTAGCCATGCTGCCCTCTGATTTTTGCCCGTATTTTTTTATTATTATTACATCCATACTCCGCTACCTAACTTACAGAATCAACTTAAATTTATGAATTGCGGTCCAATCGTGTCTTTTTTTCATCACAATTCACTAATATTTCGTGTGTCGTTAGCGATAACTGCGCGAAAATGACCTAAAAACGTATGTTTCATTCAAAAAACGACATGTTATATAACACCCAACTACTTCCTGAGTAACTAAATCCTACATGTTTGATGCTAATCAAATCTAAATAATGATGATTAAAGCTATATGGCTTTGTCCAAAGGAGCTAATAGAGTATGAAAACTGGCCGCGTTAACCCCTCTCAAACGCTAGATACCGCTGGCATAACTGGTTTAAAATCAGTCCACTATAACCTGTTAGAACCCGCTCTAGTCGAAGCCGCTTTGAAAAAAGACGAAGGCACACTGGGTAAAGGCGGCGCATTTTTGGTTTCCACAGGCGAATACACTGGCCGCTCACCCGAAGATAAATTCGTTGTTGATGAACCTTCTGTCAAAGACAGTATCTGGTGGGAAAACAATCCTCCACTCGCAATGGATGCTTTTGAGCAACTGAAAAAAGATATGTTCGCCCATATGGAAGGCGGCGAATACTTTGTACAGGATCTGTTTGGCGGCTCTGATCCCGCATACCGCTTGAACACACGTGTTATTACAGAACTGGCATGGCACAGCCTGTTTATCCGCACCATGCTGCGCCGCCCTGAAGCATCAGAGCTGGATAGTTTTATCCCTGAATTTACCGTCGTTAACTGCCCAACCTTTCAGGCTGATCCAGAAAAACACGGATGCCGTTCGGAAGTTATTATTGCAATTTCATTCGAACAAAAATTGGTTTTGATCGGTGGCACTGAATATGCAGGTGAAAATAAAAAATCTGTATTCTCAATCTTGAATTACCTATTGCCAGACCAAGGTGTTATGCCAATGCACTGTTCTGCCAATCACGCGATTGGCGACACATCAGACACAGCCATATTCTTTGGCCTGTCTGGAACGGGCAAAACAACTTTATCGGCTGATCCGAACCGGGTTTTAATTGGCGATGATGAACATGGTTGGTCTGACACCACCACCTTCAATTTCGAAGGCGGGTGTTACGCTAAGACAATTAATTTGTCAGCAGAAGCAGAACCAGAAATTTATGCGACCACACATAAATTCGGCACTGTCATTGAAAACATGGTTTTTGACGAACACACCAAAGAGCTGGATTTCAAAGACGATAGCCTGACCGCAAACATGCGTTGTGCCTATCCGTTACATTACATTTCCAATGCATCTGACGATTCAATCGGCGGCCAACCTAAGAACATCATCATGCTGACGTGTGACGCCTTTGGTGTTTTACCCCCGATTGCACGCTTAACACCTGCACAGGCGATGTACCACTTCCTGTCTGGCTTCACATCAAAGGTAGCTGGCACTGAACGCGGAGTCACCGAACCACAACCAACATTTTCCACCTGCTTCGGCGCCCCTTTCATGCCGCGCCGCCCAGAGACATATGGCGCACAGCTACGCGATAAAATCGCCTCTACAGGGGCAACCTGCTGGCTGGTTAATACAGGCTGGACAGGGGGCGCTTATGGTACTGGTTCACGGATGCCGATCAAAGCCACACGTGGATTACTAACAGCGGCCTTAGACGGATCATTAAGTGATGTAGATTTCCGCCTTGACGAAAACTTTGGCTTTGACGTACCTGTTGCAGTGGCAGGCGTTGATAATGCCTTATTAGATCCGCGCAGCACATGGGCGGATAAAGAAGCTTATGATGAAAATGCAGCCAGACTGGTTGCTATGTTCTCTGAAAACTTCGCGCAATATGAACAATACGTCAGTGACGATGTTCTGGCGGTTAAAATCAGCGCATAAAGTACAACTTAAATCATTTAGACCGCGTCCCTTCAGGCGCGGTTTTTTTATGGATTGATTAATCAAGGACGACCTGCAAATCTGTGGGCATGATACGTAGCTCTTTAATACTTCTTTCAATCCTGACGGCCTGCCTTAAAGATGAAACCGTATCTGGGCAGACGTTAGCTGCCGATGTATGGTGGCTGAAATCCATGAATGAAGCACCCATTTCATCGCGCATTAGCATCAGTTTTCCAGACCAAGGGCGGGTCAGTGGCCAAGCACCGTGCAACCGCTACTTTGGCAAACAAACAGCCCCATTACCTTGGTTTGAAGTGTCTGGGCTTGGATCTACGAAAATGGCCTGTTCCGAACTTGATTTGGAAGGGCAGTATTTCACGGTGTTACAAAAAATGACCACGGCTGAAGTTTCGGGTGATACTTTGATTTTAAAATCCGACGCGGGGCAAGCACTGATTTTTGTGAAAAATTAGGGCTTATGGTCCTTTTTAACGGTCTTGGTCAAAACATCCAAAAACCGCATGCGCGCATCAGGTAACGGGCGGTTTCCCAACGCGGGGGCAACGCGATGTGCCAAAAAATACCCTGTGGTTTTCAAAGCGTCCAAGACTTCGGATGCTTCTTTTGTAGCGGTTTGCGCCCGTAAGAACCTTGGCAAAGGTAGCATACGATCTGCCCAATCGGCACCAGCTGTCGCACTGACTGCACGGCCAGATTTTGGGGATACATAAATCAAATCCTGCCTAACGCCCGTTGCCGCACAACTGTCCAGATCAAGCCCATAGCCCAATTCTTCTAATACGGCATATTCCCATAGCGCATAATCTGGCAGCCATGCCTCGCCTTCGGCCATTTGGTCAAATAGATTGACGGTTACAGCGTATAGTTGCGCCATCGCCAACCTTTCTGGAAAAGTAAAATTTACCAACGCACAGATCGATCCCATCGCAGACAGCGCAAGGCGATCAGACAGAATAGTGGTGCGTGATTTCACGGGTTCAATGGTATAATTACCCAAGTGATCTTCAAGGCGCGCGCGCCATTCCACATCTACTTGTGTGCCAGGTTGCAGGATCGGTGCTAATTTGCGCCCTGCACCACCGCGCACAAGCCCTGCATGGCGACCGTGGCTTTCAGTTAGAACGTCCACAATCGTTGAGGTTTCGCCGTGTTTGCGAACTGATATAATTACGCCTGTGCCTTGCCATTCCATGACACAAACTACCCGCTTAAACCGTCTTCGTCGAGCAAATGACGCCCTTGCCTGTCTTCAACCTCAATCACCCATATATCTGGATCAAATGAACGTTGCTTTGCAAGGCTTGCATCTACATCCCCTTCAACACCATCCGCTAATGTTACCCATATACGGTTGCCATCCAGATCATAGCTGCGGTGAAAGGCGCGGGCATTTCCGTCAAGCGTATTCAGCTTCACAATTATCGCCCCTGCCGTGGCATCACCTTTGGCAGTGATGAACGCGGGAATATTAACCAATGATAGGCGGCGCAAATATGCGTGTACCCAAAAATCACTGGTCAAGCGTGGGGTCATTTTTTCGTGTCTGAAAAGTCCAGACCCATTTCCGTAAAGCGTTCCGCTTCATTTTCCCATTTCGGTCGCACTTTGATCTGAATGAACAAATGCACTTCCGCGCCCACAAGATTTTTCAACTCAGTGCGCGACGCTATGCTAACAGCTTTGATCGTTTCGCCCTTTGGCCCCAGTGCGATGCCCTTGTGACGTTCACGGATCACATAAACGATTTGGTCAATGCGCACAGATCCATCTTTTTTCTTTTCCCAGCCTGTGGTTTCCACGGTCAAGAAATAAGGCAGCTCTTGGTGCAAGCGCAGCATTAATTTTTCGCGCGTAGTTTCAGCAGCAATCATCCGCATCGGCACATCGGCAATTTGATCTTCGGGATATAACCACGGGCCTTCGGGCATATTGGCAGCCAGATAGGTGCGAAGCTCTTTTATGCCAAACCCTTTTTCGGCAGAGATCATAAAGGTCTCTTCAAATTCGAACATGTCATTAATGCTTTTGGTCAAGGCCAGCAATTTTTCTGCCTTCACCATGTCAATTTTATTGATCGCCAAAACGATTTTCTGTTTGGGGCGCAGACGTTTACCAAGCCCTTCCAAAATCATCTCGGTGCCTTTGGTAATGCCGCGATGCGCCTCTATCAACAGCACAACCACATCCCCGTCACCGGCCCCTGACCAGGCAGCGGCAACCATTGCTTTGTCCAGATTACGCCGTGTTTGAAACAAGCCTGGCGTATCTACAAACACCAGTTGCGTATTTCCCTCTATGGCAATGCCACGAATACGTGCGCGGGTTGTTTGTACCTTGTGCGTCACGATTGAAACTTTGGCCCCAACCATATGATTCATCAATGTCGACTTGCCCGCATTGGGTTCACCGATCAAAGATACATATCCGCATTTTGTGTCAGTCATGGTTTGTTTCCACTTGTTCCAATAATTTACTGGCTGCTATTTGTTGTGCTTGGCGTTTTGAGGCAGCACTGGCTTTGGCAGTTGCGCCATTAGATAGTTGCGCCTCTATTTCAAAGACAGGCGCATGATCTGGGCCTGCACGGGAAATTTCAACGTATTCTGGCGGTGGCATTTTGTTAGCCTGCGCCCATTCTTGTAAAGTTGTCTTTGGGTCACGCGCATCTTCTTCTGCTGCATTTATACGCTTGCCCCATAAACGCAGTATCAGTTTTTCTGCCGCATCAAAACCTGCATCCATATAAACTGCCGCGATAACCGCTTCCATTGCATCACCCAGAATTGCGGTTTTCTTGCGCCCGCCCGACAGCATTTCAGAACGGCCTAACTTTAGGGCAGCACCCAGATCAATTTGCACAGCGACATCAGCACAAGCTTCTTTGCGCACCAAGGCATTAAAACGCGGGGCCAACTGTCCTTCGGATGCAGCTTTGTCTTTTTCCAGTAATGCTTGCGCTATCACCAGTGCCAAAACACGGTCACCCAAGAATTCCAACCGTTGGTTGTCTGCACGTGTTGGCGAACTAAGCGACGAATGTGTTGTCGCTTCAATCAGCAATTCCGGCCGGGCAAACTGGTGGCCCAGACGGACAGAAAATTCTTTTAACTCGCCCGCGAGTTTCACTCAAGACCCTTAAAGAAACGATCAGAACGCCATGTCCAGAATGCCAGCATAGATTTACCAGCAGAGGAAAAGATAACCCGATTTGCACGGCCCACAAGGTTTTCAAACGGAACATAGCCCACGCCACCAACACTGCGCGGATAGCGGCTGTCTTGTGAATTATCGCGGTTATCACCCATGAAGAAATAATGTGCGGCAGGCACTGTATAAACGCCAGTATCGTCGGCATAGTCAGTACCAATATTCAATACCGCATGTTCAACACCATTGGGCAGGGTTTCTTTGAACAGTTCTTTTTCACACGTCCCGCCGTTCAATGCGACAGGGCTGTTGCTACAACGCGGCGTGCGCCCCATTGGGCCTTGTAATTCTTTTACTTCGGTAAAAAGCCCCATAGGCTCTAGCGGTGCGGCCACTTCATTAATGTAAAGCTGCCCCCCCTTCATCTGAATACTATCACCTGGCAAGCCAACTAGGCGTTTGATATAATCCACATTACTAACAGGGTGTTTGAACACAACAATGTCACCGCGCACTGGTTCGCTGCCCAAAATGCGACCTGAAAACGGGCACATTGAAAACGGACAGGAATGTTGCGAATAACCATAAGCCATTTTATTCACGAACAGAAAATCACCAACAAGAAGCGTTGATTTCATTGACCCAGACGGGATCCAGAACGGTTGGAAAAACAAGGTGCGGATCACACCCGCAATCAGCAAAGCATAGACGATTGTCTTAATCGTTTCACCAATGCCATCGGGCTTTTTTTCTGCCATTATCATATTCCTTTAAGATTGAACGCTACATGGCGTGTGCGTACACTTTAGTCAAGCGACGGGTCGCGCCTCAATCACCACAAATGCCTGTGCCCATGGGTGATCGTCTGTCAAAGTTACGTGAACAAAAGCTTCATGGCCGTTAGGTGTCAGCTGGTTCAGGCGTTCTGCCGCCCAACCCGTCAATTCCATTGTCGGCTGGCCTGAGCGTAAATTTTTCACACCCATATCTTTCCACGCAATGCCCATCGCCAGCCCTGTTCCCAAAGCTTTAGAACACGCCTCTTTCGCCGCCCACCGTTTGGCATAAGTGCCAGCTACATCTTTGCGGCGTTCAGACTTGGCTTGTTCTACCTTTGTAAACACACGGTTTTTGAAACGATCCCCAAAACGATCAAGCGTGCCTTGGATACGCTCGATATTAGCCAAATCTGTGCCGATACCGATAATCATAATAGCCGTGTCGTTAATATCTTCAGGCTGGCAAACCCAAAGAGTGCGGCAAAACCCAATTCAAAAAACTTACGCATTCGCTGATACCCTGCAACCACCCATTCTGTAGAAAACAACAAGGCGTATCCTATAAATATAAGTATTGAGCCGCTGAACAAAAAACCAAACATCCATAAAAGATCAGCGACTTTAGCATCAGGTGAAACTGCAATCGCATATACAGCCCCCCAACTTAAAATTGCCTTAGGGTTTGTCAGGTGGATCAGCATACCCCGCATAAATATTTGTTTTAAACTTCCCGAAAACGCCTTATGGTGAAGATCCGTGTAAGGGGCTAAAGCAGACCGTAGTGATTTAAACGCTAAAAACAGTAAATAAGCGGCGGCCACATAGCGTAATGTTTCAAAAACCCATGCATTTGCCAACATTATCGCACTCATACCAAAGGCCGCAGCCAATCCCCATGAAGCAGATCCTGCAAGAATGCCCAGCGAAATCATCAAACCAGAACGTCGCCCACTTTCCATGGATGTGCCTACAATAGATAAAGTAGCCGGTCCCGGGCTTCCGCCTGCCACAATCCACGCAAACCACAAAACTACCAATTCGTAGCTGTTCATCCCCGCGCCTCATCCATCAGGGCACGCATTTTCTCAATGGCATTCTCCAGCCCGTCAAAAATCGCTTCACCGATCAGAAAATGGCCGATATTTAATTCCATCACTTCAGGAAAAGCTGCTATGGGTTTGACGGTATCATAGGTGATGCCGTGGCCTGCATGCACTTCTAACCCTAACCCATGTGCAGCAACAGACATTTCGCGCAGCTTTTCCAACTCCGCATCACTTTTATCAAAGTGACCTTCGGTAAAGGCGTCGCAATAAGGCCCGACGTGCAATTCAATTATATCAGCGCCAATGCGGTGCGCCGCTTCGATTTGTTTCATCTCTGCGGCAATAAAAATTGATACACGGCACCCTGCATCCCGCAAAGGGGCGATGAAATGTGCCAGTTTGTTTTCCTCACGCGCCACTTCCAAACCGCCCTCTGTAGTGCGTTCTTCACGCTTTTCCGGCACCACACAAACCGCATGGGGTTTGTGGCGCAAAGCTATTTTCTGCATTTCGTCTGTTGCGGCCATCTCAAAGTTCAGCGGTACACTTAACCCGTCCATTAACGCGTCTATATCCTTGTCAGTAATATGGCGACGGTCTTCGCGTAGATGCGCAGTTATTCCGTCAGCACCCGCGCTTTCGGCTAACAATGCGGCGCGCAATGGATCAGGATAAGCCCCGCCGCGTGCATTACGCACTGTTGCAACATGGTCAATATTCACGCCTAGACGTAGTTTATTTTTCTTTGCGTCAATCATCTTCACAGCCCTTTTATAGGTGTATCAAGCATCATAGCTTATTAAGTTTTCTCTTTTGCCGATCCGCTTTACGCGTTCGACGCAAACGTAATCTTAGCTTACGCCGTTTTTGATACCGCGCAATAAGAGGCTTTGTTAAAAAATAACAAATCGTAGCCGTAATAAAGCCTGGAATTATACCGCCAATAAAATAGGGTACAAATACTTCTTCTGAAAACTCAAGCAATCCATCCCATGTGCTTTTTTCATATCCAAAAAGCGATTTTACATTTCCCCAAAGCGTATCAAACGCATGATCGAAGCTTGCCAATATTTTTGACCAAACCGTCACGTCATGGGCACGGCCCAACATTCTAAGGCCCAGTTGATAGCTGATTGCCGCGATAAAAGGAAATGTCAGAGGGTTACCAACAAAGGTGCCAAGTAACGCCGCAAAAACATTGCCGCGTAAAACCAACGCCAAAAACCATGCTGCAAAAAAGTGCAAGCCGAACAACGGTGTGAAAGTTACAAAAACACCGCAGGCAATTCCCATAGAGATTTTATGCGGCGTATCAGGCAGGCGCTTCAAACGATGGCGCATATAGTCCATGCCACGCCGCCAGCCTTTACGGGGGTAAAGTGGTTCTACCAGCAATTCCCGATAGGATTTTTTCTCGCGGCGCTTAAACACTTATATTGCTCCGTTAACCCTTTGATGATTGCGACATGGTATTAACTATTCGTGCGCGCGTCCGCTTAACGTCGGCCACATCCGAATCAGCTTCAACCGCTGTTATAACATGATGTAGATGTTCCACATCCCGCACCTGAATTTCAATCATCATTCGGTAAAAATCGGGTTTTCTTTCAGTGAATTGCATATCTGCAATATTCGCATTTTGTTCACCGATCAAGGTACATATGCGCCCCAAAACCCCTGCATCATTAACGATCGTGATTTGTATGGTCACATTATTGACGGGGTCGCTTCGCCCTTTTGTCCAATGAAGGTCCATCCATCTGTTGGTTTGATCTTCATACAAAGCTAGTTTTTCACAATGGATGGTGTGAAACACCACGCCTTTTCCACGTGTGGCAATGCCAACAATCCGCTCACCTGGTAGCGGTTGGCAACACTGCCCTGGCTGCGCAAATTGCCCAGGGTTCAAACCCAAAATTTCTGCGGCGGGTAGATCAACATCCGTTTTGCTTTCCATCAGCAATTCTGGATACAATGCCCCAACCAGATCAGAGCCTGTCATTTCAGCGCTTCCCAATCTGGCCAGCAGTGCGGCTTTATTTTTCAATCCCAATTTTTTCGACGCCGTGGTTAACGCTTTATCAGTAGGCTTTTTGCCAACATGTTCCAACGCAACCCGCGCTAGTTCTTGACCTAAGCGCACAAATCCCTCGCGATGCTCTTCGCGCAATGCGCGTCGAATTGCTGATTTAGCGCGCCCAGTTACAGCAATATCCGCCCAGCTAGATTGCGGCCGTTGCCCTTCTGCTGTTGTAATTTCAATAGACTGCCCATTCCTTAGACGTGTCCATAGTGGCACCCTGCGACCATCAACCTTTGCCCCCACACAAGCCGCCCCAATACGGGTGTGAATAGCATAGGCAAAATCAATAGGCGTTGCCCCGCGCGGCAACTGGATCACTTCCCCTTTAGGTGTAAAGCAAAACACTTGATCGGCAAACATATCCAGTTTCACATGCTCCAAAAACTCTTCGTGATCTTGTTCGTCCGTGCCACCAAAACGTTCTGTAAGTGATGCAAGCCATGCAAACGGATCTACCGCAAAAGGGTTTTCCACCCTGCGGCCATCTTTATATGACCAGTGTGCGGCAACACCACTTTCGGCCACATCGTGCATTTGGCGTGTGCGTATCTGAATCTCCACACGCTTTCCATCGCGACCAGAAACTGTCGTATGCACGGATCTGTATCCATTTGATTTAGGTTGGCTTAAATAATCTTTGAAACGTCCCGGCACAGCTTTCCAACGATGATGCATCGCCCCTAGTACGCGGTAAATATCCTCTTCACTATGGGTAATGATCCTGAATGCGTAAATATCACTGAGCCGCGAAAAACCTTCACCTTTTTCCTGCATCTTACGCCAGACAGAGTACGGTTTTTTCTCACGCCCTATCACCTCTGCCTCTATATTGGCTTTAACCAATACATCGCGAATATCCTGCGTAATTTGCGGGATCACATCTTCGGTTTGTTTGCGCAAAGTTAGAAAACGTCGCAAAATTGAATTACGCCCTTCAGGGTTTAACACCCGAAATGATAAATCTTCCAATTCTTCGCGCATCCACTGCATGCCCATACGGCCCGCTAAGGGCGCAAAAATATCCATTGTTTCATGGGCTTTTTGCTGCTGCTTTTCTGGGCGCATATGTTTGATTGTGCGCATGTTGTGCAACCGGTCACCAAGCTTGACCAAAATCACCCGCACATCTTTAGACATAGCCAACAATAATTTGCGCACGTTTTCAGCTTGCTTGGCATCATTCGACGACAGTTCAATGTTAGTCAGCTTGGTCACACCGTCAACCAGTTGCGCCACTTCAACACCAAAATGTTTCGCCACATCTTTATAAGTAGATTTAGTGTCTTCGATCACATCATGCAAAAGCGCTGTGACGATCGTTGCATCATCCAGACTTTGCTGTGCAAGCAATGCGGCTACTTCAATGGGGTGTGTGAAATAAGGTTCGCCCGAATGCCGTGTCTGGTTTTCATGCATAAGTTTGCCATACTCATACGCTTCGGTAATAAGTTTGACATTCGTATTGGGGTTGTAGGTACGGACGTGATCTACAAGTTTTTCAACCGGGATCATTTCGGCTGCTCCTTATATGGGAGCCGTGCCAAGGTGTGACCCTTGGCAGGTTGTCCTATTTCATTTCTTGCGCTTCCATCAATGCACGCAGCAGATTTTCTTCTGACATGTCATCATCAGATTGATCGGGTTCTTCGCCCATTAGAAGTGCCATTTGGTCTTCTTCTGGCTCATCCACTTCGATTTGGGTTTGATGACTTTCAATCGCTGCTTCCATCAAATAATCAGATGTTAATGTCTCTTCTGCAATTTCGCGCAAAGCAACAACCGGGTTTTTATCATTGTCCCGTGGAATTGTGATTTCAGCACCTGTAGACAGTTCACGCGCACGATGTGCCGCTAACAAAACCAGATCAAAATGGTTTTCTACTTTATCTATGCAATCTTCAACTGTGACACGTGCCATAGGGAAACTCCAAAAATGGATGTGAATGAAAGGGCTATCTACGCCCTTTCCCTAATAATGGCAAGCGTAATTGATAAGCCTTTTAGGGCTTAAATTTGCACAATTTCTGATAATTCCTGCGCATCAAGCGCCCCAATAAGCCCATCAATAGTTTTTGTGCTGACTGGGTGTATCCAACTAGGCGCAACTGCCCTTAGCGGCACCAAGACGAATCCACGTTCATGGATACGTGGATGGGGTAGAATCAAATCATCGGGCCATTGGGTTCTTTGCAATTCCAATGGCATCTCTGCCCATGTTTTATAAACATCCAATGAAGGTAATATGCAGCCTTGATAATCCAGCAGATCAATATCAATTATACGCGACCCCCAGCGGGTTTCGCGGATACGCCCCAAATTTGTTTCCACCCGATGCAATTCTGCTAATAATTCCTGCGGGCTTAACAATGTTTCGGCTTTCACCACTGAATTAACGTAATCAGGCCCATTTCCAGCAGGAAACGCAGGGGTTTGGTAAAAAGGGCTGAAAACGCACGCTGTCAACGTTCTGTTAGATAATAACGTATAAGCTGATCTAATTATCTGTGCCGATCCTGCTAGTTGCGTTCCCTGGTTTGAACCAAAGGCTAAATATACTGTCTTTGGAAAAATCCTGTTATTTTCAGCTTGTAGCATGTAAATTTAACCCTATGTTCAGCACGTCATACCTAATAGGCACACGCAAAAATTAGTCTTACGGTGTGGCAGAATTACGAAATAAACTTATAAAAGGGAAACCTTATGTTCTACCGAGATGAGCGCCTTGCTCTATTTATTGATGGTTCTAACTTATATGCCGCTGCAAAGTCATTAGGGTTCGATATAGATTACAAGCTATTACGTACAGAATTTATGCGCCGCGGTAAATTGTTGCGTGCCTTCTACTATACTGCACTTTTGGAAAATGATGAATATTCACCAATCCGCCCTTTGGTTGATTGGTTGAATTACAACGGTTTCACAATGGTGACAAAGCCCGCCAAAGAATACACTGATTCTATGGGCCGTAAAAAGGTTAAGGGCAACATGGACATTGAATTGGCCGTGAATGCCATGGAACTGGCCCCACATGTTGATCACATGGTAATATTTTCTGGTGACGGAGATTACCGCCCCTTGATTGAATCATTGCAACGTCAAGGCGTGCGCGTTTCTGTGGTTTCCACAATTCGTTCACAACCACCGATGATTTCAGATGATCTACGCCGTCAGGCTGATAATTTCATTGAACTTGATGAATTACGCGATGTCGTAGGCCGCCCATTACGCAATGATGGCGAAACCAATACGCAATCGATTGAAACAGAACAGGTTGAATAATTAATAGTTCAACCACCAAAATACTGAAAGCATCCAAGTGTATGCTTTCAGTATATGCTTACTGTAATGGATCGGCACCTTAGAAGCGATACCCTAGGCCAGCACCAACAATCCATGGATCCAAATCAACACTTGCTGGAATAGCACCTGCCGTAACAGTCGCATCAACATTTAGCCAAAGCTTTTTTACATCCATGTTAAAACTCCATTCGTCATCAATGGCGTAATCAAAACCTGCTTGCAGAGCGAACCCAAATCCATTGTCCCAATCATCCACACCACCGATTGCGGGGGTTGGATCACTGGAAATTATCGCAGTATAGTTCAAACCTGCACCCACATATGGTTTAAACGCTCCCATTGGGTGGTGATATTGTATCGTCAGAGTTGGCGGCAACAGTAAAACTTCTGAAATCACAGCCCCACCCAGTTTCACATCATGCGGTGAAACTGCAAGTATAAGTTCGGCTGCAATATTGTCATTGAAGAAATATGTAAAATCTAGCTCTGGCATAATCGCATCGTCAGCACTCAAAGCGGCCGGTGCGCCACCTAACAGGCCATTACTTTCGTCTGGGATGACATTAATCAACCGACCACGAATAAGCCATTTTGTACCCGCCCATGGGTTGGTTGCAGATGTATCAGCGGCTACAGGTGATGTAATTGCCGTTGTGCAAAACAAGGCAAAAGCGATTGCAGGTAAAACTGTAAAAAGATGTTTCGGTACCATAAGGATTCTCCAGATTAATAAGGTAGGAATACGACTCAGCCGCCTTCCAATAGAAGCCATAAACCAGTTATCCAGATAGAGTTTTGATCTGCATCAACATTCGTTAATCTTCATAAATTGTGATATTTTACCCGCGACAAATACGCTAAAGTTTTATGCACTCACGGCCAGTCTTTATTGCCAGTTTTGCAATAGTTTTAACCACTAGGGGCAGGTGAAGAACGACAAATCTATAAAGATTTTTATGCCTTTGTAATTTCTGATAGGCGTCAAGCTTGCGCGACATATAAATGTGCTTGTTGGGGGTTTCCAGACTGGTTAGAGTTCATCTGACAGCACCCAATGTATCTAACACCATCTATGCGCTAGTGAATACAAAACAAACATCCATTTAAGGGCAATATGACCAAGCAACCTCTTAACCTTTACCTTGCAGCACCACGCGGATTTTGCGCAGGTGTTGACCGTGCCATTAAAATCGTCGAGCTAGCGATCGAAAAATGGGGCGCACCAGTCTATGTGCGCCATGAAATTGTTCACAATAAATACGTGGTCGATGGTTTGCGTGAAAAGGGCGCCATCTTTGTTGAAAATCTGGATGAGTGCCCAGACGATCGACCCGTTATATTTTCCGCCCACGGCGTGCCAAAATCAGTACCTGCAAAAGCACAGGCGCGTAACATGATCTATGTTGATGCCACCTGCCCACTGGTTTCAAAAGTACATATCGAAGCGGATCGGCACCATATGAACGGGTTGCAAATGGTGATGATTGGCCATGCGGGCCACCCAGAAACCATCGGCACAATGGGTCAGTTGCCTGAGGGTGAGGTGATATTGGTAGAAACCCCTGCGGATGTCGCCAAATTGGCGCCACGCGATGAAGCCAAACTCGCCTATATCACGCAAACAACTTTAAGCGTGGACGATACAATCGAAATTGTAAAAGCCCTACAAGAACGGTTTCCAAATATCACCGGGCCGCACAAAGAAGATATATGCTACGCCACCACCAACCGTCAGGAAGCGGTCAAAGCAGTGGCCTCAAAAATTGATGCACTGTTGGTTATCGGCGCACCCAACTCGTCCAATTCAAAACGGCTGGTAGAGGTTGGCGCAAATGCAGGGTGCAAATATGCGCAGCTTGTGCAACGCGCCAAAGATATTGACTGGCGCGCTATGGACGGTGCGAAAGCGGTTGGCATAACAGCAGGTGCATCCGCCCCCGAAGTTTTGATAAATGAGGTTATTGAAGCGTTCAAAGAGCGCTATGAAGTAACCACCGAAATCGTTGAAACAGCTATTGAGAATGTGGAATTCAAAGTGCCCCGCGTTTTACGAGAAAGGGTCGCTTCAAATGGCTGACCAGAAAACCATCGATGTTTATAACGCAAAAGCTACCGATTATGCAAAAATGGTTAGCCGCACGACACCAGACAAAGATTTGCGCAACTTTATCGACAGCATACCAAAGGGCGGGTTGGTTCTAGACTTGGGCTGCGGCCCCGGAAACTCTGCCGCAATGATGCAAACCGCAGGTTTAATTCCCGAAGCCATGGATGCTTCCGCGCAAATGGTAGAATTGGCGCGCACGAAATACGGGCTCAATGTCACGCATGCAACTTTTGACCATCTTAACGCAAAGGCGCGGTATGATGGTATCTGGGCAAACTTCAGCCTGTTACACGCAGCAAAATCCGATATGCCACGTCACTTATCAGCCATCCATGCGGCACTGAAACCACGCGGGCATTTTCATATTGGAATGAAACTTGGCACAGGTGAAATCCGCGACACGATGGATCGGATGTACACATATTATGAAGACGCCGAGCTAAAAAACATGATCCAAACTGCTGGCTTTACTCTGCTCAATTCTAGAAATGACGCGATGGAAGGTATGACTGGCAATGTGGAACCCTTTACCATCATAACCGCCCATGCCTGAACTATACGCGTACACAGACGGTGCTTGTTCAGGCAACCCTGGCCCCGGTGGCTGGGGGGTTTTATTGCAGGCACATGATGGTGACAAAGTCGTCAAAGAACGCGAACTAAGCGGTGGTGCTGACGACACCACCAACAACCAAATGGAATTGATGGCCGCGATCAGCGCGCTTGAAACTTTGGCCAAGCCCAGCGCAATCACCATTGTGACCGACAGTTCATATGTCAAAGATGGTATTACCAAGTGGATACACGGCTGGAAAAAAAACGGCTGGCGTAATGCATCAAAAAAGCCCGTCAAAAACACCGAGCTTTGGAAGCGATTAGAGCAAGCTGCCAATAGGCATCAAGTAACTTGGGAATGGATCAAAGGCCATGCGGGCCACACGCAAAACGAACGCGCGGATGAATTAGCACGTATGGGCATGGAGCCTTTTAAGGCCAAATAAATAAGCATATTTTGTCGTGTTCGTACTAGTCGCACCGTTTTTAATGCGCATAGTGAATAGAATAACTCTTATTCACGGACACAAACATGCTTGCCACTGCTATCAGCAAAATCCAAGGCTCGGCCATTTCCGCCATTTTTGATAAAGCCATACTACTACGGGCCAAAGGGCGCGATTTGGTTGATTTCTCAGTTGGCGAGCCTGATTTCGACACCCCCGAACATATTTGTGACGCAGGCATAAAAGCGATCCAGCAAGGTATCACACGCTACACTGCGGTTGATGGAACAAATGATCTAAAAGCAGCGATTGCACGAAAATTCAAAACCGATAACGGCCTTGAATATAGCTCTGCGCAGATCGTCATAAGCGCAGGTGCCAAACCGCTTTTGGCAACCGCAATGCAAGCGGTCATAAACCCGAATGATGAGGTGATTATCCCCACCCCTGCATGGCCTTCGCACATTGGAATGGTTGAGGTTTGTAATGCGACCCCCGTGATGGTGCCTACAACGCATGAAGAGGGTTTCAAGCTTAGCGCCGCAAAACTGGAAGCCGCGATTACACCCAAAACCAAATTACTACTGTTGTGTTCGCCATCCAACCCGACGGGGGCGGTTTATTCGACCAAAGCACTGGCTGACCTTGCCGAAGTTTTACGTCGTCATCCCCACATCCTGATTATATCCGACGATCTTTATGAACATATCGTTTTTGATGACAATCGCTTTGCCACTCTGGCCGCTGTTGCACCAGATTTGCGCGATCGCATCCTAACCGTGAATGGTGTTTCCAAAGCTTATGCCATGACGGGCTGGCGTATCGGTTATGCGGGTGGGCCGGAATGGTGGATGAACGGCATCCGCAAAATCTCATCACAGATTAATGGCGGGCCGTGCTCTATCAGTCAGGCCGCCAGCATTGCCGCACTGGATGGGCCGCAGGAATTCCTGTCAACATGGCGCGATACTTACTGCAAAAGACGCGACATTGCCCTTGAAGGCTTGGCCAAAATTGACGGCCTTAATGTCGGCAAACCAGAAGGGGCTTTCTACCTTATGCCCCATTGTGGTGGGTTACTGGGTAAGAAAACCCCCGATGGTCAACCCATTGAAACATCCACTGATCTGGCGTCATATTTGCTAAATGAAGGTGTTGTTGTTGTTCCGGGTGCGGGTTTCTTTTGTGATCCATATTTCCGTATGTCCACCGCCACGTCTGAGGCGAATATCATCGAAGGCATTCGTCGCATGACTTCCGCCTGCAACGCATTAGTATAGGAAAACCCCATGACTTTATCTATGTCCGCATTTGCGCATAACCTGACATATAACGACCTGCCCGAACCGTTATTTCGCGTCTTGCGGCGCAGCTTTCTAGACACCATGGGGGTTGCCGCAATCGGGTCAACCACAGAACTGTCTGATCTGGCCCGCAAAGGCGCATTGGCAGTTTTTGGTGCTGGCACTGCAGGAAAAACACGTATCTTGATGGATGGACGCCAACTTAGCCCCGCAGGGGCGGCAATGGCGGGGGCCTTTATGGTCGACAGTATTGACGCCCATGACGGTACATCCCCCAACAAGGGCCATGCAGGGTCTGCAATTTTCCCCGCATTACTGGCTGTAGCAGACGCCATGCGCACAAACGGCACACCCATAACGGGCAATGATTTTGCCACATGGCTGGCCGTAGCATATGAAGTCAGCTACCGCGCGGGCCAAGTGCAACATGCGACTTGCGCCGATTATCATACCTCTGGCGCATGGACAGCCGTAGGCGTAGCTGCCGCTTGCGCAAAAATGCTTGGCTGCGATGGTGAAATGATCCGCCATGCCGCCGGCATCGGTGAATATCACGGGCCGCGCAGCCAGATGATGCGTTGCATTGATTTTCCAACCATGCTGCGCGACGGCGTTGGTTGGGGCGCGCCCACGGGTGTAACCGCCGCATACCTTGCCCGCGAAGGCTTTACAGGTGCGCCCGCATTAACCTGCGAAGGTGATGATGCCGCGCCTTTCTGGGTTGATTTAGGGGGTACATGGCTGACAGTTGAACACACCCATTACAAACCCTATCCTTGTTGTCGCTGGGCGCATCCGTCCCTTGATGCAGTGCACGAATTGATGACGAAAAATAACCTAACACATGACCGCGTTAAAGCTGTGAACATTAAAACTTTCCACAACGCCACACGGCTTGCAGGTCATGAACCCCAAACATTGGATGATTTCACCTATGCCATCGCATTCCCCGTCGCCGCAATGATTGTGCGCGGACAGGTTGGCGTTGATGAGCTGACACCAGAAACCCTGCAAGACCCCGATATTTTGCGCGTTAGCCGCGCCACCACCTTAATTGACGATGCCCACATGACAAAAATAAGTGAAGGTAAACGCTGGGCGCAAGTCACCATCATTGATATGGATGGCACTGAATACATCGACGCACCCCGCACCCCGCGTGGCGACACCGATTTACCATTAAGTGACGCGGAAATCAGCACCAAGTTTCACGGTTTCGCCGACCCTGTTATCGGATTGGAACGGGCTAAAGAAATAGAAGACCTGTCGGCAAAATTCGATACGCTGGATGCGAAAGGTTTCGCACGGTTGATGGATTTGTGCCTTTCAGCGCCTTAATACATCAAACCCCATCAACAATAATCGCTGTGCATTCTGCATTGGCATGGCGAATGGCCTGCACGGGCTTATAATCTTCGCTGTCTAAAAAACCACGTGCCGCTTGCATATCTGGGAATTCTACAATCACGATACGGGTTGGCGACCATAAATCAGCTTCAACCACATCCATATCGCCACCACGTGTGCGATAAATACCGCCATGCTTTTCTGCTAATGGCTTAGCCTTAAGCTTATAAGTTTCGTAAGCGTCCAAATCATTGATCTTCGTGTCTACTATCAAATACGCTGGCATAGATTTTCCTTAGGGTTTTACTAAATTGCAGTCACCCTAGCCGCCAAAAAAGCGACGGTAAATCCAAATTAAAACTATCGCACCCACTAAGCCGCCAACAAACATGCTTAGCACACTTGAAGCACCAACAAACAACACGAACAGGCCGCGTAAAAATATACCGCCAAAGATTGCACCCAACACACCGATTGCTATGGCCACAAGCGCGTTTACTTGCAAGCCCATAAAACGCACCGCTAGAAAACCAGCGGCTGCACCCACGATAAGTGTAAGAATAAATGGCATAAACGATCCTCCTATTCATATCTATATAGTGTGTTTTTATCGAATTTTAAGGGGAATGTAAGTATTTCAATCTATATAAAAAGGCAGCCCACACACATATGCAGACTGCCTAATGTCATAATTCGCCAAATATGAACGCTTATTTCAAATCAGATGGGGCAACATATTTGATGGTTTTCCAGTGTTCTTCAGATTTTTCCAAATTCCCAGAAATATCTTTTGTCCACAAACCAACAACATGAGGTGAAAGGTTCAAATAAAGTTTCTCATCAACGATTTTCCATAACTTCGGGTCACCATCAAATTTATAACCCAATGCTGCACCATATGCACAGTACCCACCATATGCAGGCGTGTAAGATGCAGGGTTAGCTACGAATGTTTTCTTGTTTGCCTCTGAAACAAAACGGTATGTTGCATCTTCATGAACCGCTACAATATCAACTAATCCCTCTTTTGGGCCATCTTGAAAATACGAAACAGGGTCATATCCACGTAAAGCCAAACCAGTTGTTGTTGCATTAATCTCTACACCTGCGGCTAACGCAGTGGTTACTGTAGCTGTTGCTAGGGCCAGCCCTAGGGCTGCGGCTTGTATATATGATTTCATTTTGTCACCTTTCTGGCACTCATGCCAGTTTTTGTTTATGTTATAGTACCAACACGCTTGTATTGATTAAATTAGGAACTATCATTCTGTACCAAATGGTACAAAACAAGTTTCCGTGACAGAAAGTAACAAATGGCACGCCCCAAAGAGTTCACAGAAGACAAAGCCCTTGATGGTGCGATCGATATATTTTGGAAACGGGGATATGCCAGAACCACGTTACCAGATTTACTAACCGCAATGGGAATAAGCCGTGGCTCTTTTTACGCAGCTTTCACCGACAAATATACCACCTATTGTTTGGCACTTGCGCAATATCACACCGTAAACTTGGCGAATATGCTTGCCAAAATGCGCACACAAACCAGCCTTCCTTTGGTTGACCGTCTGCTTTTCTTGTTTGAAGATATGAACCCGTCTAGCCCTTTTGACAGTCGCTTGGGATGTTTTATCTGCAACACGATGGTAGAATTCGGCACCACTGACCCAATCATTGCGCAAAAAGTAAATCAGATGGCCAACGATATAGAGGCTTGTCTATATGATATAGTGCGCGAAAGCGGCAAAGATACAGCCACTGCCAAGTACCAATCCAAGGCGATATTACAACTATATCTAGGGGCGCAGGCGGTTCATAAATCTGGTGGTAATGTGATTGATTTCAGAACTTATTTACAAGCTATTGTCGCTTAATCACGCCCTAATTCCGCGCCTTTAGGCAATGGTAAACCCCGTAAAAAATCCACCGCATCCATTGCGCCCTTACCAGCACGTTGCAAACGCAATAACTGAACCGCACCGTCCCCACATGCCACAGTCAAAGCCTCATCCAAAACTGTACCCGCAGGCCCTTGCCCCTTTGCAAGTGTGCTGTTCAAAACCTTCACCCGCTGCCCGTCCACTTCAAACCATGCACCTGGAAATGGGGATAAACCTCGGATCAGTCTATCCACTTCAACGGCAGGTTTTGCCCAGTCAATCTCTGCCTCGGATTTGTCGATCTTTAACGCGTAAGTAACACCCTCATCCGCTTGTGCGACAGGCGTTAAATTCGGCAACTCAGCCAAAGCCTGCACAATCAGTTTCGCACCCATCCCAGACAACCGATCATGCAGCACCGCCGTTGTATCTGTTGGCATAATATCGGTATCTTCATGCAGTAAAACTGGCCCCGTATCCAACCCCTTTTCCATCTGCATAATACACACACCAGTTTGCGCATCGCCGGCCATAATTGCGCGATGAATGGGGGCGGCCCCACGCCATCGCGGCAGCTTAGACGCGTGAATGTTCAAACACCCCAATTCAGGCGCATCCAACACTGCTTGCGGCAAGATCAGACCGTAAGCTACAACCACCGCAATATCTGCTTTCAAATCCGCGAAAGATTTAATTTCGGCGGGGTCTTGAAAATTCAGTGGGTGACGCACAGGTAAATCAAGGCTTTCCGCTAACGACTGTACTGGGGAAGGCCTAGACTTTTTACCACGACCTGCAGGGCGTGGGGGTTGGCTGTAGATGGCCACAACTTCATGCCCTGCGGTCACCAAAGCTTCCAACACGGGTACAGAAAAATCAGGCGTTCCCATAAAAATGATGCGCATGACAGCTACCCTTTCCGCTTGGCCAGTTTGGCAGCTTTTACCAATAACATCTTACGCTTTACAGGCCCAAGATGGTCAAAAAACATCTTGCCGTTCAAATGGTCAATCTGGTGCTGCACAGATGTGGCCCAAAGCCCCACAAAATCACGCTCAATAATATCACCCGCCTCATTCATATACTCAACAGTTACCGCACGCGGGCGTTCCATTTTAACCCAAACACCCGCAAGATTAGGGCTACCTTCTTCATGCGCGCGTAATTTAGCCGAAGAATGTAAAACTTTCGGGTTTGCCATACGCACCGGCTGGTCATGCGTATCGGAACAATCCACAACAGCCAGTCGCAGATTTTCACCGATCTGGTTTGCCCCCAAACCAACACCGGGCATCGCATACATGCTATCCAGCATATCTTGCCATATCCTGGCCACCTGATCGGTAATCGCCTCAACAGGGGTGCAAACTGTGCGCAACCGCTTGTCGGGGTACGGGATAAACCGACGTATCGCCATCAGGCACTCGCCCGCTCTTTTTTCAACTTTTGCATTTTCTTGGTAATCATAGATTTCTTCATGCGGCTAAGATAGTCGATAAACAAAACCCCGTTCAGGTGATCGATTTCATGCTGTGCGCATGTTGCCCAAAGTCCTGTAAAATGCTCTTCTTGCTCTTTGCCTTCCAAATCCCAAAACGCAACTTTCACCTCAGCAGGGCGCGTCACATCTTCATACATACCCGGAATAGACAAACAGCCCTCTTCATGGGTGTTTTCTTCTTCGCTAGTCCAGATCACCGTAGGATTAAACAAAACCATTGGCGCGGCTTCATCTTCTTCTTTATCGGTGCAATCCATCACAAACATACGTTTCAACTTACCCACTTGCGGGGCTGCAAGCCCAACGCCGGGTGCATCATACATGGTGGCTAGCATTGCGTTGCCCAAAGCCTGCGCATCATCATCAACCCGATCAAACGGGCTGCACAGTTTTTTCAGACGCGGGTCTGGGTGGATCAGGATCGGTAATATTTTCATACTTGCGATTTAGGCGAAAGCTGGCTTGGTTTCAAGTTCGATCATTGTATCAGCCCCATGGGTACAAAAATCCCCTTGCCCCTATGCGCCTAATAAGTAATCTGCCCGATAAAGGGGACCCACATGAGCTTTGATGAAATTATTGACCGCCGAAATACCCATTCCAGTAAATGGGATAATATGGAAAAAATCTACGGCGTCAGCCCTGATGATGGTCTTGCCATGTGGGTGGCCGACATGGATTTCAAACCACCCCAATGCGTATTAGATGCGGTTACCAAACAGATTGCACATGGGGTATTGGGGTATTTCACTGATACCACATCTTACAACAATGCCATTTGCGGCTGGATGTCCCGCCGCCATGGTTGGAACGTTGATCCAAACGGTATTTTTACAGTTCACGGCCTTGGCAACGGCACCGCCCTTTGTTTGCAAACCTTCACTGATCCGGGTGATGCAATCGTATTATTTACACCTGTTTACCATTCTTTTGCGCGTATCACCAAAGCATCAGGGCGTACCGTAACCGAATGCGAGATGAAAAATAACAACGGTCGCTATGAATTAGACTTTGATGCATATGACGCGGTTATGACCGGCAAAGAAAAGATGATGATCTTTTGCTCGCCACATAACCCCGGCGGACGTGTCTGGTCACAATCAGAGCTGCAACAGGTCGCGGATTTCTGTGTAAAACACGACCTGATCCTTGTTTCCGACGAAATCCACCATGATCTGGTTTTTTCAGGCCAAAAACACATCCCAATGCCCAATGCCGTCCCTGCCATTTCCAACCGTTTGGTGATGATGACTGCAACCAGTAAAACCTTCAATCTTGCAGGCAGCCATACAGGCAACGTTATTGTTGAAGATGCCATTTTACGCCAGAAATTTGCCGACACAATGAGCATGCTAAGCATTTCCGCCAACAGCTTTGGCCTTTATATGGCCGAAGCCGCCTATACGGGTGGGGATGCATGGGCCGATGATCTGGTGGCATACCTTACTGAAAACAAACGTGTGTTCGACGAAGGTATCAACGCAATACCGGGCCTGAAATCCATGAAACTTGAAGCGACTTACCTTGCATGGGTTGATTTTTCTGACACAGGCATGACCCGTGAAGAATTCACTGATCGTGTACAAGATGTGGCCAAAATTGCTACCAACCACGGCATCACCTTTGGCACAGGCGGTGAAAACTTCCTGCGCTTCAATCTGGGTTGCCCGCGTAGTGTGATTAAAGACGCGATTGCGCGGATGCAAAACGCATTTGGTGATTTGCAATAACCCCATAAACCGTTGCATCCCCTTCCTAGGAACGCCATAAAGGTCTGTAAGCATAACATCAGGACAGCTTTCATGAAAAATTATCTGGAATTTGAAAAACCATTGGCCGAAATAGAAGGCAAAGCCGTTGAATTGCGGGTGATGGCGGCACAAAGCGAAGATGACGTTGATGTCGAAAAAGAAGCGGCTGCCTTAGATAAAAAAGCCGACAAGTTGCTGGCAAAACTTTACAAAGACCTAACGCCTTGGCGCAAATGCCAAGTGGCACGCCACGCTGATCGGCCGCATTGTTCAGATTATATCAACGCGATTTTCACCGAATACACCCCGCTTGCGGGTGATCGTAACTTTGCCGACGACAGTGCTATCATGGGCGGCTTGGCGCGCTTTAACGATCAACCCGTTGTGGTGATCGGTCACGAAAAAGGCAACGACACTAAATCACGCCTGCACCATAATTTTGGCATGTCACGCCCCGAAGGTTACCGCAAAGCCATCCGCCTGATGGAAATGGCCGACCGTTTTGGCCTGCCTATTATTACCTTAATCGACACACCGGGCGCCTTCCCTGGCAAAGGTGCCGAAGAGCGCGGACAATCCGAGGCCATCGCACGATCCACTGAAAAATGCCTGCAAGTGGGTGTGCCCCTGATTTCCGTTATCATCGGCGAAGGCGGATCAGGCGGGGCGGTTGCCTTTGCATCATCCGACAAGTTGGCAATGTTAGAACATTCTGTTTATTCGGTAATTTCCCCCGAAGGCTGCGCATCAATTCTATGGAAAGACGCTGAAAAAATGCGCGAAGCAGCCGAGGCATTACGCCTGACCGCACAAGATTTGGTAAAACTAGGTGTGGCCGACGTGATTATCCCAGAACCCATGGGCGGTGCCCAGCGCAACAAAACCGAAACAATGGAAAATGTACGCCAGGAAATCACTGCAATGCTAAAAGAACTTAGCGGTGTTTCCCGCAAAAAACTAATCGCATCCCGCCGCAAGAAATTTCTGGATATGGGTAGCAAGGCACTGGTGGCGTAAGGTACAACCTAACAGCATGCGATCCCCGATCAAGTCGGGGATGACAACCGCCCACGATCACACACCTGTCACCCCCGATTAAATCGGGGGCCTCAACCATAGAAAATAATAAATATCATCAAAATTAGAAGCCTCTTTGTTTCCTTTATTTGCATGACCATAATTGGATGTGCTGTATCTGTTTGGACACATCGAGTAACAATAACAAATTACTCGATTAAAAAAATTAAGAACAGTTCTTTTAAATCAATTACGGGTGAAGACACTGGTCGTTCGTGGATTGAGAACTGGGGGGTTGATGGCTTTATTGTAGTTGAAATATTAGCAAACAAGAATATTTTAGATTTAACGAATAAGCACTCATTAAATTTTTATGTTGATGCATGGTTTTGTAAACAACCAAATAAGATAACTCATATGGGACAGCCTTCTTTGTTTGTTGAAGGTAAAAGCGTAAATAAATGGAGCGTGACTTCTGCACTAACGGGAAAAAAACTCGATCAGATCCCTTTTAAATATAATGGTCAGACCGTCTATAAATATAATATTGTGTTGTATCAAAATTGGGTAAAAGATTTACCTTTACCGGATGCATTTAAAAAAGACAAAAAACAAACTGTTTACCTAAAATATGATTTGAAAGACAATCCACAAGATATATGCATATCATTATCGGGTGGAGGTATGACTTCAGAGATAAAATCTAATGTGATAATAATCCCTGCATCAGACATACAAAAAGTTTTTAAACAATAATATTATGCTTTCGATTTAGCGCTACCTTATACACAAAGTCACAATCTTCATTTACATGTTGATGAAATTTATACTGCAAGATGGGTGGTTGTTGTTTTTGTATCTAAATATAAGAACACCATTTCCTAAAAAATCTGGACATTAACTATGAATGAAAAATGTAAGTTAACTAAGCTAGAAGCAGACGTACTAAACAAATCCTTAATGGAGTTTGTGACGCCCGCGCCAACATCTCATCAGCTTATCAATAATATTGAAGTTATTTCGCGCGAGTTTACAGGTAAGGGATTCTATACAGATTTTAAAGAGTCAACGCTGTTGAAAGTTTCTGATGAGCATTTCGAATTTACAGGCGGGGGCTGCGGTGCGGTATTAAATGCAGAAATTCTCGTAGGATTTCTTTTATTTATAAAAAAGGGTTATTTGTATTCGCTTGAAGGGTACACTTATTCCGACCCTTGGCCATCAGAAATCAAATCATTTACTATAGATGATTAACTTGAGTTTAAATCAATATATCGGTGAAGTAATATTCGGGTGTGTATGGGCGCTGATTTTTTGTGAAAACACTTTAAAAACAACTTATTAACCCCATGTCCCAACTGGGACATCCCAAAAACCTACCCTACCACATCGACCCTTTCGCCCGCTCTGGCCACTCTTTATCATAAGCATCACCATCAAAACCCTCGGCCTTTTGTGCCTGTAAAATCTGACCCGCCGATGGCAACGCGCTGATGTTTGGCCAATTTTCCACATCCCAAAGCCCTGCCCGCATCACAGCACGCGCGCATTGAAAATATATCTCTTCGATATGGATCACAATTACAGATCTAGGTTGCTTTCCTTTCACCACGAACCGTTCCAACAGGTCAGGTGCAACAGATATTTCCGCCCGCCCATTCACCCGTGTCACAATATCAGAACCCTTGGTAAGCAGCATCAACGCCACACGCCCGTCACACACGATATTGCGCAGGCTGTCCATACGGTTATTACCCCGCCGATCAGGCATCGCCAGTGTTTGCGCGTCCAGCTCAAACACCACCTCACCCACATCGCCACGCGGGCTGGCATCCACCCCTTCGGGGCCAACTGTTGCCAAGGCACAAAAATTGCTGGATGCAATCCATGCCCGATACTCAGGGGTAATAAGTGTTGCCACTTTTACCAAAGACGCAACACTTGGGGGGCCGTAAATTTGCTCTAGTTCTGCAATGTCTTTAAGAATTGTCATTCAACTCACCTTAAACCCTGCCTCTTCCATCAACTTATTTGACGCAGTTTCTATCCGTGTTTCCAGCTCTTTTGTGAAAACTTCCAACTTCAACCCGTCTGGCATCGGTTCAAGATATTCAAAAACCACAACACCCGGATGCCGCAACAGGCCGCGTTTGGGCCAGAAAACACCTGCGTTGGTTGCCACAGGAATACACGGCTTGCCCATACGTTCACAGATCACAGCCGCACCGATTTTATAGGGTTTAAACGTTCCGGGCGGCACACGCGTGCCTTGCGGATAAATCACAAGTTGTGACGGATCGCCCGCGTTACGTTCAATCCCTTTCATCATCTGCCCAACCGCTTTTGACTTGTCACCACGCTTCACGGGGGCCGCCCCAATACGCATGGCGTAAAACCCTAGGATCGGTGCCCATTTCAATTCGCGTTTCATCACGTAATTGGCCCGTGGCAACAAATACATATGCAAAATAACATCCAGAAAAGACTGGTGCTTTGACGCAATCACAATATCACCTGTGGGAACTTCACCGCGTATTTCATAGGTAATACCGCATAAAACCCGCGCCAGCCACAAAACCGTAACACAATACAGCTTCATAACCTTATAGGCCCAATTACGGGACAGACCTGCAGGAATGGCCCCCAGAACACCTAAAACCAGCATAGCGACATACATCAGAACGATGAACAGAATAGATCTGATGTACTGTGAAATTAAACCCATTTATGAAATCCTTTTCAATGCACGAAGTGCGGCACTGCGTGTGGCCCAAAACGCCACAAATGCAGCAAGAGGTGGAATAATTAGCGGCAACAACCAATGCCAACCTTCAAAGCCCAACCCTGTTAAAAATGCGCCTTCCTCTGCCGCAGCGGGCAAAAAGAATATCGCCAACATACTGGCCCCAGTACCGATAAAAGCACCCACCAAAGCGCGCAAAGTATAGCGGCGCACAAAGGCCCGCGCGATATAAACATCACGCGCACCTACAAGGCGCAAAACAGATATGACCTGACCGTTTGCAGCCAATGCAGATTGTGCTGAAAGAGTTATCATCGCGGCAGTCGATGCTGTTATCAACACTATGGCAACCGCACCCAAAGACCGCAATCGGTTCGCAGCTGTCACCAAAGGCCTACGCCATCTTGTATGATCGTCCAAAATTGCCCCGGGTGCCTCGGCACTTAAACGTAAGCGCAGCCCTTCCATATCTGGGCCGTTGTCAGCTTCTACAACCTCTACCAATCGTGGGATCGGCAGGTTTTCCAATGGCAGATCAGGGCCAAACCACGGCTCTAATAAGCGGCGTTGTTCTGCGTCAGTCATCACCCGTGCGGTAGCAATACCCGATGTGGTTTCCAGCACATTCATCACTGCAGCTAATTGCGCCTGCATTTGCCCTTCGGGGGCAGAAATACGGATTGTTGTTGTGCGGGTTAATTCACCCGACCAGCGATCGGCAAGTCGCCCTGTTGCCAGTGACAACGCCATTGCAAACACTGCCAGAAACGCCATAGAGGCGGCAGTGAATGTGGTAAGGTTTGCAGTATAACCCGATGGTGGTACAACTTTATCTGCAGATTTGTCGCCCGATAAAATAACCTTCATGTTACCCAGAAATACAGACAGCCCGCTCATAAGTCCGCACCTGCTTGTTGCACCCGATAATTTGCAATGCGCAAAACCCGCGTTGCCACTTGTGCTTTAGCCATACGTATTAATTGCAAATCATGGGTCGCAATAATTACAGTTTTACCCATTTTGTTCAGCTCGACCAATAGCGTTAGAATTTTCTGTGCCATTTCCCAATCCAAGTTCCCTGTGGGTTCATCTGCCAAAATCAAATCAGGCGACATCACAACTGCACGGGCTAAAGCGGCACGTTGGCGTTCCCCACTGGATAGTTCGGGGGGTAATGCGTTCATATGCGACGACAAACCAACCCATGAAATCAAGTCTTGGAAATTGGCATCATCCAATTCCCCAGCGCGTCCAGATACCTGCAAGGGCATGCGTATATTATCCATCATCGTCAAATGGTCGATAAACTTACAATCTTGGTGTACGACGCCAATTCTGCGTCTGATTTGCGCTATATCTTCACGATGCAACCCACGAACATCCCGATCTAATATACGAAGGGTTCCGCGCGTCGGCATCAGTGCTTGATAGCACAGTCGCAAAAACGTGGTTTTACCCGATCCAGAAGGACCTGTAAGAAAATAAAAGCTGCCAGGGGCCACATCTAGATTAACTTCCGTTAAAATATCACGACCACCATAACTAAAGCCTGCGTCTTGTAATTGCAGCACTGCCCACTCCGAATCTTGTTTTGGGTATCATCTATTACCTTTACCTCTCTTGCAATCGTTACAAAAGCTTACAAATACTTGGAATAAACAGCTTTCCTAGCTACAAGGGATATGAGGAAAGATTCGATCAGCTTATTGATCGGGCAGCAAGAACGGGGAACACATGCGGCTGATTTGCCCAAACTGCGTCGCTCAGTACGAAGTCGACGAGGATGTCATTCCACCTGAAGGGCGGGATGTGCAATGCGCAAACTGTGGCCACAATTGGTTTCAGGACTCGTTAAAGATGCTTTCAACAGAAGCCGCTGATATTTCCGAAAACGGCGATCCTGATAGTGATGTGCCCGCTGAGCTTTTCAATGATCTGGAAGGTAAACTGGACAGCCAGTTCATAAGCACACGTGCACAGACAGCCCCCCAACCAGATACTATAGAACCAGAAGTTGCCAGCGACGATTTTCAAGTTGAACGCGCAGCCGCCATGCCCTCTAGCAAGCTAGATCAAGAAGCCCTTGATATGCTGCGTGCCGAGGCTGAATATTCCAGCGGTGAAAAACCGCCCGCGGTTACACAAGAAGAAATAACTGCGCCTGACCCAGAACCTACGGTTGAAGAAGAACCTGTATCAAAAGTTGAAGAACCCCCTGTCGTTCCTGTAGAACAACCGACAAAGGCCGATGCGGTTAATAATGATTTGGATGAAATTCGCCGACGCATTATGGAAATGGAAACCCATGAGCCAGAACCAGCATCAGAGCAACAATCCGAAGACCTTAAACAACCTTTAGAGCAAGAACCTTTACCAGAACCTGCGGAAATGCCTATCGTTCCCGAAGAAGTAAATGCGCCAACTGATGAAGAGCCAGTTCAGGCACAACCAGTCTTAGATAGTGACAACCCATTTTCCAGACCTGCACGCAGGCAAACCCAAAATGCAGATCGCACAGAAAAGCAATACGAAGAAAACATCCCCCAGGAAGCACCTGTGGAACATGTTGCAAACGATCCTGTGGATGAGGCAGCTATAGAGGCTGTTGCAGACCCAGATGAAACTGCGGCCCCAACTGACACTCCATTTCGCAAAGTTAGTTCTGCAAACAACCCTGACAAACAAGATGATCTTTCTGGCGATTCCAAAGAACCTAATACTTCGCGCAAAGATATGTTGCCAGACATTGATGTGCTTAGTTCTGAAATTGCCCAAGAAGCTGAACAAACGACATATGTACATCAACCAGTTGAAGATAAATCCAAGAAAGCCAAAACGGGTTTCTTCAAAGGTTTCGTATATGCGTTATTATTGTATGGAATAATTGCGGTTATATACCTGCAAAAAGGTTTGATTGTTGAATATGTGCCACAAGCAGAAGGTGTGTTGAACTTCTTATCCACTGCTGTCGAAAAAGGGGCCGCACTAATAAGCCCGATTGTGGATATGATAAAACAGCTTATCGGGTAGCGTTCAAAACCAGCAGGCCTAAAATCTGTCCAGCAAACGTTCCAAATAATCCAGCTCTTGTTGTGGGCGTTCGCGTTCGCCTGTTCTGCGGCGAATTTCCTTTAGGATGTCTTTAGAACGCTGTAATTGCTCATTTGAATGCAATAGTTGTTGGTTGGTTTGTGCGTTTCTTGGGTTTTTTGTTGAACGCCCCAGCGGATCTTGCCCGTCGGGCCCCACAGTTTCACCATTTTGCTGGCCTTCGCGGGATTGCCCGCGTTCGGCTTGCTGATTGGCTTCATTTAATTGGCGCATCCCATTACGTAATGCTTCAACCGCGTCCGCCTGATTATCCAGCGCATCAGCGCCACGTCCTTGTTCTAGATTATCCCGCGCTTGCCCCATTTGGCGTTCTGCTTCTCGCAATGCATCGCGTGCGGCTTGTCCTGCCTCACTGTCATCAGCACCCAAATTCCCCAGTTGCTTATCCACCATGTCACGCAGGGCTTCTTGGCGTTTGGCCAAATCGCTTTGCGCACCTGATTGTTGCCCCGATTGCCCCTGTTCTTGGCCTTCTTGTTGGCCTTCTTGATTTTGCCCTTGCTGTTCACCTTCTTGGTTTTGACCGTCTTGATTGCGGTTAAATTCATCTTGCATCTGTTGAAAATTTTCATCCGCAAGCTCTTGTTGTTCTTGCAAACTGTCTTGCAAACCCTCGCCAGAATTTTCGCCAGCATCACCGTTTTGCGGATCACCTTGTGTGACTTGCATATTTTCCAGCATCTGCTGTAATTGATCCATCAGTGCCTGCGCTTCATCCATGCGGCCCTGTTCCATCAATTCCTGAATTCTATCCATCATTTCCTGAATCATTTCAGGTGAAACTTGTTGGATGTTTTCATTCCCAGCCTGTTGGTCTTGGTCTTGTGGTTGGGCGTTTTCGGCCAGTTGGCGCAAATATTCATCTGTTGCCTTACGCAATTCATCCATTAGCTCGGCTATTTCTTCATCGGTCGCACCGTTTTTCATCGCCTCTGAAAGACGCTCTTGTGCGCGCTTTAATCGCTCGGCTGCATCCGATAGATCACCATCCTCTATTAACAATGCCGCACGCCATAACGTTTCGGCCATATCAACCTGTATTGCATCTGCAATCGGACGGTTTTCAGTATATCCGATACGCCGAATAACCGCGCGCACCATCAAATATGCCCGCGCATTTTGAAATCCATCCTGTGGTAAATAGGTCAAGGTCTTAAGGATCATCGCCGCACGATCTACATTGGCTCTGTTCCACAATACATCACGGCGTTGTTCAGCCAAAGCACCCGCAAGCGTGTCAAAAAATCGCTTTCCTGGCATCATCATGAAAACGGGCTCTATTGTGCCTGTTTGACCTGCTGCATCTGTTACATTTAACGTTATCTTAACAGGCAAACCAGCCCATGGGTGTTCAGCTAAGTTTTCAACTACAGTTTCAGTAAAATCTTTAACGTCTGCATGAAACGGAACAGGCAAATCAAACTTGATCGGCGCAAGGGTTTCAGGATCTGCGGTCAGCCCATAGCGACGATCGACCTTATCAAGATCAAGCGTAATTTCCACCACACCGCCTGTAATTCCATAATCGTCTGTCGTTGCATATGGTATTTGAATAGAACCTTGAACCGTGCGCGATATTTCATCTGTTAAGGTCACACTGGGGCGCATATCAGGGATCATATCAATGTCCCATTGCGCGATTGTTTTATATCCCGACTGTAATGCCAACATTCCAGATTTAGACAGTATGAAACTGCTTTCAGTTGACAGCTTACGCGCGTTTTCAGTTAACTCAGATACATCACTGACAATATCCAGCTCTATTCCGCTGTAATTACGTAAAACAATTTCTGTTCCCTCTGGCAGTTGCAATAGCCTTTCAGGTTCAATCTTATTCAGATAAATAGAAGGAAAGCCCGTATATGCAGGCGGTTCTGCCCAAGCTTCATAGCTTACAGTTTGGCCAGTTGTACCACTTGCCAAATCTTGTAGCGTTACCAACAATGATTGTTCTGAGTTGGCGCGGCCAAAAAATACCGCTGAGCAGAAAAACAACAATACAATCAAGCGCAATGCCCAAGGGTCTCTTTTGGATAGTCTAACGTGTGGTACTGCAACTTGCGATTTTTGTGCAAGCTTCGCCATGCGACTTTGGTGCAGCTGCCATAATTCCAATGAAGCTTCATCATTCGCGCCCAGATAAACTTTATCAACCAGACTGGTAACAGGGCTGCCCGCAACCTGTGCATCTAACCGTGCAATAGCATCATTTTGGCGGGCAGGAATAAATGCGCAAATACCGCGTATCACAAAAGCGACCAGCCCGATTGTCAATATCAGGTAAAAACCAATATCAAACGGGGTGGGAATAAGCGCATGCATCTGCCATATCAAAAAACCTAGTATAGCAAGCAACACAACAGCACTGGCCCAAAAAGTACGGGCAAACCGTTCAATATTTGCCGCCAGCCCAGACGCAAATATTTTGACCCTCATCGATCTGTTCAATGAAGCTATACGTTGTTTTTTATCTATCTCTGGCTGAACCATCAGCCGCCTTTCCGTCAAAAGGCTCTAAAGCCACTCAGGAACCTTATCGCGATTTATCATCTCATCATAGCTAGGACGCGGGCGAATAACAGCAAATTGATCGCCACTAACCAGAACTTCGGGGATCATCGGGCGGGTATTATATTCCGACGACATTACCGCACCATAGGCACCAGCAGAACGAAACGCCACCAAACCACCATCCGCCACAGGCGGCATATCGCGATGTTTGGCAAAAGTATCACCCGTTTCACACACCGGGCCAACAATATCCACGGTCTTTAAATCCGCGCCGATTGTAGGTTCAATCACAGGGATAATATCATGATGTGCTTCATACATCGCAGGACGAATAAGATCATTCATAGCCGCGTCGACAATCAAAAAATCGCGCGTCTCACCCGCTTTATTATAGATCACAGACGTGACCATAATACCCGCGTTCCCCGCCACCAGACGGCCCGGTTCTATTTCTATTTCACAACCCAGATCACCTACAGTCTCACGAATAACCTGACCGTAATCCATCGGTAAAGGCGGGGCTTCATTGGAACGTGCATAAGGAATACCCAAACCACCGCCCAAATCCAGACGGCGGATATTGTGACCATCGCTCCGCAACTGTTCAGTCAGTTCACGCACTTTCAGGAACGCTGTTCGAAACGGTTCAAGGTCTGTTAACTGGCTGCCGATATGCACATCCACACCGATCACATCAATGCCGTCCATAGCACCTGCAACCGCATAAACGCGGCGCGACTGTGCTATGGGAATGCCAAACTTGTTATCCGATTTTCCTGTGGCAATTTTCGCGTGTGTCTTGGCATCCACATCAGGATTTACCCGCAATGTAATTGGGGCTTTGACGCCCAATTCACAGGCAACCGCGTTCAAAACCGCCAGTTCTGGTTCACTTTCAACATTGAATTGCCGAATGCCACCTTGCAACACGATGCGCATTTCATCGCGCGTCTTACCTATGCCCGAAAACACAATCCGATCCCCCGGAACACCCGCCGCTTTGGCCCGCAGATATTCGCCCACTGAAACCACATCCATGCCAGCACCCAAATCGCCCAGCACCTTTAGAACTGCGACATTGGAATTGGCTTTCACTGCATAACAGACCAGATGATCCATACCTTCCAATGCCTCATCAAACACCCGAAAGTGCCGTTCAAGCGTGGCTTGCGAATAGGCATAAAATGGCGTGCCAACACTGGCAGCTATTTCTGCAACAGAAACATCCTCGGCGTGTAGAACGCCCTGTTTATAAATAAAATGATCCATAGGTTCCCTATCGGATTGGGCGCGTGCGCAGATATAAAAACAATGGCAGCCCGCAAGAGACACCAAGCACAAGCGTAGCGGCTATGCAAACCAACGCAACCCCATAATCCTTGCGCACATAGGTTTCAGCCAATATCCACACCAGCACGGCTGCAGCCCCTATCAGCAAGTTCCACATCAACCCGCTACTTGCTGCAGTTACCATGCCGATAACATCAAACCCATTGTCGCTATACCAACGCAACGGCTGCAATGCGCCAACAATCGCCAAACCTAGATATATCGAGCGAAACATGTTGTCAGGACGCCAATGCTGCACGCGGCAAAGGATCACCCTTTACCCCGCACGATACCACTGTGAACCCCAATGCAAAAATCACTAACAAACGCAAAACCATCACCCGATCTCCTTATTCCAACGCGCCACCTGTTCAAGCACCCGCTTTGGTGCAGTGCCGCCATAGCTTAACCGTGAGGCCACAGAATTATGCACACCAAGCACCCCGAAAACTCCATCTGTTATATCTGCACAAACTGACTGCATCTGTGCAAGTGTTAGATCTGGCAAATCAACGCCGCCGTCTTCGGCCATTTTCACCAAAGCACCCGTCACATGATGGGCATCGCGAAACGGCATGCCTAATTCACGCACCAGCCAATCGGCCAGATCAGTCGCCGTAGAAAAGCCAGTGGCCGCCGCCACTTCCAGACTATCCTTGTTAGGGGCCATATCGCCCACCATGCCAGTCATCGCGGCCAATGCCAGCATTAAACTGTCAGCGGCATCAAACACCTGCTCTTTATCTTCTTGCATATCCTTGGAATAAGCCAGCGGCAGACCCTTCATAATCGTCAACAACGCAACCAATGACCCGTTAATCCGTCCAACCTTGGCACGGATCAATTCCGCCGCATCAGGGTTTTTCTTTTGTGGCATAATGGATGAGCCTGTGCTGAAACGATCTGACAGGGTCACAAACTTAAACTGCGCCGATGACCAAATCACCAATTCTTCTGCAAAGCGGCTAAGGTGTGTGGCACATATTGAAGACGTTGATAAAAATTCCAACGCAAAATCCCGATCTGAAACCGCATCCAAAGAATTCGCCGATGGGCGGTCAAAACCCAAAGCACTTGCCGTCATATCCCGATCAATCGGAAAGCCAGTTCCCGCCAAAGCCGCCGCACCAAGTGGGCTTTCGTTCATCCGCACCCGCGCGTCTTGCATCCGTGAACGGTCCCGCGCAAACATTTCCACATACGCCATCATATGATGGCCCCATGTTACAGGCTGGGCCACTTGCAAATGCGTAAACCCTGGCATCACAACGTCAGCACCTGCTTCGGCCTGCACCAGTAACGCTTTCATCAATGCTTCCAGCCCGACAACGACCGCGTCCATCTGATCGCGCACCCACAGTTTGAAATCCAGCGCCACCTGATCGTTGCGCGAACGCCCCGTGTGCAACCGCCCTGCAGGCTCACCAATTAAATCCTTCAGCCGCGACTCCACATTCATGTGAATATCTTCCAGTGCTTTAGAAAACTCAAACTCGCCTGCATCAATTTCTGACAAAACCGTGAGCAGCCCTTCCCGAATGGCCAAAGCATCGCTATCTGTAATAATACCCTGTTGGGCTAACATCGCTGCATGTGCACGTGATCCTTCGATATCTTGACGCGCCATGCGCTGATCGAAATCGATAGAGGCGTTTATCGCCTCCATAATCGCGTCTGGGCCGCTGGCAAACCGCCCGCCCCACATTGCATTCGATTGTTTTTTGTCCGACATATCAGTAACCGTATTTTTGAGGCCGTAAATGACCCGTAAGTTTCTATTCGCCATGCTATACGCCGCCACAACGCTGGGCGCAAATCCTGTGTTGGCTGAACCGATAAATTTATCGGCTATTTCGGAACTGCGTGCGGGCGACATGAAAAAACTTTTGATCCACAAACAACCCAAAGAAATGGCATCTTTGGGCTTTCTGGATGAAAATGATGTGGAAACATCGCTGGAAGCCTACAAAGGCAAGGTTGTATTGCTAAACTTCTGGGCCACATGGTGCGCACCTTGCTTGGCAGAAATGCCCGCCATTGACGATTTACAGGCAGAGCTAGGCGGCGATGATTTTGCGGTCGTCACAATCGCCACCGGCCGCAACCCGCTTCCTGCGATCAAACGATTCTTTAAAAAAGCTGAAATAACTAACCTGCCGATCTTGCGCGACCCCAGACAGGCCTTTTCACGTGCGAACGGCGTGTTCGGTCTGCCCACAACCTTAATCTTAAATAAAGAAGGCTTAGAGATTGCAAGAATGCAAGGTGACGCCGACTGGCATTCAGATGAAGCATTACTTTTACTAAAAGCCCTGTTGCCAGAAGAAAAAGCAGAAACCGAAAGCTAAAACCTGTTTTCAAGAATAGCTTTCATACACAAATTGTGGCATCTCAAATGATATGACAAATCCAGATCGTATCACCGCCCAAATCGCATTCTTGACCGAAGCCGATAAACTGAAATCCGTCCTGCGCGGCACGTCGCTATGTGATAATTCACGGCGCGAAAATTCAGGTGAACATAGCTGGCACATCGCCCTATATGCGCTGATCCTTGCGGAACACGCCATAAACCCCATCGATATAAACCGTGTAATAAAGATGCTGCTGATCCATGACTTGGTAGAAATCGATGCAGGTGATGCACCTATTCACGGTAACCATGACCCTGTAGAGCAAGCCGAAAAAGAACAGCGTGCCGCTGATCGCATCTATAACCTGTTACCACAAGACCAAGCCAGCGAGCTACGCGCCCTATGGGATGAATTTGAAGCTTCAGAAACGAACGATGCAGTTTTCGCCAAATCCCTAGATCGCGCCCAACCCATTGTCTCTAACCTTGAAGCGGGTGGGCAATCTTGGGTGGATTACAATGTTACCCTTGAACAGGTAAACACCCGCGTCGGGGTTAAAGTTCAACGTGGCGCACCAGCGATCTGGGCCACCATAAAAACCCGTGTCGAGGCATGGTTCACGCAATCATAGAAAACCCGAACAAACCCTCCCGCCCGTCACGGGCAGCATCAAAGATGCCTTGTTCCCGTTGGGCCCAGCCCCCAGCGCTACCGCTTGGGGAAATTACCCGAAAACAGGTGCCCGATGGAAGTGGTCAGATGTCCGCTATGAGCCCGTTACTACGTTCGGCACTGAGGGCGGAAAACAGTCATTTTCTGCAGGCGCAAAGTGCAAAGTAAACTCGGATAGATGTGGAAATCGGTCATTCAGGATCAGGAAACCCGACTGAAAGACCCAGATGACCACTCAGAGCCCAACTCGGAACCAGCGGTTGCTTCGCAGACAAAACCTGCCCCGACTTGCTGTATGACGGCGCCTGCCCCTTTGTGGACTTTGATTTGAATGGAACTCGGTTGGCAGAGAAGGCTAACTCGACATTGGTATGCGGGGCTGCAATTTTCTCAGCACCAATGCTTTGAGAAACGCATAGCGCTTGAGCCGGACGAACCGCACTCAAATCCATCGGTTTGTGAAGAATATTCCGCCCCGAGGCCGTGCCAATTTCAATCAATCGAGTGGATCCCAGGTAGGCAAATGCGGAATGCGTTGAGTAGAAATACTCGATTACTCGTGCGTCGTATTTTGGTCCATTGTTGTCTCAATGAGAACATATTTCACCCATAGAGTAGCAGGAACATCCAACCAAGCGAAAGCCGTCGGAATACCCATGACCACCTCACCATTGGATAAGATAGCCCCCTTAAATGTGGTGTCAGTGGAATCTGAAGCCAGGCATTTGTTGAGGATGGCCGATGACATTGTTTTCAACATACCACAGACCGCTAAGCCAATTGCGCGCTGGAAGGAGGAACTTTGTCCTCTCGTCGGCGATCCGGTTTTGGAAACGGTCCGAGGTGAACGCGAACTGGACCGGCTCGCAATGAAGTTGCGCGACATTTGGATGAAAATCGCCTATGCCTATTCAGCTCCTCACTTAAAGTCTCCGCTTGAGGGTTCAAAGATAGAGTTTCCACTGGGTCGTGCGTCATCTTGCGGCTACGAGCGTGTTATTAATCCGGCGGTTCAGGAAAAAAGATGCGAGACATATCGGCCAACGCCCAGCGGATGGCGATCCCGTCACCTCCTATTTCGCAGCGGCATGGCAGCCATTACTTCATTGATACAAAACGTACGCCCACATTTATTTGGCCGTGATAGTGGCCCGATAATTTTGGACTATTTCGGTGGCTATTTTGAAACCAAACGTGTGTTTGATATGTTTTCTTCTCCGCTAATGTCGTTCCGACGCCACGAAAGTCAGGAACAACTTTTTCAGGCAATCGAAGAAGGAGAAGGCCAGCTCTTGTTTGTCGAGCCGGTCACCTACGATTGGGAAATGGAAGCATTGGACCTAGATAAATTTCTAATGGCACTTTCCCGCAGGAAACGATTGCCGAAAATGATAATCATCGACACTACCATTATTGGAAATGCCCTCCCAATAAGCCAATTGCTTTCGAAATTGCCGGGCACACCGCCGCCTATTTTGATGCAGATCAGCTCTGGATTGAAGCTTGACCAAGAAGGGCTGGAATTGGCGAACGCAGGAATTGTCAGCCTGTTTTGGTCGAAGACGGATGAATCTAAAGCTGCGTATACCCTATTCAGAAAGATGCGCTCCAGTCGGCACTACACAGGCGCCGGGCTCTCGGTTAGCGAGATTGCGTTACTGGATGTGCCATGGTTTCTAAACCGGGACCGATTCAATGCACACTGTCGGGTGATATTTGAGAACAACCGTCTTTTGGCTACAATCCTGGCTCCCGTAGTGGCTTCATCCAATGGGGTTTTTTCCCACGTGTCCCATCCCAGCCTAACCGAATTAGCCCATTTGCCTTGGGCAGTTGCTCCGTTTGTGATTTTTCATTTTCGTAAGGATTTAGACACCAAAGAGAACCATGCCAAACTGACAGCATCTTTACGCAGGCATTCTCGGAAAGAGGGGTTGGGATTTGGAACGGGTGCGAGTTTCGGCTTTCGCGGACATCGATATGAAATCATTAAGCCTAACAACATTCTTCATCCAAGTGGCGAAGCTAAAGGGGTTTTAAAGATAGCAATGGGATGCCGTTGTGGGCCGGTCCGAGATGAAATAATTCGTTTGATGAAAACAATCGCAAGTTCTTCAGCAATTCATGGCGACATCTAAACTATCCAGCTGGTGAATTGGTTTTTGTTTCCATGTCGAGCTTGCTTGCGAGGGTAAGGAGGATCAACATGATAGCTGTTTGCTCAACAATTGGCGGCGTGACGAAAGCATCTGCTTGGGCCGCGATTTGCCAAATGGGGTCGCTTCCTCCGCTCTCACACATTGCCGCTTTGGCATAGATCGGAGGAAGTGCAAGCCGTTGCCGCCATTTCTACGTCTGTGCGTGATGAGAAACATGGGGCTATGAAAAGTGGCGCGGTGGTAGTTCAGGCGGTTCGTTCTGGCTCACCTTGGTCATTCGTAGACCGTCGCAGGCTCGACAGCTATTGCCAACATCAAAGGGTAAAATGTCCGCACAGCGACCGTTCAAAGAATGTTCTCTAAGTGCAACCCTATTTGCCCAAAAAGGCAAGCGATGTGTGGCATTCTTTTTCGCTCCGCTAAAAATAACCCCTTAACGAACGTAAAAAGGAAAACCTTTAGGCACACCTAACATTCCGCTCTTCCAATTGGCCCCAAATATCCTCGCCGAAGGTATGAAACGTTAACACGCCCCGCCCCGTAAATGTGCCATACAGGTTCCATACCCTTTCCATACGCAGGTTATCACTGGTAGGCTAAACCTTAACCCACCGTGCGCTGCACTTCTTTATGTCGAAAGCACGTCACTTGATGGTCATTGACCATGCCCATAGCTTGCATAAACGCATAGGTAATCGTTGGCCCACAAAAGTTGAAACCGCGCTTTTTCAAGTCTTTTGAAATCTGCGTTGAAAGATCAGTGAAGGCAGGCACATCCGCTGCTGTCATGCAATTATTCTGTAGTGGCTTACCATCAACAAACCCCCACAAATAATTGTCAAACCCCTGATCTGCATCAATTTCTTGCCAAACGCGCGCGCCCTTAATCGCACTTTGGATCTTGCCACGGTGACGCACGATGCCAGCATCATCCAGAAGGCGTTCAATATCCGTTTCATCAAATTCTGCCACCTTATGCGGATCAAAGTCCGCAAATGCAGCCCGAAATCCATCGCGCTTTTTAAGAATCGTCAACCAACTTAACCCTGCCTGAAACCCGTCCAGCACCAGTTTTTCCCATAAAGCACGCGCATCCCATTCAGGAACGCCCCATTCTTCATCATGGTATTTTATATAAATTGGCTCTTTCCCAACCCAAGCACAGCGCTCACACATAGTTATCCTCATATTTTCAGTATGTTACGGTATCATTGGGCAGTTTACTAAAATTAGAACAAAATTGGAACATTTAACTTCAAATTAGGGGGTATGCGGGCATAACAAATGCACCCACACCAAATTGGAGCGTGTTACGTGTCAAATAAAAATGAGTTCTATCATACAAAAAACCTCAATAGCCCTTTGGATTATGCGTTAAAAAAACGTACGGAACCCATCATTGATATCGTGACACGCGCGATTGAACGCAAAAATGTTCTGTTAGCATACCAACCCATAGTGCATTCAAAAAAACCCTTTGAAGCCAGCGTTCTACGAAGGCTTAATTCGTATAATGGATGACACCCGTGACATTATCCCGGCAAAAGATTTCATAACAATCGTTGAATCACTTGAAACTGGGCGCGTGATTGACTGTATGGCACTTGAACTTGGTTTGAACGCACTCGCTGAATGTCCAACTTTAAGACTATCCATTAACATGTCTGCTCGTCGTATCGGGTACCCAAGATGGATGGAAACCCTTGAAAAAGGCTTAGAAATGGATGGCACTATTGCAGAACGCCTTATCCTTGAGATAACCGAAGACTGTGCCATGATGATGCCTGAGCTGGTAAAAGTTTTTATGACCAACCTGCATAAACGCGGAATTTCATTTGTACTTGATGACTTTGGCGCTGGCTACACTGCGTTTCGTTTTTTAAAGCAATTTCATTTTGACATCGTGAAAATCGATGGCCAATTCATACGGGGCATTAACTCGGATACAGACAATCAAGTTTTAACAACTGCGCTTGTCGCCATCGCAAACCAGTTTGATATGTTATCCATTGCCGAATGCGTGGAAACACAGGAAGAAATGTCTTTTCTACAAGAGCTGGGCGTTGATTGCTTACAGGGCTATCTTACTGGACGGCCTGAAACTATCCCCGCTTGGCGTGAAGCAGAAACGACATTACAGCATTATACATAGATACATTCTATAGGCGTTCTTCGTCACCAATAGGTAGTTTTCAATTCTACCTTACATCGAAAATTGTCACCCATATAGCAAATTCTCTATATCGAGAGTCGCGCTATTTCTTCTTTAAGTTTTAGTTTTTGCTTCTTTAAAGCAGCTATTTTTAGTGGGTCAGAGCTTGGCCGGCTTTGAAATTTTTCAACCTGATCCGAAAGTTGATCGTGTTTTTTCTTGAGTTCAGTGATGTGGGAACCCATGCTCATGTAGCACCTCCTTGTTAAATTTATACCACCACTCGATCATAAAAAATGAGTCGTGTCACGATTGAATATTAGGGGGTGTGGTTTACAAAAGATTAAAAGTGCCTGCACTCATTAATATCAAAGTATTAATGCATGCCCTTCACGCAATATGGCCTGCGCAATGGTCGAATACGCCCCAACATCAGCCAAGTGATCGTCACTTTTGTGGATAATCAATGGCGCCAATAAAGAGGTTGGCCCTTTAGTTCCTTTTCTTGCAGTTATCAAAACGCGTTTTGCTGCATGATCCATACGTGAGGCCAGTGGCTTTATTTTTATATCCCCTGCAACACGATTTAAACACGTTAGTGCCTCTGGTAAAATCTCGGTGCGATGAATGAAACTTATCTGCCCCTTTGGCTTCAACCGTTTCAAACCAACTTCTATCCACTCTTTAATTCCCAGTTCCATCACATAGGCTATCGATTTCCCCGTGTCCTTTGGGGCGGATACATTTTTTGCCCCGTAAAATGGCGGGTTAAACAGTACATGGTCAAAGCTTGTCCCAGAAATTTCCGCAGGCATTCGCATTAAATCGCCCTGCACTACCCTAGCGTCAGACGCATTCAGCACAATATTTTCTTGTGCAAGTTCAGCATAATATTCCTGCAATTCCAACCCAGTTATTAACAATCCAGTAACGCGCTTTTCCAAGCATAACATTGCAACACCAACACCACATCCCATTTCCAAAACAGACTGCCCAGCTTTGGCGGGTATACAAGCAGCCAAAAAAACAGGGTCAGTCGCCGCTCTGTAACCTTTTTGCGGTTGCAAAACAGTTACCGCGCCATTCAAGAATGAATCACGCGTGGTATTATCACGTTCATCCGTCATGGCTTTTCGGATAGTTCCACATCGTTATCACGCAATATAGCACTTGCCCGAAAATAATACTTATCTGCAATCATCAACCGCCGTGGCATCACACCGATTGACCCTTCAAGGATGCTCATATGTACATCTAAATCAAAACACTCTATTCCCTCTGCGCGCAACATTGCAGTTGCAAAAGGAATTAACGTAGGATCAGTTGTTCTAAAAAGTTCTTTCATAGGGAATACTTACCCTGTAGTACCTGAATTTGTCGAGCGTACTTATCACACTCTTAGGAAATGAATCGTGAAAAAACCTTTTGAACTGTTAGGGGAATTACTTGCAGATGATATGGCGGCTGTTAATGAACTGATTACCCAGCGTATGGCATCAGAACATGCACCCCGCATTCCACAAGTCACAGCACATCTGGTTGAGGCTGGTGGGAAAAGATTACGCCCGCTATTAACGCTCGCAAGTGCCAGAATGTGTGGCTATGACGGGCCATATCATGTTCATTTAGCCGCGACGGTGGAATTTATCCACACCGCCACTTTGCTGCACGATGATGTGGTCGATGAAAGCAACATGCGACGCGGGCGCAAAACGGCTAATCTGTTATGGGATAATAAATCATCCGTATTGGTTGGCGACTATCTATTTTCACGCTCGTTTCAGTTAATGGTCGAAACTGGCTCATTACGTGTATTGGATATTTTGGCCAACGCATCTGCCACCATTGCAGAGGGCGAAGTCCTGCAACTGACAGCAGCCCAAGACATTACAACAACCGAAGACATATATTTCCAAGTGATCCGAGGTAAAACCGCTGCATTATTTGCCGCTGCAACTGAGGTAGGTGGTGTTATCGCTGGGGCACCTGAAAGCAAGATAAACGGGTTGAATGCCTACGGCGATGCATTGGGGATCAGCTTTCAAATTGTTGATGATCTGCTGGATTATGGTGGCGTCAGCCAGTCTTTGGGTAAGAATACAGGCGATGACTTTCGGGAACGTAAACTTACTTTGCCTGTTATAAAAGCGATTGCCAAATCGGATGAGATCGAGCGCGCATTTTGGGAACGTGTTATTGTTAAAGGCACTCAAAATGACGGTGATTTTGAACACGCTATGACCTTACTACAAAAACACAAAACATTGGAAGAAACCAGAGATGCTGCAATTTTCTGGGGTGCTCAGGCCAAGGCAGCGCTAGACGTATTACCGCAATCAGAAATTCGGGATTTACTAACCGACCTGACAGATTTCATTGTAGAACGCGCTGTTTAAGCCCCTAATATACAGGCCTGAACCCACCAATCAGGATTATTATATGTGATATTTGCGGCAGCATTTGTTGCCTGTTTCTGTGATTTGAACAAGCCAAAACATGTAGCACCTGATCCAGACATCCGCACCATAAAGCCCCCGCTTTGCTTTAATGCGGTCAAACATTCGGTAATTTCTCGTGCAAACTGAATAGCAGGTTTTTCAAGGTCATTTCTTTGCATGCTTAAAAACACATCCATATCCTGCCCATTTTCGATCGTGTCTATTGGGCTATTCGTTTTATTTTCCAACGCCTTAAATATATCCGATGTGGCGACTGTCACTTTAGGGCAAACCAATACAGCGGCATAATTTGAAAATTCTGGTAATAGCTTTATCTGTTCGCCTATGCCCTGCATCTGACAGGATTTACTTTGCAAACAAACCGGCACATCCGCCCCCAGTGAAAGCCCCACATCATCAGGCAAAGCAGCACCCGTCATACGCACCATCGCACGTATTGTTGCTGCTGCATCAGCGGAACCCCCGCCAATTCCAGATGCAACGGGCAGGTCTTTTGTCAGCGTAATTGCGGCGCCTTTACAATTATTGGAAAATAACCGCGCTGCCTGCATAACCAAATTATCATCATTTGGCCCTAAATCACCTGCAAAAAACCCATCTATTTCTAGTGTAAATGCATCACTTGGTTTAACCGTGATAACATCACCAATATCAGCAAAAACAACAATACTATCAAGCAGATGATTGCCGTCGGCACGTTGGCCAGTAACATGAAGGCACAGGTTGATTTTTGCCTGTGCTAATTCACTAATTGGCATTTGGAATGTCGGCTTCCTCAGCTGTTAAAACCTCATCTAGCCCCACATCAAGTTTGCGACGGATACGGGTTGCATCTTTATCTTCTGGATCAAATGACATGGCACGACTCCATTGAAATCGCGCTTCGCGTTGTCGGCCAACTTTCCAGTAAACATCCCCTAAGTGGTCATTAATAACTGGGTCTGTTGGCATCAGTTCAGCTGCGCGTTCCATTGGTGCAACAGCTTCTTCAAACTTACCAACCCTATACAACAACCACCCTAGACTGTCGGTTATAAACCCATCGTTAGGGCGCCCTTGAACTGCACGTTCGATTAACTCTTGGGCTTCATCCAGTTTTATGCGTTTTTCAACCAATGAATACCCTAGGTAATTCAATGTTGAAGGTTGGTTCGGCGAAAGCTTTAAGGCAGCTCGAAAATCAGTTTCTGCTTTATCCCAATCGCCCATACGTTCAAATGCAACGGCGCGGGCATAGTATAAAAACCACTGTGCCTTGCCGTCTTTTTCCAATAAATCCAATGCAACTGTGTATGCTTTGCTAGCTTTGCGAAATTCTTTTTCGCTTGTGTAAACATCACCCAAAACCATGTGCACACGTGCGACTTGCGGATGTGAATTGGTCAGTTTTTGCAAAATAGCAATCGCCGCCTCTGGCTTACCAGCATCAAGCAAAGTATCTGAACGACCAATTTCTGCATTTAAGTACAATGGATGATTTGCAGGAACTTTTGCCAAAACTTGTGTAGCTAAATCATATTGCTCTTGGCCTTTTAGCATTTCAGACAATAGCAAAAGGGATTGTATGTTATCTTTTCTTAAAAACTCGGCAATTCGGGCATAAATCAACGTAAACCGTTCATCTTCTTCGCCACTTAGAACATTTGCCAATGTCAAAAACGATTCAGATAGCCCATCAGTAGCCGATCTAATAAAATCAAATGGCACAACTTCTTTCGCCACCATTTTATCATGTAGGTCTTGCAGTTGCTGATCCACAGAGCTGGTAAGGTTTTTCGCAAGAATGACTGCAGCTTCATCAAATTTTGAAAGTTGTGACAATATCTGAACATGTGCAATCAAACTTCCACGGTTCAAATGCAGCGCATCGCGCCCTTCGCCTTTCATATAAATATCAGCCTGATTGAAATCACCCGCCATCGCGGTTGCCAGTGCTTTGTGGTACTGGCCAAACAAAAGCAGCGCACTGGGTGTGCGCATTGTATCAAAATGGGCGGTGGTTGCAGTCAAATCACCTGATCCCGCTAAAATCCAACCTTTCATCAAGCCGTATAATAAAGTGCTAATGCGGCTTTTTGATTTCTCAAGTAAATCCAATGCCTGATTGAAATTTTGTTGTTTTGACAATGACGCAATAACAACCAAATCTGATAACTGACTACCGATATTCAGTTCTGCGATGTCTTGTGCAAGCTTTACAGAAACTTCCATATCCCCAGATATTACATGGGTTAAAAGGGCGTTTTGCAAAATAAACGCATCATCAGGATCTTGCAACAACGCTTTTGAATAATACTCTGCTGCCGCCGCATAATCATTCTTAGAATTAGCATGGTTTGCTGACAAATACGCCCCAGACAGACCCCCCGCATATGTTGCAGCGGGTGTCGCAAGTAGACTTATGGACAATGCAAAGTGAAATAAGGGCTTAATGCGCATTTTTCTTGGTTCCTAATAACTATCAGAAACCAAGCCTAGCGATGAAACTTATCAAATTCAACCAAGCATATATCAACAAATAGAAACTTGGCTGTGAACTGCCTATTGTGCCATTACATATTCGGGTAATTTGGCCCTTCCCCACCCTGCGGAGTTGCCCAAGTGATATTTTGACTTGGGTCTTTGATGTCACAGGTTTTGCAATGCACACAGTTTTGCGCATTAATCTGAAATCTGGGGTTTGACCCGTCATCATCCCGAATAACCTCATATACACCTGCCGGGCAGTACCTTTGCGCGGGTTCAGCAAATTGGGGTAAGTTCACATCAACCGGAATGCTCGCATCGGCCAGTTGTAGGTGGCACGGTTGCTCTTCTTCGTGATTGGTCGCGGAAAAGCTGACATTTGTTAGGCGGTCAAAGCTTAGTTTATTGTCAGGTTTGGGGTAATCTATAGGTGCATAATCTTCGGCTTTGCCTGTAGATTGCGCATCATTTTTGCCGTGCTTTACTGTACCAAACAGGCTGAATTTCAACAATGTCTGGCACCACATATCAAACCCACCCAACATCATGCCTATTTTCGGCCCAAATCGCCCGTTCATAGGGGCAACATTGCGCACAGTTTTCAGGTCTTGCCCAACTGGGCCAGAACGCAATTCAGCATCATAGCCAGTCAACTCATCCCCTGAGCGCCCAGCTTTTATCGCTTCATGGGCTGCCTCTGCTGCGGCCTTGCCTGACAGCATTGCGTTATGATTGCCTTTGATCCTTGGCAAATTAACTAAGCCAGCAGAACAGCCCAACAATGCACCACCTGGAAAACACGCTTTTGGGATTGATTGAAAACCGCCTTTGGTTACAGCACGCGCACCATATGCAACGCGTTTGCCGCCTTCTAATACTTTAGCAATTTTAGGATGATGCTTCCAACGTTGGAATTCCATATAAGGAAATAAATGTGGGTTCTTATAATTCAGATCAATAATGTACCCCACATAAACCTGATTGTTATCAATGTGATACATAAATGATCCACCGCCAGCCTCATTTCCTAACGGCCAACCTAAAGTGTGCGTAACTTCACCTTCATTATGATTTTCAGGCAAAACATCCCATATTTCTTTCATCCCAAGGCCGAATTTTGGCACATCAGCATCTTTGGCAAGATCGTATTTTGCGATAACCTGTTTAGATAGGCTGCCGCGTACACCTTCGGATAGAAACACGTACTTTCCGTATAAAATCATACCTGGCTCATAAGACGGGCCTTCGCTGCCGTCTTTGGCTTTGCCAAACTCACCTGCAATAACACCTTTAAGTTCGCCAGCTTCGCCATAGACAAGTTCTGAACAGGCCATTCCCGGAAAAATCTCAACGCCCATGCTTTCAGCTTGTTCAGCCATCCACCGACAGACATTGCCCATCGACACGATATAATTCCCGTGATTGTTCATCAGGGGTGGCATGGTAAAGTTTGGTATTTTAAAGCCACCTTTTTCTGACAACATTAAAAAGTTATCTTCTTTGACAGCCACAGTGATCGGGGCGCCCTTTTCTTTCCAGTCAGGAATTAAAGCATCCAGTCCTGATGGGTCTAAAACTGCACCAGAAAGAATATGCGCGCCCACTTCCGAGCCTTTTTCCAACACCACAATTTCAAGGTTTTCATCCAACTGCTTCAAACGAATTGCGGCAGAAAGGCCCGCTGGCCCTGCGCCAACAATGACCACATCATATTCCATTGATTCACGTTCTATATCGGTCATCTTCAACTCCTTAAAAATGTGGAACCTTTTTAACAAGCTCACCATATGCGCCTAACAAATTATTGCCAAGTAAGGAAATATAAACGCGACGTAAAAATGCTATTTCACCCACTTTAGACTGCAAAACTAGCAAACCTTTCTATTGCATCAAACGCAAAGCAAATTTAGTGTGTTATTTTAAAACCAAAGGTACAATAAACATCATGGATAAAATCCCTATGACAGCGGGTGGCTTTAATGCAGCTGACGCAGAATTAAAGCGGCTTAAGTCTTCGGACAGGCCAGCCGTTATTCGTGCTATCGCAGAGGCGCGTGAACACGGCGATTTATCCGAGAATGCAGAGTATCATGCAGCCCGCGAACAGCAAAGCCACATTGAGGGGCGCATAAAAGAACTAGAAGGTATTATCAGCCTTGCCCAGATTATTGATGTTAGCAAATTATCTGGCCCCGTTAAATTCGGCGCGACAGTAACCATTGCCGACGAAGACACAGATGTTGAAAAAACCTTTCAAATTGTCGGTGAACCTGAAGCAAAGATTGAAAAGGGCCTGCTTAACTTGAACTCACCTATTGCACGTGCCTTGATTGGCAAAGAAGAAGGTGACAGTGTTGAGGTGCGCACACCTGGCGGCACGCGTTATTACGAAATCGTAAGTATCAAATATATTTAAACCACACCAAAGCTTTGTGGGGATTGGGCTGTATGAGTATCAAAGATATATCTGATGGAGACACAGAAAAAGCAGCCCTTTTTATTGCGCTTTTTTTAACTGCTATTTGGGGCGGCGGTATTGCCCTGATTTATTTTTTGTATCCACAAATTGTACAAGAAATCAGCTATGACCAAAACCTGTCAGCACTGGTTTCTGTCGGGTTGTTTTTACCCCTTATCCTGATATGGATTGCAGCTCTTTTATCACGTTCATTATCAGCAATGCGCAAAGAAACTTACATGGTGCGTAAATCAGTTGAACGCATGCGCAAATCTATTGATGCACAAGGTGGCGAAGATGCCGAAACCCGTGATCGGTGGATACAAAGCCAGCTTATGCAAATAACTGAACTGACCAAGCAAACTGACAATCGTGTTTCTGTTTTAACCCAAAAGTACATAGAGCAAAAAGGTAATACGCCTGAACCGCGTGATACTGTTGCCTTAACAAAAAAAGCGACTGTCATAGCGGATGAGGCACAAGCGGATTTACCGCTTCCAACAGAATTAAAATCATCGGATGCACCTATTACAATTAGGGAACTAATAAAGGCATTAAACTTCCCTGATAATGCGCAAGATACCGAAGGGTTTCATGTACTACAACGCGCCTTTAAGGATCACACCACATCCAAGCTTTTGCATTTATCACAAGACGTTCTAACCATGCTGTCCGAGGATGGTATTTACACAGATGACTTACGTGTTGAAAAACCAAATGCATCCGTTTGGCGCAGCTTTGCCAAAGGTGTGCGCGGTAAAGAAGTGGCAGCCCTTGGTATGGTGCGTGACCGCACGGCCCTGACGCTTGCAAATACACGATTGAAAAGTGACACGGTATTTCGGGAAACTGTGCATGGCTTCTTAACCCAGTTCGATCTTATCTTGAGGGAATTCGAAGAAACCGCCGAGGATAACGAGCTTCTTGAAATGGGCAAAACCCGAAGCGCTATTGCTTTTATGCTTATGGGACGCGTTTCAGGCGCCTTTAACGAACGTTAAAGGCCGAATGACGTATAAGGTATATATGTTACCATATCGCCTAAAGCCACGTTCATAGCATCATCGGGCAACTCAACCAAACCATCAGACCAAGTCAGCCCAGAAATACGGCCAGAGCCTTCTGATTTGAATGTCTCAACTTGCCCGTTTGATGCAATGCGTGCGCGTAAATATTCCCGACGGCCTGCTTTTTTAGTTTTCTCAAACCCTGCGGGAACCAGATATGATTTCGCGGGTTCTGCATTTTGACCTGCCAAAACTTTTAATGCAGGGCACCCAAATATAAGGGCGCAAACAAAGGCCGCAACAGGATTTCCTGGAAAGCCGAATGTTGGGGTACCATCCCATAATGCCATAGCTATTGGGCGACCAGGTTTTACGGCAACGCGCCAAGTATGTAGCGTACCTTCTTCGCTTAACAGTTTAGACACATAATCTTCATCGCCCGCAGAGGCACCCCCTGACACAAAAATTGCATCTGCATTTTGCGCTGCCTTACAAAGGCCCGAACGTATTACTGCAGGATCATCCCTAAAATGCCCGCCATCTATGGCTTCAAACCCCCAAGACCTAAGCATGTTCAAAAGCATCGGCTTGTTTGCATCAAATGTTTGGTCATCTCTTGCTGCATGGCCAACTTCTACCAGTTCAGTACCTGTCGAAATAACAGCTACTTTCAAACGTTTATAAACGGCCACTTCATGCACCGCTGTGGCTGCAAGGAATGCGATGTCTTGTGGGCGCAACACGTGCCCGGCTTCAAATATAGCATCCCCGACTGCAACATCCTCTGCCGCATGCCGCATATTTGCGCCTTTGCGTAACCCTTTACGAAACGTAACAGTTGTATCTGTGATAGCGGTGTCTTCTTCCAGTACCACGGTATCAATGCCTACTGGCAATATAGCGCCCGTCAAAATACGCAGTGCATAACCGCCCTGAACAGTGCCACCAAATGGCTTGCCTGCTGCAGATACGCCAGACTGCAACGGCATCTCCATCACCTCTGCGTCTGGTAAATTATCATAGCTAAACCCAAATCCATCGACTGCAGAATTTGCCAGAGGTGGGTTATTCCTATTAGCGTTTATTGGTTTTGAGGTCGCTCTGCCAGATGCCAGATCCAGTGGAATTATCTCTTCTTCTACAACTGGGTGCAGACCCGATTTAATTTGCTTAACAGCCTCATCAACAGGTGTCCATGCAACCCCGGGCGGCATTGCGAAACAGTTATTTTTTAACGGGGGGATGGCCATCATTCCAACCCTGTTTGTGCAATAATATAATCGGCAACCGCAGGCACATCATTTAAGTTCAAACAAGGCAGGCCGTTTGTGTCCACATCGCAATCACTTGCCACTGCTATAATCGTTTTGTTTTCTGCGCTCACTAATGGCATTTCAGATTGGCTACGGTGGGTTTCAATTTTTGGGTGGGCATTTGATTTAAAACCTTCAACCAGCACAATATCTACAGGCTGCATTTTTACCAATAAATCATCCAGCGTATAATTTTCATCGCGTTGTAATTCGTGCATTATCGCCCAGCGTTTACCAGAACTGATAACCACCTCTTGTGCACCCGCTTCACGGTGTTTGTACGTATCCCGGCCCGGTTGATCCAAATCAAATGCGTGGTGCGCGTGTTTCATTGTCGACACGGAAAAGCCACGCGATTTAAGGTCTGTTACCAGACGCGCTACAAGTGTAGTTTTACCTGAGTTCTTCCAACCCACGATGCCAAATACTTTCACAAATAATGCTCCTTTAATAATCGTGTTGCCGTCTCGAAATCTTCTGGCGTATTTACGTTAAAGAACGGATCAAAAGGCTTTGCATTGAACGCGACATTTACAACGCCATGTGGTTTGGCCCACTGCATAACTTTACGCACCCCCTCTGTCAAAGCAACCCGCAAATCATCGCGTAATGCAACGGGCCAAAGACCAAAAGTAGGGTGGTTAAAATACTTACCTTCCTCACCACAAGTTTCTGCTATGGCAATCTGACCAGACCCAATGGGTAATGCAGTTTGCATTTCATTTACCAGATCATCAGGAAAAAACGGCGTGTCGGCAGCAACCGTAATGACATGACTGGCCCCAATAGAGTGCGCCCATTCCATGCCTGTTAACACACCAGCAAGCGGGCCAACATAACCCTTAAAGCTATCACGCAACACGGGAACCCCATTTTTCTGATAAGCGTCTGCATCACTGTTTGTATTAATCGCAACCTGCGCCACTTGTTGTTTCAGCCTATCCACCGCATGTAGCAAAAGGGTTTTTCTGTCTAATTCCAACAAGCATTTATCTACGCTACCCATCCGCGTAGACAGCCCCCCCGCCAAAATTATCCCAACGGTTTTCATCCTTCTTCGCCCTCTTGATGATCCCAAATCAGACGATCAGAACCACTAAGGCAGGTGAACCGCTTGCCCTTCATCCGCCCGATCAAAGTCAGACCCACCTGATTGGCAAGTTCTACCCCCCAGGCAGTAAAACCAGAGCGCGACACTAAAACAGGTATGCCCATCAATGCGGTTTTTATCACCATTTCGGATGTAAGCCTACCAGTTGTATACAGGATTTTATCGTTAGCATCCTGACCTTGGGACAGCATCCAACCAGAAATTTTATCAACCGCGTTATGCCGGCCAACATCTTCCATATAAACCAGTGGTTTGTCACCTTGGCACAACACTGTGGCATGTACCGCACCCGCTTCTAAATACAGGCTGGGGGTCGTGTTGATCTTTTTGGAAAGCTCGTAAAGCCAAGAAGTTTGAACCGTTATTTGCGGTAATTTAACAGCATCCAAGCCTTCCATAATATCACCAAAAACTGTACCTACCGCACATCCAGATGTACGGGTTTTTTTTGTCAATTTCTCTTCATAATTGGTTTCTATTGCGGTTCGCACGACAACAGTTTCCAATTCCTCATCGTAATCCACACCTAAGATTTCATCGGCCTCACTCAACATTCTCTGATTGCGTAAAAACCCAAGTGCAAGATACTCTGGGTAATCCCCTATGGTCATGGCTGTTACGATTTCCTGACGGTTCAAAAATATCGTTAACGGACGTTCCTCTATTACAGCTATTTCTTGCGTTTCGCCGTTTTGATCTACACCCGTCACCTTGCGGGTTAGGCGCGGGTTAGAGATGTCAGGGGCTATATTCATCCCACTTTCAATTTCAACTTTTGGCAATTGCATCTCCTATAAGGTTCGTCTAACGATCAAACATTAGACGTTCTGTTACCCTTTTCAAGAGCACCTTATCCCAATGACCGCCACATATAACACAGCTAAAAGTACCTTCTGGCGCGGATACCGTGAAGGCTTGCCATTTATTCTGGTCGTCGTTCCCTTTGGAACGCTGTTTGGTGTGGTTGGCACCGAGGCGGGCTTAGATATTATTCAAGTGATGTCTTTTTCAGTTCTGGTTATCGCAGGGGCTTCTCAATTCAGCGCGCTTGCCTTGATGGCAGAGGATGCGCCTACGATTATTGTGCTTCTAACATCCCTTGCAGTGAACCTGCGCATGGCAATGTATTCTGCTGCACTGGTGCCGCATTTTGGTAAATTACGCACAAAAACCAAACTTTGGATTTCATATTTTCTAGTCGACCAATCTTTTGCCATGAGTATCAAAGAATTTGGCGAACGCCCTGACCAACCCATTGATAATAAAATTTCCTATTTCTTTGGAATTGTACTGGCAATAGCACCTCTTTGGTATAGCTCAACCCTAATCGGGGCCATCATGGGGGCGTCTATTCCCGATGCATTTTCGCTGGATTTTGCAGTTCCAATTTGTTTTATCGCGCTGATAGCACCACTTTTAAGAACATTACCGCATATACTAACGGCCATAACCTCTGTGATAGGCGCACTTTTATTAGCATGGGTACCCTATAGTCTTGGCCTGATAATCGCTGCATTTTTTGCTATGATGGTTGGGGCCTATGCTGAGTTAAAGTTGGAGCAAAAAAATGCCTCTTGATCCAACAAAGATTTGGTACGTCATTACCGGCCTTGCCATTGGCACATTCCTAATCCGGTATTCTTTCTTGGGTTTATTGGGTAACCGTGAATTACCCACATGGTTCTTGCGGCATTTAAACTATGTCGGTGTGGCAGTTTTACCTGGGCTTATCGCCCCGCTAATTTTATGGCCAGCGGCAACAGGCGGCAGCCCTGACCTTGCGCGCATCCTTGCCGCTCTGTCAGCCATAGCAATAGGTATCTGGAAGAACAGTGTGATCGGTGCGGTTTTACTAGGGTTTAGCACACTTTATATCGTGCAATTTCTTACTGCCTAAATCGGTAGGGCAGTTGTTTTAAACACCGTACGCAATGCAAAATTTGACCGTAATTGCGCGACCCCTGGCAAGCGCGATAAATACCTGCGATGAATACGGGCAAAATCTTCGGTATCAGATGCGACTACTTTCAAAGTATAATCTGCCGTTCCCGCCATCAAATGACATTCCAAAACATCCGGTATTAATTTTACCTCTCGTTCAAACGCATCCAGAATTGCATCAGCCTGCCCTGACAATGTAATTTCAACAAACACTGTCGTTTTACGATCCACTTCACGGGCATCCAGTAAGGCTACATATTCTTTTATAATCTTCTTTTTTTCCAACTGCTGAACGCGTCGGTGACATGCTGAAGGGGATAAATTAACTTTCTCGGCCAAATCCGCATTGGAAATACGCCCCGAACGCTGCAAACAGTTCAAGATTCGCCGATCTATTTCGTCAATTTCCATAACACGCAACTTTCCACCGATTTTTTCTAATTTTAAACAGAATATTCTAACTTTTAAGTATTTACTAGAAATAATACAAATTATCTTCTCATACGACGCGTAATACTTCCAATATCTTTAATTTTACGCTGAATGGAAAAGTCATGCTAATCGGATGCCCAACAGAGATTAAAAACCAAGAATATCGCGTTGGAATGACGCCTGCAGCTGCGATGGAAGCGATTGCAAATGGTCACAGCGTTATCATTCAAAAAGCGGCTGGCATAGGTGCTGGCTTTAATGATGAAGCTTATACCAATGTCGGTGCAGAGATTGTTGACACTGCCGCCGAGGTTTTTGCCCGTGCGGATATGGTCGTAAAAGTGAAAGAGCCACAAGCCGGCGAACGTAAACAGCTGCGCGAAGGTCAAATTCTATTCACATATCTACACCTTGCACCAGATGCCCCACAAACAAATGACCTGCTGGAAAGCGGTGTCACTGCGATTGCATACGAAACTGTAACAGACAGAAATGGTGCTTTGCCGCTTTTGGCACCAATGTCTGAAGTAGCTGGTAAGTTGGCCCCACAAGTAGGCAGCTGGACTTTGCAAAAAGCCAATGGCGGGCGCGGTGTTTTATTGGGCGGCGTACCAGGTGTGGCCCCTGCCAAAGTCATCGTTATTGGTGGCGGCGTTGTGGGTACACATGCTGCGCGTGTAGCCGCAGGCATGGGTGCCGAAGTAACTGTGCTAGACATGTCATTGCCACGTATGCGCTATCTGGACGATGCTTTCAGCGATCAGTTCAAAACACTCTACGCATCACGCGACAACACAGCCGATCTTATCACCCAAGCAGACATCGTTGTAGGTGCCGTGTTAATTCCAGGTGCCGCAGCCCCAACACTTATCAGCCGCGCACAGCTTTCAACCATGAAGCCTGGTTCTGTTCTGGTGGATGTTGCAATCGATCAAGGTGGGTGTTTTGAGACATCAAAAGCCACAACACATGATGATCCGATTTACGAAGTAGACGGTGTTATGCATTATTGCGTGGCCAACATGCCGGGTGCAGTTGCGCGCACTTCAACAATAGCACTTGGCAACGCCACCATGCCTTTCATGGTTGCATTGGCAAATAAAGGTTGGAAACAGGCTTGTGCGGATGACGTACATTTGATGAATGGTCTGAACACACACGCAGGTAAAATTACCTATGCGGCTGTTGGTAAAGCCTTGGGCATGGATTACATTGACCCACAAGCAGCTTTGAAAATATAATGAAAAAGGCCCGTCATTATGGCGGGCCTTTTAAATTGCGCAAAACTTTATTTCTTTTTTACAGCGTCCAAAATTCCTGCAAGTAACTCATTATCCGTAGGCCCCGCTGGTGCAGCTGCAACAACTTCTTCTTCTGCGGCTGCCGCATCTTTTACTTTATTCACAGTGCGCACCAGCATGAATACGACGAAAGCTATAATAAGAAAATTTATCACCGCCATTGTAAAACTGCCCCATGCGAATGCTGCAGCACCAGCTTCTCTTGCAGCGGCAAGAGACTCGTACTCTGCGCCGTCGCCCCCAATAACAATAAAGTTATTAACCAAATCAACACCGCCCATAAACAGGCCAATAATCGGATTGATAAGATCAGCAACCAGCGATTTTACAATCCCTGTAAAAGCCGCACCAATAATGATACCAACAGCCATGTCCATGACATTGCCCTTGGCGATAAAGTTTTTAAATTCGTTAAGCATTGTGTTCCCCTCTGCAAAATCCCTTAGATCAAGGGAATACCCTGTAAGATGCGCATATACACATGTAGTTTCAAGGGTAGTGCAATAAAAATATGATATTCACTTGATTGTTTCTAATATAACTTATTTTGTTTGGTAAACATTCGGAGTTAAACAATGTCTAACCTATCAGATTTCAATATAACCAAACGCTGGCCTGCACAAAATCCAGACATCCTTCAGCTATATTCACTTACCACACCCAACGGGGTTAAGGTGTCTATCATGTTAGAAGAAATTGGCTTGGCTTATGAGCCGCATCTTGTCAATTTCTCAACCGACGATCAAATGACGCCCGAATTTTTGTCATTGAACCCCAACAATAAAATCCCTGCTATCCTTGATCCCAACGGGCCAGACGGAAAACCCTTACCGCTTTGGGAAACTGGGGCGATCCTGATTTATCTGGCAGAAAAAACTGGCCAACTTTTGTCAAAAGACCCCGCCACGCGCTACAAAACCCTACAATGGCTGATGTTCCAGATGGGCGGTATCGGCCCGATGTTAGGGCAGCTTGGTTTCTTTCATACATTTGCAGGTAAAGACATCGAAGACCCACGCCCCAAACAGCGTTATATCGATGAAGTCGCACGGTTGCTGAAGGTTCTTGATGGTCAACTGGAAGGGCAGGACTGGGTTATGGGTGATTATTCCATTGCGGATATTGCTATCGCACCTTGGTTGAATACCTTGCGCGGATTCTATGATGCTACGCACCTGGTGGGTTGGGATGATTTGAAAAATGTCCCTGCATATCTGGATCGTTTTCTGGAGCGCCCTGCCGTGCAAGCTGGACTAATCTCACCTCCGCGCGATTAGGTGGGCAAAGTTCCTCGCAAAACGTAGCGCAAGATTTCCACAACTTGATCCGGCCGCTCTGCCACTGCAAGGGCGGCCGCATCGACCTCTTTCAAGGCATGTTGATGATCGGCACCGTGCAAAACGATCAATGATTTACCCAAGGCAGCCGCATAACCTGCATCAAAAGCCGCGTTCCATTGCTTGTATTTTTCACCAAAGCGTACAACCACAATGTCAGCGTCAGCTATGCCTTTGCGAGTACGAATTGCATTCACCTTGGCACCTTTGCTGTCGTGCCAGAACTTGTCTGGCTCCGCGCCCAAAATTGCCACACCGCAATCATCCGAGGCCCCGTGGTCTGTCACAGGGCTATTAAACGCCACATCCAACTCTTTTGCACCGTCAATAATTTGTTCGCGCCAATCAGTGTGAATTTCACCAGATAGATAAATATTAAGTGTCATGGGCTTGCCCTTTTTAAGTGTCTGTTTGCTTAGCCCTATACACCTTTCACAATCATATCCGCAACTTTTTCTGCGATCATCATTGTCGGTGCATTTGTATTACCACCGATCAATCTGGGCATGATAGACGCATCCACCACCCTAAGGCCCTTAACCCCGTGCACGCGGCACTGCGCATCAACAACAGCCATATCCCCTTTACCCATAGCACACGTGCCAACAGGGTGATAAATCGTGTCAGCACGATTACGAATGTCGGCCTCTAGCCCCGCATCACTGCCATCGTAATCATATATACGTTTGCCGCGCCAAGGGGTCAGGGCATCTGCCTGCATAATCTTTTCAACCATACGCACCCCCTTCATCAACAGTTTCAGATCATCAGGATCACTTAAATACTGTGGATCAATACGCGGGGCGGTTTTAGGCCGTGCATCCGTTAGACCAACCGAACCCCTGCTTTTGGGGCGCAAAACACAAACATGGCAGCTATACCCATTTTTCAAGTGTATCGTGCGCAAATGATTGTCGACAATCACAGGCCCAAAGTGAATTTGCAAATCAGGACGATCCAAAGACGGGTTTGACCTAATAAATGCACATCCTTCGGCATAAGGTGTCGCAAACATTCCTGTCCCGTCACGCCGCCATTTCATCATTGCTTTTGTCAGGCGCAGCAAACCCGCAGGATTCAGACCGATCACATCGGCACGTTTTGAATGGTAGCTTACAATATGATCCAAATGATCTTGCAGGTTCTGTCCGACACCAGGCAATTCATGCGCCACACCTATTCTATGAGCATTCAATTCATCCACAGGGCCAATGCCAGACAGCAACAATAATTGCGGTGAGCCAAATGTGCCCGCGCTTAAGATCACCTCTTTATGCGCTTTAGCCTGATGCAGTTTGCCGTTTCTTTTATATTCCACGCCAACAGCGCGACCATCTTCTACCAGCACTTTATTGACCTGTGTCTTGGTCAGCACAGTCAAATTAGGTCGCCCTGCACGGATCGGAAAAAGATAGGCAGATGCCGCCGAGCACCGCTCGCCCTTATTCTTGCCCTCGTAATACTGTGTGACCTGATACAACCCAACGCCTTCTTGCTTGGGGCCATTAAAATCGGGGTTACGTCGAATTTGCAGACTTTCGGCGGCATCCAAAAATGCATGTGTAATCGCACGTGGCTCTGATTGGTCAGCAACCTGCAACGGGCCATCCCCGTTATGCACAGTATCCGCACCCCATTGATTGCCTTCGGATTTCAAAAAATACGGCAGAACATCATCCCAGCCCCAACCGTCACATCCTAAATCGGCCCATTCATCGTAATCTTTGCGATGACCCCGAATGTAAAGCATCGCATTGATCGCGCTGGAACCGCCCAAGGCTTTGCCGCGCGGCTGAAAACCCCGCCGATTGTTCAGCTCTTTTTGCTGTTCAGTAAAAAATGCCCAGTTATTTATCTTGGGCCGGCCCGAAATCATTGCGGCGATCATCGCAGGTGCGCGGATCACAAAACCCTTGCCGCCGCCGCCCGCTTCCAGCAGGCAAACGCTAACCTTTGGGTCGGCACTTAGCCTGTTAGCCAAAACACAACCGGCAGAACCACCGCCTACAATCACATAATCAAAGTTCATTCGTGCCTCCTATTCGGGGTAGCATAGAATATGCCCACCCCACCAAGGAAGCAAAACCCAGCGTCATTAACCGCGCAGCACACCACCTGTAGCCTTGCTAACTTTGTCGATGATCTTGGCACTAACCGCTTCAATATCCTTATCGGTCAGCGTCGCATCGGTAGGTTGCAAACGCACAGAAATGGCGATGGATTTCATACCTTCGCCCATCTGTGCTTCGGCCTTATCCCCACTAAAGACATCAAACACGGATGCCCCTGCGATCAGCACCTTATCCGCACCTTTGGCCGCATTTAGTAGGGTCAATGCTTCTACATCAACTTTAACCACGAATGCAAAATCGCGTTCAACAGCTTGCAAATCTGATACTTTCAACGCAGGGCGCGTTGCGGTTTTGGTTTTCGGAAACGGTACCCGCGCCACATGCACAGCGAACGCCACGGCAGGGCCTTTTACATCCAACGCATCCAGAATCTTGGGGTGCACTTCACCAAATGCGCAAAGCACATTTTTCGGGCCCAATGATAACTTGCCCGAACGACCAGGATGCCACCATTCTCGCGCACCACGCAGAACCATTGTTTTTTCAGGCGCGCCAATAGCAGACAGAACCGCCTGCGCGTCGACCTTGGCGTCATACGTATCAACCGCACGCCGCGCACCATGCGGGTCTCGTTCACCTGTGTGACCGATCAACAGACCTGTTGCCAATAATTCCTGATCTTCTGGTTCACCACCATGAAACACGGGGCCAACTTCAAACAAAGCCATATCCATAATGCCACGCGCTTGATTGCGGGCGGCTGCCTGTAACAATCCCGGCAACAATGACGGGCGCATATGGCTCATGTCTGCGGAAATCGGGTTGCCGACTTTGACCGCATCCGTGCCACCACCAAACAACGCGGCAGACGGTTGATCTATGAACGAATAGGTCACACATTCATTGTAACCAAGGGCTGCAATCGTGCGCCGTGCCATTGTTTCGCGTCGTTGCAACGGCGTTAAAATCGGCTTTGGCACACCCACGCTTAACGGCGGCAAAGGCACGCCCTTTAGTTTGGTAAGCGACGCCACACGCGCGATCTCTTCCACCAGATCAGCCTGCCCCAAAACATCGGGGCGCCAGCTTGGTACATAGACATCATCGCCTTTTAGCTCAAAACCAAGTGCCGTCAAAGTTTCCCGCTGCGTATCCGCAGGAATATCCATGCCAACCAGTGATTTCACCCGGTCCGTATCCAGTTTATAGTTACGCGAAGTATCAGGCACTGCCCCCGCCACAACCATGTTAGAGGCTTCGCCGCCACAAAGATCCATGATCAACGCGGTCGCTAAATCCAGCCCAGTAGGTGTGAACGCAGGATCAACACCACGTTCAAAACGGTATCGCGCATCGGAATTTATCTTCAACTTACGCCCTGTCATTGCAATGGTAATCGGATCCCAATACGCACTTTCCAGAAACACATTGGTGGTTTCATCAGTACAACCAGACGGCAAGCCGCCCATGATACCGGCAACACTTTCCACGCCATTATCATCGGAAATAACCATCATGCCCGCGTCAAACGTGTATTCCACATCGTCCAAAGCCATCAGTTTTTCGCCACCTTTGGCAAAATGCACCCGCATATCACCCTTCACCACATCCGCATCAAACACGTGCAATGGGCGGTTATATTCGTAAGTAAACAGGTTAGTTATATCGACCAAGGTTGAGATTGGACGCAATCCAATAGACTTCAAACGCGCTTGCAGCCATGCAGGCGACGGGCCGTTTTTCACACCCTTAATCAGACGGCCCGTAAACAGCGGGCAGCCTTTTTCCATTACATCAGCGTCAATCGTCACGTTAATATCAGACTTGAAACCACCCTTGATGTTAGCCACAGGTTCAGGCTTCAACACACCCAAACCACGTGTCGCCAAATCACGGGCAATGCCGCGAATACCTAGCGCATCAGGGCGGTTTGGTGTGATCGCAATGTCAATCATTGGGTCAATTTTTTCAGGCGAGTGTTGCATCAGATAATCAACGAATTTAGAGCCAACAGCGGGTTCGCCCGCCAGCTCAATAATCCCGTCGTGTTCGTCAGACAGTTCCATCTCACGTTCCGACGCCATCATACCGTAGGACTCGATCCCACGGATTTTACCAACCCCGATGGTCGTATCAATCCCCGGTACATAAACGCCCGGTTTGGCCACGACCACATGGATGCCCTCACGCGCATTGGGTGCGCCACAAATGATCTGTAACTCGCCATCATCCGTATCAACCTTACAAACCCGCAGCTTATCTGCATCAGGATGCTTTTCAGCGTGAGTGACATAACCGATGGTGAACGCACTAAGCGTGTCTATCGGGTTCACCACCTCTTCCACTTCCAACCCAAGGTCGGTCAGGGCATAGGTAATCTCATCAATCGAGGCATCGGTATCTAGGTGGTTTTTCAACCAAGAGAGTGTGAATTTCATTTTTCTTCCAATACCTTCGTTGAGGTTCGCTGTCTTGATGCAAAAAAATCTTGGATTCCAAACCAAGTCAATCCAAGAGAGTCTTTGCGCATCTGCATTATAAGTTCATGGAAATAACTATGAGCCATTTCACGTTTGTCTGAAACGCTTTGGGTATCTTTATCAGGAGTAGCAATAAGTTCACCAACTAAAAGAAAATACCGCCCAGAAAAATTGGCGGCCTTTGGCGAAGCAAACAAACTAAACTCTGCTGATGCATGTTTGATCTTCTCCAAGAACTCTTGATCTGTCATTAAAGTTTTTTGTTTCTGTGGTGTTTCCATAAAAATTTCTGTTGGATGTGGGCACTTCTCTAAAAATCGCGCATAAGCTTTTTGACGTATTGCAAATAACTCAGTATTTGACGCCCAGATTTTACCTATAATAAAAGAAATTATTGCAACCAGTGAAACTTGACCAAAAGTAAGTAGCATTTTATCGACTAATCCCCCCATGCAAGTTAGGCATATCCAAACTCGCAAACCCATAATGCCGCAACCAACGCAAATCGCTATCAAAGAACGCACGCAAATCAGGTATGCCGTATTTCAGCATCGCGATGCGGTCGATGCCCATGCCAAAGGCAAAGCCTTGCCATTCGTCAGGATTAACACCAGCGGCTTCTAGCACTTTGGGGTGTACCATGCCGCTGCCCAGAATTTCCATCCAGTCGTCGCCTTGGCCCAGTTTCAACTGGCCCTTGTCCCATGAACAGCGAATGTCGACTTCTGCGGATGGTTCGGTGAATGGGAAGTGTGAGGCGCGGAAACGCAGTTCCACATCATCAACTTCAAAAAACGCACGGCAAAACTCTTCCAACGTCCATTTCAGGTTCGCCATAGAGATATTCTTGTCGATGCATAGGCCTTCGTATTGGTGAAACATCGGGGTGTGGGTCTGGTCATAGTCCGCGCGGTAAACGCGGCCCGGGCAGATAATACGGCAAGGTGCGCCATGCTTTTCCATATAGCGGATTTGCACGGGGCTGGTGTGTGTACGCAAAACATGCGGCGGACGATCATCATCCGCTTCGCGGTGCATATAGAACGTATCATGTTCCTGTCTGGAAGGGTGCTCAGGTGCTATATTCAAAGCATCGAAATTATAGTGATCGTTCTCAATCTGTGGGCCTTCAGCCACTGCAAACCCAAGAGAGGCAAAGATCGAAACAACCTCTTCCGTCACCTGACTAATGGGGTGAATTGTGCCTTGACGGCGCGGACGACCAGACAGTGACACGTCAATCCATTCCTCTTGCAAACGCGCGTCTAACGCCGCATCCGCAAGGCCGGATTTCTTGGCGGCAATGGCAGAATTCACTTCGTTTTTCAAAGCATTCAACGCGGGGCCTGCCACTTGACGTTCTTCTGGTGTCATTTTGCCCAGCTCGCGCATTTTCAGCGAAATTTCACCTTTTTTGCCCACGGCGGTCACGCGCAAATCTTCTAACGTGGCTTCATCGCCAGCGGCCATGATGCTTTCCAAGTATTTCGTTTTTAATGCGTCCAAACCATCCATCGGGTTTTGTCCTTTATGTGCTTGGGGGCATGGATAACAAGGCGCCCCCGAATGCTCAACAAAAAAAGCCCCACCTTTGCGGCAGGGCTTTTAAAAACTCTATTAACCTAAAGCTTAGGCTGCCGCTTTTGCCTGATCTACAATAGCGCCAAATGCTTCTGGTTCGTGTACGGCCAGATCGGCCAGAACCTTACGGTCAACTTCGATGCCAGCTTTCATCAATAGGTTGATGAATTTGCTGTATGTTAGGGCTTCGTCATGTGCGCGAACAGCCGCATTGATCCGTTGGATCCACAATGCGCGGAAGTTGCGTTTGCGGTTTTTGCGGTCGCGTGTCGCGTATTGGTTCGCCTTGTCAACCGCTTGGGTTGCTGTGCGGAACAAATTAGAACGTGCGCCGTAATAACCTTTGGCCGCTTTAATGACCTTCTTGTGACGTGCGTGGGTGACTTTACCAGATGTAACTCTTGACATTTTTCAGATCTCCTAGCGCGCGTATGGCATGTATTTTTTCACGATTTTTTCATCGGCTGCGCACAATACAGTTGTACCGCGTGCGTTGCGAATGAATTTACGTGAACGTTTGATCATGCCGTGGCGTTTACCCGCCTGGCCTGCTTTGATTTTGCCAGAGGCAGTTACATTAAAGCGCTTTTTAGCACCTGATTTGGTCTTCATCTTGGGCATTTCCATCTCCTTATTCGGTTTGGTTCAAGCCGCGACTCGGCATACCCTTAAGCCGGTCACGTCAACAATCCGTGTGCTATATGCCCCAGTGTGGTTGAAAGCAAGGGCTTAACGCTTAAAAAATAGCTGCAATAATGCGAATTACACTGTCGCCAAAACCAGCAAAGGTTAATTCGTCACCTATCTGTACCCATGTGTACGCCAAAGACGCTAAACCTAGTAGAAACAACAGCACAGGAAACCAGATAGCGGTTTTTTCAATGCGGGCACTTAGATAACCGATAACACCGACAAGTGGTAAAAACACACCTGCCAGATAGTAAATGTCATGCGGCTCCATCAGTCATCCTGCTTTTAGTCGGCTTCACTATCAAAAATCTGTTTTTCATCAACGGGGGCTACACGCAAAATATTTGTCGACCCCGCCGTATTAAACGGAACCCCCGCAATCACCACGATTTTATCATCTTCTGATGCAAACCCTTGGGTACGGGCAGCGCGCGCTGCACTTACAACGGCCAGTTTAAAGCGCGATACCGTATTGGTGACAACCGTATGAAGCCCCCAAACAAGCGTCAAACGTCGCGCAGTACCCACATTAGGTGTTAATGCAAGAATAGGAACCATTGCTTTTTCCCTAGAAACCAAAACAGCTGTCGAACCTGAATCGGTAAAACAACAAATTGCTTTTATATCTGTAGACTCGGCTATTTCGCGAGCAGCCAAGGTAATGGCCTCTGGAATAGTCGTATTGGCACGGCTGCGTGATGCCGCAATGACATTAAAGTAATTCGGGTCACTTTCCACTTCTTCAGCGACATTGTTCATCGTGCTAACTGCTTCCACAGCATAATCACCCATAGCAGATTCTGCCGACAGCATAACCGCATCGGCACCTTCATAAATTGCAGTTGCAACATCTGAAACCTCTGCACGTGTAGGCACTGGGCTTTCAATCATGCTTTCCATCATTTGGGTCGCAACAATCACAGGTTTCCCTACTGCGCGACAGCCCCGAATTAGACGCTTTTGAATGGGTGGAACTGCTTGCACAGGTAATTCAACACCCAGATCACCACGCGCAACCATAATACCATCTGAAACTTCTAAAATGCTTTCAAAGCTGGTTACCGCAGCTGGTTTTTCAATTTTTGAAACAATCGCCGCACGGCCATGTGCCAATTCACGCGCTTCAATAACATCTTCGGGTCTTTGAACGAAAGAAAGTGCCAACCAGTCAACGCCCAACTCACAGGCAAATTTCAAATCTTTTTTGTCTTTTTCAGATAGGGCCGCTACTGGCAAAATCACGTCAGGAACATTTACACCTTTACGGTTTGAAATCTCACCGCCAACTTCGACAATGCAATTAGCGTAGTCTTTGCCGCAATCCTTAACCTTCACTCTTATTTTACCGTCGTTCACCAATAACGTTGTGTTTGGCTCTAAAGCATCAAATATCTCTTTATGGGGTAGGCACACACGTTTTAAATCTCCGGGTGTTTTATCTAGGTCAAACCGAAAACTTTCCCCCGATACCAACTCTTCAGTATCATTGGCAAAGACACCACACCGCAGTTTTGGGCCTTGTAAATCTGCTAAAATACCAATGGAACGTCCAGTATCACGTTCAATGTCACGGATAATTTGATGCTTCACTTGAATATCATCATGTGCGCCATGGCTCATATTTAAGCGAAACACATCGGCACCTGCTTCAAACAACGCTCTGATTGTTTCATATGTGCTGGATGCAGGGCCAAGCGTGGCCACGATTTTCAAACTTCTTTTGCGTCGCAAATTTTCTCTCCGTAAATTTATACCTGTCTTAAATCGAATAGACAGAGATTGCCAGCAATCGCTTATCAAGATAACCAAGAATTGTCACAACTATACGACAAATAGAAGGTTTCTATAATGACTGCGTACCAGCCATATACAATCGAAGGCGAAAACAGACCTAGCCAGATTGTAATCATCTGCGATCATGCGGCAAATACTGTACCAGATTTTGTGAATGGTGGTGATCTTGGCATTTCCAAAACAGATATGGCACGTCACATTGCCTATGATGTTGGTGCTTTGGGCGTGTCGCAACGCTTGGCTAAGCATCTTGATGCCCCTTTGATACACTCCAATTTTTCCCGCCTTGTGATTGACCCCAATCGCGGTGAAGACGACCCAACCTTAGTTATGCAATTATATGATGGCACCATCATCCCAGCCAATCGCAATATTACCGAAGAGGCAACAGAACTGCGCATGGAACGCTGTTATCGCCCGTATCATTCAGCCCTAGAGACTTTGCTTTCCCAACGCGAAAACCCAATTATTCTGTCAATCCACACTTTCACAAAACAACTTAACGGATACGGATCACGCCCCTGGCAGGTTGGTGTTTTATATGCCGAAGATGAACGCATGGCCAAACCGCTTATTAAGCTACTAGAAGCACAACCAGATTTATGTGTTGGTGATAACCAACCTTATAGTGGCAATCTGAAAGGTGACACGATGGAATACCATGCATTGCAGCGGGGCCGCATCCATGCTTTGATTGAGATTAGAAACGATCTTATTGAAGTTGAAGCCGCGCAATACGAATGGGCAGACAGACTTGCCCCCATCTTTGCCGAAGCAATAAGAATAACGCAAAAAGAAGAGACCTGAACATGGACAAACAAACCGAGATTGAATTAGAAGCCGCTGCATTTCGCCGCCTGCGCGATCATTTGAACAAGCGTTCTGACGCACAAAACATCGATATGATGAACTTAGCGGGCTTTTGCCGCAACTGCCTAAGCCGCTGGTATCAGGAAGCCGCGAATGCGCAAGGCATTGAGATGGATAAGGACGCAAGCCGTGAAGCATTTTACGGTATGCCCTATACGGAGTGGCGCGACAAACACCAAACAGAAGCGACTGAAGAACAAAAAGCAGCTTTTGCTATTTCACACGCAAATCACGGTTAAACAGCGACTACGCCGCGCCCAACTAAATCGGCCAGTTGTTTATCACTCACGCCTAGTTCTTGCAAAATATCGCGTGTATCTGCCGCAAAATGCGGTGGTGGGCCGTTGGGTGCTGGCCCGCCATGGTCATAACTAAATGCCGCTACGGGGCGGTCACCTGTTAAGCCTTCAATAGATTGTAGAACGTTACGTGAAGCAAATTGCGGATGTGCCAATGCCTCATCCAGTGTTCTTACTCTGGCGGCAGGCACATGGTGCGCATTCAACAGGTTTTCCCAATCATCCGCAGATTTTTCTTTCAAAGCTTTTGACAACAAAAGTGCATCGCTATCACGACGGTCAGCCAAATCACTTTGACGGCCTTCCAGCACTTCGCCAGCTATATCATTAAACCCAAGCACCTGCATCAACCCTGCATATTGTTTGGCCGTATATGCCCCCAACATAATCATCCCATCTGCTGTATCATATGCACTATAGCCCGCATTTATGGGGTCTTGGTTGCCATGTGCCAATGTTGCTGTTCCAGTGCCCGCAGCAGTCACTACATTCATCGTCATCAACATCAAAGCTGCATCGGACATCGCTACATCGATATAGCGCCCTTCGCCTGTACGTTCCCGCCCGAAAAGGGCCGCACTTATAGCCATAGCCGCCTGTGCACCAGTGCCATAATCAATCACAGGCGGGCCAATGCGAACGGGTTCTGCATCTGCCTCACCGTTTGATGCCATAACACCCGCGAACGCCTGAATAACCACATCATAAGCCGGGTCATTTGCTTTTGGGCCTGTACGCCCGAAACCATTGATCGAACAATATATCAACTTTGAATTAAGGGCCTTTAACTTGGGGTATTCCAGCCCAAGTTCCTCAAGACAACCTGTCGTATAATTCTGCACAATAACGTCAGCCGTTTTGACAAGGTCATAAAATATTGCACGGCCATCAGGGTCTTTCAGGTTAAGTGCTATAGCTTTTTTACCTGCGGATTGGGCCTGAAAAGCTAGACCATAATTTTCATCATTCAGCTTACGATCAGCACCCGCAATGCGCATAACATCTGGATTATTCACAGGTTCGATCTTTATAACTTCAGCGCCTAAAACAGCCAGTTGGTAGGTGCAAAACGGCCCCGCAAAAACATGTGTCAGATCAAGAACACGTAAGCCTTCAAATGGACGCATTAGATACCCTTCCTTATTAAATAAAGGTCAGGTATTTATTTAAAGCTTACAATCCCGTTTGCGCCAAGCAAGTGTCGCATTCGCAATATCATGCACCCGATAGGGCCTAAATCGCAGCTTTGCGGCTTTCTTCGATATAGATTTCACGAAGGCGGTGGGCAATCGGGCCAGGCTTACCTTCACCTAAAGTAGCCCCGTCGATTTGCACCACAGCCGTTACAAAAGCCGATGCTGAACTGATAAATGCCTCATCCGCATTTTGTGCCTCGGCAATCGTGAAATTACGTTCTTCCACGACCATTTGCGCTTCAGCTGCATATCGCAAGATAGAAGAGCGCGTGATACCGTGCAAAATATCATGTGACAATGAGCGCGTGATGATTTTGCCGTTCTTAATTATATATGCATTATTGGATGTACCCTCGGTCACAAAGCCATCTTCAACCAGCCATGCATCATCAACGCCCGCCGCTTTCGCCATCATTTTAGCCATAGACGGATATAAAAGTTGTACGGTTTTAATATCCCGGCGCCCCCAGCGTTGATCCTCGACAGAAATAACTTTCATGCCGCTCGCAGCCGCAATAGATTCGATAATCGGACGTTGCTGTGAGAACATCACCAAGGTTGGTTCTGCGTTCTTTGGGAATTCGAAATCACGATCAGCAACACCACGGGTGACTTGCAGATATATGCCACCTTCCAGCACATTATTACGTGAAACCAACTCGCGGTGAATTTCCAGCAGATTATCAAAATCCTTTGGCTTGGCCATATTCAACTCACCCAATGAACGTTCCAGACGCTTTAGGTGGCCCGCAAATTCCAGCAGCTTACCATCCATTACCGACACAACCTCATAAACTGCATCTGCCATCAAGAAACCACGGTCAAAAATTGATACCTTGGCCTGATCTTCGGGCAGGTATTCTCCGTTTACAAATACAGTTCTGTTCATCTTATTATCCCCATAAATCTGGTGTTGCAGGATGCACACCTTGCGCATCGAAATGAAGCGGGCTGTCACGGTCTTCGCCCAATAACAACGGCCCGTCAAGATCAACCAAGGCCATATCTTGTGCAACCAAAATCGCAGGGGCCATGGCAAGGGACGAACCAACCATACAACCCACCATCACCTGATATCCTTGTGCAATAGCCGCATCTTTCAAAGCTAGAGCTTCGGTTAAGCCACCTGTTTTATCCAGCTTAATATTTACCATATCGTATTTGCCCTTTAACGCGGTAAGACTGGCACTGTCGTGGCAACTTTCATCGGCACAAACTGGTAGTACGCGCTTCAAAGTCAAAAGCGCATCATCCGCACCCGCTGGCAAAGGTTGTTCAACCACAGCCACACCCAACTCAACCAAAACAGGGGCAAGCTTTTCGTATAACTCAGGCGTCCACCCTTCATTTGCATCAACAATAATCGTTGCTTCAGGCGCACCCATACGCACGGCTTTAATGCGTGCAATATCCTCATTACCACCACCAAGCTTAGTTTTCAACAATGGACGATAGCTATGTTTTGCCGCCTGTTCTTGCATCTTTTCAGGCGTATCCAGTGACAATGTATACGCTGTAATTTCAGGTTTTGGTGCAGGTAATCCCGCCAATTCCCAAACTGGCTTTCCTGCCTGTTTCGCTTCCAAATCCCAATAGGCACAATCCACCGCATTACGTGCAGCACCTGCAGGCAGCAACGACAGTAAATCCGTGCGATCAAAACTGGCAGGTAAAGATTTTACCTGCGCTTCAACGCTTTCCATCGTTTCACTGTAGCGTGCATAAGGCACACATTCGCCACGCCCAACATGCCCGCCTTGGTGCAATGTCACGGTTAGAACATCCGCCTGTGTGCGTGAGCCGCGCGAAATGGTAAACACTTGCGCAAGCTTGAAAACATCGTGTTGAACGGTAATCTCAATATTATCCATGCCGCTTATCTAACACGCAGACAGTGCATCAACCAGACGGCTGGCACCTTGGCGAAATGGGTCGACCGTAGGCAGGCCCATCTCTGCCTCAACACCTGCCATATATGCTTCTGTATCAGCGAGTGACAAATGCTGCGTATTCACGGAAATTCCGATCACTTTACACGCAGGGTTCGCAACCCGTGCAAGCGTTAAAGCCACATCACGCAACTCCTGCAAACTTGGTTGCTGATAGTCAGGCAACCCGCGCATATGCTCACGTGTTGGCTCATGACACAACACCAACGCATCTGGTTGACCGCCGTGGATTAAGGCCATTGTGACGCCCGAATAAGACACATGAAACAAAGACCCTTGCCCCTCGATCAGATCCCAATGATCCGCGTCATTATCAGGCGTCAGAAATTCAACTGACCCCGCCATGAAATCGGCCACTACTGCGTCCAACGGAATACCACCACCAGTTATCAAAATACCTGTCTGGCCGGTTGGCCGGAAGGTGGCATTCATATCGCGGGCGTGCATTTCTTTTTCCATCGCAAGGCCCGTGTACATCTTACCAACTGAGCAATCCGTGCCAACGGGCAGACAGCGTTTGCCGGTACGTTTTACACCATTGGCAATCGGAAATTCCACCATGGGGACACGAACATCGAATAATGTACGCCCGTGCATCATTGCGGCGGCGGCCAAATCAGCTTCATCTTTCAATAGGTTATGCAGGCCAGACGCAATATCCATGCCCTTTTCCAAAGCTTCCAGCAGCACGGCTTTCCAACTAGATGAAATATAACCACCACGGTTAGCAACGCCGATCACCAACGTTTGGGCCCCTGCCGCAATCGCCTGGTCTATCGTCATATCAGGCAAGCCCAGATCAGCCTTGCAGCCTTCCATACGGAATTGCCCAACCGACGCGTCAGGGCGCCAGTCTTTGATGCCAATGGCAACTTTCGTTGCCAACATATCGGGCGCATCGCCCAAGAATAACAGGTATGGAGATTTAATCATGGTGCCCTCGGATGTCTGGATTTTGGGAAGGTATATCTGGTTTGTATGGGTGAAATTGCCATAATCACCGAATTTTACATAAATTATGCATATTTCTTCTAATATTATATAATAAGTTAGAATTATATTTCATATATTCCGCCATATAGGCGTATTCTTCGAAATACTCGATTCGCAGAATACAAAGCTTAACCCACAGCAATCTGTATGAATTTCCTCTGAGACAGCACGACACAAAAGTTGCTATTTGTGCAAACTGCTATACGCTTATCTTAACAAACTTGGGGGTTAAAATGCCAACACTAATGATAACTATTAGAACAATACTGTTTGCCTGCCTAACGTTTACTACAGCCGCTCTTGCCTCCGATGAAAACAACGGCATGCGTGAAATTGGTGATGGCGTATACAGCTTCACCATTGGTGAGGGGAACCATTCAATGTTTGTGGTGGGCGAAGAAAGTGTCGCGGTTTTTGAAACATTTCATTCTGGCCATGCAGGAAAGCTGTTAGAGGCAATCGGCAGCGTGACTGACAAACCCGTCAAATACGCTTTTATCAGCCATAATCACTGGGATCATTCCAGCGGCGGCAAGGTCTTTAGCGATGCAGGTGCGCAAACAGTGATGCATCAACGGGCTGCCGATTGGGTAATGGCCAATCCAGGGCGCGATACAACAATGCCCGATATTACATGGTCAGGCGACCGTAAGGATATCGCCATGGGGAATTTCACTGTCAGCATGCATTATCTGGGCCTTAACCACGGGTTGGGCCTGACAATTTTCACCATTCCCGAACGTCGTGCCGCCTATATTGCCGATTTAGTTACACCGAACCGTGTCATGTTCGCGGTAGTTCCTGACTTCAATATTGGTGAGTGGGAACGCAGCCTAGGCGAAATACTTGAAATGGATTTTGACATCGCCGTATGCTCACACAATGCGCTTTCACCGCAAGAAGCGATGAATGGCTGTACCCGCAATCATATTGAAGAAGAGCGCCAATACATCCGCGATTTACGCAATGCAATTCTGGCTGAGTTCCAAAAAGGCACGGGCTTTATGGACATCCCTAATGCCGTAAAATTACCAGAATATGCGCATTGGGTTGGCTATAACGAATGGCTAGAGATGAACACATTACGGTTAATGACTGATCTTTGGATGGGGCCGTTTCCGTGGGTTCCAAACGCAAACTAAGCCACATCGCATTAGGTATAACAAATCATGACGACCGCAAAGAAAGACCAGATCAGAGCATTGCTAAAAAGCATTGAAACTGGTGACACCGCCTCTGTGGCTGTGGTAAATGAGGCTAAGTACATTCAACACAACCCGCAAACCCATGAAGGCAGCGAAGGTTTGGCATCGCTGTTTAAGCGACTGTCTAAAACCGAACCTAAGGTTAATATGGTTCGGGGTTTCGAGGATGGTGAATTTGTATTCGCCCAGATGGAATACGACTTTTCAAGCCGTAAAATTTGCTTTGAAGTGTTCCGGTTTGAAGATGGACAGGCAGTCGAGCATTGGGACAATATTCAGGAACGGCTAGGGCCTAACCAATCTGGTCACAGCATGGTGGATGGGCCGACAAAGGCAGTCGATCTTGAAGTGACAGAACGTAACCGAACCTTTGCCCGCTCTTTCGTTGAAAGCGTTCTTGTTGGCGGGCAGATCGACCAGCTTACTGATTATATCGACGCGGAGAATTACGTTGAGCACAATCCCCGGCTAGGCGACGACGTGGCCGTTCTTCGGTCTGCATTGGAAGCTGAAGATAAGGGGCGAAGACGGATCGACTATCACCGCATCCACCGTGTTCTGGCAGAAGGAAACTTTGTGCTTTGCGTCAGCGAAGGTAGCTTTGATGGCATCCCATCAGCCTTCTATGATCTGTTTCGGCTCGATAAAGGTAAAATAGCCGAGCATTGGGACACCACCGAAAACATCGCACCACGTAGCGAATGGAAGAACAATAATGGTAAGTTCTGAGTGAAGGTTTTTCAGTCCGGCGGCACCTGAATAACCAGCTATCTAGCCTTACTAAGGTGTTCTACCTATGGTGCCATTACGCCCTATAGCATTCCCAAAACTTGACGCAGCCAAAATTTACAATAGGTTTTAAGGAAACAACTGGGAGAAAAACAATGCTTTCACGACGTATTTTTTTACAAACGACAGCTGCTGCAGCGGGCGCAATTACCGTACTGCCATATGCTGCCATGGCAAGTAATCATGCAATGAGTTTTGCCAATGGTGCTGTCAAAGCAACCCCAATTTCACACGCCTCGGTGGTTTTAGAAACCCCAATGGGCGTGATCTATGCCGATCCAGTGGGTGACCCCGCGCAATACGCAGGCTTACCACCAGCCGATCTGGTGTTGATTACCCATCACCACGGCGACCATCTGAACAACGAAACACTTGCTGCTGTATTGAATGATAAAGCCACATTGATTTCAAACCAAGGCGCACACGATAAGATGACCGCCGATCTGGCTGCGCGTGCACAGGTTATTACAAACACCCAAACGACCAGTTTTGGCGATATCGGAATTGAGGCGATTGCCGCTTATAATACCACCGAAGGCCGACTGAAATTCCACCCACAGGGGCGCGATAATGGTTATGTACTGAACATTGGCAATACGCGTGTTTATCTGTCGGCCGATACCGAAGATGTGCCGGAAATGCGTGCGCTTAAAGACATCGATGTCGCCTTTTTATGTATGAACTTACCGTTCACAATGGACATCAAAGCAGCCGCAAGTGCTGTGGCTGAATTTAAACCCTCAGTCGTTATTCCTTACCACTACCGTGGCAAAGAAGGTGGCACTCAAGACCCCATAGCCTTTGCCGCAATGCTGGACAGCGCCATTCAAGTTGAACAAGGCAACTGGTACGGTAAAGGCAAAGGCATGATCTAGGGTTTTTAGGTAAATTTAAATTGGTTAACTATCCACGACATAGTCTAACAGTTTAGTTTTCTTGCGTGTACGCATTTCAGATGGCGTTTCTCCGAATGTATCGCGAAATGCTTTTGACAATGTACCGGCAGATGTAAAGCCAGTTGCGCATGCAACATCAGCCAAACTTATCTGCGTTTCATCCAATAATACCAGGGCACGCTTGGCACGTAGCTTTCTATAAAAACGGGCTGGTGACATTTCAAAAACGGCATTAAATATACGTTCTAATTGCCTTTGTGACAGGCCCATCTTTTGGGTTAATTCTCGGACGGATAAAGGTTCTTCAATTGCATTTTCCATCAAACTTAATGCCTGGCTAATACGATCATCAAACAAGTTTGTATTGTCAGCCATATGTTTGGGTTGCTCGGTTGTACTGCGACGGATCGTATGGATCAGCATATGACTGCCCAGTTCCGCAACTTCATGCGGTGACATAAATTCCGCGATAATACCGATCAGCAATTCAGCGGTAGAGCCCGAACCTGCGGCGGTTATTACCCCTCTGGACTTCTCTGAAAACCGCGATGTCAGGCGGGGGTAGTATCCAGTTTCATGCAGTATAGAGCTATCACGCCAATGCGTTGTAACCGCCCCATCAGTAATCTTTGTAGCTTTAATATATGCGGTGGCAGCACCAGACAAAAGTATTGTCATCAACCCTTGACGCTGCATGTATCTGGCGCGTTTCAACCAGACATCGGTTGCAGGTTTTTCCGAACCGATTACAACCATCCAATCTGCCAGCCCATGATTTTCAATCGCAGGGGCCGCACGCACTAGAACCCCACTAGAGCCTTTAACCAACCCGGGCTTATCCGACACAAACTGCCATTTAAAAAGTGGCTCGGTTCTGATTTGATTGGCAATTTGCAAAGTTGTCGTAACAGAAGCCAGCTCTAATTCCGAAAACCCGTTTTGCACAAATATTTCAAACGTGCGCATACGATTTAAACTTGGTGGTGGCTTCGAAAGCTTTTGTTCTTTCATATAGCATGATCCTTAGCCCCCTTATTTCCGACAGTAGAAATAAAGTGTGACCGCAACTCTATATGCAAACTTCAAATTACGATAGTATTCAAGTGCATCGGATGCAGCCCCCGCAAATTACGCAAAAATAGCCACCCTATTTAGGTATTATGATCCTCCACCAAATCCACACCAACAACGGGGCGTAGGACGTGGGGCATTTTGGGGTCGTATAGGGCAGAGTCTTTGAAATCTATTGATGATGCCAGTGCCGGGCCAACCAATATCAGGGCGGTGCGGGTGATCTTTTCTTTGCGCACTTTTTTGCGAATGTCGGCAAGTGTGCCGCGAATAATCATCTGATCAGGCCATCCAACGCGGTAGCCGACGACAACGGGGCAGTCTTCGCCGTAATGCGGGATCAGTTGGCGTTCTATTTCGCGCATGTTGCGGATTGCCAGATGGATTGCCAGTGTGGCCCCCGTGTGGCCGAAATTGTCCAGTGTTTCACCCGCAGGCATAGATGTGGATTGCATCGACATGCGGGTCAGCACGATGGATTGGGCGACTTCGGGGATGGTCAATTCTTGCCCGATGGTCGCGGCCATTGCGGCGTATGCGGAAACGCCGGGGATAATTTCGTATTCTACACCTGCCGCATTCAAGCGACGAATTTGTTCGGCTATGGCACCGTATAATGATGGGTCACCAGAATGGACACGGGCAACATCTTCGCCGCGTTTGTGGGCGGCCAGAATTTCGGCATGGGTATCATCCAATGTCATCACAGCGGTGTCTTTGACAATCGCATCATGCGGCGCAAAGGCCACAACCGCTTCGGGCACCAGTGATCCTGCGTATAGACAAACCTTGCAGCGCTCAATCAGGGCTTTGCCTTTGACAGTAATTAGGTCGGGGTCGCCGGGGCCGGCACCGATAAAATAGACTTTCATGACAGATCTCCATCAATTTTGCGCGCATAGCCGCGCGGGGTGTACATGCGTGGGCCTTCGCCCAATGCGGCAAGTTTCGAATTGGATGAGCCGACAAGAACCACGGTCATCATATCCACATCGTCCACTTCCAAATCGGCAAGTTTAACATAGCGAATGCTTTCATCATGGCGGCCCAAGGAACGCCCCAACATTACGGGTGTGTCTGCAGGGCGGTGTTGCAACAAAATATCACGGGCTTCCGTCAGCAGGGTGCGGCGACGTTTCGATACGGGGTTATAGAACGCGATCACGAAGTCGCCGATGGCGGCTGCATTCAGGCGTTTGATAATGTCTGCGCGGTGGGTCAGCAGGTCTGACAGTGAAATAGCGCAAAAGTCATGGCCCAAAGGTGCGCCTGCACGGGCAGCGGCCCCTTGCAATGCGCTAACGCCAGGGGTGCATTTTATCTCAACGCGATGAGCCGCGTCAGAGACACCCATTTCATCAACACCACGATCCATCAATTCAAACACCAACGCACCCATCGCGTAAATGCCAGCGTCGCCAGAGCAGATCAAGGCAACATTTTTGCCTTTTGCTGCCTGTTCCAACGCGTAACGACAGCGGTCTTCTTCGGCACCCAGATGGAAATCCGAACGCTCCTTGCCAATAGCCAACGGCCCTAGCAGGTCGATATATAGCCCGTAACCCACCAATTCTTCAGCTTCAGCCACCAGTTGGCTAGCTTCTGGTGTACGCCATGAAGCTTGCCCGGGGCCTATGCCAACAATCGACAGCTTTCCGCGTGAACGACCCTTGAATTCTGTCACAGATTCAGAGGAAATAGCTAATGCACAAGTGGCGTTTTTGGTTTTCTGCTTTGCAATTTTCAGTGTCGCATTCGTATGACCCATAGCCAAAGCGGCGGCTTCTGATACGCCGTGGCAACCGACCTCTTGGAACACCACATCAGATGGGTTTGCCAGTTGATCCGCATAAGCTTCCAGCTCATCTGCCATAAACACCCGAAATGGCACGCCCAAACGTTTGGCCAGCATATTCATCGCAGGTTCATCCGCTTTTAAATCCAGTGATCCAATGGCGGCAACACAACCAAGTGCAATATTATTATCGGCAAAGGTCTTTTGCACCAACTTCCACAATTCTTGTGGGTCACAGTTACGTGCACACCCCACGCCCAAAGTGATGTTTTGCGGGTGATAGACCAGTGTTGTGTCATCCCCAGAAGTCGCATTTTCAGTTGTAATTAATGTAACCGCACCATTTGTATCAGCATCCAAACCCCAGATGTTTTCACCTTTGATGTTTGGCGCGCCACCCGAAAGCAATCCGGCCATCACACCCTTGGCACATTCAGAGTTCGCAAGTCGCCAGCCCAAAGGCGGCTCATCCAAAGCCACGCCCAGCGCCACGTCTCCCGCAGTTGTCACAGATGCATGACCTGACAATATGTCGGCCAGTTCTTTGGCCAAGCGATTGGCCCCACGATGGCCACCTAGTAAAGGTACCACGGTTGATCCGTCATCAGCCACGCTGACAACGGGTGGCTCAGTAGTTTTATCATTCAATAAAGGGGCCACAGCCCGGATCAAAATGCCCGATGCACAAACGCCAATCACGGGCACTTTGGCAGCAAACAGATCGCGCACATGATCCAGTGCATTATCAAAAAATGCATCGGCCTGTTCAACGCGGGTCTTGCGGCCATGTACGGCAAAGCCAGTGCTTTTTGCTATTTTATGGGCGGTTGCAGCGCCTGAGCGTGACAGACAAATGATAACGGGAGTTACAGCCAAGGGTCATTTCCTTTTGAAACGAGGATCATTGAAAAGTATGGGGCAATGTCAGGCGCTTCGGCCAATGGCATTGATTTTTGATTGGGTAGGGTTGCGCGTTCAACATAATGCGCGAAATCCATTAGATTTTGCGCGGCAAGGATGTCTTTGACCTTGCCCAAATGCCGCCCAACTTTCATCACAGCAATGGCTTCGGCATTGGCGATTTTTGATGACAGATCATCAAGGGGCAATGTTGCAGGCACAATCGTCAGCACTTCACTGCGCGCCACAAGCGGGCGCTCAACCACAGATGCACAGGCAGAAACCGAGTTGACGCCTGGCACAATTTCAACCTCAAAATCATCCGACAGGCGCGAAAACAGATACATGAATGAACCGTAAAAGAACGGGTCACCTTCGCACAACACAACAACATCTTGACCTTTTTCCAACACGCCGCGGATTTCATCGGCACCTTTATCGTAAGCGTCTTGCGCAGGCTTGCGTGCCACTGACATGGGAATTTCAATCGCGATTTCGCGCACCTCATCAGAAATATGATCTTGCGCAATCGAACGCGCGAAACTAGCACCTGTTTCCAACATCGGGTAAGCCACACAAGCAGCTGCCCCTATTAATCGCGCAGCTTTCAAAGTCATCAGCTCTGGGTCGCCAGGCCCCAGACCAATTCCGTAAAGTTTCCCGTTCATTTTTTCACCAGACTATATTGCGTGACAGGCATCGCAGGCTTCCAGCCCACCTTGCCCCCAATGGGGCTGGCTTGGGCAAACTGCAACTTTGTCAGATCGCCACCCAAGGTCGCGTATTTTTCTAAAAGCACTTGTTCAGAGCCAAGTGTCACCGCATTACAAACCAACCGTCCCATTGGTTTTAGGGCCGCATAGCAAAGATCAAAAACCTCTACACTTAGCCCACCACCGATGAAAATCGCATCAGGTGACGCTAAATCCTTCAATGCCTCAGGGGCATTCCCTGCGATAAGCTGCAAGTCAAATCCGCCCAGGTTTTGCGCATTTTTCAACGCCATTTCACGCCGATCAACACGCGCTTCAATTCCTATGGCGCGGCCATTATTTGCACTGCGCATCCATTCCACAGAAACTGATCCGCAACCACAGCCAACGTCCCACAACAATGCGTTTGGCATCGGCATCAACTTGGCCATCGTTATCGCGCGAACATCCTGCTTTGTCATGGTGCCATCATGTTCAAACGCATCATCTGGTAAGCCGTATCCAATGGGCAGAACCTGCGTATTTGGCAGTGCGATACATTCAACCGCAACCGTGTTCAGATCAGGCACAACATGTGCCCAATTTTGCGCAATCCCGTCAAAGCGCACTTCATCTGCCCCGCCCATATTGGCAAGTGCAACAAGTTTGCTTGGCCCAAAACCCATCTTTGCCAACATCGCGGCAATTTCCGCAACAGCCGCACCATTGCTGGTCAGCAACAGTAGTTTCTTACCGTTTTGTAAATGCGGTTTAATCCGCTCTATAGGACGCCCGTGAACACTCAGACATGTCGCATCTTGCAAAGCCCAACCTATTTGTGAGGCCGCCAGTTGAAACGCTGAAACATGCGGGTAAAACCGCACTTCGCCCAAATCAAAGTTGGCTGCAATCCTGTTGCCAACCGAAAACCACAAAGGGTCGCCCGTTGCCAGAACAACCACGGTTTTTCCGCGCAATGCCTGTAATTCAGATGTCAAAGCATCAAAGGGCGACGGCCAGTTGATCTGTTCTGCCGAACTAGCACCAATCAATGCATGATGCCGTTTACCGCCAACGATATAATCCGCAGTATCTATACACGCACGCGCATTCACTGTCAGACCGTCTAGCCCATCTTCGCCGATGCCGATAATATGCAGCCATGCTGTCATTGTTGTATCTCAATCAACCCTGCGGCCAACGCATTGACCGCAGCCGAGGCCACTGCAGACCCGCCTTTGCGCCCGCGAAGGGTGATAAAATTGCAGTCTCTTGGGTCATTTGCCAATTCGGCTTTGCTTTCTGCTGCACCTACAAACCCAACTGGGAAACCTAGAATACAGGCAGGTTTCGGATAGCCTGCGTCCAGCAGCTCCAGTAGGTGAAACAAGGCCGTTGGCGCGTTACCGATTGCCACTACCGCCCCGTCCAAATGATCTTTCCACAGCTCAACCGCTGCTGCTGATCTCGTATTTTCGATCTGTTTTGCCAGGTCGGGGACACCCGCTTCATTCAAGGTCACAATCACACGATTATCCTTGGGTAGGTAACGTCGAATAATCCCAGCACCCACCATTTCGCAATCACACAAGATCGGCGCACCCGCCAATAACGCTTCGCGCCCCGCCTGCCCTGCATCGCCCGAAAAACTGATACGATCAGCTATTTCCACCATACCACAGGCATGAATCAGCCGTGTGACTACTGCCTGCAAGTCTTGCGGAAACCGGCCCAAATTCGCCTCACGTGTAACCGTTGCAAAGCTTTGCTTGTAGATTGCATTAGGTACACGTTCATAATTCAAACGCCGTATATGTGGGGGCTGTTTGGTCACTTTTTACGGGTGCTTTCTGGGCCATGTGGGTGTTTCGCATGAGGGTATTCAGCATGGACATGATCGTGGTGATGGACATGATCCTGATCATGGCTGTGCGAATGGTCATGGTCGTGATGGTGGTGATGATGATCTTCCAGATACAAGCGGCACTCGCCCGTGCAATAAGTATCACAGCGTTCGCAATCTTCCACGTTTGAACCGGGCGCTTCAGCGCCTTGGCCTTCCACATGGTGGTGGTGGCTTTCTTGCGGCGCACCGACCTCATGTTCAAAACCCAAAATCTGGGTACGGTATTTACAAACGGCGCAGTTATCAGGGGGGATTTCGCCAACCTGTTCGGTGATGCGTTCAGCGAAGGTTTCAATAACCTTGTCGTGGTCATTTAGATATGCCGCTTTGACAAATTCAATATTACCGTATTTTTCAGCGCATTTATCAGTAAATCCGTAAATTCGGTCAATCAAAATACCAGAAAATAGGAAATACGGGAAAACAATAACACGTTTGTAACCCAACTTGGCCACATGATCCAAACAGGGTTCTACCAGTGGGAATGTCACGCCTGAATAACCCACTTCACACCAGCCAAATCCAAACCCTTCCCACAGCATGCGGGCAATTTTGGACACGTTGGAATTGGCATCAGGGTCAGACGCACCGCGCCCGATCACAACCAGTGCAGTTTCTTCCAACGGCACTTCACCCTGTTCTGAATTTGCCTTATCAACCGCTTCTTGAATACGTGCGCCAGCAGCTGCGATCATCTTTGGGTCAACGCCCAATTCGCGGCCATAAAGCACTTCGATATTATTTTCAGCGGCGTATTTATTCAGCACAGTAGGGATGTCATTCTTGGAATGCATCGCGGCAAACAACATACCAGGTACAGCCAGAATTTTCGTACACCCCTGATCGCGCAATTTATCCAGTCCCACGCGGATCACCGGGTTAGCAAACTCAAGATAGCCGTATTCAACGGGCCATTCTGGTGGCAGGTAAGCTGGCAATCGCTCAGCAAGAACCGAAAATTCCCGAACAGCATCTTCGCTGCGCGACCCATGCCCGCAAATCATTACCCCGATTTTTTCAGCCTTAACACTCATGCTTCTTGCGCCTCTTCAGTATCTGCATCGTCAACTTTGTCATCTGCATCCTCTTTAGCGCCCTTCAAAATTCCCCACAGGCCTAATGCAACAGCCCCGCCTAAGGCTGCGATCCCTAGCCAGTGGTCATGCCCGAAGGCTTCGCCAATATGCCCTACATCTGCAAACACTACAGTCGGGGATAAAACCAAAAAAATGCTAAGTAAAATTTTCATAAACCACTCCTAATTTTAAACAGAAAAGGGGCGTGTTTTTCTGACGATGTTCTGTTGCACCCCCTACTTGGGTCGATGCGCGAAAACGCTCCTCTCTGGCCCAATGGGCTTCGTCTGATTGTTATATATGCTTAGGCTTTATCACATGCAATCTAAAACCCGCCCAATTATCACACACAAGCGACAAAGGATTGTTGCAAAATAACAAACTCTGTAATGCAGGTTTTTCAGATGCAGCATAGAAATTTATCCGTTACCCCATAGCGAAAGGAGACTTCTTATGGGTCAATTAGTTGATGGAAAATGGTCGACCGAATGGTACGACACTAAAACCTCAGATGGTAAGTTTGTGCGATCAAATGCTGCATTTCGTAATTGGATAACTGCGGATGGCAGTCCTGGCCCCAGTGGTATTGGCGGCTACAAGGCTGAAACCGGCCGTTATCATCTTTATGTATCTGCCGCGTGTCCTTGGGCGCACCGCACATTGATTTACCGCACTTTGAAAAACCTAGAAGACCATATCAGCGTTGATTTGGTACACCCCGATATGCTGGATGATGGTTGGACGTTTCAAAAAGATGGGCTGGCACAAGGTGATAGCTTGTTTAATGAGGCTTATTTACGCGATATATATCGTCGTGCCGACCCTAATGTATCGGGGCGCGTCACCGTGCCAATTCTTTGGGACAAGAAAACAAACACAATCGTTTCTAACGAATCGTCTGAAATTATCCGTATGTTTAATTCAGCCTTTAACGATATCACTGGCAATACGGATGATTATTATCCTGAACCATTGCGTGAAACGATTGATGCCTTAAATGACTTAATTTATCCGAACGTAAACAATGGCGTTTATCAAGCTGGGTTTGCCACATCACAAGCAGCCTATGATGATGCCGTTGGTAAGCTTTTTGAAACACTTGATTGGTTGGAAAATCATTTGGGCCAAAACCGATACCTTGCAGGTGATACAATAACCGAGGCCGATTGGCGCTTGTTCACAACGTTGGTGCGCTTTGACCCTGTCTATGTTTTGCACTTCAAATGTAATCGTAACCGCATCGTCGATTTGCCAAATCTATGGGCCTATACACGTGAACTTTATCAATACCGTACAGTGAAAAATACGGTGAACTTCGATCATATCATTCGTCATTACCACTACAGTCACGATTCAATCAGCCCCTATAGGATTATGCCCATTAATCCTGTAATAAATTGGCAGGAACCTCATGGCCGTGATTGACAGTTTTACTACAGTGATCGACAACAGCAGCCAGATCATCTGGCTCAACTGGTTGGTTCATAAAGCCGCGTGCGTTTGGTAAAATATCAAAAATCGAGCCATCAGAAAAAAACTGCTGGCCGATACAACAATGATTGAAATGTCTGGGTTCTTATAGCTTGCAAAATCAGAGATCGCCAACGCGCTTGCATTGGGCATCACCAGATCAATCACCAAAACATCCCAGCAATGAAACTGTAGTTTCTCGATTGCTTCAGGCTGACTAACAGCCAGATCAACATCAAAACCCTGCTGGATTAAAAACTTCTGCCAAAGCAATCCAAGCTTTTCCTGAGCCTCTACAATCAATACCTGCGACTGCATAACCACACCTCACACACCTGCACCCTTGAACAAGTTTTGATCAAAATGCGTTAACAAGTTCTTAATTTTTACAAAACCAGTCGTTTCTGATTGTGTTTTCTGGCCATCTTCTGTTGTAAAGATGCAAATCAAATAAGGAACAGCCGATGACTACCGTCATTACCGTTTGCGATACCTGCAAATCCGAAACCACACTTACACCCGACGCCCCTGAAAAGGATGGTGCAAAACTCGCAACCTTGATTGAGGCCGCTAATCAAGAAAACTCTGATGTTGTAGTGCGCAGACATTCCTGCCTTATGGGATGTAGCCACGGTTGTAACATTGCAATACAGGCGCCTGATAAACTGACATATGTTTTAGGACGGTTTGAACCGATTGAAGAGGCTGCAAAAGGTATCGTAGAATACGCAACCCTTCACAGCCAAAGCGCATTAGGGCAAGTCCCTTTCAAACAGTGGCCTCAAGCCATCAAAGGGCATTTTGTTTCACGCATCCCTACCTTAACCAAAGCAGCCGACCAAGAATAATGGCGCCAATCATACGGGATCATGGTGGCAACTTGGATAAGGCGATGCGCCAGTTTGGTGGGCAACGCCATAACTGGCTTGACCTATCAACAGGCATCAACCCAAACCCTTACCATATGCCAGAAATTCCCAACCATTTCTGGCATGTTTTACCCGATGCGCAATCACAAGCCGACCTGCTTGCGGCAGCAAGAAAGTTTTGGGCTATTCCAGATGAAGCAAAAATTATACCTGCGTCAGGCGTTTCAGCTATCATCGCATTATTGCCCAGCTTAGGTGATTTTTCACAAGTCAGCATTCTTAACCCAACTTACAATGAATTTTCAGCGTCGTTTACGGGGCATGATTACACCCTAAAAAATACGGCACCAGTTCAAGTGCGCGTGCATCCAAACAACCCTGATGGGCGTGTATTCACACGCGCAGAAATAGAAACCCAACACGACCAACTAACCATCATAGACGAAAGTTTTTGTGATACATGCCCTGAAAACTCTTTAATTGATCTGGCAGCCAACCCTGACCACATCATTCTAAAAGGGATGGGTAAGTTTTGGGGCCTTGCGGGGCTTCGATTGGGGTTTGCCATTGCTATGCCTGAACTTGCAGACAAAATATCCCAACGGCTTGGCCCGTGGAGCATTTCTGGGCCTGCGCAATTTATTGGCCAAAATGCATTAACAAACCTTCAGTGGGCTAAAGATACACGCACACAGCTTGCGCATATGGCAAATCAACTTGATACTATCCTAATACAGAACAAACTAAGCATCATCGGGGGTACAACTTTGTTCAGGCTAGCCCATACACATGACGCAAAATCTTTGCACCAGCACCTATGCGAACATCATATTCTTACACGCATCTTTCCCTATTCCGATAATTGGGTCAGATTTGGCCTGCCTGCAAATGATACAGATTTAACCCGCCTGAATGACGCTTTAGAGTTATATTAATGGGCCACTTGGAAATCCTGCTAATTGCAATCATTCTAGACGCTGTTTTTGGTGAACCCGATTGGATTTGGAAACGCATCCCCCACCCGATTGAGGTTACGGGCAACTGTATCCGCTGGTTTGATGACACGTTAAACACAGGATCATTTCAGAAAATAAAAGGCTTTGTGGTAACTGGAATTCTTGTTTTAGGGGCAGGGATTTTGGGATGGATTTTAACAAAACTACCCGATTTCGGTCTTATAGAAATCATAGTTGTTGCCGTTCTACTTGCACATAAAAGTCTGGTGCAACATGTCATGAATGTAGCCGTCGCATTGGCTCAAGACATTACCCTAGGGCGTTTAGAGGTCGCAAAAATTGTTGGGCGCACCACAGATCAACTTCAACCAAGTGATGTCACACGCGCCGCAATAGAAAGTGCCGCTGAAAATTTTTCAGACGGAGTTATAGCACCTGCTCTTTGGTATCTGGTTTTTGGCCTGCCTGGTATATTGATTTACAAAGCCATCAATACCGCAGACTCGATGATAGGCTATAAAACTGAAAAGCATAGTGATTTTGGGTATCCCGCGGCCAAATTGGACGATATTTTAAACTGGGTGCCAGCACGGTTCACCAGCCTGATTATTTGCTTAACACATAAGCCGCGCGCAAGTTTTGACATTGTCCTTGATGATGCAAGTTTACACCGATCCCCAAACGCAGGGTGGCCCGAAGCGGCAATGGCAGCGGTTCTGGGCATCGCTTTGGCAGGGCCGCGCAGTTACGATGGGCAAAAAGTAGATTATCCGTATGTGAATGCACAAGCGCGACACCAGCTTGACCCAGAGGATATTCGCCGATCCGTTTCAACACTGAATATCGTTTGGACAGGCTTTGCCCTAGTCCTATTCTTAGGTATTTTGGTTTTCTAAGGCCATTCCAAGCTTTTCAAATACGCCCCATATTCATTTTTACCATATGTTTTGGCCATTTCTAAAACCTGTGTTTGGTCTATCCACCCATTTGCATAGGCAATCTCTTCCAAGCATCCTGTTTGCAATCCTTGCCGCGCTTGAAGTGTGCGCACAAAGTTCCCCGCATCCAACAAGCTTGCATGTGTGCCTGTATCCAGCCAGGCATAACCACGCCCCATCAATTTTACATCCAACAAGCCGTCTTCAAGATAGCTTTCTAAAACCGATGCAATTTCCACCTCGCCACGGGCAGAAGGTTTTACCAATCGCGCCCGTTCAGGTGCCGTTCCATCCAAAAAGTAAAGCCCTGTTACCGCATAATTTGATGGGGGTATTTGGGGTTTTTCGATGATCTGTGTAACCTTGCCATCCGCACCCATTGCCAAAACACCATACCGTTCAGGGTCACTTACCCTATAGCCAAATACGGTGCCACCATCCTGTTTAGTATCCGCTTCAATTAGTGTTTTCGACAAATCATTGCCAAAGAAGATATTATCGCCCAGTACCATCGCAGAAGGTGCGCCATCCAAAAAATCTTCAGCTAACACATAAGCTTGCGCCAAGCCTTCAGGTTTAGGTTGCACAACATATGTAATCACAAGGCCCCATTGTGACCCATCCCCAAGCACGCGAATGAACTGATCTTGGTCGTGGGGTGTGGTTATCACACAGATTTCCTGAATTCCCGTCAGCATCAATGCCGACAAAGGATAGTATATCATCGGCTTATCGTACACAGGCAGCAACTGCTTCGAGACCCCCAAAGTTACAGGATATAAACGTGTACCCGTTCCCCCTGCCAAAATAATCCCTTTACGTTTTTTCATTCTTAAGTGCCTCTAATTCTTGCAAAACAGATTTTAAACTTTCGCGCCAGTAGGGTTGTTCAATTCCAAATGATCGATGCAGCCCCCTACAATCCAATGTCGAATTTAGGGGCCTTATAGCAGGTGTAGGATAAGATGTAGACGGTATCTTTGAAACCACCACATCCCGCCCCGCTTGCTTAAACACCTCTATTGCAAATTCTGCCCAACTTACATTCGGACAGCCCGCATAATGATACAGGCCTGAGCGATCGGGTGCAGTTACCAGTGATTGCGCCATTGTAATACATGTATCCGCTATATCTTTTGCGCATGTTGGCCCCCCTATTTGATCGCCCACAATGTTTAGCTCTGTACGATCTTGTGAAAGGCGCAACATGCTTTTCACAAAGTTTGCGCCATGTGCTGAAAATACCCACGACGTGCGTAAAATTCCATATACCCCGCCTGCGTTTTGTATCCCCTGTTCACCGGCTAACTTCGTGCGGCCATATGCATTCAAGGGGTTGGTTTCATCACTAGGCAACCATTCCCCCTCTTTACCCCCATCAAACACATAATCGGTTGAAATATGTACAAAGGGAATATTTCGTGCAGCCGCGGCTGTTGCCATTGCCGTTGGCGCGTCACCATTGATAGTTTGCGCAAGCGCTTCTTCTGCTTCGGCTTTATCAACCAAAGTGTAAGCAGCCGCGTTAATGATTGCATCCGCATCGGTTTTCGCAATAATTTCCGCACATTTTGCAGGATCAGTTAAATCTGCATCTTCGCGCCCCAGTGACACGGTGAAAGGATGTAAGGAAAGTTCACGCCCGACTTGCCCAGATTTACCAAAAACCAACAGCTTCATGTTTTAACACCCAACCGAACCCCAACACCTTTGCGGCCCTGCAAAGCTTGCCACCAAGCCTCATTGTGTAAAAACCAACCAACAGTCTTTTCCAACCCTTGCTCTAACGTAACAGAAGGTTTCCAACCAAGGTCACTGCTTATTTTCGCTGCATCAATCGCATATCTCTGGTCATGCCCTGGCCTGTCATCCACAAATTTTATCTGTGTACTATAAGGCTTAGAACTAGGGCGTTTTCGGTCCAGTATTTCGCAAATTATTGTAACTAGACCAAGATTAGACATCTCATTATTTCCGCCGATATTATAGGTATTACCCAACGCACCCCTTGCAATCACCGTCAGTAACGCATCTGCGTGATCTTCAACATACAACCAGTCACGTATATTATCGCCCTTACCATATATAGGAATATCCTGACCGCTAAGTGCGTTTAAAATCACAACAGGAATAAGCTTTTCAGGAAAATGGAACGGGCCATAGTTATTTGAACAATTACTAATCAAAACAGGCAAGCCATAGGTTTCGCCCCAGGCACGTACCAAATGATCGCTTGCAGCTTTAGACGCCGAATAAGGCGAGTTAGGTGCATAAGCTGTGGTTTCCGTAAACAAGCCCGATGGGCCAAGTGAGCCAAAAACTTCATCCGTTGATACATGTAAGAAGCGAAAGCTATCAAGCTTTCCCGTTTCAACCCAATAATTACGCGCCGCTTTCAACAATTTATACGTGCCCATAATATTGGTTTCCATGAACGCGTCTGGCCCATCAATAGATCTGTCCACATGACTTTCAGCCGCTAAATGCATCACTGCATCTGGGGAAAAATCCGCAAATGTAGATTGCAAAACCTGTTCATTACAAATGTCACCATGCACAAATCGGTAACGTGGGTTATCTTTAACACTGGCCACATTATCTAGACAGGCAGCATAGGTAAGCGCATCATAATTAAGCACACAATGCCCTTGTTCAATCGCGTTGCGCACCACGGCAGAGCCAATAAACCCAGCCCCCCCTGTTACAATAATTTTCATGCTGCACCTTCATAAATAAAAGGCGTTACAAATGTCGCAAAATCACCTGCACGCGCATCCTTTTCTGAAACCAATGCATCTGCCTTTAAACCCCACGCAATGTTCAGAACCGGATCGTCGTACTTAATTGAGCCCTCACATTCAGGCGCATAAACATCTGAACATTTATAAACAACCTCGGTATTTGGCGCACGCGTTACAAACCCGTGCATAAACCCTTTTGGCACCAAAAGTTGTTTTCCGTTTTCGGCTGAAAGTTCCACACCCACCCAATGCCCATAGCTAGCAGAGTTTTTGCGAATATCGACGGCTACATCCAATATCGCACCGTGCACCACACGAACCAGCTTATCTTGCGCGTGTGGCGGTGTTTGAAAATGCAAACCGCGCACCACCCCAACCTCAACACTTAATGAATGGTTGTCCTGTACAAAATCTATGTCAAACCCATTGGCCAGCATGCGGTTTTGGTTCCATGTTTCACTGAAAAAACCACGTTCATCCGTAAAGCGAGCAGGTGTAAGAACAACCACACCTTCTATTTTTGTTTGTTCAATATTCATCCTGCAAAACCTTCAGCATTCGTGCTATCAACACCCCAATAAATTAAGAATAGGGTTTTATTGCAGCCACAACAAAACACTTCCATAGTGTATCAAACTGATATGTGTAAACAAGCAAACAGGTGCAGACGTAAATGATAGGCAAAATTACAGCAATAAACAGGCGCATATTGCACGGCCTTATGCGCGGCTTTATGGCAATATTGCTTTTATCCACCCCGCTATCCGCCCAACAAAAAACTGACATTCGAAGTTATATATTTGGTAATAGTCTTATTAATCATCTCACCGAAGAAGATAAAACAACCGTTCCCTACTGGTTGTACCACCTAGCACAGACCGCAGGTGTGCGATATGAAGTTGAAGGGCAATGGGGGTTTTTGCGCGATTTTGCCACCGAATTGCCCCCCCTCGCCAACTGGTCTTTTAAGGATATTCAAAGCTATTGGGATCCTGAACAAAAACCGTTCTCGCAGGCTAATTTCAACACCATCCTTATCAACCCAACTAATTTCATCCAGCACCGCCCACCAAATGCGCTTTATGATGATGGTAGCAGTGATGATATTAGCCCCGTTAGTGCCACCTTAAATGTCTTTGACTGGGTAAATGCGGCACAACCTGGTATGGATTATTTCATCTACGAAGGGTGGGCAGATATGGGCGATTACACCCGTAAGTTTCCGCCTAGAAAAGCAAAATTAAAACCCTATCATAAACATATTCTTGGGCCATCGCATGACTGGTACGAACTTTATACAAAGCAACTGAAAACTGCGCGCCCCAAGCTGAATATCGCACTTATTCCTGTGGCACCCATATTGTCGAAGCTACTTACCAAAACGCCTTTGTCAGAAATTGCCATCACCGATCTGTATACTGATGACGCACCGCACGGCACTGCCACACTATATTTTCTGGCAAGCTTGATTACCTATAAAAGCCTTTTTGGTCAAAATGCCCCACTGGATTACAAAGTGCCCGTTACCGTACACCGCCAAGTGCAGGAAAATTATGCAAAAATTGTAGATTTTATTGACCGTCACAGCACAAGCCCAACAACAAATCCTGTAACAGAGGTACAAACCAGCAAGTCACCTTCGCTTGCGATGGGGTTGAACGGAATTTCCGACTGGTCAACGCAACACCCTTTTGTCAACGTTATGAAAACCGCGCGTGAATGGATCGGGCATATGCCAGGCCAATGGGGCGGATGGGATGCTGCCCGCTTGGAAAAAGATGGGTACTTAGATGCAAATGGCTGGCCCAAAACCATACCAGATGAAGTCACCCACATAGAGACCTTTATCCTTACCGACCAACCCAAAGAAAGCACATCTTTAAAGGGTCGTTACCGTTTAAAATATAAAGGTCAGGGTCGTATCCACGTTGGCGGACAAGCCCAAAACGTCACCTATAAAAAAGGCGAGATTTGGTTCAGTTATACCCCAGATGAAGGCCCAGTTGGGATTAGTATCAAGAAAACTGACCCTAACAAAAACGGCAATTACATACGTGATATTTCCGTTGTAAAGCAAAGTAATATCGATTTGTTTGAGGTGGGTGTGGTTTTTAATCCGCATTGGGTTAACCGCATTAAAAACCTACGCTCAGTACGCTTTATGGATTGGATGTCTACCAACGGATCAACCCAGTCAAAATGGGTGACGCGCCCGAAAACCTCTGATTACACATACACAAGGTACGGCGTACCCATCGCACAAATGGTACAGCTTTCGAATGAAATCGGGGCAGACCCATGGTTTACCATGCCCCACCTTGCAACCGATGAGTACATCCGCAACTTTGCAACATATGTGCGAGATAATCTTGATCCAAACCTGAAAGCATATGTTGAATATTCCAATGAGATATGGAACTTCATTTTCCCACAAACCACATGGGCCCTGCAGCAGGCGGAAATACGCTGGGGGTCAAAACCCGAAGGCTGGATGCAATTCGCAGGGATGCGTGCCGCAAATATGGCCCAGATATGGGGGGATGTTTATGGGGATGCCCACGCAAAAAGATTAGTGCGCGTCATTGCCACCCACACGGATTGGCCAGGTCTTGAAACACTGATGTTACAAGCTCCGTTATGGCAAGCAGAGGATACTGCAAATAACCACCCACCTGTTTCTTATTTCGATGCTTATGCCGTAACTGGGTATTTTGGCCATGGTTTCGGATCAGATGAAAAGGCCCCAGAAATACTGAAATGGATAGACCAAAGCAAAGAAATGGCAGCAAACAAAGCTACAGACCTTGGGCTATCAAGTGCTGAACGTGATGCGTATATTGCCGCCCACAAATACGATCATGCGGTAAAACTAGCCGCCAATGACCTATCTACAGGTTCGATAAATGACTTGCTGACCGGTGCCTTACCCTACCAAGCAAAGGTTGCCGCCGACAACGGCCTTGAACTGGTTATGTACGAAGGCGGCACACATGTTGTGGGCCTAGTCGATTGGGTAAATAACCCAGAATTAACCGCTTTTTTCAACCACCTTAACTACACCGATGAAATGGCTGGTCTATACACCGAATTACTTCAAGAGTGGCGTAGTCTTGGCGGCACTCTGTTTAATGCATTTGTCGATGTCGCAAGTGCCAGCAAATGGGGAAGTTGGGGGGCGTTGCGCCATTTGGATGACAGCAATCCACGCTGGGACAGTTTATCGGACTTCAACTTAAACACACCCGCATGGTGGTCAGATCGCCCAGACACTTCATTTGCAAATGGTATTTTCACGACAGGCACAAACGCCAACGAAACCCTTAAAGGTACCCCCCAAGAAGACATACTTTTAGCAGGGGACGGGGATGATGCTTTGATAAGTGCAGGCGGCTCTGACTATATGCACGGCGGAAACGGGTTTGACCGTGCTGTGTTTTCAGGGTCACGCGACGCGTATAAATTTCATCGGCAAGGGGATGTTATGATCGCCATTGGCCCCAAAGGTAGCTCTCGTCTTTTTAGCATTGAAACCGTCTCATTTGAAGATCAACCAGATATCTTACACCCCGTTTCAGGGCTTTAACTGTGCACACGCCCAAAGTTCTTTTAATGTGCCACTCACTGAATAAACCTTACTAACCTGCCCTATGATAGCTTGACACAACACAAACCATAGCAGACTCCTAACACACTCCGAATAGAATGCTAAGGAAACCGCGCGAACAATGTTAAGTATCCTAATACCTGCAAATAATGAAGCAGCACGGATTGGCGAATGCTTAACGGCTGTTCTGGCTTCAAATCTGCCTGACACATTCTATAAGCCCCCCGAAATCATCGTAATCGCCAACGGCTGTCATGATGATACTGTTAAGCTTGCATCAAGTTATATAAAACAAGCAAAAGACAACGGCTGGCAATTAAAAGTCGTAAATTTAACTGTTGGAAATAAATTAACAGCCCTGAACACAGGCGATGCAAAGGCAGAGTTTGCCATGCGCATCTATCTGGATGCAGATGTTATTGTCAGTCGCGATCTTATAGGTGAACTGCACGCCGTATTGCACCATGACCATCCCGTTTATGCCAGTGGCACTGTTGTTATGCCCATACCCAAAACTTGGGTTAGTAAAGCATACAGGCGCATATATTCCCGTGTTCCATTCTTTACCCACGGTGTTCCGGGGTGTGGATTATTTGCCGTAAACCAACTTGGCCGTAAGCGTTGGGGCAAGTTTCCGGATATAATTTCAGACGACACATTTGTACGCCTGCAATTCAGCCCCAAAGAGCGCGTTAGCGTGTTATCAACTTACCAATGGCCGATTGTTGAAGGGTTTGCCAATTTGATAAAAGTACGCCGCAGGCAAAACATTGGCGTTGCCCAAATAGCGGCACAATACCCTGCATTGATGGAAAACGACGACAAAACACCTTTTAGCTTCATAAACATCTTAAAATTAATGTTAAGCGACCCTATCGGTTTTTGTATTTATGCAACCGTTTCACTTGCAGTTCGCATTCGCGGAAACGCAAATACAGATAATTGGGAACGTGGGCGATGAAAATCTTTACCAAACATCTGCAAGGTGATGGTTTGCGCGCACGTGCTATGCGCGGTTCTGTCTGGACTATCGCGGGCTATGGTACATCACAAGCCTTAAGGCTGGCTGCAAACCTTATATTAACACGTCTGCTTTTCCCCGAAGCATTTGGGATGATGGCCCTTGTTACGGTTTTCATGCAAGGATTGATGATGTTTTCCGACATTGGTGTCGGCCCGTCGATTATGCAAAGCAAACGCGGCGACGATCCTGATTTTTTAAACACGGCTTGGACTATTCAGGTAATACGCGGATTTTGCTTATGGCTTGTCGCCTGTGCTATCGCAGCACCAGTCTCACGGTTTTATGGTGAGGCACAACTTGCCCAGCTTATACCCGCAGTGGGTTTTGGTTTGTTGGTAACTGGTTTTAATCCTACGCGGTTAGAAACTGGGCACCGCCATTTGCATTTAGGGCTCATCAGTTTCATTCAAATCATATCACAGACTATTGGCATTATAGCCGCTATATTTTTGGCATATATTACCGGCTCCGTTTGGGCCTTTGTTGTAAGTGGGCTTGTCAGCACAGTAAGCCACCTGATTTTACTGAATATGTATTTGCCGGGTGAGCGTAATCATTTTAGGTGGGAAAAGACCGCTGCAAAAGAATTAATTACCTATGGTAAGTGGATATTCTTAAGCACCGTCAGCGGATTTTTATTTATGCAAAGCGACAAATTAATACTGGGTAAATTCCTGACAATCGAAGCGCTTGGCGTTTACAATATCGGGTACTTTTTAGCCAGCTTTCCCCTATTGGTCAGCTCTACAGTTATACATAAAATACTGATCCCGTTATACCGCGAAAGACCGCCCGCCGCATCAGCAGAAAACTATCAAAAGCTACGAAAAATGCGGTTCGCGGTCACAGCTTCTATTTTATCTTTGTTAATGATTTTCGCTTTCTTCGGGGCCAGTTTGGTAAGTATTTTATATGATTTACGTTACCAAAATGCAGGCGCCATAGTTGTTTTGACCGCCTGCATGCAAATCCCCTTAGTGATTATACTTACCTACGATCAGGCCGCGCTTGCCTCAGGCGACTCGCGCAGGTTTTTCATACTTGCAGCATCCAAAGCGGTCGTCATGGTGACGGTATTGCTAATTGGCATTAAAATGGCAGGTTTGTTTGGCGCATTACTTAGCCAAGGTATCGCAATTATCATTATATACCCCGTTGCGGTTTGGCTGGCAAAAGAGCAAGGCGCGTGGGATCCAGAGCATGACATTATATTTTCCATCATCGGTTTGTTACTTGGTTCTGCCGCATTGTGGTATAATTTGGATGTAATACTGGCATTAAAAGCCCTACATATTTAAGGCCTTCAGGACATACTTAAGCACCATAGTTTATTTGGATAAGTGAATAATTTCAAATAGTTGACCATGTGTCCCAACTGGGACATTGTGGGTTTTTCAGGAATACAACAAACAAATCTATATAAATTTTTCCGTTTCCCAAGAATCGCCACAATTTGAACAGTAAGTGATACTATATCTATTTATAGGCTTCTCAGGTAAGGGAATCGCCTTTTGTGTAATGAGTGTATGAGTAGTATTTATGGTCGAACTAACGCCACCAATCAGTGACAATGACATAGCCATCGTTGGTATGGCCGTGAACCTGCCAGGTGCCAGCAATTTATCACAATATTGGGAAAACCTACGCGACGGTGTCGAAACAATTAGCAAACTTAGCCAAACTGATCTGCAAGACGCAGGCGAAGAACTATCGCGTATCAATCATAAAAACTACGTTGCATCTGCAGCCAAACTAGACGGCTACAAAATGTTTGACGCTGACTTCTTTGGCTTAAGCCCCAAAGAAGCGGCTATTATGGATCCTCAACACCGTAAGTTTTTAGAAACTTCATGGGAAGCATTAGAAACCGCAGGCCATCCCCCTGAAACCTTTGGCGGCCGCATTGGTGTTTTTGCAGGCAGTGGGATGGGCAGTTATTTTTATTTCAATGTCTGTTCAAACCCTGACCTTGTAGACAACACAGGCATGTTCCTATTGCGCCATACAGGCAACGATAAAGATTTCATGGCCACAAGATTAAGCCACATACTGGATTTAAAAGGCCCTAGTATTAACCTGCAAACCGCGTGTTCCACATCACTTGTTGCCACTCATTACGCTTGTCAGTCATTGCTGAACGGCGAATGTGATATGGCACTGGCAGGCGGCTCAACCATCGAGCTGCCACATGGGCGTGGGTATATATACGAAGAGGGTGAAATACTATCGCCCGACGGGCATTGCCATGCATTCGATCATCGCGCAAAAGGTACTGTTTTTGGCAGTGGCGCAGGTGTTGTTGTTTTGCGCAGATTGGCAGACGCCATTGCAGACGGCGATCACATTTGGGGTGTCATAAAAGGCTCGGCCGTAAACAATGATGGGTCAGCAAAAGCTGGGTATCTTGCACCCAGTGTTGACGGTCAGGCAACCGCCTTTTCAGAGGCACAAGCCGTTGCAAATACACCGGCTGGCACAATAGATTATGTAGAATGCCATGGAACGGGCACTTACCTAGGTGACCCGATTGAAGTCGCAGCACTGACAGAGGCGTTTCGCCATACCACAGATAAGACCGGTTATTGCCGCATTGGATCCGTTAAAACCAACATCGGTCATTTGGATACAGCTGCAGGCATTGCCAGCTTAGTGAAAACCGCGCTTTCTTTGCATAACCGTCAAATACCGCCAAGCTTAGGATATGAAAAACCAAACCCTGCAATAGATTTTGAAGCCAGCCCATTTAAAGTGAATGCAAAGTTGCAAAACTGGGTTTCCAACTCAAGCCCACGCCGGGCTGGGGTAAATTCTATGGGTGTTGGCGGTACCAATGCACATGTTATTGTTGAAGAAGCACCAAAACCTGCGCCTTATGAAGCATCAGACTGGCCATTTCATATCCTGACAGTTTCTGGGCGGTCAAAATCAGCGCTTACCGCAAACGCAAAAGCCTTAGCGGCACATCTTCGTGCCCACCCTGAACAGAAACTTGCAGACATTTCTTTCACGTTAAAGGAAGGGCGTCGTCATTTTGAACATCGACGCATTCTTGTGGCGAACTCCCATGAACAAGCGGCAGAGTTACTGGAAACAAACGATCCGCAACATGTATTCAATCACAAACCCATTGTAGGCAAAGCAGAGGTTACATTCATGTTTCCCGGCGGTGGCGCACAATTTATTGGCATGGGGCAAGACCTGTATGAAACAGAGCCTGTTTTTCAAGAATGGGTTGATCGCGGCTTTGTTATTTTACAACCCGAATTAGATTTTGACATTCGCGCATTATGGCTGCCAGAAAAAGATGCAGCACTTGATGCTGAAAAACGCTTAAAGCAACCCTCAGTTCAACTGCCGCTTATCATGATAATCGAATACGCTTTAGCGAAACTTTGGATGTCTTGGGGTGTACGCCCAACGGCGCTGGTAGGCCATAGCATGGGCGAAAATACTGCCGCATGTCTGGCAGGCGTCCTATCATTTGAGGCTTGCATTAAGCTGGTTCATCTACGCGGCCAACTGTTTGATACAGTGCCTGCGGGTGGGATGTTAAGTATCCCGCTTCCAGTGGCTGATGTTAGAGAAATACTGGGGGATGATCTGGATTTAGCCAGTGTAAATGCCCCAGAACTTTCCGTTGTTTCTGGGCCCACTGCGGCCCTTACACGATTACAGAAGCAACTTTCTGAACGTTCAATAGACTCTAAGCGCATACCGATTGATATCGCGGCACATTCCCGAATGTTAGACCCAATTTTGGGAAAGTTCAGGGATTATTTGCGAACAATCACGCTTAACCCGCCCGAATTACCGATTGTGTCAAACAGCACCGGCACCTTCCTGACGGATGATGAAGCGACAAATCCAGAGTACTGGGTTAATCATTTACGTGGCACAATCATATTTGCGGATTGCGTCACCACTTTAGCGACAAATCCAAACCGTATCTATTTAGAAGTTGGCCCTGGCAAGGCACTAAGTTCTATGGCTGCGATGAACGATAAAGTTAACCGTCAACATACGTTCAGTACATTACGCCATCCTGACCAAGACATTGCTGACGATGTTTATTTCGTCGGTGTTCTTGCGCGGCTTTGGGCAACAGGTGTGAACATCGATTGGGAACAAATTTGGGGCGACGCCCGACGCAACCGCGTTGTGTTACCAACCTATGCGTTTCAACAAAGTGAATATTTCATAGAACGCCAAGAAGCTATCACACGGCCTGTATCAAATGATTTCCTTACCCGCACTGAAGACATAGCTGACTGGGGATACCACCCTGTTTGGCATCCGCGACTGGCAGATTGTGTTTTTGATGTTGAGGCTGACCTTTCCCTAACAGATAAACAAACTTGGTTATTTTTCAGCGATAAAGTTGGTGTTGGTTCTTGCATAGCAAAAAACCTGCGCATGGCTGGCCATAGTGTAATTGAAGTGCGCACAGGCGATGATTTTATTCGGGAAAATGATAGCACATATTTGCTTGCACCAGAACGTGGGCGTGAAGGGTATGACGCATTAATTAAAGACTTGATTGCACGTGACATCACCCCAAACCGCATCGTTAATTTTTGGTTGCTTACCCAAGATGAACAATCTCGCCCCGGCAGTAGTTTCTTTCATCAAAACCAAGAACAAGGATTCAATTCTTTGGTGTTTTTGGCACAAGCAATTTCTGACGAAAATTTAACTGCACCGGTGCATATTACGGCAATCACCTCTGATGCCGCCCAAGTAAAAGGCGAGCAATTACCCTACCCCGAAAAGGCAACAATCCTTGGCCCTATTAAGGTTATTCCGCATGAATTTCCTAACATGACCTGTTCTGCGCTGGATATTGATATAAGCGCACGATTAAAACCTACATCCAAACACAGTTTATGGAAAAGGGGACAGGTTCAGAATAAAGCATCTGCTATTGATGGCCTTACAACACAAATATTAGAAGAATTGTTGGCGCCCACACAAAATACAATCGCAGCGTTACGGGGCGACAAACGGTTTGAACTTGGGTTTCACGCATTAAAACTGCCAGAACCACAAACCGATAATGTTCCAATTTACCAACAAAATAATGCCTACCTTATTACAGGCGGTTTTGGTGGTATCGGGCTAACATTTGCAAAAGACATACTTGAACACCACGCAACCGTCATTTTACTTACGCGCGCGGCCTTACCTGATCGTACAAATTGGAAGCAATACCTACGCTCACACAGCCCCAACGATAAAATTTCCAAACGTATTCTTGCAGTCCAAGAACTAGAAGCACTGGGCGGACAAGTTGAAATTGCTGTTGGTGATGTTTGTAATATAATTGAAATGTCAGCGATTATTGATGCCGCACAAACCAAGTACGGCCCTATAAAGGGTGTGATCCATGCCGCAGGTATTATCGATGACGGGCCATTATTGACAAAAAATATGGCCACAATGGATACAGTTTTAACCCCAAAAACTCATGGTACACAAGTATTGCATAAATTGTTTCCTGATGGCGCATTAGATTGGTTAGTTTTATTTTCTTCCACCAGCACAGTGATCGCCGCTGCAGGGCAAGTGGATTATATGAGTGCGAATGAATACTTAAACGCTTATGCCAAAAGTCGCAAAACTGACCACACACGGGTAGTTTCTATTAATTGGGGGATTTGGAAAAACGTTGGCATGTCCGCTGATGCCATCTCAGAACGATTAGGGTCTTTTGATATACCCCCCGTAGAGCAAATCAAATCCCCGTTGTTGGATACGGCAACTTTTGATGTGAATGGCAACCGCGTATTCACCGCTGATTTTACAGTAAATGAACGATGGATATTAGATGAACATCGCACGGCATCGGGTAAGGCTGTTATGCCCGGTACTGGCTATATAGAACTAGCCATCGAAGCCTTACGGGCAAACTGCGAAGATGCCGCTTTTGAAATGCATGACTTGCTGTTTTTACGGCCCTTACAAATGGAAAATACTGAACGCCGTACCATTCAAGTAATCTTAACTAGAACAGCTACAGGATATAGTTTTGAAGCGCGAAGCGACTGCGTTCATGATGGGCGCAAAGGGTTTCAGTTACATGCGCAGGCGAACTTAATTCTTACGGCTAATCCCAAACCTGCCGAATTGAATTTGAAAAATATATATGCGCGATGTGATGAAAAACAACGGCCCAAACAAGGGACGCAAACTATCCGCGCAGCCCAAGAAGTTCATCTTGATTTCGGGCCACGATGGCGTGCTTTGCGCAATCTTGCCTATGGTGCAAATGAGGGCATTGCAGAACTGCGGCTGTCATTGCAAAGCCGCCAAGATATTAAACAAGGATATATGTTGCACCCTGCTTTGGTCGATATTGCAACAGGCTGGGCTATGAAGCTGATCGAGGGTTATCAGGCAGAACATTTATGGGTACCTGTTTCATACGATACCATACGCATTTATAAAGATTTGCCAGATCAAGTATTCAGCTGGGTACGTAACTCTGCGAATAATAATACCGACAATCAATTCGCTTCATTTGATGTGACCATTTGCGATGCAAAAGGCCATGTATGTATTGAGATAAATGGGTTTACAATAAAACAACTTTCCGATGCTCAAGCGCTAACAAACACCCCTGCGTTATCAACCAGCGAAGTAGTTTTTGAGAATGCGCAAAGTGAAATATCACATCCTTTATCTGCAGTCGAAGAACGTTTACATCATAACTTCACACAAGCGATTTCACCCGCAGAAGGTGTAGCCGCATTCCACCGCGCTTTTCACACAAGTCAATCGCAGGTTTTTGTATCATCGCTTGATCTAAACGCTTTGGTTGCACAAGCCGATGTGCTATCTGTTCAGCACGAAAATACAGAGCAAAAGTTTGCCAGACCTGATCTGGATACCGAATATGTAGCACCTTCTAACGACATAGAACGTACACTTGTCGGATTTTGGGAAAACTTACTAGGGGTGCAAAATGTAAGCGTCACCGATAATTTTTTCGATCTTGGCGGGCATTCATTGATTGCCGTGCGGTTATTTTCAATGGTGAAAAAAGCGTATCAAATAGAATTTCCTCTTTCGATCTTGTTTGAAACCCCGACGATTGAAAAATACGCAGCATTAATTACGGATCAAACGGGAAGTCTGGAAATAGATCAAGATGCGACCGCGGCTTTAGAACCAGCTGAAGAGACCCAGCAGCATGCCCATTTAGTCGCCATGCACGATGGTAAAGTAGGGGATAAAGCACCGTTTTTCATTGTTGCGGGTATGTTCGGTAATGTCCTAAATTTACACCATTTAGCACATCTTCTAGGGCCTGAACGCCCGTTCTATGGGTTACAGGCACGGGGGCTTTTCGGGGGAAGCGAACCCCATAACTCACTTTATGATGCAGCGGCAGATTACATTGCCGAAATACGAGCAGTACAACCCCACGGTCCATATTTATTAGGTGGGTTTTCTGGTGGTGGTGTTACCGCATATGAAATAGCGCAACAACTTGAAGCGGCAGGGGATAAAGTTTCTTTGTTAGCTTTGCTGGATACACCTTTACCACAAAGACGCCCATTATCAGGTACTGACCGAGCCATTATACAATGGAAAAGCTTAAAGGAAAAAGGCCTATTGCATGTGTTGCAGTGGCCAATCAACCGCGTGAAGTGGGAGCTTTCCAAACGTCGTCCGGTAATTGCTAATTCTGATAGTGATACGCAGCTTCAGTTTAACAACGCAGGTATTGAAACTGCATTTCTGCACGCTATTAAAACCTACAAAATGAAACCATGGAGTGGGGCCGTTACCCTATTTCGTCCCCCCCTTATTGGAAAATGGCACGTATCAAATGGGCAATTAGTAAACAGCGAACGCGCTTATGTGTTGCACGATAATGATTGGGGGCAATGGGTGGATAAGATGACTGTGATAGAAATTCCAGGCAATCACGATTCTATTGTGCTTGAACCAAATGTGCGTGTTTTAGCAACGCATTTAAAGACCTGCATTGATGCAGTTGAAGATACTTCAACCACAAATAATACCCTGCCTTATGACGGCATATATATAGAAGCAGCGGAGTGATCGACATGCGAGAACCAACCGTATTAACCATTATACTGAACTACAAAACACCCCAGATGACGGTGCGCTCATTAAAGGCAGCTTTACTTGCAATGAACGGCATCAAGGGCGCTATATCAGTTGTAGATAATGACAGCCAAGATGGATCATATGAAGAAATCAGTCAGGCTGTTCAGGCGTTTGACGCGCCTGAAAAAAACCGCGTGCGTGTTATACAATCGGGCCATAATGGTGGCTTTGGTGCAGGAAATAATGTAGGTATTCGGGCGCGATTGCCAAATGGGGACGTGCCAGATTACATCTACATTTTAAACCCAGATGCCTTTCCTGAAAAAGACGCCATAAAACTGTTGCTTGCCTATTTGCAAGGTAATTCATCTGTTGGTTTTGCGGGCAGTCATACCCGCAGCCTAGACGGCACACCACATTACTCAGCATTTCGCTTTCCAACGATTCAAAGTGAATTTGAAGGGGCCGCACAATTTGGGCCAATTAGCCGCTTGTTAAAAAATTACACTGTACCGCTACCTATACCAGATCAAACTTGTAAGGTTGATTGGCTGGCAGGTGCTAGCATGATGATACGTCATACTGTTATAGATGAAATTGGCCTTTTTGATGAGACCTTCTTTTTATACTTTGAAGAAACTGAACTTTGTCATCGCGCAAAACTTGCAGGATGGCCTACGGTTTACGTGTACGAAAGTGAAGTTGCCCATATCGGGTCAGGGTCTACTGGCCTAAAAACCTGCACACGAATACCAACATATTGGTTAAATTCACGCCTGTATTATTTTGTTAAAACGCACGGGCGCGCCTATGCGGCCATTGCAACATTAGCGCATCTTTCAGGTGGTGTAATTCGGCAAGTTCGCAACACTATTCAAATGAAACCTATTGCAGGCCCTTCATATTTCTTACGTGATTTAGCCATGCATTCTATGCGGGTCGTACTAAATGCTATGCGCATAAACCGCAGTAAAACACTTACTGATACATCCCATCTTACACGTCAGGATACAAAGTGACCAATATCTGCAATAATCCTTTTTCATCCGTTGTTATCGGAAATGAATCACTGTTGATCCAATGTTGTGAACTTCTATTACAACGTGGCCATAATATTCGCGCGGTGATCAGCGCAAAGGATGATATCGTAAAATGGGCGCACTCACAGAATTTAACTGTCATAAATCCTGAAGAGAATATCGCGGTACAACTGCAAAACCATCCTTTCGATTGGCTGTTCAGCATTGCAAACCTATCTATCATTCCTGACGAGGTTTTGGCACAGGCTACTCTTGGCGCAATTAATTTTCATGACGGCCCTTTACCAGAATATGCTGGGCTAAACGCCCCAGTTTGGGCCTTGATTAATCAAGAAAAGAAGCACGGAATTTCATGGCACTTAATTGATAATGGTATTGATAAAGGCGATGTAATTGCGCGCCATATATTTGATATATCCAATAATGAAACAGCGCTTACGCTGAACGCAAAATGTTTTGAAACCGCCTTAAACAGCTTCCCAGATTTGCTTACAAAGATGGAAAATCAAGATTTACCTTGCATGCCGCAAGATTTAGAAAAACGTAACTATTATGGCCTTCATGATAGACCAGCCGCCGCTTCATTGCTTGATTTCACCCGCCCCGCGAATGAGGTGTTAGCGCTTGGGCGTGCATTAGATCATGGGCCTTATCAAAACCCTGTATCTTGCCCGAAAATACTATTTCAAGGTCAGGCTTTCTTGATTGGGGAAATCACTGATGCCCTCACGAGCGTTCATACTAATGCTGTTGCCGGCACGCTATTATCAGTAACGGCAGATACCGTTATTGTCGCCACACAAACAACCCCAGTTCAGTTGCGCTATATAAGGGGCATTGACGGCAAGCCTGTCGCCATAAATGAAGTATTTAGCGAAACGAACGCCATAAAACCTATAGAGCCTCAGTTTGCAAACGACATTACCGAAATGATGCGCGCGCTTGTAAAAGCTGAACCTTTCTGGCGCGAGAAGCTAATTGATATCATCCCTGCTGAACTTCCTCACATGGGAAACCAACAAAATGATACAGGCTTTGCGCAACAGTCATTGAATTTACCTGCCTCATTAACAAATGATGAAATGCTGGCCATTGTTGCCGCTTGGGTTGCCCGCATATGTGATATATCTAGTTTTGATCTGGCATTTAGGGATGCAAATGCGCTTCAAGGCCTTAACCCTCAGTTCTGCACTGATTGGGTGCCTGTACGATTTGATGCAACAGATTGCCTATCAATCCAAGAGGCTTCAACCCGCTTTGTTAATACGTTAAATACCGCGCGTATCCATCGCAGTTTTGCCCGTGATCTATGGTTACGCGACCCAAATATAAACCCAAGAATAACGCCTACTGTAGGCATCGTAATTGACAATGGGTTGCCGCCAATATTGGGCACATCACTGACCGTTGGAATTTCAACTGATGCTGCATATTTAAAATATGACACCAGTCAGTTTTCCAAAGAAACTATCGCCCGCTTTGCGACACAGATAGAACGTTTGTGCGAAAAGCAAACGGATGGTGACTTGAATGACATTTCGGTCAGCCATTTACCAATTCTGTCATCAGAAGAATATGATGAAGCGGTTTATCGCTGGAACGACACGCAAGAAGAATATGATCGGTCAATTTGTGTTCACCACATGTTTGAAGCGCAAGTTGCCCGTACTCCAAATGCACAAGCACTTGTTTTCGAAAATACGACTATGACCTATGCTGAGTTAAATGCCCAAGCTAATCGCGTGGCCAGTACTTTGCGCGACATGGGTGTTGGCCCTGATACTTTGGTAGGGTTATTTACACACCGGTCATTGGATTTAGTGATCGGCGCACTTGCAATACAAAAAGCAGGCGGGGCCTATGTGCCGCTAGACCCAACATACCCGCAAAACCGCCTCACACATTTTATAACGGACAGTGGCGCACCTGTTATCATTACCCAATCTGATCTGGTGGATAAACTACCTGAATGCAGTGCGGATTTGCTTGTGCTTGATACTGATTTGCGGATTAAATCCGCGCCCGACGCCAACATTGAATGCGATGTCACCTCTGAAAACCTTGCCTATATAATTTATACGTCAGGTTCTACAGGCGCGCCAAAAGGTGTGATGGTTCAGCACAACAACGTTGTCAACTTTTTCAAAGGTATGCACGAAACGGTCAATTCAGACCCGTCGGATGTTTGGCTTGCGGTGACAAGCCTGTCGTTTGATATTTCTGTGTTAGAGCTGTTTTACACACTTGCACGGGGATGTAAGGTTGTTGTCTATACCGAAAACAATCACATTATCCATCCGATTGAACATGTCACCATTGGTGCGCAAAAAATGGATTTCAGCCTATTCAACTGGGGCAATGACGCGTTTGAGGGCGATAATAAATATGAACTATTACTTGAAGGCGCAAAATTTGCAGATATAAACGGTTTTTGTGCAGTTTGGACGCCCGAACGTCATTTTCACAGCTTTGGCGGGCTATACCCAAACCCATCTGTAACGGGTGCAGCAGTTGCCGCAGTCACCAAAAACATATCTGTCAGGGCTGGCAGTATTGTAGCCCCTTTGCATCATCCAATCCGTATTGCCGAAGAATGGGCCGTTATCGACAATCTGACAAATGGCCGTGCTGGTATGGCTATTGCATCGGGATGGCAACCTAACGATTTTGTACTACGCCCTGAAAATACGCCACCAAATAACAAACCCGCAATGTTTGATGCGATTGACACAATTCGTAAACTTTGGGCAGGGGAATCTGTACAGTTCCCAACCAAAGATGGTGCGCCTTTGGATGTTGTGACACACCCCCGTCCAATATCCACTGAATTACCAATATGGGTAACAACCGCAGGAAACCCCCAAACTTGGGTCGAAGCGGGCAATGTTGGTGCAAATGTCTTAACCCATTTACTGGGGCAAACTGCCCAAGAAGTGAAAGAAAAAATAGCCCTTTATCATGATGCTTTACGCAGTACGGGCCATGACCCAAAAAACTTTACTGTAACGTTGATGTTGCACACGCTTGTCGGTTCTGATCGTCAGCAAGTGCGTGATATGGCCTGTGAACCGATGAAAGATTACCTGCGCAGTGCGGCTGGGCTAATTAAACAATATGCATGGGCTTTTCCCGCATTCAAAAAACCCAAAGGTGTTGATAATGCTTTTGAACTTGATCTGGAAAGTGTCGATCCTGATGATATGGAAGCAATATTGGATTTTGCTTTTGAACGTTACTTTGAAGAGGCGGGTCTGTTTGGCACGGTTGAAGAATGCCTAAATCGGGTAGAAGACCTTAAACAAATCGGGGTGGATGAAGTTGCCTGTCTTGTTGATTACGGCCTGTCTGTTGATAAAGTTCTTGAAGGGTTAATACCGCTTGCAGAGGTCGTAAGGCGTGCCAACACTCCAACTGAAATCGCCGATACAGATTACTCTATAGGTGCGCAAATTGTTCGCCACAAAGTAACACATCTACAATGCACACCCAGTATGATACGGATGATTTGCGAAGACGAGAAATCACGCAAATCATTGCAGCATATAAAACACTTGATGATTGGCGGCGAAGCCATGCCTGGTTCCTTGATTGATCAGCTAGCATTAATCACAGATGCACAAATTACAAATATGTATGGGCCTACCGAGGCAACCATATGGTCATCTAGTGAAAAAGTTGAGCCAACAGATGGATTGGTAAACGTCGGTTACCCCATTTCAAACACTCAATTATATGTTTTAGATGCAACGCAACAACCAGTCCCCAATGGCATTCCGGGTGAGCTATATATTGGGGGCGACGGAGTAACGCGGGGGTACTGGCAGCGCCCAGATCTGACCAAAGAACGGTTTTTACCCAACCCTTTTATCAAACAAACACGAATGTACCGTACAGGTGATTTGGTTTGTCGTCGTGATGATGGAAAGCTGGATTTTATGGGCCGGGTTGATAGTCAAATTAAATTACGCGGATACCGGATTGAACTAGGTGAGATTGAGGCTTGTCTGGAAACACATGCCAATATTCAACAAGCTGTTGTCGTTACCAAAGAGTTTGGCCGCGATGACATACGGTTAGTGGCTTATTTTCTTAGTACAAAAAATGTATCAAATACGCACCTAAGGGAAATACTTAACAGTAATTTACCAAGTTATATGGTGCCGTCGCATTTTGTTACTTTAGATGAAATGCCCCTGACCCCCAATAAAAAGGTCGATAGAAACGCGCTTCCTATCCCGCTTAACCCCAGCGCGGCTACACAGTGTAATGTGCCACAATCTTCAACAGAGCAAAATATAGCTGCCGTTTGGTCGCGTATCTTGGGTGTAGAAAAAATCAAATCTGGCGACAGTTTCTTTGACCTAGGCGGGCACTCATTACTGGTTATTCAAGCCCATAAAGAGATTAACGCAGAGCTTGGGGCAAATGTCATTAGTATTACGGACATATTCAGGTTTCCAACATTAGCTGCATTATCCAATATGGTTGATACTAAAATAATACCTGCAACAATCAGCAATGCCATATCGACAGATAAATTTAAGCACCGCGCAGAAATACGCCTAGGTGCGATAGCTAAACGCAAGACTATGCGTGCAAGACGTGGCGGGGTTGCACTATGAGCTTTATATCGCAAATAAACTCCACCTATTGGTTGGCAAATATTGCGCGCAGTATGGTGCCAAATACAGTTGCAGTTGCCCATACAGATCCGCGATTAACATGGAATAATCTGCACCCAGAAGAGGCCCCTGCATTGGTTAAAATGGTTGCAAGCCGCAGGCGTGAATATGCGGCAGGCAGGGCTGCCGCACATGCAGCTTTAGGACAGATTTCTGTATTCAATGCCCCGGTTATTTCTGGGCATGACCGCGCACCTATTTGGCCCGAAAATACTATTGGCAGCATTTCTCACACCAACTCTGTTTGCCTTGCATTGGCAGCCCATAAACGCGACGTGCGCTCTATCGGGGTCGATGTAGAACCCTATGAAGCCCTAGAGCAGGGTTTAATTGCGAACATCTGTAATAGCGAAGAAATGCAATGGCTGGATAAACAACCAGCAAGCCATCGTAATCATTTGGCAAAAATAATTTTCAGCGCGAAAGAGTGCATTTATAAGTGTCAGTACCCATTGACCAAACAAATGCTGACCTTTCATGCCGTGCACATCCAAATAAATAAATCAGCTGGCACCTTTTGTGCCACTTTCAAACATGCGTCAGGTGTCTTTCACACAGGTTACACCTTGCAAGGGCGGTTTTTTACTGGGCAAGGCCTAATTTTAACAACCGCAATTCTGTTAAATGACGCGCAAACAGCTTCACTGCAAAATAAGGAAAACTAACCATGGGCCCGATTCAATCTTTCAGTGAATTTATCAGCGCATTACGTCGCCGTGTAGCTACGTGGAGTAGCATAATAATTGTTGGCGTGTTTATAACGCTTTTATACACATACAGCTTGCCAAGATTGTATGAAAGTACAGCTGTTATTCAGATCGTGAACTCGCAAATTTCCAGTAAAATTACGGGCAATACGGCAGGCACACCGCTTAAACAACAGTTTCAAAAATTAGAACAACGGATTATGGCGCGTGATAATCTAATTGCCGTCATTAACAAAAACAACCTGTTTAACAAAGACGCGTCCCTTACTATTGCCGATAAAGTTAACCTACTACGCATGGCAACCGAAATAACCCAGATTATTGATCCATCGGAAGCGTGGAGCCCCACAGCTGCACCATCGGCATTAACAGTTTCCGTGCGCTTGGATGATCCAGAACTTGTTACACGTGTGACCCAAGGTTTTGTTGACGCTATCCTTTTCCAAAACACACAAATCCGCCTTAAAAGAACCCAACAGACATTGGCATTTTTCGTAACTGAAGAAACCCGTATTGGCGATACTATTGCACTACTGGATGCAAAAATCTCCCTATTCAAAGAGGCTAATTTTGCATCTTTGCCCTCGGCCATACCAGCACAATTAACGTTATTGGTAAATTTAGAGAATGCCGCTTTGGAGATAGGCACGCAGATTGCCGCCTTAAAAAGTGGTAAGGCGAAAAGCCGTATTACAGAATTTGATCAACAACTATTACTAATGGAAAGTCAGGCATTAAAACTTGCGGATCGCATTGTAGTGGTCAGACAGCATATTGCTGCTGCCCCTAAAATCGAAAAAGAGTTTAATGGCCTTACCCGCAAATTAGAACAACTGGAAACGCAATATACAGCCATTACCCAAAGTCGTTCAAATGCAGAAATAGAGCAAATGTTGGAAACAGGCCGGCAATCTAACAGCCTTTCTGTTCTGGAAAAACCGATTGTACCCGATTGGCCTGTTTCTCCTAACCGCAAAAAAATAGCGGTGGCAGGTGGAATGTTAAGCCTGATTTTAGCCGCCGCAGTTTGTTTTCTGCTAGAGATACTAAATCCAGTGATCAGAAACACTTCTCAACTTGAACGGCAACTTCAAATGACGCCTGTTGTTACCATACCTGTGATCAAATCTGTAAAACCTCATACGCGGTCACACCTGTTGTTAACCACAAGCTTGCTTTCTTTCACCTTTAGCATTTGGGCTTTTCTTAAAGTAGCTGGAAAATCTATGGGGTAATCCGAAGTAATCTTGGTGATTACCCTTCATCGCGGTTAAGGATCACGCCTAACAGAGGGACTTGCCCCGCTAATAACTTTTCAACCTGCCGTACTTCATCAGCAGTAGATTTTCCACCTCCGATAACTAACAAAACACCATCAACCTGTGGTAAAAATGATAATACATCATCGCGTAATAGCACCGATGGCATATCATAAAGCACAATATCTGGGTTTAATTCCAGGTTCATGATTTCCAAAACTTCGTGGGTTTTGGGGCTTTGTAACAGCTCGGCAGCACTCTCTTCAGGTTGTTTATTTAGCCCAAGGGCCAGGTTTTCATTCACGCGAAAAAGAAAATTTTTCTCAATTACTTCGCCCGATAAATATTCGCGCATCGTTTTCGAATGTGTAATTCCGAAATTATCCCCAAGCCCAGGGTCACGCAGGTTCATATCCAGTAATATAGTACGAACGCTATCCAATCGTGACAAGCTAAGCGCAAGATTTGCCGATACAAATGATTTACCACATCCCGCAGTTGGTGATGTTATAGCAACGCGCCGCCAATTTTTTTCTTTTAAAATTCGTAATAAACGTGTGCGTAAAACATCAAACGGTGCGTCTTTAGATCGGGTTGAATTACCGCCTGTAATGCGGTTTGCACATAGGAAATCTTCATTCAATGCAACAATATCCAGATCATCCCAAGGGTCTTGATGCACGACTGCTGGTAAATACTGGTCGCTGTCATAAAGCGACAAAGAATGCTCCATATCATCTTGGTCGTCATACAAGTCGTTTGCCCCTGCATTCATATTTGGTATGTTCGCCAAGTTGGGTGTTTTACTTTTAGCCATTAGTGAAAATCATTTCCTTGCTTTGAAAGCACCCCATATTTGAAATGGTACATTTACTAAGATAATTTTAGGTATTCTATTAGGTAAAACCCCTAAAACCCAAATAAATTCGCGTCTACGATAGCTTTTTGCACAAAAACATCCCGTTTTCTTTCTGGTTCCCACTCTAAAACCTCTTTTGGGTGGGTATTATTAAATTGTGAGAAATGCGCCCGTGATTTCCAATCTTTTAAAGATGCACGAACTGCCCCTGTACGGTTCAACGCATAGCGTTTCAATATGTATTTCACACCATCGGCCCAATACAGACCTAACAACTGACCTGAACGAACCTGTATTCGGCTACCAAGCTTTGTATGGATAGCATCAAAGTAACCCCGCGCACTTAACATTGGCTCGCCTATCAGGTTAAATGATTGGCCAATCGCAGCATCTACATCCAACATCCGTATTAAAGCATCAGACACATCATCAATCAAAACAAACGGCAATATGTTCTGCCCATGCCCCCAAACTTTAACTGCACCCGCACCTTGCCAGCGACCAATACCCCAGTGTTGTAATGGCCCCCCTTCACCAACCACAATTCCGGGACGAGCAATAACCAAAGGCAAACCTTCATGCTGGTGCATCGCTTGAAGAACCGCCTCACATTCCGCTTTCGATCTTGCGTATAGATTTCGGTCGGTCATATCTGTATCAAACCCAGTTTTTTCGGATATAACCTGAGTTGGGTCGGACATATCATAAGAAGCGATCGTGCCTGTATAAATAAACCGTTTCACGCCTTGGTCTATCGCCGCCTTTGCAATGGCTTTGGTAACACCAACATCATTTTCCAAACAATCTTCCCAAGTCGTATCAACAGATTTTGCCAAATGATAAACCGCATCAATACCCTGCATCGCTTTGCGCAACCCCTCTGGGTCTTTCAGGGATGTTGAAAATGTTTCAACCCGCCCACCAAGATCGGCAAACGGCCCGCAACTACCACGGCTAAGCACGCGCACATCGCGACCGCTTGCAACCAAAGCACGGGTAAGGTTTCTACCGATAAAACCAGTGCCACCGATCACCAGAACGCTTGGTTTACAAGCCCGTGTTTTCACAGGCTTGGGCGCAGGCTCCACGCCTTTGTTTGGCATCATAGCGATTGTATCATCAATCGCCTTCATAACAGTTTCAGCCGCTTCCCCCGAAAACCTGTTATCTACGGGTGTATTCATTTTTATAGACTGGTAAAAATCTTTAACCGTATTTGAAAAACTTATCCCATATGCAGATTTACGGTTCAGTGAAATTAAATGCCGAGTAGCATTAACCACAGCTTCGCGCATATGTTGCAGCGCATGAGATACCTGATACAAAAATGGATTCACCACAATATCGGCAGAATTATCAACAGTTGTCACCAAGGTATCAGCCGCAAAGTTTAATCTAGCAATCCCGCTTGAACCACGCACTGTAACAGAACGGTCATCCATCGTTTCTACAAGCGACAGGTTGAAAGTCAGATCAACATCCCCTGCACGTGCCAATATACGCCAAGATTGTGGGCGTTCCCCACCCCCTGAAAGTTTTATCGGCTTACCCAATTCAAGATGCAATATTTCCGGGGGGCCAAACATATCAGCGGCAAATGAAAATAAATGCGGGCTTAGTTCAAGCAACAGATTTTTTGGCTCGCGCAGCATCCATAAGCCAAATGGGCCTGACCGAAGTGGTGCCAGTGGAAAGTTCCAGTTAAATTCAGCCGACGCAATGCGGCCTAATTTGCCATCCTTTAACGCGGATTTCATACGCATATATGAAGGTAGCCCTAAAAAATTATGCCCAACACCCACTAGGCAATTTGCTTTTTGTGCAGCCTTTGTAACGACAAGTGTATCTTTGTGGGACAACGCAAATGGCTTTTCCACAAAGATGTGCAGCCCAGCTTTTAGGCACTGCAAAGCAATATCTTTATGTGTTTGGGGTGGTGTTAATATATGCACCACATCGCAAACATCTGCCGTAATCATTTCATCAAGTGATGTATATGCGGGTACGCCGTATGCCTGCCCAAGCGCGTCGGCCGCACCTTGTGACACATCACAAACCGCGGCTACTTCAACCCCATTTGTCGCCTTTAGTGCATCGGCATGCCAGGTGGCTATATAGCCTGCACCAATTAAGCCTACTTTGATGGTATTTTGTGGCATTCATGCTCTCACTCAATAAAACTAACGGCCCTTATTTATACTCTATTATGTTCATTTTATGACCCCTGAACCGACGCCAGTAATATAACATAATTCCTTGAAAATTTGGAAACTTAGAAAGCATCAAAAACACCGCTTGCTTCACCGCCTGATTTTCCCCAAGACCATTGGCATATAGGCCCTTTACTGTGCGCAGATATGACACGCCATATAAGCCCAATACCGCATAAAATACCCAAACTGATACCAACAGCCCCATAACCGCAATCAATGGCAAGATCGCGCCATATGCCCATACCCGCTTACGTTCTTTAGTAAAATATTCTGGGTGCATATCGCCAACTTGGGCAAATCCGTGGCCAGTGCGAACTGCACGATCCCACCACTGGGAAAACTTGGTCATATTCGCATCATGTAACGTCATTTCAACTGGCAGTCGTTGTAGTTTCCAACCAGCCTTTCGAATACGGACACAAAACTCATCATCCTCGGCGGCGATCACTGTTGCATTGAAGCCACCCACTTCTGTAAAAGCAGCACTACGCACCATCATATCACCCCCGCAGGTCAAAATATCACCTGCTGGTCTGCGCCACTCAAAATCACACAAGGCATTATATATACTGCGTGTCGCATCCACCTCTTTGCGCCATCCTGTGACAATACCCAGATTGGTATTCGCATCCAATTCAGCCATAGCAGATGCAATCCAGTTTGGTTGCACCGAACAATCACCATCAATAAACTGCACAAAATCGGGCATAACCCCCGTATCTTGCAAAGCATGGAAACCCGCAGTTCGGGCACGCGCCGCGGTAAATGGGGCCGATATATCTAGTATAACAACTTCGGCCCCTGCCTTTTGCGCCTCAAGAATACTGTTATCAGTAGAGCCAGAATCAACATAAACAACCCGCCCTAAATTTGTGTTCACGGATGCTAAACACTGCACCAACCGCGCCCCTTCATTGCGCCCGATAATAACAATACCAACCGACGGATCAGGCATCTGGCACAGCCTTTCCTACGCGCAGAGGTCGCTTAAAATCTGGGCTGCCAGCCAAACTATAAGCCTGCATTATCTCTGCCAGCCAAACCGCTTCATGGTGTATGTTAAATGCATCTTTCACTTTTGCTTGCCCAGCGCACCCCATTTTTGCACGAAGGCTTTCATCCTGTAACAACGTCAAAATTGCCTGTGCTAATCTGTCTACATCGCCCGCAGGTACCAATAACCCGTTTACTCCGTCATCCACCAGTTCGGGTATTCCCGCAATTTTAGTTGCCACAACTGCCAACCTAGCGGCCATCGCTTCCATCAAAACAACTGGCACACCTTCGGCGAAGCTGGGCAAGACGAACAAATCTGTTTCTTGCAACATATCCGCCACTTCAGTTTGTGATTGATAGCCTGCAAATGTCACCATATCGGTCAGCCCAAGCTCACTCGCTTTTACCTCTAACTCTGTCCGCTCTGGCCCATCCCCTATCAATGTAACCTGCAAATCAGGAATACGGTTTTGCAACCAGGCTAATGCTTCAAGTAATACAGGAATGCCCTTCACAGTTGCCAATCGACCTACAAAAGTGATGTGCGGGGGCTTCTTGCTCGTAACAGTTTTTGCGCCGTATCGATCAGGCTCAACCCCACAATGAACGATATGTAATTTATCCCAACAATCTGCACTTGAATGCACTTTTGCCTGATCGCGGCAAAAATTGCTAATGCAGGCGACAAAGCTTGCATTCTTAATTTTCGCATCTAGACGCCACCGCTGGGGTTCAAAAAATATATCTGGCCCATGCAGCGTAAAACTATACGGAATACCGCTGGCTTTGCTGGCCAGCATTGCAACTGAACAGCTGGCCGTGGCGATATGATTATGTAAATGCACAACGCCTTGCTGCTTTAAATAATCAGCCAAAATTATTGCCTCGGCAAAATAAAATAATTGATATAATCGGCCCTTAAATCCAGCAGAGCCTGTGCAAATTGCCAACCACAATGTGCTGAAATATTTACGTGGTGTGCTAATTAATGCACGTATATGGCACGTTATTAATCGAATGGGGGATTTGGCTGCGGCTAAAACATAAAACGTTTTTTTCGCTTCATTACGCTGCTCAGACCCCACAAGATGTTCGGCTCCAGTTTTACGAATAGAGCATGTTAAAACATCCATTCCTTGCTTTCGCAATTCAAAAACCTCACGCTGAATAAAGGTATCTGTTGCACGCGGATATTCACCTGTCAGATAGGCGATGGGGCTGGGTAAGTTATGGTTCACCATCACGCAGAGCCCTTATTTTGCAAAGCAATAGAGGTTTGAATTGCATCGTCAAAGGATATTTCGGCCTGCCAGTCAAGCCGCTCTTTCAATTTTTCGTTGCTATATTCAAGTGGCATCATACGCGCACGCAACCGAATAGGGTGTAACAAACCCGGTAATCGTTTTTTAATGAATGGGATAAGGCCCAAAACCGTCCCTATCCCTAATAAAATACGCCATGAAACTGGTAATACGTATCGAACCATACCTGCCTCTCGTAAGGCATTTATATAGCGGGTTCTATCTGGCAGATCGTCGTCATAAACATTGATAATCTCAACCCCAGATATAGGGGTTTCAGCTGCTAACACCAACGCTAAAGCGCAATTATCAACGTAACTTACAGGCACCTGCCCCTGCATTCCAAAGCGTACTAATACTGGTCCAAACCTATGGCCCAAATGACCACTCCACAATCGATCAGCCCCGAAAACAGCCCCCGGTCGCATTACCCACATATCCAGCTCACCCTTGGATACTTCACGCATCGCTATCGTTTCTTGCCCCAGTTTATTCGCGCTATACAAACCACCGTTATTTGTGGGGGAAACCTGCGGTGTTTGCTCATCCATAACCTTGCCAGATGAAACATCGTAAACCGCGATAGAGCTTACTAAAACCAACTTTCTTTGGGAACGCGGTATTTCCATAATCGTATCAATCAAATTCTGCGTTGCGGCACCCGTATCACGGGTTTGTTGTTCAATCCCGCCTGTCAAAGCGGCCGCTGCGTGAATGACCACATCCGCTTGGGATACAGCGCTCAAAACCGTGCCCTGATCCGCCTGCGACCCAAGGTCAGTCACTACCACTTTAATTAATGGATCCTCTGCCCAGCCATTACAAATTGATGGCTTACTGCGCACAAGTGCTATCACTTTGTGGCCGCGTTTACGGGCAACCTTAACGCAATGTCGGCCTATAAACCCTGCCGCACCTGTAATCAGAATACACTTACTCACTTGGCCCATGGCATAGGCTCTATAGGGGGGCATTGTGTTTGCATATCTTGCGCACCACTTTGACTGCCCGCGTTTTGAATGGCCAATGTTACCTCATTCAAATGCAGGGCAAACTCTGCGGACAACCGACAAGGCCGCCCTTCTTGCAACGCTGAAATCATCTCTACAGGGCCTAGCGCAAAGTTCATAGAGGCAGCCCCCCAGCGACCCAATTTAGGATGCGTAGCACCTTTCAGTTTGAACCGTTTTGCAAAGGGCAACTCCAGTAATTTTCGACGTATGGTTACGCGTTTATGAATGAACACTTTGGCACTATTATCCCATGCCTTATCAAGGCGCAGCACTGCTTTATCACCAATCACACGTATCTGGTGATCGTGCGGCGCAATGATTGAACAGGTTAGGCGCGCAACCATACCTGTTAAAAAAAACAAGGTGGCCGAAGAATAATCTGGCGCATCATCTTCCCCTGCCACCACATTAGCCGAAGCCGCCACGACAGTTTTCACAGTTCCAAAAATTGCAATAAGCCAACTTAGATAGTAGCCCGCGTGTTCTAATGTACAGCCAACCTTAAATTCATCTTTATAAGGCCAAGGTGCGCCTGTTTCACTTAACCACTTACCGTAGGGTGCTTGCGTTACAAACCCATCATCCAGTTCTGCATAAATCAATCTAGGTGTGCCAACCGCACCCGCACGAATAGCAGCCCCTAACGTTTGGGCCGCTTCCCCCAAAACACTGCACGGCGCACAAGCCAATAACAGGTCACGTTCCATTGCAAGCGTGTATAACTTATGCGCATCATCCATGTTCATAGCCAAAGGTTTTTCAGAATAAACATGAAAACCCGCCTTTAGGCAGGCACTGTTTATAGCATAATGTGCATTAGGGTTTGTCAGGTTCAAAATAACCGACCCTTTAGGCGCATCGGCAAGCAACGCGCATTGCGTCGCGGCCGCTTGCAAGCCCCAATAGCTACAGAACGTTTCTTTACGCGCTTGATCTTGATCAAAAACATACGCAATTTTTATGTCAGGATACTTGGCAAGCGATCTCATATATAGATCTGCTACAAAACCACATCCGATGATGGACAGTGTCGTCATATCATCTCCGATGGGACGCGTGTGTTGAACTTACAATTATGGTACAACTATAACTGAATATGGTTGGAATTCCAAATAAGAATGCAAACAACAACATCGTTTTTGCCATAGTTATGCCCACATAAAAACTATAAGTACTTACTAACGGTATTCACCTCAAATCGGAGACATAAATTGAAGTTCGAAGTTAAGTCAGAAACCATAAATATAGATATGGCGTCGGCAGCAATGCTTTGGGCAGCAATTACCAAACGGTTTAGGTCTGGCACAGGCTTTGCGCTGGCTACTCTAAACTTGGATCATTTGGTGAAAATGTCAGGTTCAAAACAATTCTTGCAAGCTTATGCAAAACACGACCTTATTATCGCAGATGGCAACCCGATCGTATGGTTATCACGCTTGGCACAAAAACCAGTTGATCTTATGCCCGGCTCGGAATTGATTTTCCCTTTGTCAAAGCTTGCCGAAAAAGAGAACATTAAAATCGCTTTGGTAGGTAGCACCGATACCGTATTAGAAAAAACTGCAGCCGCTTTGCTAAAGGAAATCCCGGATTTAGACGTTGCGATTTGCATGGCACCCCCCTTTGGGTTTGATCCCGTTGGCGCAGAGGCAACGGCCATTTTGAAACAACTTCATACATCAGATGCAAGGTTATGCTTCTTAGCATTGGGCGCACCCAAACAAGAAATATTTGCAGCTTACGGGCGCGATATTACCCCGAATGTCGGGTTTGTATCTATTGGGGCAGGTTTAGATTTTATCGCAGGCGACCAAAAGCGCGCGCCTTTATGGGTGCGCAAATTGGCATTGGAATGGCTTTGGCGCATGCTATCCAACCCGCTTCGTCTAGCGCCACGGTATATACGCTGTATTTTAATTCTGCCAGGCCTTGTTAAAGCAGCTGTTTGTTTACGCTACCGTTAAGTAGGTGGAAATAACTGCGGCCGATCTTTGCGTTTTCCTAAAACCCAATCATAAACCTGCATCACCTGTTTTGCCTTTTGATTCCACGTAAAATTATCCTCAATATATTGCCGCGAAGTTTCACCCATCTTTGGTAATATGTTTGGGTTATCAACAATCTTTTCCAACTCTTGGCGAAACCCTGCGATGATTTCGCTTTTACTTCCTATTGGCACTTTAAACCCCAACCCTGATTTTACCAGTTCACCTGGGCCTGCATAATCAACAATTAGGGGCGGTATTCCAAGGGCCATAGCCTCTAACACCACGCCACCGCCAAACTCTCGGATTGATGGAAAGGCAAATAGGGTGCAATTCGTCATAATATCCTGAACAGCCCCATGGTCGACCCAGCCATGAAATTGAACTGCCTCATTTAGACCATCCCCATGAACCTGTTCTTTTAGGGCATTCAGCAAAGGGCCATCCCCGATCATATCAAGTGTCATGCGCCCATCACGCAACAAAGGTGCGGCCGCTTTCAACAACATATCTGGCCCTTTATAGGCCACCATACGTCCAACAAAACAGGCCCTAAGTGGGTGTTTTGAAAATTTTGCCACCTTTGAAAACACATCGGGATTAATTGCATTTTCTGGCAGATAAACGCATTTATCTTGCAGATCGTCAGGAACTTCGCTTTCAGTATGGCGCGAGCCAACGATAATTGCCGTTGCATTTTTCAGCGTAGACCGTCTGCCTGGTAAAAGCTTGTAGGCGCTTCGGATATAGGAAAGCATCTCACGCTCTTCAATTCGTTCCGCCTCAAACCCTTTGGGCCAAGGGACGCCACCGTTCAACGGGCCTAGAATAAACGGCACGCCTGCACGTTGGCATTTAGCTGCAATGCTACTTGAAATTGTTGGGCTAAGGGGGGTAATGCGGTGAACTATATCGAACTCACCGTTTTTGATGCGCGCACCAAACTGCGCCCATACTTGCCGTTCAAATATTGGATATGACACGGCATTCAGGGCTTGTATCAATGTCCAACCCTTACCTTCACCCATCCGTAATTTAGTGCCCAGTTTCCACAATGGCTTTGCAAAAGCTTCAGTATCTATCGCAGTAAAATCCACACCTTCAATCAGGCCTGCACGTTTAATTGCATCACGGTTTCGCACTTGGGTCACAATATGCACATCACAAACTGACCGCAGCGCGTTGGCCAAAGACCAACCCACCAAAGGTACACTTACCCATTCAGGGTTCGCGGCTTCTGCAATAATCAAAACTTTTGGTGCACGCAGTGTCGTTATTTTTTCATTACTTGTGCACATCACAATATAGGCCGCCAACGCTTTGTTTCTAATTTCTTTTTTGAAACTTTCTTTTTGGTTCTCTCTGTGTACCCCAATAAAGCCCCAGAAATTATCCAAGTTATTGGGGTAAGTGTCGCATTTAACAGCAGATCAACTATATTTATGGCCAAAATCAAGGCTAACGGGCCAATAAAAGGTGAAACATATTCATTTACTTGTTCTGATTTACGCGCCCAAAGTAAGATCAAAGGCAGCCCAAGCAACCCGAACTCTGCAATAAACCCGACCCATCCAAACATCCCAAATACAATGATCCACCGCCCATCTGATACACTCAGCATTTCGCCATTATTCGGGTCATGTATTTGGTTTCGCCCCCAACTGCCCCAGCCAAATAGTGGTTTTTCATTTGCACGTTCAAAAAGTATATCTTCATTATCAAATCGAAACTGCAATGAACCCGCACGTTCATGGCTTATCTTTTCTGCCTGTGCCACCATTGTGTCTGTTGGGATCAAATCCACAGATTTCAGTACTGGGTATGCAAGTACTAACAACACCAGCACAAAAGACAGGTTTATTTGAAACCACCTATTCGTAATCATAATCAAAGGTGCCAAAAATAACGCAAACAACAAAGCACCCGTCGACTTACAGAAGACCAGCACCACCCCCAAATATCCCGCCAAGAACAAATATAAAGCGCGGCGCTTTTGATCTAACTCAACCCGCCAAAGTGCAATAGTTGCGGCCACAGCAGTCATAGAGAAAAACGCAACCCACAATCCGTGGTTCATAAATACAACTGGCCTATAGCCACCAAACCGTATCGATTGCCCAAAAGAATGCTGATAATAGCCATAAAACCACAAATTTAATTGCGGGCTAAGCCGTACCTCTATCAACATCGGTATAGAATATGCCAACCCTGCGATAAACAGTGCGACTAAAAGATCACGATGCGCTTCTGGCGTTCCCATAAAGCGCTGCGCTAACAAAAACGAAAATAAATAAGACAGCTGATTAATTGAAAGCGCGATAGCATCTGACAAACGCAATCCAGGCAAGTTTTCTGCATTGGTAAAGTTTATAGGCTCACCATTATTGAACACAGTAATAACTGGCCCAAGTACAAATAATGCAATTAAGATCCTACTTACCTTAGATTTCGGAAACTTTAATTCTTTCCACCCGAAAAGCGTCAAACAAATCCCGAAAGCCAATAAATTGGGTATCGAGTCTTTTGTAAAAGGCGGCAACAAGGGAAAGTCAAAACCAGCAGGGGCAGGTGGTAAAAACAAATATGCCCCTAGTAATGACCATATCAATGCACGTTCCACACGTAACTTGCGAAATAAAATAATCATGACGACAGGCCAGATTAATAACATAAGATATGCAAAACTATTGGGCACTGATCTTATTCTTCCTCATCGCTTTTCCATACAGTTGATACATGTTTCAGCCAATTCGGCAGAACCCGGTCATTCGATAGGGCACGCACGAAAGCACTGCCACCTTTCCACTATCAATACACATCGGCACAGTCAAAGATGGTCACTTCTTGTTCCAGAAACAACGGTTTTCGTGGCGCGATAACATGTGCTGTAGTGCATGTCTCAGCAAGCGACGTATAGAACTGTCGATACAGTTTTGATGGTGTTTCATTCATAAGATTGTTGAGATCTGAAACAATAAAAATGTCAAACCCCTGCGCAACCCAGTATTCAACTTGCCACTCCTGTGCCTGCAACGGCCACGCATAAGGCTTAACATTGCCCTTCAAATCGTCTTCGGTGGCATCTTCTAATCCAAACATCGCAACCGGCATCGCGATGTAAAACACCGCCCCTTCTGTATCAGTTAGTATCAAATTTTCGGGCGCTCTCTCTGGCATCTGAATGTCATATTTCGCCGCCAACCCGTCCACTCGTGTAAATTCAAATGCCTGCGCAGCCTTAGTTTGTTGTATATCCAACACCACCCCGGTCACCACTTTTCGATCCGAATATTCCTGCGAAATAATGCGACTTATGTCGTGCGTCACTGGCGCGGACAATGTTTGCCCCCACAACAATACCAACGCATAAATCGAAAGAGCAGCCGAAACGCCCAATACGCCCATTGCGGTACTAGACACTACTCTGCGAATATCACCTGCCAGATCGACCAGTGCCAACGCTCCCAGCAGCTGCATTACCACAAAGAAGTTGATCCACAAATGCACTGGCTGCCGCATGCCAACCGTCGCTGCCAATAGCAACATGCCGACGCAATTCACCAGCCACAATGCTATCAACGCACGTTGTTGGGGCAATCGACTGTTCCCCGATATTATGAGCACGGGCAGAAGCAGAAAGGCGATAACCATCACGCCATTAATTCCCCACTGCAAATGTATTGCGCGGGCCAACCAAAGACCCAAAGCATCCCAGAGACTGGCATCACTTTGCACAGACATCACGGCCTGGATATTCTGAAAGGCGATAAAATTCTCAAAGTCCAGCACAATACCGATATTTAGCACTGGCCATGCAATAAAGATCGAAGCGAGTGACACGCCCAACGCCCGCAAATATCCCCTTGCGCCAAGCTGTGGTGCCAACAGAACCACATGTGCGACTAGGAGCGGCACCAGAAAAAACACGAGCGAATGTTTGAAGCTAAGGCCGATTGCAATCGCCAGCCCAAGCGTCACATCAAGGCGCATGGATGTGGTAACCCGCTCACGCTGTAAAAACACCAGAACGATCAGAATAGTAGCCGTTGCAAGTGGTACATCGCCCTTGGCGATATACGAAAAATACACCCCAAGCGGTGTGACACCCACCATCACCGCAATAACAGCAGCTTGTATAATAGGCTGCTTTAGCCCGCGTGCAATCACAAACACCAGTGGGGCCATCAACGCGCCCATCGCAGCGGTTATCAATCTGGCAGTGACATAAAATATCGTAGGGTCATCAAAATACTGCGCCCGAAACCCGCCGACATCCTGCCACCATGACAGAACCTTACCCACAACAAAAAGCCCCGAAAACCCCACTGCATTAATGTAATTCACCAATGGTGGGTAGAAATGCTGTTCTGGGATTAATTGGCCAGCCATGGCCTTGGCCGCGGAATTTATTCGTTCATCGCCATGAAAATACCCATAATCGGTTCCAACAACCCGAATAGCCCATGTTCCAAAAAACAACAGCAACAGAACCAGATTTTCACGCCGCACCATACTCGCCACTCCATACCATATTTCCAAAGTATTTCACTAAATTAGTTTACATATTAGTGCCACTCATATGTAAACACCGCATTCCTTATCAAACAAACAACAATGGGATCAATTTATTGATGACATCATGCTCTAAACCAGACAAGGTTGTCCATATAAAATAAATTGAGATATAACATCATGGACGCAGTCCCGACAGATATTCACATTCCGCTTTTTGTGGATCTTGATGGCACATTGATCAGAACTGACGTCGCACAAGAGTTACTGGTCAAAAGTATTGGCACGCCATCGCAAATCGTCGCAACCGTCACCGCCGCCATGTCAGGCAGGGCTTCTCTCAAGCATTATTTGGCCAGTGCAAATGCATTTGATGCAACAACATTACCTTATAATCAACAGGTTATGGACTATCTGATCGCAGAAAAAGCCAAAGGTCGCAAAGTTATTCTGGCCACAGCCGCTGACATCAGGGTGGCCACAAAAATTGCCGACCATCTGGGCCTGTTCGATCAGGTCATTGCCTCTGATCAGCATCGCAATCTAAAAGGCACAGAAAAACTCGCCGCTATTCGTGCGATCTCAAAAGGTCCATTTGAATATCTAGGGGACGCGCGTGCCGATCTGCCGATTTGGCAAGAGGCCGCGGTTGTAGGGTTTGTGAATCCAGCAAACGCAACTCGCGCCGCTGTCGATAAGAACTCACATGTGTCGTTGGACATAATGGACAATCCACCGCTCGCCCGCTCGGTTCTAAAGGCAATGCGCCCGCATCAATGGACTAAAAACTGCCTTATTTTTCTGCCTCTGTTTTTCTCACATGGGTATACCGATAGCGCAAGCGTATTAAATGCGGTGATCGCATTCGGCATTTTTTGCCTGTTTGCCTCATCCATCTATATTATCAACGATCTTTTGGATATCGAGGCTGATCGCCAACACGCCAAGAAACGCCATCGCCCCTTTGCCTCTGGCCGTATGCTGCCCATTCAGGGCGTTATAGCGTCCATCGGTCTGGCAGCGCTTGCCTTCATCGCCAGCCTATCGTTGCTCAGCGTTGCGATGTCATTGATTTTCCTACTCTATATTGTAATCACAACACTTTATTCGATGTGGCTAAAACATTACTCTACAATCGACGTGATTACCCTGACATGCCTATATACCCTGCGCATTGTGGCAGGTGGCGTTGCTATTTCAGTTACTTTGTCGCCGTGGTTGTTGAACTTTTCTTTGTTCTTCTTTCTCAGCCTTGCCCTAATGAAACGATACATAGAGTTGGTGCGCATCCAAAAGACAGGGAAGGAAAAATCCCGCGGATATTATATCTCTGATATGCAGGCGGTTTTGCCAATGGGGATCGCAAATGGCGGCCTCGCAGTGCTTACGCTGACCCTTTACCTCAACAGCGATTATGTGGCACAAACCTACGCGTCTCCTACGTTACTATGGCTGATCGCACCGCTAACATTGTTCTGGGTGTATCGGGCATGGATTTGGGCATTACGTGACAAAATAGACGATGATCCCGTGGTGTTTGCCCTGCGCGATAAGATTAGTCGCCTGACGCTATTTATCACATGTACCTTAGTCATCAGTGCAAAATTCATCTCACTTGAGGCATGGTTTCAATGACGCTTAATGGATTTTTGCTGATCGTAATCAGCGTATCATTCTCGGCCTTTGGCCAAACCGCATTCAAAATCGGTGTCGACAGGATTACCCTGCCCAATGCAGCCTCAATGGTGGATAAACTGCTAGGGTTCGCAAGCTCGCCTTTTGTGCTACTGGGCTTGTCATTATATGGCATTGGTACTGTATTCTGGTTATTGGCCTTGCGACAAATGGATCTGTCGCTCGCATATCCGTTTGTTGCACTCAGTTTTATCATTGTATTCATGATTGGCGTCTTTGGTTTTGGGGAACCAGTGAACCCGACCAAAATCACAGGTCTTGCGGTCATCATCCTAGGCATGATCATTCTTTCCCGCGCATGATCGGTTTGCTGTAGATATGTCGTTATTCACAGGGTGCTGTTGTATTCAGCTTCCAACTTGTTGCGACCCCGGCAATGGCAGTGCAAAGGGCATCTAAAACAGACATTCATGATACAGACTTGAAAGAGTATATGCCTTTCATCAACATAGTACGAAGATTGAAAAACAGGTTAAAAATACGGTAGACAGGTGTTTTTAAAATCCTGTTGGCCATAACAACACGAAAAACGTTTTAAACAAAACCTGTAGATCGGTAGATAATGACATTTCGCGAAAATACTGCGCATCGAACTGCGCACGTTCCGCAAAGCTGCTTTCATTACGTTTGGTTATTTGCCAAAAACCTGTGATCCCCGGAAGCATCCGAAAATATTCATGTCCTGGATATAAATCACGTTGCTCCACCATCATTGGGCGCGGCCCGACCAGTGACATTTCCCCCCGAAATACATTCCAAAGCTGCGGTAATTCATCAATCGAAGTTTTACGAATGAAACGCCCAATACGCGTAATTCTAGGATCATTTTTAAGCTTCTGAGTAATGTCCCATTCTTTGCGGGCATCTGGATTTTTGCTTAAATAAACTTCCAGTTTAAGCTTGGCGTCAGGCACCATGCTGCGTAATTTCCACATCCGAAAAACACGCCCATCTTTACCCAATCGTTGTTGTTGATACAAAACAGAGCGTACACCTGTTAATCTCATGCAAAATGTTACAATCAATATGATACACATTACAGGGATGGCTAAGGTCGTAACTAAAATCAGATCTAATACACGTTTAAAGCCTGCATAACTACCTGATACAGAGGGTGCAACTAACGGTACCTCTAAATATGTTTGGTTCGGATCAATAGCCACTTCACACCTACATTTACTGGAAATGTTGTTGATATTGAAAAAGGCACACGTCATTCGGGCTGTTCAAATTCATTGAACAGAGGCAATCTTAAAATCTAGATGATTTATGAATTACGGTTCATATTTGCCGATATTAACGATTAAGTCGGCGCCTATCCCCAGCAGCAATACACTCTAATTTCCCAACAACACTCCTCACTCACTTACTACACAACAGCCAAACCCACTTATATTGGCTGCATTAATTACTAATGAACAAAGTTATGCGTAAGATTTCACGCTGCCAACTTTTCATCACAAGTTTGAATACATATTGCCATATTTCCATAAACTCTGTTCAAAAAAGAGACTAATTGCATATAATTAATGGGTTTTTACTTAGCTATTATATCTAGATAGGAAACAATCACCGCAAATTGTTGGGCATTTTTCGCAATCACATATCGGAAATATAAACTGGCAAATTTTTGACAGCAGATTTCCTTAAAATTACCATTAACCGAGTCGCATCAGATTCTAGTTAATAAGTTCTTAATTTTTATAGGAATATGCGGTCATTTCCGTAAATACTTTTTGGTAAAAACTATCACCTATTGCCGAAATTGTGCGGGTTTTGTGTTTTATCAATGCCATATCAATATACACATCGGGTTGAAAAGGGCGCACTACATAGCCTCTTTGGTCATCATACGCCAATGTAAACGGATCGATCAATGAAACCCCCACACCAGATTTCACAAATTCCAATAAAGATCGAAACAGATGAGATTGGCATTTAATGCGCAAGCGACTGTTGTTTTTTAAAAATAATTCTTTGGTACGCGAATTAATCATATGGTCTGCGCCCATAGCTATAAAAGGTACATTATCCAAATCCTTTGGGCCAATCACATCAAGATCAGCAAGCGGACTATCTATAGGAATGGCAAGTTGACATAAAAACCGCATAGGCAACACCGATAGGTTTTCATCAAGCACAGGAAGTTCACTAATACCAATTTCCGCAAGCCCAGAGGCAACCCATTGCTGAATGTTTTTCGAATATCGCGTTTGAAATGAGACATCTACGTCAGGATGCGAATTGATAAAATCACTTACCAAACCTGTCATAAACCCAAATGAAACGGCGTGTGTGCTAACGACCTGCAAAGTACCAACCCTTTGATTTTGCAAGTTAGCCACCGCCAATTTCACCTGTTCTAACCCGCGCACAACCGTATCAACCTCATGGTACAATATCATCGCTTCAGGTGTAGGCACTAAACGCCCATGTATACGCTCAAATAATTTTAACTTGGTTTGGTCTTGTAACTGCGCCAGCAAATTACTGATCGCAGGTTGTGATATACCTAAATCTTGTGCAGCTGCGGTAACTGTACCTGCTTCGATAACAGCATGAAGCGCTTGTAGGGGTCTATATCGCATATCATTTTTTCTGATGTTAGTCGCAAATAATAGTATTTGTAATTATACATCAGTCAAGTTTTACTTCCAATAGGGAAGTTAATTTGGAATCGTCTGTGCAGCAGGAAATTTTAATAATCGGGGCAGGTATTGTTGGTGTATCAACAGCTATATGGCTTCAACGCGAAGGCCATAAAGTTACGTTGGTAGACAAAGAAGGCCCAGCGGCAGGGGCATCTTTTGGAAATGCAGGTGTTTTGGCATCGGGTTCTTTAGTGCCAGTTACCGTTCCGGGATTATTTCGCAAAGCCCCAAAAATGCTGTTTAGCCCAAACCAGCCATTATTTTTGCGATGGTCATACTTGCCAAAATTATTACCCTTTCTTTGGCGCTATATGCGCAATGCCAACACCAAATCAGTTGAACATATATCAAACGGTTTAACACAGCTTCTTCACGATGCCCCAGATCAACATCTGGCACTTGCCAAAGATACTGATGCGCAAAAATACATAGATATTGTTGACTATCTATTCGGATATGCCAATGAAACTGCCTTTAAGGCAGACCATTATGGCTGGGATATTCGCAAGCGTAGGGGTGTTGATTTTTTGCCCATGAATGCTGATGACATGGCCAGCTACGACCCCGCTTTAAAGGGTCGATTTGGGTATGGTGTGCAGTGCAAAAACCACGGCAGAATTACAGACCCAGGTGCTTATGTAACCGCTTTAGCAAAGCACTTTTGCGATAACGGTGGCACGCTTATGCAAAGCGACGTGCAGGGGTTTAAGCTGGAAAACGGGCAATGCACCCAAGTTATAACAACAACCGGGCTGCTAACCGCTGATAAATATATCGTCACAACAGGTGCGTGGAGCAGCCAGTGGGAAAAGGTTCTGGGCATCACAGTTCCTATGGAGTCAGAACGCGGGTATCATATAGAATTCATAAACCCGTCAATAACACTACACTCACCCTTAATGGTTGCCGGGGGTAAATTTGTTGTACACTCAATGGATGGCCGCTTACGGTGTGCAGGTGTCATAGAATTCGGCGGGTTGAATGCCCCCGCATCTACAGCACCGATTAAATTGCTAAAACAACAAATGTCTGATCTATTTCCAGAAATGACTTATGATCGAATAGATGAATGGATGGGCCACCGCCCTGCTACCGTAGACTCGCTTCCCATAGTGGGGGTAAGTCCAAATGCTAACAATGTGTTCCTTGGATATGGGCACCAACATATTGGCCTATCTGCTGGGCCTAAAACTGGCCGCTGGCTTGCAAAACTTGTAAGTGGTGCGCCTTTAAATACTGATCTGTCTGCATATGCGGCAGACAGATAAATATAATAAACTAAACTCAACATGGAGAAACCAAAATGAAAACTATAAAAACACTTTTAGGGGTAACAGCTGCAGCCCTGACATTCACAGGGTCTGCCTCTGCTGAAAATTGGGATATGCCTATGGCTTACTCAGCCAGCAACTATCACAGTATGAATGGTCAGCTGTTTGCAGATGCCGTTGGCGTTTGCACAGGTGGTGATTTAACCATCACAGTTCACCCTGGTGGTTCATTGTTTGGTGGTGCGGATATCAAACGCGCCGTGCAAACTGCACAAGCACCAATAGGTGAACGCTTCATCTCTGCCCACCAAAATGAAAACCCGCTTTACGGCATCGACTCTGTACCATTCCTAGCTACTTCTTTCGCTGACAGTGAAAAACTTTGGGCAGCTACTAAAGACAAACTAGGCGAAGCACTGGCCGATGATAATCTTGTATTGTTGTATTCCGTGCCGTGGCCACCACAAGGTCTGTACTTCAAAAAGCCTGTGAACAGCGTTGCGGATACCCAAGGCATCAAGTTCCGTTCTTACAACTCTGCAACAGCACGTATCGCCGACCTTATGGGCATGGCACCTGTGCAAGTTGAAGCAGCCGAACTAAGCCAAGCATTATCAACAGGCGTGGCAGAGGCGTTCATTTCATCTGGATCAACTGGATATGACCGCAAAGTTTGGGAACAGCTAACGCATTTCTATGATACACAAGCTTGGCTACCTCGTAACTTTGTTTTCGCAAACAAAGGCGCATTTGACGGCCTGAACAGCCAAACCCAAAATTGCCTGCGCAGCTCTGGTATGTTGGCACAAGCTGCAGGTACTGCACGTGCAGAACAGCTGGCTGGTTGGTATCTACAACAACTGGCTGCAAACGGCATGACCGTTACTGCACCCAGTGGGCAACTGGTTGAAGATTTGCAAACAATCGGTGCAACAATGGCCACAGAATGGGCCGAAGCTGCTGGCGCAGAAGGTTCAGCCTTGGTTGAAGCTTATAAAGCTAGCAAATAAATAACAAACCATACTGGCCTGATGTAATCATTGGGCCAGTATAATTTTTGGGGGAGGAAATCATGCTACATCTGTTAAGGAAAACACTGGATGCTTTGTACCGTACATCTGGGTTCTTAGGGGCCATTTGCCTAATTGCAATCTTGGCCATTGTAACAAGCCAAATGGTGTTACGCTGGTTTGGCCATACTTTGCCAGGTGCAGCAAATTATGCAGGGTATTTCATGGCAGCATCCTCTTTTTTCATGCTTGCCCACGCACTAAACGAAGGCGCACATATTCGCGTATCTTTAATACTTGGCACTATGGGTCGCTTTCGCAGATATGGCGAAATTTGGTGCTATGGGGTAGCAGCAGTTACCGCAACCTATTTTGCCAAATACGCAATTAAAACCAACTATTGGTCACACAAATTAAATGACATCAGCCAAGGGCAAGATAAAATACCGATTTGGATACCTCAAATTGCAATGTCCATCGGAACAGTTTTATTAGCGATAACACTTTGGGATCATCTTATCCGTATCATATTCACCAAACACCTTGGGGTCGAAGACCCTGATATATTAGACGCAGCGGAATAAGCACATGGAACAATTTGCTTTAACCGCCGTCTTTTTATTCGCATTATTTTTCTTGCTTGGCAGTGGCGTTTGGATCGGCCTAGCCCTAATGGGCGTTGCCTATATCGGCATGGAAATGTTTACATCACGCCCTGCGGGCGATGCGATGTTAACCGTTATTTGGGCCTCATCATCATCGTGGACGCTCACCGCACTTCCTCTGTTCATCTGGATGGGTGAGGTTCTGTTTCGAACGCGATTATCCGAGGATATGTTTCGCGGCCTAGCCCCTTGGATGGCAAAATTACCAGGCGGGCTGCTGCATACAAATGTTGTAGGGTGTACAATTTTTGCCGCCGTTTCTGGCTCATCCGCTGCAACGCTTACAACTGTTGGGAAAATGTCGATCCCGGAATTGCGCAAACGGGGTTATCCAGAATTCATGACCATCGGAACCCTTGCTGGCTCTGCCACATTGGGCCTAATGATCCCGCCATCGTTAACTTTGATCGTTTACGGCGTTACAATTAACGAAAGTATTTCACAGTTGTTTATGGCAGGTATCTTACCTGGCTTAACGCTGGCGATCATGTTCATGCTTTATATTGTTGCATGGTATTACTTGAAGCCAGAGCAACGACCAGAACCAGAACCAGAAATGTCATTTAGTGATAAGGTTAAGGAATCGAGATTTCTGATCCCTGTCATATGTTTGGTGTCATTGGTTATTGGCTCTATGTATTTCGGCTGGGCTACTGCCACCGAAGCTGCAGCATTTGGAGTTTTAGGCGCTATGGCGTTAGCCGCAGTACAAGGTTCGCTTAGCATCAAAACCCTTTCTGAAAGTTTGATGGGGGCTGCTAAAACCTCGGCAATGATTGCGCTAATCCTAATGGGCGCGTCATTTCTAACCTTGTCTATGGGCTTTACTGGCTTGCCGCGTTCCTTGGCAAATTTCATAGCCGAGCTTGGCCTTTCACCGATTTCTCTGATTGCCGCATTAACCGTGTTTTACATCATAATCGGTATGTTCCTAGATGGTATTTCGTCGGTAGTACTGACCATGGCGATTGTAGAGCCAATGATCCGCCAGGCAGGCATAGATGTTATCTGGTTTGGTATATTCATCGTGGTGGTTGTAGAGATGGCACAAATCACGCCACCGATTGGGTTCAACCTGTTTGTTATGCAGGCAATCACGCCACATGAAATCGGGTATATTGCCAGAACTGCGATACCTATGTTCCTAATCATGGTTGTAATGGTTGCGGTCTTGGTCGCCTTCCCAGAGCTAGCAACATGGTTGCCAGAACAACTTCGAAGTAGGCCATAATGCTACGGTTTTTGTCCTTCATTGGGCAAAAATCATCTTTGGTACTTTTGCTGGGCCTGCTACTGGTGGCGGTTTTACCATCCGTTTCCAGTATGCTGCGCCCGGCATTGCCGTTTCTGGTTGCCTTGGTTCTTGGGCTGGCGATAGCCCGCCTTGATATGCGTATTGTCTTAACAGAGTTCGCAGACCTTCGAAAAACACTTACATTACTTGGTCTGGTACTGGGCTTCATGCCCGTTAGCTGTATTATTCTAATATCTATATGGCGGTTGTTAGGATTAGCTGAAGACACCATATTATTGCTGGTTGTTTTTGCTGCCGCCCCACCCTTAAGCTCGTCCGCAAGCCTTAGCTTATTGATGGGATATAATGCGCGTATAACATTGCAAGTAACTTTGCTTGCAACAATCGCTATGCCAATTATCGGCCCCGCATGTTTTGCCATTATAGGCGTTACAACCAATATCGCGATCCTCTCTATGGCCCTTCATATTGCAGGTATGATTGCGGGGGGGTTTTTGATCGGCTTGGCCATACAACGCTTCATTGGAAAAGTTGCAATAAATAACAACCCACAGGCCTTCAACGGCTTGGTGACCATATCAATGATCGTTTTCTTATTCCCGCTTTTTGATGGCGTCATCGTTTTCATCTTGCAAGAACCTATGCAATCACTCTTTATTTTAATTCTGGCAATAGCTCTGAACATCGGTGGAAACTTACTGGTACGAAACTTATGCAAGCACATTACCAATCCCCAAACTGCAAACGCATTGGGGCTAATGTTTGGCAACAGAAATGTATCATTCTATCTTGCCGTTTTACCACTCAACCCGTTGTTAAGTATCTTTGTTGCCGCATCACAAATTCCGATTTATGCAACACCCAGCTTGTTTAGGCGCGATACCCAGATTAATCTGGATCCATAATTTACCACCCCGAAAGGCGAAACGTGGCACCCAATTCAAAACAAGCCTTTTTAGGCATATTGATGCTAGACACGCGTTTCCCCCGAATTTCAGGGGATGCAGGAAACATCCACAGCTATGCCATTCCTGCACGAACAGCTATTGTAACCGGCGCTGAAAGTTTAGACATTGTTATTGACGGGCTACCTTCACCAGATTTGGTTGAAGCGTTTATAAGTGCTGCAAAACAGCTAGAGCTAGAAGGTGCAATTGCCATTGTTTCCACATGCGGTTTTTTGGTTTCAATCCAAGATCAAATTGCCAATGCGGTCACAATTCCTGTGCTACTTTCAGCCTTGTCGCTACACACAGAAATAAGTGCAACCCACCAAGGAAAACCCATTGGGATATTAACTGCGTCCAAAAAAGAATTGGGCCAAACTGCCTTAAAGGCTGCCAACGTAAATCGTAAAAATGCATATATTGAAGGCATGGAAGATTGCCGTGCTTTTACCGACGCTATTTTGAAGCCAAAAACCAAACAACCATTGGAAATTGATCGCACACAGGTTGAAAAAGCCGTTGTTAAAAAGGCGCAAAACCTACTAAAAAATAATCCAGATATTGCAGCATTCCTATTAGAATGTGGAAACCTGCCGCCTTATTCAGATGCGATTGCACGTGCAACAGGGCGTCCCGTTTATTCTATTATCGACGGCGCAAATGACATGGTTGAACGCGCAACCAATCAAACAAGATCAATACCCTAAAATCCAATATATCAGTACAATCTGCTGGATTTCATAGAATTTCCAACCCATAGTCATTGATATGAAAACATCTGAAATTCTTGACCGCCTAATCGCATTTGATACTGTCAGCCATCGATCCAACATGGATATGATTTTATATATCCAAAAGTTATTATCAGATATTGGCGCAGACGTTTCACTGATTAAAAACGCGGATGAAAGCAAAGCCAACCTATATGCCACCATCGGGCCCAAAGGCCATGCAGGCGTGTTGTTGTCAGGACATACAGATGTTGTACCCGTAGAAGGGCAAAACTGGTCAGTACCCCCTTTTCAGTTAACCCAGAAAAACGGGCGGTATTACGGACGTGGCACCGCCGACATGAAAGGCTTTCTTGCTTGCGCATTAAGTGCGGCCATCAAAGCATCCCAAAAAGATCTAAAAACACCCCTGCATCTTGCATTTTCTTATGACGAAGAAATTGGATGTATCGGTGTGCGCAGTCTGATTGACATGTTGCGCTCTGCCCCCATCCGCCCGTTGTTTTGCATCATAGGAGAGCCTACAGGCATGGCGGTTGCAACAGGCCATAAAGGTAAAACCGCCCTACATGCAGATTGCATCGGAAAAGAGGCCCATTCCGCCCTCGCCCCAACAGGGTTAAATGCCATACATCTTGCAGCGGACTTCGTCACCGAACTACGAAGCATTCAGGCAGATATAGTTGCAAACGGGGCGCGTGATGCCGATTATGACGTGCCTTACACGACCGTACATGTTGGTAAAATCCATGGTGGGCTTGTCGTGAACATAGTCCCCAACCTTTGCACTTTAGATTTTGAAATTCGCAACATGGTGCAAGATGATCCTCAAGAAATTCTAACACAAATGCAAGAAGCTGCTGATAAGATCACCAAAATCGCACAATCCCATACCCCAGAGGCAAGTATTAAGATCACCACAACAAACACTTACCCGGGCCTAAACACGCCTACCGACGCCAATGTAGTTTCCTTTGTAAAGTCACTTACAGGGGCAAATGGCACAATCAAAGTAGCCTTTGGCACAGAGGGCGGCTTATTCGATCGGGATTTGGATATACCCACAGTTATTTGCGGGCCAGGCTCTATGGCACAAGGCCATAAACCAGATGAATATGTCAGTGTTGAACAAATGCAAAAATGCGATACCGCCCTTGGCATATTGATAGATCGATTGGTTGCTGGGCTTTAAGACGCATAGTTACCCAGCTTTGGCCCCGTAAACATCCCGATTATAAATTTATGTAAAATAATCCTGACATTGCTTTGTAAACTCTAACGCCGCATTAGAAAGCCCCACACCTTTACGGGTGGCCAAAACCAATTTTGGCGGGTGCATATCTGTAATCAACTGGCGGACAACAACAACGTTGCCATCATAAGAAACATCTGCCGCAGGTTTCGTGGGCATCACACTAAATCCCAAGCCCTGCCCAACCATTCCGCGCACCATTTCCAAAGAGGTTGAACTATAAGCCACCGTTACATCCACACCTGCATCTTCAAACATGCCCAAAAAATAATCGCGACTTGGCGGGGCGTTTAACAATACCATCGGATGCCCAGCCAAATCTTTTGGTAACAATGTATCATAGGCTACCAATGGATGATCTGCGGGAAGCAGTACATAGGCCTTTTGCTCGGTCAAAGGAATAACATCCAGTGCATCCGACAAGCCCAGATCATAAAGTAAAGCAACTTCCGTCTGACCTGACAGCAGGCTTTCTTGCACTCGGCGTTGATCCCCTTCAAAAAGGTTTAGCTTTAATTTACTACCATCACGCACCATACGGCCGATCAGTTCTGGCATAAAAAACGGCCCAAACATATCAAAACACCCAACATTCAAATTCTGCTCGGATGCTGCTTTGCCGTCTTCGATCGAATTAAATCCATCAATACGCCATGCAGCACCATATGCGCGTTTTGAATATATCAACGGTGATCCGCGATCCGCCTCATAAATTTCCTGAACTTCACCCATGAAAATATAATGCGTGCCAACTAACTCACTGGATTGCACTTTGCAGTCAAACGCTACCAGCGGATCAATTACACGTGCCGCCCCTGTAGACATGGCATGCCAATTTGAACATTCAAACTTGTCCTGCACCTTGTCCTTAAAACGTCCCGCAAATGTATCCGAAATATAAGACTGGTCGTCACGCAAAATATTTACACAAAAAACACCGTTATCAATAATCGCCTGCGCTGTTGCGCTTTGCTGATGAACGCACACCAATAATGTAGGTTTTGACGTATCCGCAGATACCGATGACATCGCTGAAACCGTCACCCCCATGCGCCCCGCGTCACCGTCAGTAGTTACCACATTAACCGTACAGGCGGCATGTGACATGCCACTCAAAAACTGTGCGCGTAAATCAAGCTTGGTTTTCTTATTCATTATTTATGCCTTTGCTGCCGTAATCATAGCATTTATATACTGCGCAAAATCATAATTTGGCCGTTCCAAATGCGACAGATGCCCAGGTTTTGCTAATGTTGAACATAAACCACGATACACTTTTTCTGTACAGCCACGATCCTCAACATTCACTTCATCAAGTAAATCTTTCAGCTTTGTAAAATTACCCTGCGCATCGGGATCATTCGCATAATCATCTGACATTCCACCGCCAAAACCAATGCGTACCTTGCCCACGCCATCAGGGTGCAGCGTCAGGTACCAAAAATATCCAGGTGTTAATGTTATCAACAGACTTGGATATATCGCCAATAAAAATGTAGTTCGGCGCATATCGCCTTTCAGACGCGTATTGTTCTTATGTGCCATTGCAATTTTTAACGAGTCGTCTTTCAAAATCGTATGATAATTGAACGCAGGCAGGCCCGGCGGGCAAACCATTTCATCCAGCTTAGACAACCCGCCTATTGTCCCCGCATGGCATACTGGTAGATGATAACTTTCCATAAAATTTTCCGCCAAAACCTTCCAATTTGTATCCCACAGATGCGTTTCAAAAAACGTTTCTGTGTAATTGGTCATGTCGTAACCACTTACCAAACTTTCCACTTCAGCCAACTGTTCCGATACATTTGGAACGTCAGGGTTCAAACTAACGAAAACCCACCCCAACCATTCCTCACACCGAACTACAGGTAATTTATAACCATCTTTGCAAAACCCTTCATTCAACGTCATTGCAGGTGCGCCACGCAACGTACCATCCAAATTATACGTCCAGGCATGATAGGGGCACACAATAGACCGTGTATTCCCACGCCCGCTTAGCAATGTTGACATGCGGTGCAAACAAACATTGGATTGCGCCCGCAAAACCCCCTCTTTATCACGGATCACCATTATCGGCTGCCCTGCCAATTCCAGCGTTACATAGTCACCAGGCTTATCCAATGCGCTGGCCCGCCCAACACAAAACCAGTCTTTGCTGAAAATATCCGACAGTTCATGTTCTAAAAATGTTCCCGACGTATAAACTTCAGGCGGCATCGCACGGGCTTGTTCAAAGGGAACAGCTACGTTCTGTTGCAGTTTTTGAACGGCATTCATATTTGCATCTCTTTCAAACGGTGATCTATTACGAATAGTTTGATGTTCATTTTCTCTTCTTACCATAAATATTATACTTCATTAATGTTATCCATACACAAAGAACATGTTTCCTTAGTGCTGACTAAGGTAAGTATGAGGTATCATTTCATGCGTTATGGGCAAAAATACGTACACATAAACGGGCATAATTATTAAGCTTTTGCCTTTTACAAAATAGTCTGTTTGTATCGCAGGGTATTTCACCAAGTAAGTTGATGAACATCCAAATAAACAAGAGGGAGGATTTTATGAAAAAATCAGCAACAATAGGTATTTTATCATTAGCGGCAGCTTTCGCATCAAGCCATGCAAGTGCAGATGAATTAAGTTTAGTTTGTAGTGCAGAACAAAGCTGGTGTGATTTAATGGCCAGCGGTTTTGAAGCAAAAACAGGCATTGATGTTGCAATGGTACGCAAAAGTACGGGCGAAACCTTGGCCCAAGTACGTGCCGAAGCAGGAAACCCAAAAATTGACGTTTGGTGGGGTGGCACAGGTGATCCGCATTTAGTTGCCGCCGAAGAAGGCTTAACCCAAGCATCAGGTGCTGACACCGCTCAATTACTTGATTGGGCCGTAAACATGCACACTATTTCAGGTGGTAAAACTGTAGGGATCTATGCAGGCGCATTAGGCATAGCATATAATTCAGAAATTCTGGCTGAAAAAGGCGCCCAGCCACCGGCCTGTTGGAAAGATTTGATGAACCCTGCATATGCTGGCGAAATTCAGGTTGCTAACCCAAACAGCTCTGGCACCGCCTATACCGAATTGGCAACATTCGTTCAATTATTTGGCGAAGACGAAGCCTTTCGGCTGCTAAAAGAAATTGGTAAAAATGTGAACTCATATACCAAATCTGGCTCTGCACCTAGCAAGGCTGCCGCACGTGGGGAAACTGGTATTTCAATCGGTTTCATGCACGATATGGTCAAACTGGCATCAAAAGGTTTTCCTTTGAAAATTGTAGCACCTTGCGAAGGCACTGGATATGAAGTGGGTGCCGTCAGCATTATAGAAGGCGCAAAAAACTTGGATGCGGCGAAACAATGGGTTGAGTACGCACTTGACGCAGATGTGCAATCATTGGCGCAAACAGTAAAATCATTTCAAGTGCCATCCAATTCTAACGCTAAAGTGGCTCCGGAATCGCCTGACCTGAACTCGATCAAATTGATTGATTACGATTTCGCAACGTACGGATCATCCGAAACGCGCGGCCGTTTGCTAAGCCGCTGGGATGCTGAAGTCAAACCATAAGAAATTATCATAAAACATTTTTAGAGCGCGGCATAATTTTTGCCGCGCTCTAATTCGCAATACACATTTACCTATAGAAATTCTAAGATTTATGAAATAATACAATAGGTTAAGTACCTGTCCCAACTGGGACATTGGGTTTTACTGGGGTTATTTACGAAAAATTTCATATGCTATTAGGGGATATAATATGAAACGGACAGCCAACCTTTGGCTTATCATAGCTATAATTGGGTTCTGCCTACTGCCGTGGCATGTTGTAGAAGATGGCTTTTGGTCGTTTTCGTGGGTCACAAATATTGGATATGTAGAATCCTCTTCAGCCCTAATATTAATGCTGGTCTATGGAAAGTTCTGGTTCTGGCCAACTGCCCTTGCCTTTGCTTTTGTCGCAACCTGCCTAGCCACCGTTTCCAACCCAGTTACGCGCGCTAAAATGATAGCAAGCAGTGCGTTGTTTGGCTTGGTTTGCACTGCATTTCAAGGGTTGGTTATTGTTCGTGACGGTCCACGATTTTTCACGGACATTCTAAACTTTACATCCATAAATGAAGGCCAAATTGGCTTCGGCGCTGGTGCAATGGTCACATTAGTCGCTTTGTTATTTATTCTAACCACTGGTGTTTCAGCGATGGGAAAAGGGCGCGGTGACGCTTTTGTTATAGGTTTGATTGGCCTGATAATTGCACTTGTTGGTGTCTTTGTCTTCTTTCCTGTAGCCCATATTTTGATACGTGCATTTGAAAATAAGGACGGTACATACTCACTAATCCATTTTATTCCCAGACTGTTTTCATCAGACATTTGGGGTTTAGGCTGCTTTGCAGGCGGCACATGTGGGCCTGCCATAAACTCTGTAATTCTGGCAACAATGACCGGCGCGGGTACTACCACACTTGGGTTGGCATTTGCTCTAATTTTCACACGCACACAGTTTTTTGCCAAACCTCTGTTACGCGTATTAACTGTTATCCCAATCATCACACCCCCTTTTGTTATCGGGCTTGCATTAATCTTACTATTTGGGCGCACAGGGGCCGTTACACAGTTGTTTGCCGATATGTTTGGCATCGAAAAATCCCGTTGGATATACGGCTTTAGTGGTGTGTATCTAGCCCAAATGCTGTCTTTCACCCCAATAGCTTTTCTTGTTCTTATCGGCGTTGTCGAAGGTGTAAGCCCCTCTATGGAAGAGGCGTCACAAACCCTAGATGCGGATCGCTGGCAAACCTTCCGATACGTATCACTACCGTTAATGCGCCCAGGTCTTGCCAACGCATTTCTACTTGGCTTCATTGAAAGCTTAGCTGATTTTGGCAATCCGTTAATATTGGGCGGAAATACAAATTATCTATCCACGGATATATTCTTTGCTATTGTAGGCTCAGTCGCTGACCCTGCAAAAGCCGCAATTCTTGCAATTTCATTACTGATGCTAACACTCGGCGCGTTTCTAGTACAAAGACGTTGGGTAGGCACGAAATCTTACGCCACAGTGACAGGCAAAGCTGATTCTGGCCAACATGCGGCCCTTAGCCCAGCTGTCAAAGCCGCGTGTTACGCAACAGCCCTACCATGGGCAATTTTCACAGCCATAGTTTATATCATGATCTTTTATGGCAGCCTTGTTAAGCTATGGGGCTACGATAACAGCTTTACATTCGACCATTACTTGCAGGCTTTCTCTATTGATTTCTCAAACGGTATTCGGTGGACAGGCTCCGCATGGGACAGCTATTTTACCACCCTGACCATTGCAACAATTTCAGCCCCACTGACAGCTATTGTAGGGTTAAGTACCGCCTATCTATTAATCCGTCAAAATTTCGCAGGCAAAAGTGCTTTTGAATTCAGCACAATGCTAAGCTTTGCAATTCCAGGAACAGTGATTGGTGTCAGCTATGTAATGGCCTTTAATTTTCCGCCCATCGAACTAACCGGAACCAGCATTATTCTAATCATTGTGTTTGTATTCCGAAATATGCCCGTTGGCGTTCGCGGCGGTATTGCCGCAATGTCACAACTAGATAAAAGCCTAGATGAAGCATCCATAACATGTGGGGCCAATAGTTTCACAACACTGCGCCGCGTTATTGCACCGTTGTTAGGGCCCGCCATGATTGCGGCCCTGACATATAGTTTTGTACGCGCAGTTACTTCGGTTAGTGCCGTTATCTTCCTTGTCAGTGCGCGGCACAATATGGCCACTTCTTTTATCGTAGGGCGCGTCGAGCATGGTGAGTTTGGTATAGCGATAGCCTATTCGGCAGTTCTGATTTTGACCATGTTAACAATCATAATACTTCTTCAACTTGCGGTTGGAAAAAGACAGCTTCGCAGAACAGATCGCGTTGAACAAAGCGCATAAACAGACATAATTCAGGGGACGAATATGCAAGATTTCAAGCCAGGTTCAGTACATTTTAACGGCGTCGTTAAAAAATATGGTGCTGTTACTGCCCTTACAAAACTTGATCTGTCTATTGAACCCGGTAAGCTTGTCACCCTACTGGGGCCCAGTGGATGTGGTAAAACCACGACGCTTAGATTAATTGCTGGCCTAGAAAGTGCCACCCACGGATCTATTCATATTGGCGGCGAAGATGTAACCCACCTGTCTGCAACCTATCGAAAAGTTTCTATGGTATTCCAATCCTATGCACTTTTTCCGCATATGTCGGTTATCGAAAACGTGGCTTACGGGTTAACAGTTAAATCCATCCCTAAAAAAGAAGCCCATGAAAAAGCCGAAGATGGGTTGAAAATGGTAGGGTTAGAGGGTTTCGGCCAGCGGTTACCAAGTGAATTATCTGGCGGGCAACAACAACGTGTTGCTGTGGCGCGTGCCATTGTGCTTGAGCCAGACGTTTTATTGCTGGATGAGCCTTTATCAAATCTTGATGCCAAACTGCGCCGTCATGTCCGTGAGGAAATTCGCCAAATTCAGCAGAACCTAGGGCTAACAGCCGTTTATGTTACCCACGACCAAGAAGAAGCGATGGCAGTTTCCGATCGTATTATTGTAATGCGCAATGCAGAAATCGCCCAAGAAGGTACGCCTAGTGATTTGTACCAAAGGCCCAATTCATCTTTCATTGCTGACTTTATTGGTGATGCCAACTTGATTGATTGTGAAGTCACGTCAACAAAAGATAAACGCAGCAAGATTGATGTTAACGGTCAAGAACTTACTGTGAATAACATCGCTGCAGTTTCTGGCAATGCAAAACTGGTGCTAAGGCCACATCAAGTAATACTTTCAAACAGCGGCACTGCAAAAGGTTTTAAAGGCAATATTACCTATGCAGCGTATCTTGGAAATCAAATTCAGTACACTATAGAAAGTGATTTAGGGCATTTGTTTGCAACATCAATCACATATGACGCGCCATTATCTGTTGGTGATAATGTGAAGATAAGCTTTGATACAACGCAAGTCAGTTTGGTTTCTGATTAATTGTGTTAAATTGTTAATTCTAATTTTCACCTGCAATAAGTTTGATCGCCGTCAGTAACTGGGCCACCTCTTGTTCGGTATTATAATGGCAAAGAGATATGCGAATACAATCGTCAAGCTCAAGGGGCGTAAGAATATTAGCTGAATAATGGTCAGCTTTTCTGGTGTGGGTTCGAATACCATGTTCGTTTAATTGCGCCACGACATCCATAGAGGGTATATCTTTTACAACAATAGACACCAAACCTTCACGAGCAGGGTTTTCGACACCGCCGACAACATAAATGTTCGACATTTCAGCAAGCCCTGTAAGGTTTCCTGTGCCATATAACATTTTATCCGTCAGAAATTTTTCGTATGAATGGATCGCGGCACCTGCGGCCTCTATCTTTGCACGTCGGTCTGTTTCGTCTGAAACCTGCTCACCCAACCATTCAAAATAATTAACGACCTCTGAGAATGCCGCATAGGCCCCAGTATCACGCGTACCAAGTTCCCACCCATCTTCAGGTGCGTCAATTAATTTTTCATGAGGTAATTTGGTTAGCCGGTCTGAAATCCAGCCAATGCCATATCCGTGGCGGGAAAATACTTTGTAAGGCGAAATTGCATATCCATCTACATCATAGCTATCAATATCAAGTCGGCCATGTGCTGCATGTTGAATGCCGTCCACAATAATATAACAGTTGGGTGAAACTGTGCGAATGGCTTTTGCGATTGCGCCAACGTCTACCCCCATTCCGGTAACAGGTGAGGTATGCAAAATTGTCGCCACGCCTGTATCTGCATCAATATAGGGCAGATAATCTTCTACTGTTACGGTTCCTGTTTCATTGTTATGGGGGACATTTACATAAGTTTTACCCGCAATTTCCGCCCATTTCTGGGCCGCACTACGTGATGCAGGGTGCTCTAACGAGCTACCAATTACCTTACTTCCTTTCGGGGCACCCAAACAAGCCGCCCGTATCATCCTAAATAGCAGTTCCGTACCGCTTTCACCCGCAAAAAACTGCCCACTTTTGGCATTCATAAACACACGCATATCAGCTTTTGCTTTTGTAATGATTCCTACCAGCTCATGGGATGCAGGATTATCCCGGCCTTGATTATCAGGAATTGCCGATAATTCTGCTGAACGCGCAACAACTGATTTCAACGTCAATGCCCCGCCTGCATTTTCAAAAAAAACACGCGGCCCTTGAAACGGGCAATTATCAACATGGGCAAATCGATCTCGAATTGCACCTATCAAATTTGGATTGTCTTGTATCATTTCAAGGTTTCTTTCTTGTCTTCATCAGGGGTATTCACTATTTATATTACGCTTTGAAATGGCACAGATTTACCTGCAACAAATAAACAGTCACCCTTACCATCAATTACGTCATGTAGACGATACGCTGGATTAGTTTCCTTAGGGAAGGCCAATAAGTACATCCTGATCTCACCAAGTACCCATCAGTATTTCCACCTTAACCCATCCATACATATTAACTTCAAATCCAACAAGACCTGTATTGCATAGTTCGCGCACCCAACTTATTCAGTCATATTCGAACACCGGTTATGCGGGAAAGTATTTATTAGAAGCTTTATCAAACGGGTTCATATCTCAAAGCCAATAGCATTCCACCCACTGGTGTAGGCCATAAAACTGATAGTTAACGCCCCAATATCTGACTAGGCAGTCTGAATTTATAGACCGCAATACAACAATTAGCTGGTTTCACATAAAATATACCTAAATATTGTGGTTTTTTGCTTATTTTATCCTGTCTTTGATTGAAACTTCCAAAAAAATCGAGTTTATTTGTAGGAGGCTTCTATATCGAAGCAACTATTCAAACAGGAGCAGTAATATGTCACAAAAACCAATGACAAAAACCCAACTCGTTTCAGCAATCGCCGAAGGCATGGGGTCGGACAAAAAAACGGCAGATGCATTTTTAGGCACACTAACTTCTATTATCACAAATGAAGTGGCAGCGGGTGGCGCAGTGACGTTACCTGGTCTTGGCAAATTTGCATGCCGCGCCCGTCCAAAACGTATGGTCCGCAACCCAGCTACAGGTGAGCAGTTTGAAAAAGCCGCTGATCGCGTTGCAAAAGTTACCATCGCAAAAGCGTTAAAAGACGTCATCAACGCGTAATATACAAATCCAATTTTCTAAAAGGGCCGCTTTATGCGGCCTTTTTATTTGCACGCACACAATTTACCCTGAATTAAGAACGACCGCTGGCGGCCATTATTGCACCAAAGCCAATAAACACACCACCCGTCACACGCCTTAATCTTTGCGCCCGTTTTGGTGAATTGAAAAACTGTCGCAGCCAGTTTCCTGAATATGCAATGGCAATATGATTAAGTGCACATAACGCCCCATAGCTTAGTGACAATATCACAACTTGCGGCGCAGCGGCGGCGCTTTCATTCAAAAAGGGTGGAAAAAGAGCAGCTATCGCAACCATTGCTTTAGGGTTGGTTAACGAAATCGCCAACGCCTGAACAGACAAACGTCGCACAGGTGCAGGTCGTGTCGATCGTTCCCCTTCTACCAGAAAAGCGGAACGATCCCGCCAAATTTTCATTCCTAACCATATAAGGTAAAGTGCCCCAACAGTTTTCAAAACCGTAAAGGCGATCACCGAAACATTCATCAACGCACCCAAACCAAACCCAACCACCAGCGCCAGTGTCGTGATGCCAAGTGCGTTGATAATTCCGATCAGGATAGTAATTTTAGCGCCGTAACGTAAAGCATTGGATATGGCGAATAAAACACCCGGGCCCGGACTTATGACCGGTGCAAGGCTTACAGCAAGAAAAATTAGCCAAGTCTCGAAGCTCATTTAAAAATCCATTTCCTTGATGCCGTCACAGCTTATTGCGTCAGCCAATCGTTCCCTGATTTTCACCAATTTGACCACGATGTAGTAAAAAATGGTCTAAAATCACGCAAGCCATCATCGCTTCACCCACTGGAACCGCACGTATACCAACACAAGGGTCATGGCGGCCTTTAGTGATAATCTCGGTGTCCTCACCGCTTTTGGTAATAGTCTTGCGGGGTTTCAAAATAGACGATGTCGGCTTTACCGCAAAACGACAAATCAAATCCTGACCTGTCGATATACCACCTAAAATACCACCTGCATGATTTGAAGAGTAATCAGGCCCTTCAGACCCCATACTTATTTCATCAGCGTTATCTTCGCCTGTCAGTTCTGCAGCACCCATGCCAGCCCCGATTTCAACGCCTTTAACCGCATTGATAGACATCATAGCGCTGGCAATATCTGTATCTAATTTAGCATATACGGGGGCGCCCAAACCCGCAGGCGCACCACTTGCAATAACTTCAACCACGGCCCCCACACTGTTGCCAGATTTACGCAAGCCATCCAGATATGTTGCCCATTCTTTTGCCGCATCAGCATCAGGGGTCCAAAACGGGTTGTTTTCAATCTCGGATAGATTAACGTTATCACGATCAATACATTTATCACCCATTTGCACCATGTAGCCTAAAATACGCATTTTTGGCATCAGCACGTCCAAAACTGCCCGTGCCACACCCCCTGCTGCAACACGCGCAGCGGTTTCACGTGCGGATGATCTGCCGCCACCGCGGTGGTCGCGTATTCCGTATTTCTGCCAATATGTAATGTCCGCATGCCCTGGACGGAATTTCTCAATAATATCGCCGTAATCTTTTGAACGCTGATCGGTATTACGGATCATTAACTGGATCGGGGTACCCGTAGTTTTCCCCTCAAATACACCAGACAATATCTCTACCTGATCTGCTTCTTGTCGCTGGGTAGTATATTTATTCTGTCCTGGCTTTCGCTTATCTAGCCAGACCTGCAACATATCAGCACTTAATGGAATATTCGGCGGGCACCCATCCACAGTTGCGCCTAGGGCGGCCCCATGGCTTTCGCCCCAAGTGGTGACGCGAAATAAATGACCAAAACTATTGAATGACATTGTGTTGCTCCTTCAAAACATCATTAGCGCATAAAAAAGGCGGGTACAAACCCGCCTAATTAAAATATGTTACAACCATTAAGCGTCTTTACGTTTAATCGGCGCCCAAATTTTCTTGTTAGTCAGATATAACAGAACAGTAAAGAAGCCCAAAAACAAAGTGCCTAATAGGCCCAGATGTTTGCGTGCCATCATTTTTGGTTCGGCTGTCCACATCAAAAATGCAGACACATCCGCAGACATATGATGCACGTCATTTTTATGGCCATCATCATACTCAACTTGCTCATCTTCCATTGGCGGTGGCATTGAAATCCAGCCACCAGGAAACGCCGTATTCTCGTAAAACGTTGTGCCAGCTTGCTCTTTTTCTTCACCCGTATAGCCCGTAAGGATAGAGGCAATGTATTCTGGCCCGCCCATACCTTTTAGCATCTGGTTAATCCCAAGACCGTAAGGCCCGTGAAAACCTGCACGTGCTTTTGCCATCAATGACAAATCAGGTGCATTTTCATCATTACTTACAGGGAACTTATCAGATGGTTTACCTGGTAGATCTTCATCTTTTTCAGCATCATAAATTTCAAACTCAGCGGCATAGGCTTTCACTTGGTCGGCCGGAAAATGTGGCCCACCTTCGTCACCCAACGTACGAAACGCAACGTGGCGCAAACCGTGACACGCAGCACAAACTTCAGTGTATACCTTTAGTCCACGTTGCAACTGGTTTTGATCGAACTTGCCAAACGGCCCTTCAAAAGAGAAATCGAAATCTTCAATATGCTGTTCACCACCAGCGGCATAAGCGGCAGTACCACCAATACCCATTCCGAGTGCGATAACCGCTGTAAGAAGTGTTTTCTTAATCATCATATCAATCCTTCTTTGGCGGGTAATGCGCATCGAAATCAGCTTCAATGGTTTCAGGAACTGCGGTGGTTTTTTCAACAAAGCCAAGTACTGGCAAGATCACTAGGAAGTATCCAAACCAGTAGATTGCACCGATCAGGCTAACCAATGGCACCAATCCCTCTGCAGGGCGTGAACCGCACCACATCAAAACGATGAAATCGATAACCAATATTAAAAAGAACCACTTGAATGTAGGCCGGTACCGACCTGAACGCACAGGTGAGGTATCTAACCACGGCACCAATGCCATGATCGCAATCGCACCAAACATCATCAACACACCTAAAAACTTAGCATCCAAGAACAATACATCAAATGTGATCGCACGCAGGATCGCATAGAAAGGTAGGTAGTACCATTCTGGCACGATATGTGCAGGTGTTACCAATGCGTTTGCAGGGATATAGTTGTCAGGGTGGCCAAGGTAGTTCGGCATAAACCCAACAACTGCAAAGAATATTGTAAGTATCAAGACAAGTGCGAACACGTCTTTAACTACAAAATATGGCCAGAAAGGAACTGTATCTTTGTTTGCTTCGGCTTTTGATTTACGACGAACCTCAACACCCGTTGGGTTGTTGTTACCCGTGGTGTGAAACGCCCAAATGTGAACAGCCACAAGGCCAACAATCACAAACGGCAGTAGATAGTGCAAACTAAAGAAACGGTTCAGCGTGGCATTATCCACCGCAGGCCCGCCAAGCAACCATTCTTGAATGATTGGCCCAATACCGGGGATCGCCCCGAACAAACCGGTAATCACTGTTGCACCCCAGAATGACATTTGACCCCAAGGCAAAACATAACCCAAGAAACCAGTTGCCATCATAGCTAGGTAAATCAACATACCGATAATCCATGTAATCTCACGCGGGGCTTTATAAGACCCGTAATACAGACCACGGAAAATGTGGATATAAACAGAAAAGAAGAACAATGAAGCCCCATTTGCATGGATATACCGCAAAGCCCAACCACCATTCACATCGCGCATAATGTGTTCTACGCTATCAAACGCCAGACTAACATGTGGTGTATAATGCATCGCCAAAACGATGCCGGTAATGATTTGCAAAACCAGACAGAACGTCAAAACGATGCCCCAGATCCACATCCAGTTCAGGTTTTTCGGTGTTGGGATCATCAATGTATCATACATCAGGCCTACGATCGGTAGACGTGTGTGTAACCATTTTTCAATGCCTGTCTTAGGCTCGTAATGATCGTGTGGAATTCCAGCCATGATCTTTCCCCCTTAGCCCAGTTTAATAGTGTTAGCGTCGACAAAGCTTGTCAAAGGTATTGGCAAGTTCGTAGGTGCCGGGCCCTTACGGATACGGCCAGATGTATCATAGTGCGATCCGTGACATGGGCAGAACCAACCACCAAAATCACCAGCATCACCTAATGGAACACACCCAAGGTGTGTACAAACACCGATCATCACTAACCACTCGCCATTTTCGTCCAATGCACGGTTTGCGTCAGACGCATCGCCATCATTGCCAGCGTTCTGTGATAGCATATCGCGTAGCTCGGAAATATCCAAATCACGCGCAGAGGCAATTTCTTCCTCAGTACGGCGGCGGATGAAAACAGGTTTACCCCGCCACTTAACAGTCAACTGTGTACCAGGCTCAACATCAGATATGTCAACTTCGATAGAGGCAAGTGCCGCTACATCTGCACTGGGGTTCATTTGATTGATTAGCGGCCAAACCGCTGCTCCGGTTGCCACTGCACCGGTTGCTGTCGTTGCGACATATAAAAAGTCGCGGCGGGTACCCTGTGGGTCGCTGTCAGTAGACACGAACATCTCTCCCTTGCCAAGCCTCTGGTAAGAGGCGTAATTAAACCGATTACTCACCAAATAGTGAGTATCCTTGTCGGTAACTACACGCCACACCCCACTTCGTCTAGCGGACTTTGCGCCGCAGACCCCTGAAAAAGGACAATCCATGCGATTATGTGCGTATCAACCCGATATTGCCCCAAATTTGGGGGCGATGATCCGCCTTTCTGCCTGTTTCGCAGTCCCTTTAGATATAATAGAACCTTGTGGTTTTCCGCTATCCCTAAAAACACTACGCCGCACCGCAATGGATTACGCCGACATCGCCAATTTAACCCGTCACGATTCGTGGGAAAGCTTTCTGGCAAACCGCCAAACAGGGCGTTTGGTGCTAATGACCACCAAAGCCACTGAAACCTTGTGGGATTTTAAGTTCCACCCTACCGATACCATCGTAATGGGGCGCGAAAGTGCAGGCGTGCCCGAAGCTGTACACAATCAATGCGATGCCCATATCAAACTTGCAATGTCAGGCACCGCGCGCAGTTTGAATGTGGCAATGTGTGCAGGCATGGCAGTATCAGAAGGGCTACGACAAGTGCGCTAAATCCTGCCATACAATGAGTATACGTTTACGATAGCAAACTGCTTTAATCTAACGGTGCATGCAGCTTAGTTTCTTTCGTAATAATGCCACCACGATTGCCAATTTCAATGGAACCGTAACGTTCTTTGAAACAGTCTGGTAATGGGCGATCACCGTTTATGGAAAGCCACAGCCGCATTAAATGGCGGCGCTTTGTTGGATCAGGCCAGTCTAAAAAGCCCGTGCGGTCATGAAGTTGGGAATGGTTATAGACGAATTGCATATCACCTGGCTCCAACTGCATACCAAAGCAAAGCTCAGGATCATTAGCCAATGCATCAAACATATCAAGCGCCTCTATATGTTCGGCTGTTAACCGCATTGCTCCATCAAATCGTTGTGCGCTATCGATGTACTGGCGCTGGTAAAAGACAGTCAAATACCCTTGATGCCAGCTTAATACAGGTATTTCCATGAATGGCTTTGCACCTTCAGGAATTTCACCCCGTCGATCTGTGGCGATAGGGTCAAACAATTTTTCCAGTAAATCAGGGCGTTCTGCTTTCATCCTATTATAAATAGACTCCGCACTTACCAATAATGACCGCCCCCCTTCCTTTGCTTCTCTGATGCAAATAAGGCCGACAACATCTGCACTATCAGTATGATATGTTTGACGCTCACATGTTTGATAAATACGGCTGTTTGGATCATTGGCATCTGCACCTATGTCACGCACATGCCCTAGGATATGCCCTTGAGAGTTTTGTGAACGTGCACTTCCAAGATGCGAACCTATTCCACAAAAAATAGTTGCTGTGAATTCCTGCGTGTAATTCGCAATCGGCAAGCCCCGCAAAACCTCTACACCAACCCCATTTAGAAGTTTCTCACTTAATTCATCGATGTGTGACAAGAATGTATTCAGTGGGAAGGTTTCTTTGGTTATTTCACCAATATCGCAATTAAGACTAAGAAAATGCTGTGCTGCGTTTTCCAGATCAGCAATATCCGCTGCTGTGAGTTGGTAAAGCCAAGCATCAGGGTTACTTATCATCTCTTTGCCAAGCCATGCAGATGGGCCAGTTATGGCGTTTGGAAGATCAGTAAGGTTTTGGTGAAGCGTAATTGTCATTTGGATGTTCCAATTATGTGAAAAATGTATAGTATTCATTACTCGCATTAATATGCATATAAAAATGAGAAATAATCATACTATGATTAATGATCCATCCATAACAGCCTTACGCGCACTCAAAAGTATTGAACGTACCGGAAGCGTTTCCAAAACTGCTATCGAACTTGGCCTTACCCAATCTGCAGTTAGTCGCTCAATCGCGACCTATGAGAAATCACTTGGGTTAGACCTATTACGTCGCGATAGGCGGCCTTTAATCCTTACAAAAGAAGGCGAACTTGTTGTAAGTCACGCACTGGAAATAGACAGATCAATTTTAACACTGAACGAACGATTGCGTGCCGTAAAACAAAACAAGATGGGTACAGTAACCATCGGTTCATTTGGATCAACAGCTTCTACTCACATATTGCCGTCTTTACTTACCCAATTCACGCGCATTCATCCTGAAATATCAATCAGCATTCAAGAACAACCCGACGACCATACAAGGCTTGCATTAATCAATGAGACTGTTGATGTTGCAGTGCTTTCGGAACCAGTAGAAGATTTTGAAGCCGTCCCAATAGCAGCAGATCAATTAGTAGCTCTCATTCATAAATCTTCACCACTTTATTCACAAAGCAGTGTCGCTGCGAATGAATTAGAAAAACCGCCCTTTATAATGACGTTGGCAGGAAGCGAGCCTCTAATCTTAGATTGGTTTAATCGTGGCGGGGTTCACCCAAATATCAGGCATCGAATACAACAGACCAATTCAATCATAGCCTTAGTTCAACAGGGCTTTGGAAATGCCATCGTCACATCTTTGTCACTGCCTCAAAAGCTAGACGATGTGAAAGCCATACCCTTATGCCCGTCTACAAAACGTCAGATATATTTAGTAAAAAAAATAGGCAGCACGCGTTCAAATGCAACAACATTGTTTTGGAAATTCGTTGAGCAATTAGCATATTAAACTGGTATGGCTGTAATGTAGTGAGTGCTAACGCGGTTTATTTCACCTTTAAGCCAAATCCATTCCCCCCTAAACTGCCCCCATGACCCGCGATGAATTCAACCAATTCTGCAAAAATCTGCCTGCCACAACACATGTGGTACAGTGGGGTGATGCAGATGTATGGAAGGTGGGCGGCAAGGTTTTTGCCATATGTGGCTGGAATAAAGACATTGATGCATTCACTTTCAAAGTCTCTGAAATTGCTTTTGAGGTGCTGCGCGACATGCCGGGCATTCGCCCAGCCCCGTACCTTGCTTCACGCGGCTTTAAGTGGTTGCAACATTATGAAGCCCCGGGTCTTTCAGATGAAGAGCTGATGAAGCACATCACCTATTCACATGAAATGATAGCGGCAGGTTTGACAAAAAAGAAACAAAAGGAACTGGGGTTGGGTAAATAACCCGCCTTACAGTTTCCTAAACTTAATCCGCCCAATGGCAGAGGCATCAATTTCAACCCCCCTACCAGACTTTCCAAACCGCACCACCCGTTTCCAGCGATAACTGCTGTTAATTTGTTGGCCTGCCGCATCGCGCTGTGCCGCAAACCCTTCCGGCACCATATCCAAACTATCTTCTACGGGTTGCATAACGGGCAAAACCTGCACATTTCGCGCCAATGCCACAGCACCTGCAACAAGGGCCAAAGGAATAATAGGTAGTGCCATATTCAATGCTCCTAGCTTGGCGGGCTCTTCATTAAATCCGCAATATAATCATACCCTAACCCAAAACCCGTTTCACTCATAGCCTCACTTGCACCCAATCGTGCTTCATCTGGCTTATTTTGCCCCAGCTTCCATGTGCTATCAATGTCATCCACATCCATCGCAATGGGCACAATCTGACGTAGCATTTTAGCCAAAGCCTCATCCGATACCTTATCAATTTTCCAGATCGGCTTCGGGGCCAATCGCGCTTCCATCATATCAGACAAACGTTCCAGAATACCGCGCAATTCAGTATCAGGCAGTAACCGCAAAGACCCACGCAAATGCACCGCCACATAATTCCAAGTAGGCACCTGATCATCCACCCCGTACCAATCGGGCGAGATATACCCATCCCCACCACTAATAGCGATCACCGCTTTTTGCGGCTCTTTCAAAGCACGCGCAATAGGGTTCGACCGCACCAAATGCGCCTCTAGATATGTACCATCTTCCGACAGTTGAAACGGAACATGCGCGACCAACGGGCCTGCGTCCGCATTAATGGACAAGGCACCGAAACTGCGATCACGAGCAAACTCTAGGTTTTGCACTTTTTCAGCTTTGCGGAATACGGGGTTCGGATGCATTCATTTCTCCTTTAACTTCAATCTGTTTTTATTAACAAGCCACCACAACAGAGTTTGCCATACAGGTTCCATACGGATACCATACCCTAATTTTCACGTGCCAACTGTCTAAACTTCACTTGGTGGAAAAACCGTTACATCATCCCCCGCAACCCATTTAGGATACTTCTTCATGATGTGTTTAAACGCATCAGACTCTAAGAAAGCCGACAACCAGGGCTTCACGTTTTCCCAACCTTGGGCATAAAACCAATCCCGATCCACATGGGCAAACTGGCGTACAAACGGGGCCACGCCGATGTCTGCCACAGACCGTTTCTGGCCGTATAAATACGCTTGCCCCGCAAGCATACCGTCCAGTTCTTGCAAAAATGGCAATGCCTTTTCACGTGCCGCAAATGCCGCCACCTGATCGCTGCGGTACAAATATTTATAAGCATCCAGATGCGGTTTGAAATCAGCGTCCATGCGCTCAATCAAAGCCAAAGCACCACGCATGCTTCCCTGATCTGGCATCAACGTTTCGCACGCGTCAGATGTATCCAACGCCCAGCGCATCACGTCCAGACTTTCCTCTAGCACTGTACCATCATCCAGCACCATAACAGGCACCGTAGCCTTTTCAGATGCCGCCAGTAATTCAGGGGCTTTATCGCGCAAAAAAACCTCACGCAATTCCACCTCAATCCCACCTGCTTCCAACGCCAAACGCGCGCGCATGGCATAGGGGCAACGCCGAAATGAATAGAGGATCGGAAGGGTCATTTACGCAATCAACTGCGTATCAGAGCAGCCCGTAATTTGCGCTTGAACAATCTGTCCAACAGGCTGTGGCGTGGTAAAATTCACTTCAGTAAAGCCTTCAGTTCTACCCTTGTTTTCATTTTCTATCAGTATGTTAGGTACCTGTCCCAACTGGGACATCAGATGTTTTCGCACTTGATCTTCGCCCGCAACCCGCAACCGCGCCGCCCGTTCCTTAATAATTCCACGATCTATTTGCGGCATCCTAGCCGCAGGTGTGCCTTCCCGCGCCGAGTAGGGAAAGACATGCAACCAAGTCAGCCCACAATCTTCCACCAACCGCAGCGAATTTTCAAACATCTCTTCAGTTTCCGTCGGAAACCCCGCAATTATATCCGCGCCATAAATTATATCAGGCCGTGCTTTACGCATGTCTTCACAAAAGGCGATTGCATCATCCCTAGAGTGTCGCCGCTTCATCCGCTTCAAGATCATATTGTCCCCCGCTTGCAGCGACAAATGCAGGTGCGGCATCAAGCGATGCTCAGACGCAATAGCATCGATCAAAGCGGGATCTGCCTCAATCGAGTCGATCGATGAAATTCGCAACCGTGGCAGGTCAGGCACCAATCGCAAAATCCTCTGCACCAAATCGCCCAACTTAGGTTGCATCGGCAAATCAGCCCCCCAGCTGGTCATATCAACACCCGTCAGCACCACCTCAAGATAGCCTTTAGCAACCAGCCTTTTAATCTGTTCCACAACAACCCCAGCGGCCACAGAACGCGAATTACCACGGCCATAAGGAATGATGCAGAACGTACAACGATGATCGCACCCGTTTTGCACCTGAACATAAGCCCGCGCGCGCGTGCCAAAGCCATCAATCAAGTGGCCCGCCGTTTCGGTGACTGACATAATATCATCAACCTGAACCTTCTCAGCGTCACCAATAAAATCAGGCTCTTTAGCCAACGTATTCCAAGTATCCGCCTGCATTTTTTCAATGTTGCCCATAACCAGATCAACTTCATCCATCTGGGCATAAGTTTCAGGTTCTGTTTGAGCGGCACACCCCGTCACGATCAGTTTCGCGTTTGGATTTTCACGGCGCAATTTCCTAATGCGTTGCTTTGAACTACGAACAGCTTCGGCAGTAACAGCACAAGTGTTAACCACCACAGCACCGTCTAGCCCCGCTTGCGCTGAAAGTTCTTTCATCGCTTCGGTTTCATAGGCATTCAACCGACATCCGAAGGTGGCAAAAATAGAGGCTTTATTCATCAATCCCACTCAAAAACTCAGGGCTTAACTCACCCGAAAAAACCAAAGCCGTTGGCCCTGTCATCCATACCCCATCATCACGCCAATCAATATGTAATGTGCCGCCATCCAAATCAACCTGCGCCGCACGGTCCGTTAGCCCTTTACGATGCGCCACGACCACCGCAGCACATGCACCAGAGCCGCAAGCCAGCGTGATCATTCCGCCGCGTTCCCAAACCCGCATACGGATGTGGTTGCGATCAATGATATGGATAAACTCCACATTAGTCCGCTCTGGATACAATTCATGATGTTCAATCTGTGGCCCTATCTTTGACAGATCAACAGCTTCAGCATCATCCACCACAAAGACGCAATGCGGATTACCCATGCCAGCGGCACCGGGTGCACCTTCTATCGGTAAAGCATTCAAATCAACATCACGCGCCAAAGGAACTTGATCCCATGTCAGTTGCGGTTGCCCCATATTCACACTAAAATTATCTGCGTCCACACGCACTACGGGTAAAATGTCGAAACCCGTTTTAAGCGATACAGAATCACTTCCCGTTTCATCCATAATCAAACGCGCCACACATCGGCTTGCATTACCGCAAGCGTCTGCCATTGAGCCGTCAGAGTTCCAGAACTGTCTCTTATACACATCTGACGCTGCCGACGATCTACTCTGTG